>Ga0197143_1000350_pt1 | contig 53786 bp, 54 predicted proteins | sample GBS70_MetaG_FD_148603 | JGI IMG/M metagenome (GOLD analysis project Ga0197143, IMG submission 148603) | Sediment microbial communities from Great Boiling Springs, Gerlach, Nevada, United States - GBS 70_MetaG | ecosystem: Environmental > Aquatic > Thermal springs > Hot (42-90C) > Sediment... | reverse complement strand
CTCTGGCGGCGGAACGGGCGGCGAAGCCGCCGTCCGGTCTACGAGTCATGGGTCGCTGAAGCAGGAAGCAACCGGCCATTTAGTTCACCCCGGGCGGTGAAATAAATGACTATGCGTTGCAGAACGGTGTTGGGCAGAAGGTGCCGGAAAAGGATCCTCAGGTCGCTTCCCCCCAGGGCCCGGACGGCCTCGACGAACTCCTTCTGCTTGAGGCTGAGCACCTGGGCCCGGGCGATCCGGGCGTAGGTGACCCAGCCGCTGATGCCCACTACCAGGATGAGATTCTGCAGGCTCGGGCCCAGCACCGCCACGATGGCGATGGCCAGGAGCACCAGGGGGAAGGCCAGCTGGATGTCGGCAACGGTCATTATAATCTCGTCGGCGATGCGGCCGGCATAACCCGCCACCAGGCCGAGCAGGCTTCCCAGAAGGCCCCCGATGACCACCGCCGTAAAGCCGACCAGCAGCGAGACCCGCGACCCGAAAAGGGTTCGGGCGAGGATGTCCCGGCCGAGCTGGTCGGTGCCGAGCAGGGCCCCAGTGGTTCCCCCAAGCCAGACGGGGGGGTCCAGCCGGCCCCGCAGGCTCTGGCGGTAGGGGTCGGCCGGGGCCAGGTGGTCGGCGAAAACGGCCGCCAGAATCAACGCCGCCAGAAAGCAGACGAAGAAGGCCACGGGTAAGGGAATCCGGCCCGCCCGGCGCCGGGGGGGCCGCCGGGGCAGGACCAGCTCGGTGGGGACGGCGGGTCGGGTCTGCATCGGCGGCTAGTCGTAGCGGATTCTCGGGTCGAGGACGGCGTAAAAAAGGTCGACGACGAAGTTGACCGCCACAAAGGCGACGGCGGCCAGAAAGACCGTGGCCTGAACCACCGGGTAATCCCGGTTGAAGATCGACTGGATAGCCAGGCGGCCGATCCCCGGCCAGGCGAAGATGGTTTCGGTGACCACCGCCCCGCCCAGGAGGGTGCCGAACTGGAGGCCCATGATGGTGACCACGGGGATGAGGGCGTTGCGGAAGGCGTGGCGGAGGATGACGGTACGCTCTTTAAGGCCCTTGGCCCGGGCCGTCCGGATGTAGTCCTGGGAGAGCACCTCCAGCATGGCCGACCGGGTGAGCCGGGCGATGGAGGCCATGGCGAAGGCCCCGAGGGTTACCGCCGGCATCGCCAGGTGGGCCGGGGTGCCGGTGCCCCCGATGGGCAGGAGGGGAAACCAGACGGCGAAGACGAGCAAAAGCAGGATGCCCAGAAAGAAGGTGGGCACCGACTGGCCGAGGAGGGCCAGAAACATCCCCAGGTGGTCATAGAGGCTGAAGCGGCGGACGGCCGCCACGATGCCCGCCGGCACGGCCGCGACCACCGCCAGGGCGAAGGCCGTCACCGCCAGCTGAATGGTGGCCGGAATCCGCTCCAGGGCGACGGCCAGGGCCGGCTGCCGGAAGTGAATCGACCGGCCGAAGTCGCCCTGAAGGGCGTTGCGTAGAAAGACCAGGTACTGGACCCAGAGGGGCTCATCCAGGCCCATCTCCCGCCGGACCCGGAAGACCTCGGCCGTGGGGGCATCGGGGGGCAGAATCAGGACGATGGGGTCGCCCGAAAGGCGCACCACCACAAACACGATGGTGGAGATGCCCCAGAGGACCACGACGGTCCTGACCAATCTGCGCAGTAAAAAGGCCCGCACCGGTCAGCCCCTTGCGATTGGAGTTTAGGGGACCCGATGCCGGCCGTCAACCCCGCCGGCGGCCCGGGCGGCGAAGGCCAGGTCCAAAGGCTGGCCCCGGCGGACGATATAGGCCGGGATTCCGGCGGCGGTCAGGGCACCCAGGGGCATGAGGGGGCTGTGGTAACCCCCGAAACTGGCGGCGTCCAGGAGCACGACCACCGGCCTGACCCCCCGCCGCACCTGGAGGCCGAGGCTCTCCACCCAGCCTTCGCTTGCCGAAGGGGTGATGACCACCAGGGTGGTGTTCCGGCCGAATCGGGCCGACTCCATGAGGACCTGCTCGGCCAGGGGAATCCGCCCCAGCGCCCGGACGACGGCCAGGGTCTCCAGAATCTTCAGGAGCTGGCGAACCCCCCGGTCGGTGGGGACCACCTCGTGGGTCTGACCGAAGGCGATAAGGCCCACCGACCAGTTCCGGTCGAGGAGGGCCTTGGCCACCGACCCGGCCAGGGTCACCCCGTACTCCTCGGTGGATTCGGGCCCCAGCCCGGCCTGGACGGCCGCCTGCAAATCCAGCAGGACCCAGACGTCGCTCAGGGGGTCCAGCTCGAATTCCTTAACGGCCAGCCGGCCGAGGCGGGCGGTGGTGGGCCAGTGGATCCGGTTGTAGCTGTCCCCCGGCTGGTAATCCCGGACGCCGGCGGCCACCGGGGTCACCTGGTGGGTGCGGCGCCGGGTGCGGACCTCCCCGGAGAGTTCCCCGCCCGGAAGCTCGAATTCCCGGAGCTGGACGACCCGGGGGTAAACGATGAGGGTCTGGGGCTCGCCCAGGGTCACCTCCCGGGGGAAAAGGCCGAAGGGGTCGCTGGTCCGGACGATGATGGGGCCCAGGCTGAACTTTCCCCGCTGCCGGCAGACCGTTTCCGCCCGCCAGGTGCGGTGGCCCCCGGAGAGGAGGCCGAAGGCCTGACTCAGCTGGTGGCCCGGCAGGTCCGAAAGGTCGTGGACCTCCACCCAGGGTTTGGGAAGGGGGCCGGTGTTGCGGACGGTGAGCCGCTCCACCAGCCGCTCGCCCACCTGGGCCCGGGTGGTGCTGGTGGTCCGCTCCACCTCCAGCCAGCGGATATTTGCCCAGGACCAGACGTAGCCGACCACCAGGACGAAGGCCAGCACGTAGGCCACCCGGTAGAGCAAAACGTAGTTGAGGGCCAGGGCAGCCAGAACGGCGATGACCAGCAGGCCGACGACGGTCCAGCTACGCACGGTTCGGGCCGAGCAAGCTTACCGGCCGACCCGGGCCCCGGGGACGGGCACGGACTCCAGGATTTCTTTAAGGACCGTCCGGGCCGTCACGTTCTTGACCCGGGCCGAAGGGTTGACGATGATTCGGTGGCTCAGGACGGGGAGGGCCAGCAGTTTAACGTCGTCGGGCAAGACGTAATCCCGGCCCCGCAGGAGGGCCAGGGCCTGGCTGGTGCGTTGCAGCCCCAGGGAGCCCCGGGGCGACGCCCCCAGGTAGACGTCGGGGTGTTTCCGGGTCGCCTCGACCAGGGCGACGATGTATTGCTTTATAAGGGGGTCTACGTAGATCTCTTTGACCCGCTCCTGGAGCTCCAGAAGCTCCTCGGTATCCACCACCTGTCCGAGCTCGTCGATGGGGTGGACGTGCTGCTGGCGGTCGAGGATTTTGATCTCGTCGGCCCGGCTGGGGTAGCCCAGGGAGATGCGCATCAAAAAGCGGTCGAGCTGGGCCTCGGGGAGGGGGAAGGTGCCCTCATACTCGATGGGGTTCTGGGTGGCCATAACCAGGAAGGGCTGGGGCATGGGGTAGGTCCGGCCGTCCACGGTCACCTGCCGCTCCTCCATGCACTCCAGGAGGGCCGCCTGGGTCCTCGGGGTGGCCCGGTTGATCTCATCGGCCAGGACGATCTGGGCCATCACCGGTCCCGGCCGGAACTCGAACTCCCCGGTCTTCTGGTTGTAGACCGAGACCCCGGTAATATCCGAGGGGAGCAGGTCGGGGGTGAACTGGATCCGGCGGAAGCTGCAGCCCAGGGACTTGGCGATGGCCTTGGCCAGGACCGTCTTGCCAACCCCCGGCACGTCCTCGATGAGGAGGTGCCCCTGACACATCAGGGCGATGATGGCCAGCTCGACTTCCTGGTCCTTGCCGATGATGACTTTTTTAACGTTTTCCAGCACCCGTTCGGCAATTCCGAGGCTGCGGTCGGCCACCGCTGACAGTTCTCCTTTCCGGATTATTTACGGTTAACCAATAATGTTTACCGAATTATAGCAAACTAAGGTTCGCCAGACGCAACCCGCCGACCGGCCGAATTCCGCCGGGCGAGAATTCGGCCGTCCGCCTCCTCTTCGGCCAGCAATCCCCTCAGCTCGAAGAGCTGGTCCCGGATGAGGGCGGCCCGTTCGAATTCCAGGGCCTTGGCCGCCGCCTTCATCTCCGCCTCAAGCTCCTTGATCATCCGGTAAAGCTCGTCTTTGGGCACCCGCTCCCGCACGTGGTATTCGGGCCCGGTCTCGGCCACCAGCCGGAGCCGGTCGGTGAGGTCCCGGACGGCCTTCCGGATGCCCTGGGGGGTGATTCCGTGGCGGCGGTTGTATTCGAGCTGGATCCGCCGCCGGCGTTCGGTCTCCTCGATGGCCCTGCGCATCGACTCGGTGATGGTGTCGGCGTACATGATGACCCTGCCTTCCACGTGCCGGGCGGCCCGGCCCATAATCTGAATGAGGGCCGGGTAGGACCTTAAATACCCTTCCTTGTCGGCGTCGAGGATGGCCACCAGGCTCACCTCGGGCAGGTCCAGGCCCTCCCTAAGCAGGTTGATGCCCACCACCACGTCGTAGACCCCGAGGCGCAGGTCCCGAAGAATCTGCACCCGCTCGATGGTCTCGATGTCCGAGTGAAGGTAGTGGGTTTTGATGCCCATCTCTTTAAGATAGTCGGCCAGGTCCTCGGCCATCCGCTTGGTCAGGGTGGTCACTAGGGTCCGCTCGCCCCGGCACACCCGCTCCCGAATCTCGTGGAGCAGGTCGTCAACCTGACCCCGGGTGGGCCGAACTTCCACCTCCGGGTCGAGCAGCCCCGTCGGCCGGATGATCTGCTCCACCACCTGGCCGTAGCGGCGGCTCAGCCCCAGCTCGTAGTCGTCGGGGGTGGCCGAGACGTAGATGACCTGGGGGATCCGCTCGTTAAACTCCTCAAAGCTTAAGGGCCGGTTGTCCCGGGCCGAGGGGAGCCTGAAGCCGTAGGCGATGAGGTTATCCTTTCGGCTCATCTCCCCGTGGTACATCCCCTTGAGCTGGGGAATGGTTATGTGGGACTCGTCGATAAAGAGCAGAAAGTTATCCCCGTGCCGGTAACGGAAATAGTCTAAGAGGGTCCAGGGGGGGCTTCCAGGGGGCCGGCCGGAGAGGTGGCGGGAGTAGTTTTCGATGCCGGCGCAGTAGCCGGCCTCCCGCAGCATCTCCAGGTCGTACCTGGTCCGGGCCAGGAGCCGGGCCGCCTCCAGAAACTTGCCCTGGGCCTCCAGCTCTTTGACCCGTTCGGCCAGCTCGGCCTCGATGGCGGCGATGGCGGCCTCAAGCTTCTCGGCCCGGGTCACAAAGTGCTTGGCCGGGTAGACGGCCACCTCCTGGTGGCGGACCAGCACCTCCCCGGTGAGGGGGTCTATCTCGGTGATCCGGACGATGGTGTCCCAGTCGAACTCAACCCGGAGGGCCGTCTCCTGGTAGGCCGGCCAGACGTCAAGGGTGTCCCCCCGCAGCCGAAACCGACCCCGGCCCGGCTCAAAGTCGTTGCGCTCGTACTGCATCCCCACCAGGTGCCGCGCCACCTGCTGGGGCGTCCGGGTATCCCCGACCCGGAGGTACATCACGAAGGCCTCGTACTCTTCGGGGTCGCCCAGGCCGTAGATGCACGAAACCGAGGCCACCACGATGACGTCATCCCGCTCCAGGACCGCCCGGGTGGCGGCGTGGCGGAGCTTGTCGATTTCGTCGTTTATCTGGGCGTCTTTTTCGATATATGTGTCCGTTTCGGGCAGATAAGCCTCGGGCTGGTAGTAGTCATAATACGAAACGAAGTATTCGACGGCGTTATGGGGAAAGAACTCTTTAAACTCGGCGTAGAGCTGGGCGGCCAGGGTCTTATTATGGGCGATGACCAGGGTGGGCCGGCCAACCCGGGCGATGACGTTGGCCATGGTGAAGGTTTTCCCGGAGCCCGTCACCCCAAGAAGCGTCTGATGCTTATAGCCCCGCCGGATCCCCTCCACCAGGGCTTCGATGGCCTGGGGCTGGTCGCCGGTCGGCTGAAAGTCGGATACCAGGGAGAAAACCTTGGACATGGGCCTTCCAAGTCAATTATACTCAGGGGCAGGTTACCCCAGCGGAGGCCTGACGATGCGACCTAACCGGCTCAAACAGCTCTGGCGGGAAGGCAAACCGGCCCTGGGGGTCTGGGTTTCCACCGGCGACCCGTATGTGGTCGAGAGCCTGGCCCATGCCGGCTTCGACTGGGTGCTCGTCGACATGCAGCACGGGATGGGCATCGACGTCGGGCGGGTCGTCGCCTGCCTTCAGGCCCTGAGCGGTGCCGAGGCGGTGCCCCTCGTGCGGCTCCCGTGGAACCAGCCGGAATATTTCCAGTGGGTCCTGGACGCCGGGGCCTACGGGGTGCTGGTTCCCCTGGTCAACACGCCGGAGGATGCCCGCCGGGCGGTGCTGGCCTGCCGGTACCCGCCCCTGGGCAACCGGAGTTTCGGGCCCAACCGGGCCCGCCTCTACGGCCCCGATTACTACGAGCGGGCCAACGAGGAGGTCGTCCTCATCGTTCAGGTGGAGCACATCGAGGCGGTCCGGCAGGCCGAGGCCATCGCCCGGGTGGAGGGTGTGGATGCCCTTTACATCGGACCGGCCGACCTGGCCATCTCTATGGGCCTGCCGCCGGGGCTGGACGTTAAAGACCCCCAGCACGTGGGGGCGTGCCGGCAGGTGCTGGAGGCGGCCCGGGCGGCGGGGAAGGTCGCCGGAATCCACTGCGCCGGGCCCCAGGAGGTGGTCCGTCGCTTCCAGGAGGGCTGGATGTTCTGCCCGGCCGGAAGCGACATCGGGTTCGTCAACGCCGGGGCCCGGCAGGCCGTGGAAGTCGTCCGGGGGGTGCGGCCGGCGGAGGCCCGGGGGGTCTACGGCTGAGGGGGGGCCTTGGGCCGGGGTTTGACGGGCCGCCGGTCCGGCCTTAGTATCTAAAGCGGGCGCCGGCCGGCGCCCGGAGGAGACGGGCCTGGAATGAGGCTTTATAACACCCTGACCCGCGCCAAGGAGGAGTTTTCTAGCCCCGACGGCACCGTCCGCATGTACGTTTGCGGCATCACCCCGTATGATACCACCCACCTGGGCCACGCCCGCACCTACGTGGTTTTCGACGTTTTAAACCGGCTCCTGCGCCACCACGGCTACCGGGTCCGGTATATTCAGAACATCACCGACATCGACGAATCGATCCTGGCCCGGGCCCGGCAGCTGGGCCGGGACTACCTGGAGCTGGGGGAAGAGTGCTGTCGGGTCTTCTTTGAAGATATGGCCGCCCTCCGGGTTATCCCCGCCGACCACCACCCCAGGCCCACCCGGGAGATCCCGATGATCCAGGAGGTCACCCGGGGCCTGCTGGAAAAAGGCTACGGGTATATTATTCCCCGGGGGGTCTACTTTCGGGTTAAGGCGGTGGCCGACTACGGCCGATTGAGCCGCCTCAGCCGGGAAGAGATGCTGGCCATCGCCGCCCGGCAGGACGACAGCGACGTGGACGACCCGGCCAAGGAAGACCCCCTCGATTTTGCCCTCTGGCGGCGGTCGGCCCCGGGGGAGCCGGCCTGGGAGAGCCCCTGGGGACCGGGCCGGCCCGGCTGGCACATCGAGTGCACGGCGATGTCTATCCGCTACCTGGGACCGGAGCTGGATATCCACGGGGGCGGGGCCGACCTTATCTACCCCCACCACGAGAACGAGATGGCCCAGAGCGAAGCGTACACCGGGGAGCGACCCTTTGCCCGCTTCTGGGTCCACGTGGGCCTGGTCTCCCTGGGCGGGGTTAAGATGAGCAAGTCCCTGGGGAACATGGTCTTTGTCCGGGACCTGCGCCAAAAATTTGACCCGGACGCCATTCGCCTTTATCTGATCTCCACCCACTACCGGGTCGGCCTCGACTACCAGGAGGCCGACCTGGGAGGGGCGGCGGCCCGGCTGGAGAAGTTCCGGGCGGCGGTGCGGCGGGCCCCCGTTGCGGCCAACCCCGGCTGGGCCGAGGCGGCGGCCTTTCGGGCCCGCTTCTTTGGGGCCCTGGCGGACGACCTGGATACGCCGGCGGCTCTCCGGGTGCTGGACGAGCTGGCGGGACTCGGCCTCGGGGGCAACGGGGAGGCGGCGCGCCTCCTGGGGGAGCTCGCGGGGGTCCTCGGCCTTGAGCTTCGGGTGGGGGCCGGGGTTTGACTGGTTTGACTAAAGAATGCGGGTTCCGGGGGCGACCTCAAAGTCGGGGCGGAGGAGGACCACGTCTTCGTCGCTTACCATCGCGCCCAGAATGAGGACCTCAGAAACAAAGCCGGCCACCCGCTTCGGCTCCAGGTTGACCACGGCCACCACCTGCCGCCCGAGCAGGTCCTCTTTAGTATACTGGCGGGTAAGTTGGGCGCTGGAGCTTTTAACCCCAAGCTCCCCGAAATCCGCCCAGACCTTGTAGGCAGGTTTTCGGGCCTTCGGGTGGTCTTCCACCCGGACCACCCTGCCCACCCGGATCTCGACCCTAAGAAAGTCGTCGTAGGTTATTGTCGCCACGGGTCTGCCTCCATAATCCGGGTATCGGTAAAACTTAGCCGCAGGCGATGTTACGTACCCGGGTCCTGACGGCCGCGGCCGCCCTGCCGGTTTTGCTCATTAGCCTCTGGCTCGGCCCCCCTTATTTTACCCTGCTCGTCGGCCTGGCTTCCCTGGCGGGCCACCTGGAATTCTACCGCCTGGCCCGGCTGGCCGGGCTTTCCCCGCTGGTCTGGGTGGGGACGGCCGGGGGGCTGGGGGTGGTGGGGGTTGTGGGCCTCGGGCGGCCGGAGCTGGGCGGGCCGGTGCTGGCGGCCGGGACCCTGCTGGCGGGGGCGGCCCTGGTGGTGCGGGGGAAGACTCGGGGGGCCCTGGCCGACTGGGCGGCCACCCTGGGCGGGAGCCTTTACTGCGGCCTGATTTTTAGCTATTACATCCCGTTGCGGGACCTTCCCCGCGGCCTGGAATGGACCCTTTTCACCTTTGGGGTGACGTTTGGGGTGGATACGGCCGCCTTTTTCGTCGGCCGCCGCTGGGGTCGGCGTCCCCTGGCCCCGGCGGTGAGCCCGGCCAAGACGGTCGAAGGCTTTGTGGGCGGGCTGGCGGCCGGTCCCACGGTGGGGGTCGGGCTGGCCGCCCTGCTGGGGTTGCCCGGGCCCTGGCCGGCGGCCGGCCTCGGTTTCGGCCTGGCCCTGGCCGGCCAGGCGGGGGACCTTTTCGAGTCGGCCCTTAAGCGGAGCGCCGGGGTTAAAGACAGCGGCCGGCTTTTTCCGGGACACGGGGGCTTACTCGACCGGGTAGACAGCCTGGCATTTAACGGCGTAATGAGTTATTATGTGGTAGGCGCTTTCCTACCGGCGATTCTCGGCCGGGTCTGAGCGGAGCGGAGGGCCGTGATAGTCAAAACCCAGCGTGAGGTGGAGGAGCTGAACTTGGATAGGTCCGACGTGGAGACCGGTCTGCTCGACCTGGCCCGCCCCCGCGAGAGCCCTGCCCCGGCCCCGCCCCTGGCCCCCAACGACGAGCATTTCGACCAGTTTAAGCGGCTGATTTACTCGATAACCCTGCCCTTCATCGGGGTTGGGGTGGTGGTCCTGGTGGTGGCTTACGATGTTATCGGCCTCGGCCACCAGGTGTTTCAGCCCCTTTTACTGGTCCTGGCGGGGTGCTTTGCTTTATTAAGCCTTCTACTCCAGCTGGTTCGGGTGAGGCTCTGGCCCTTCGAGGCCGTCACCCTCACCGCGGTGGCCGGCCTGCTCTTGGTAAGGTTTTATTATCTTTTTGACCTGGGGCCGGCGCAGGTGGAGAGCGGCGTCCTCGTCCGGGCGCTGACCCTGCCGGTCCTTTACACTTTCGTCTTCCTGGCGCTGCCGGGCACCTACGCCCTGGGCGCCCTGGTCGGCTTTTATTTAACCCTGGTGGTAATCGGGGTCGGCCGGGCGCTGCCGGCGGGCGAGCCCAAGCTGGCGGCGACCTTGGCCCTTTTTTACGCCTGGAACGCCGTTATTATCGTCGTCCTCCATTTCTTTTCGAGGTTTAAGGAGGATTACGTGGAGGTCCGGATGCGGGTCGACCAGATGGCTTACCTGGCCTTTAACGACTACCTGACGGGCCTTCCTAACCGGCGGGGCATCGAGCGGATTTTGCAGGACGAGGTGGAGCGGGCCCGTCGCTACGGCCGGCCCCTTTCGGTGGTGATGGTCGACCTGGACCACCTGAAGCGGGTCAACGACGCCTTCGGCCACGATGTGGGGGACCGGGCCCTCCAGGAGGTGGCCCAGCTTCTCTCCCGGGAACTGCGCCGGACCGACCGGATCGGCCGGTGGGGCGGGGAGGAATTTATCATCGTGGCCCCGGAGACCGACCGGAAGGCGGCCTGGGTTCTGGCCCAGCGCCTTAAAGAAACCCTGGAAAACCGCCGGTTTGACCAGGTGGGCACCATCACCGCCAGCTACGGGGTGGCCTCCTTCCGGCCGGATGACACCGTTCAGTCCCTGATTAAGCGGGCGGACGAAGCCCTCTACCGGGCGAAGACGGGCGGCCGGAACCGGGTGGAGGTCGAAATCGGCTAGGGGCTTTCGGCCGGGCCGAAAAGGCCGTCGAGTTCCATGGCCGACCGGGAGACGGCCGCCCCTTCCACGGCGGCGGCCAGGCGGCGGTTGGCCTGGCGCAGGGCGTCTTCGGGGTCCAGTTCCAGGGCCGCCCCGTAAAGGGCCAGGGCCAGGAGGGCCTCGCCGAGGATTCTTGCCGGGTCGGGCGGGGCGGCCTGGAGTTCGGCCAGCCGGCTTGCGGCCGCGGCCAGAAATTCGTCGGCCGTGGGCAGGGGAATCCCGAAGCGGCGGGCCCGGTGGAGGACCTGGGCGGCGTAACCTAAGGCCGGCATCGCCTTAGGCACCCCGGCCAGGGGGGATGCCCCGGCTTCGGCCTTCTCCGAGCGCTTAAGCTCCTCCCAGTTGGCCCAGATTTCGTCGATGGAGGCGACCTTTACCTCCCCGAAGACGTGGGGATGGCGGCGGACCAGCTTGGTGTTGACCGTTTCGAGGACGTCGCCCAGGTTAAAGCGGCCTTCCTCCCGGGCGAGCTGGGCCTGAAAGAGGACGTGGAAAAGGACGTCCCCGAGCTCCTCCCGCAGGTCGGCCCAGTCCTCCCGGTCGATGGCGTCGACGGCCTCGTAGACCTCCTCCAGGAGGAAGGGCTTGGTGGACTGGTGGGTCTGCTGCCGGTCCCAGGGGCAGCCGTCGGGGGCGCGGAGGCGGGCGACGATGTATTCCAGGGCCCGGAAGGTTCGGGGCAGCTCTTCCAGGGGGCGGACGTCGACAAAGATGGCGGCCGGCCGGGACCGGCCCCCGGCAAGGTCCCCGAGGGTGGCCGTAACGGGCTGGCGGTGGGAGTCGTAAACAAGTTTCAGGCGGGTGTCAGGCGGGTAAATCTCGAGAAGGCCGGCCTTGACTTTTGCCAGGTCGGCCTCCGGGCCGACGATGAGCAGGGCCGGCAGTTCCGGCGATAGGCCGGCCGCCTTTTCGGCCGGGACTATCTGCAACCCCTGCCGGGCGGGGTCTATGCCTAGAATTTCGACCCACTCGGCCAGCATCAAGCTCCCCTCAAAGGGCATTATATCCAAACCGGGGCCGGCGGCCGAGGTGGAGAAGTGGGCGGGCCGTGTTGAAAAAGCGGGGGATAATGGGGTCGAGGGGCCGGCCGGCGGTGGCTTAAGATGGGGCCGAGGCAGGAGGAGCGAAGCCGAGCGCTCTCCTCCCCAAATTCCCACGAAAGGGGGGATTGCTAACCGACCGCTCGGAGCTACCTGGGTGGCTTGCCAGAAGCGAATCCGTAAGAAAGGAGGTGAGGGGTCTCAGCTCGCGCCGGCGGACTCTAGAGGGGGGACTAGAGCCCGCCGGTTTTTGCTTGTCAGACCGGGCCGAAAAACCGCGATAATCTTATCGGTGAAAGCGGATTTTGGCCCAGAAGACCCCGAATCGTCCGGAGCGAAGATGACGGAGTTTCTCTGCCCCAGGTGCGGACGCCCGGCCCTTAAAAATATTGGCGGCGGCTTCTACCTTTGCTCGGCCGCCAACTCGGGCTGCGGCAGCATCTGGCACGAACGGCACCTGCTCCAGGCCCTCACCCAGCGGGCCGGCGAATCAAAACAGAACTAGCCCCCGACGGCCGGTTTGACCCCCGCCACTTCCCGGCCATATACTGGGAATTGGTGAACCGCCATGACCAACCGCCGTATCTACCTGGACCACGCCGCGACCACCCCCGTCGACCCGAGGGTCGTCGAGGCCATGATCCCGTACTTTACGGAAAAATACGGGAACCCGTCGGGGGTCCACGCCCTGGCCCAGGAGGCCCAGCGGGCCCTGGAAGGGGCCCGGGCCCGAATCGCCGCCGTTCTCGGCTGTCGGCCGTCGGAGGTGGTTTTCACCAGCGGTGGCAGCGAGTCGGATAACGCCGCCATCCGGGGCGTGGCCCGGGCTTGCCGGCCCTGCGGCAACCACATCATCACCACGGCGGTGGAGCACCACGCCGTCCTCCACACCTGCCAGGAGCTGGAGCGGGAGGGCTTTCAGGTCACCTACGTGCCGGTAGACGGCTACGGCCGGGTCGACCCCGACGACGTGGCCCGGGCGGTCACCGACCGAACCATCCTGGTCTCCGTCATGTACGCCAACAACGAGGTGGGCACCGTCCAGCCGGTGGCCGAGGTGGCCCGGGCGGTGAAGCGGGTGAAGCCGGAGGTGGTGGTCCACACCGACGCCGTCCAGGCCGCCGGCCTCCTGGAGCTGGATTTGGGCCGGCTCGGGGTGGATATGCTTTCCCTTTCGGCCCACAAGTTCTTCGGTCCGAAGGGGGTTGGACTGCTCTACATCCGGCGGGGAACGCCCTTCAGCCCCCTCATCGTCGGGGGCAACCAGGAGCGGAACCGCCGGGCCGGGACCGAAAACGTCCCCGGTATCGTGGGGATGGCGGTGGCCCTGGAGCTGGCCGAATCTAACCGGCCGGCCCACGTGGCCCACTGCCGGCGCCTGCGGGACCGCCTGATCGCGGGGGTGCTGGCCGGGGTGCCGGGGGCCAGGCTGAACGGTCACCCGACGGAGCGGCTGGCCAACAATGCCCACTTCTCCTTTGAGGGGGTCGATTCCGAGTCGCTGCTGGCCGGCCTTGACCTGGCCGGCATCTGCGCCTCCAGCGGCAGCGCCTGCACCACCGGCTCGGCCGAGCCGTCCCACGTGCTGGTCGCCATGGGACTCGGGCCGGCCTGGACCCGGGGCACCCTGCGGCTTACGCTGGGCCCGGGCAACTCCGAGGCGGACGTCGACTACGTGCTGGAGGTTCTGCCGGCCCTGGTGGCCCGGCTCCGGGCGGCGGGGGCGGTTGCGGCCGGAAGTGTGTTATAATCATTTCAAGCGTATAAGGCCTAAGGAGGGGTCCTGCGATGGTAACGCTGACCAAGGAGGCCGTTAACAAGGTTAAGAGCCTGATGGAGAAGGAGGCAAAGGCCGACTACGCCCTCCGGGTTTTCATCACCGGCGGGGGCTGCGCCGGCTTCTCCTACGGGATGGTCTTCGACGACACCATCGAAGAGGACGACTACGTCGTCGAGGCCGACGGCATCAAGGTGGTCATCGACCCCCTGAGCGCCCAGTACCTTAAGGGGGCCGAGATCGACTACATCGACGGGCTGATGGGTTCGGGCTTTACCATCAACAACCCGAACGCCGTCTCCACCTGCGCCTGCGGCCACTCCTTCTCCACGGAGCAGGGCAAGGTCCACTCGGGCCGCTGCCGGTAGTTCCTGAGTTTTCGGCGCCGACCCCAGGGGCGTGCCGCGGCCGCGGTGCGCCTTTTTGCTTTAACCCCCGGTGAGGCCCCGTTTTTGCTGCCAGTGTGGGGCGCCCCTCGCCGAGGCGCCCGTCGAGGGCAAGCTCCGGCCGGTTTGCCCGGCCTGCGGCCGGGTGCATTATCTAAATCCGGCCCCGGTCGCGGCCTGCATCATCGAACTGGACGACGGCGTCGTCCTCGTCCGCCGAAAGTACGAGCCCGGGCGGGGCGGCTGGGCCTTCCCGGCCGGCTATGTGGATGCGGACGAGACCGTCCAGGATGCCGCCCGGCGGGAGGCCCGGGAGGAGACGGGCTTGGAGGTGGAGCTGGGGCCCGTCGTGGAGGTCTGCTCCTTCTTTGACGGTGACCGGAGCGGGGTTGTAATCTTCTTCCGGGCCCGGGCACGGGGGGGCGAGCTGAGGCCCGGCGACGACGCCGAAGCCGTCCGGCTCGTGCGCCCCGGGGAGCTTTCGCCGGAAATGCTCGTTTTCGAAAGCCACCGGCGGGCCTGGCAGAGCTGGCTCAGGCAGGGGGACGCCCGGTGAAGGCCGAAATCATCGCCGTCGGAACCGAACTTCTCCTCGGGCAGATTGTGGACACCAACTCGGCCTACCTGGCCCGGGAGCTGGCCGAGCTGGGCATCGACCTTTACTGGGTTACCCACGTGGGGGACAACCTGGACCGGCTGACCGAGGCCATCTCCCGGGCCCTGGCCCGGTCGGACCTGGTAATTCTGAGCGGGGGCCTGGGGCCGACGGAGGACGACCTGACCCGGGATGCCATCGCCCGGGTGCTGGGCGAAAGCCTCTCCGTCGACCCGGAGCTTGAGGCGGCCCAGCGGGCCTTCTGGGCGGCCCGGGGTCTGGAGATGCCGCCCCGCAACCTCACCCAGGCGATGCTCATCCCCTCGGCCCGGCCCATCCCCAACCCCATCGGAACCGCCCCCGGCTGGTGGGTGGAGAAGGACGGCCGCATCATCGTCGCGATGCCGGGGGTTCCCCGGGAGCTCACCCGGATGTGGGAGCATGAGGTCAAGCCCCGGCTCCGGAGCCTCACCGGCGGGGCCGTTATCCTTTCCCGGACCCTGAAAGTAATCGGCCGGGGCGAGTCCGCAGTCGAAGAGGCCATTCGGTCCCTGGTCAGGTCGGCCAACCCCACGGTGGCCACCTACGCCAAGCCCGACGGCATCCACATCCGGGTCACGGCCAAGGCCGAAAGCCCTGAAGCCGCCCGGGCCCTCATCGACCCCGTTGAGGCCCAGGTCCGGGCCCTCCTGGGACCGGATATCTACGGGGCCGACGACGATACCCTGGAAGGGACCATCCTGGGCCTTCTCCGGACGCTTAACTGGCGGCTGGGGCTCATCGAACTGCTTACCGGGGGCCTGTTGGCCGCCGCCCTCTCGGAGGCGCCCGAGGCCCCGGGGGCCTTCGCCGGCGCCCTGGTGCTGGCCGGACCGGCCGAGCTGACCCGTCTCGGCTTCGACCCCGAAGCTTTCCGGGAAGACGGCCCCGGAAATCTGGCCTTAAAGCTGGCCGCGGCCGCCCGGGAGGAGTTCGGGGCCGAGGTGGGCCTGGCCACCGTCGGGGAGGAGACCCTGGGCGGGTGGGGAGAACCCCCGGGGGTCGCTTTCGTGGGCCTCGACCTGGGGGGCCAGGCCGTCTACCAGCGGCTGGTGGTCCCCATGAGCCGGCCCGAGGTGCGGCGTCGGGCCGTCCTGACCGCCTTTCACCTCCTCTGGCGGGGCCTCCGTGGCCGGGTCGGGTCCGACTAAGATACTGGTGGCGCCCCAGGGGTTCAAGGGCTCCCTCAGCCCCCTGGAGGCGGCCCGGGCCATCGCCGAGGGGGTTCGGGCCGCCTGGCCCGAGGCCCAAGTGGACCTGGCCCCCGTGGCCGACGGGGGCGACGGGACGGTGGATGCCCTGGTCCTGGCCACCAGCGGCCGCAAGCTTCGGGTGAAGACCGTCGACCCCCTGGGCCGTCCCATCGAGGCCGAAATCGGCGTCCTGGGCGACGGCCGCACGGCGGTGGTGGAGATGGCCCAGGCCTCAGGGCTTGCCCGTCTCCGGCCCGAGGAGCGAAACCCGCTCGTAACCACCACCTACGGCACCGGCCTGCTTATCCGGGCCGCCCTGGATGCTGGCTTCCGGCGGATTATTGTGGGGATCGGGGGCAGCGCCACCAACGACGGCGGGGCCGGCATGCTCCAGGCCCTCGGGATGGGCCTTTTCGACCGAGAGGGCCGGCCCATCCCGCCCGGTGGCCAGGGTCTCCTGGCCCTGGACCGCATCGACCCCTCGGGCTTAGACCCCCGCCTGGCCGAGGCGGAAATTATCGTGGCCTCGGACGTGACCAACCCCCTCTGCGGGCCGGAGGGCGCGGCTGCCGTCTACGGCCCCCAAAAGGGGGCGACCCCCGAGATGGTCCGGCTGCTGGACGAGGCCCTGGCCCACTTTGCGGCGGTGGTCCGCCGGGACCTGGGCAGGGATGTGGCCCGGGTGCCCGGGGCCGGGGCGGCCGGGGGGCTGGGGGCGGGCCTCCTCCTCCTGCCCAACGTCCGAATCCGGCCGGGGGCCGAGGTGGTCTTTGAGGCGGTGGGCATCGACGCCCGCCTGGCCGCGGCCGACCTGGTGTTCACCGGGGAGGGGGCCGTGGACCGGTCCACGGCCTTCGGCAAGACCCCAGCCCGGCTGGCCGAAAGGGCCCGGGCCCACGGCCGGCCCCTGGTAATCCTCACGGGCCGGCTCGGGCCCGGCTACGAAAAGCTTTACGGCCTGGGGGTGGGGGCGGTGGTCCCCATCGTGCCGGGGCCGGTAAGGGAGGCCGAGGCGATGGCCCGGGCCTTTGAGTTTTTAAAGGCCGCCGCCGAACGGACCTGCCGCCTCTTGGATTTGGGCCTCAAGTTGTCCGGTCGGCGACCGGCTTAGCCGGCCCGGCCTGTTATAATCAACCGAATGGGGAGCGGCTACAATGGGGGCAAGCCTCGCCGCCATTTTGCGGGCCGTCGGCTTCCCGGCTGCCGAGGGCCTGCGCCAGCGCTTTTACGAGGCCTACCCGGGCCTGATGGCCTGGCTTATTCTCACGGCCCCGGTCTGGCTCTCCCTGGTCCACCCCAGCGTGGGCCTGACGGTGGTGGCCTGCGGCTTCGTTATCTTCGTGGCCAAGGTCTTTTACTACGGCGTAAGCGCCCTCATCAACCGGCCCTGGATAATCCGGTCCAGCCGGGAGGACTGGCTCGGCCGGCTCTACGCCCACCCGGAGTGGCGTCGGCTTAAAATCATCTTTTTGGTCCGGGCCTACCGGGAATCCAACTACGGGATGCTCCGGGCCAGCGTCCAGTCCATTCACGATTCCCACTGGCCGAAAGAGGCCGACGGGCGGCTTACCAACGTCGAGGTCGTATACTGCACCGAAGAAAACGACCCCATCACCCCGCCCCTGGTCGCCCGGCTTCGGGAGGAGTTTGCGGGCCGACTCCCCATCCGGGAGGTCGCCCACCCCGAGGAGCCCGACGTTTTGCCCGGCCCCAGCTCGGCCATGCACTGGGTCGGCCGGGTGCTTTACCGGGAGGCCCTGGCCCGGGGCGAAGACCCCTGGCGGGTGCTCATCGTGGACCTGGATTCGGATACCCGCTTCCACCCGAACTTCCTGCCGGCCCTGGTGGTGACCTTCCTGGAGGACCCAGACCGGCGGTTTCACCTTTACCAGCCGGTGGTCCTCTTTACCCTGGATTACTGGCAGGCGCCCCTCCACAGCCGGCTGGCCGCCCTGGCCACCTCGGCCCACACGGTGGGCTGGATTCGGCGGCCGGAAATCGCCTTTACCGGGGCGGCCGGGACCCTGGGCCTCTACGCCACCGTGGACTTCTGGCCCACCAACTCCCACAGCCAGGACAGCGGGGTGGAGTTCCGGCTCAGGGCCAAATACGGGGAGCGGTTCCGGGTGGTGGGAATTCCCGTCCCGGTCTGGGTCTACCCGGTGATGGCCATCGGCGACCGTTCCACCCTGCCGGCCAGGCTCCGCACCTACGTCCGTTCCTTCCAGACCCTCTTCAAGCAGAGCGCCCGCTGGCGGGAAGGGCCCCTGGACGAGTTCGTCGAGGCGGCCCGCATCGGCCACCTTCCCCTGCTGCTGGCCAAGCTCTGGTCGGGCCTGGAGCGGGACCTGCTCACCCTCATCCCGGGCATCGGCTTTACGGCCGCCAAGCTGGTCGATTCCCTTCTTTACCCCCACTATAGCGTCGAAACGATGAACTGGGTGGTGGGCATCGCCCTCACCGGGGTAACCTTCCTGGGGCTGGCCGTCTACTGGTCGCTGCTGGCCGTGCCGGAGTGGGTTGGGCCGGGCAAACCCGGCCTGCGGGGCGTCCGGGATATGGTCCTTTTCTGGCTGGTCTTCCCCTTCTACATTCCCATCCTGACGGGCGTGGCCGGCCTGCGCACCTCCACCGCCTACCTGCTGGGCCACCGGCCCCGGGGCCACTACGTCCCCACCCCCAAGTAGCCGTCAGAGCCAGCCCACCGACCGGTACCAGTCGTAGGTAATCTTAAGTCCCTGGTCCAGGCCTACCTCGGTCCGAAAGCCCAGTTCGGCTTCGACCCGGGCGCAGTCGCAAACCCAGTCGCCGGCCGTCATCTCCACGGCCTTATCGTAACTAAACACCGTGGGCCGACGGCGGGCCCGGGCCACCAGGTCGGCCAGGCGCCCGGCCAACCGAAAGGCCCAGCCCGGGGCCGGAAGGGTGGGGCCGGGGCGGCCCATGACCCGGCCGATGCCCGCCGCCAGGGCCCGGAAGGAGTAGGGGGTCGGGTCGGCGATGTGGTAAATGCCGGCGGCCCGGGGCGATTCGGCCGCCAGCAGGATGCCCCGAACCAGGTCACCGACGTAAATCAGGCTGAAATACCGTTCGGCCCACAGCACCGGCCGGACCCCAAGCTTCACCACCCGGAAATAGAGGAGCCCTTCCCCGTCCCGGGGGCCGTAAACGATGGGGGGCCGCAGGATCACCCACCCCACCGGGGACGCCCCGATAACCTGCTCCTCGGCCAGCCGCTTGCTCTTGCCGTAAACGCTTACCGGGTTCGGGGGTTCGGCCTCGGTCCGGGCGGCCCCCGGACGGGAGGGTCCGGCGGCGGCCAGACTGGACAGGAAGATGAGCTTGCGGCAGGAGCCGTCGGCCCGGCCCAGGGCCCGGAGGAGGTTGGCCGTTCCGGTGACGTTAACCTCGAAAAACTGCTGCGGGCGCAGGGCCCGGGTGAGGCCGGCCAGGTGGAAGACCACCTCGGCCCCCGTAAAGACCCCGTCGAGGCTCTCCGGCACGGTAAGGTCGGCCGTCACCAGCTCCACCGGCAGGCCCTTAAGCCAGTAGGCCCGGGCCGGGTTGCGGACGGGGCACCGAACCCGCCAGCCCCGGCGGACGAGGGCCTCCACCAGGTGGCTGCCGATGAAGCCGGTCGCCCCGGTTACGACGCAGACCGGTGAGCCGCCCACGGCCTAATCCCGCAGGAGGCCCACTTCCCGGGCGGTCTCGGCCACGGCGGCCAGCATCCTTTCCAGGTGTTCGTCGGTGTGGGTGGCGATGCAGCTGGTTCGGATAAGCTCGCCGCCGGGGGCGACGGCCGGGGCGACGGCCGCATTTACGTAGATGCCCCGGTCGAAAAGGCCCTTCCAGAAGCGGCCGACCTTAAGCTCGTCCCCGATGATGATGGGGACGATGGGGCTCTGGCTCCGGCCGGTGTTAAGGCCCAGCCGCTCAAAGCCTTCTTTAAGGACCCGGGCGTTGTGGTGGAGCCGCCGCAGCCGCTCCGGTTCCCGCCGGATGACCCTGAGGGCCGCAAAGGCCGCCGCGGCCGAGGCCGGGGGAATGCTGGCGCTGAAAAGAAAGGAGCGGGCGGTGTGCTTGATGTACCAGATGACGTCGGCCGGGCCGGCCACAAACCCGCCGGTCGAGGCGAAGGACTTTGAAAAGGTCCCCATGATAATGTCCACCTCGTCCAGGAGGCCGAAGTGCTCGGCGGTGCCCCGGCCGGTGGGACCGAGGGCGCCCAGGCCGTGGGCGTCGTCCAGGAAAAGCCGGGCCCCGTAGCGCTTTTTGAGCTCGACGATCCGGGGCAGGTCGGCCAGGTCCCCCTCCATACTGAAGACCCCGTCCACCACGATAAGGACGCCGTGGTCCTGGGCGTACTGTTCCAGAAGCCGCTCCAGGTCGGCCATGTCGTTGTGCTTGAAGCGGACCGTCTGCCCGAAGGAAAGGCGGGTGGCGTCGACGATGGAGGCGTGGTCGGCCCGGTCGATGAGGGCCACATCCCGGCGGCCGACCAGGGCGGAGATGGCCCCCAGATTGGTCTGGAAGCCGGTGGTGAAAACCAGGGCCGCCTCCTTGCCGAGCCAGCGGGCCAGCTCGGCCTCGAACTCCTCGTGCAGGTCCAGGGTGCCGTTGAGGAGGCGGGAGCCGGTGCAGCTGGTGCCGTATTTCTCGACGGCTTTAATGGCCGCCTCCACCACCTCCGGGTGCTGGGTGAGGCCCAGGTAGTTATTCGACCCGAACATGAGCATTTTGCGGCCGTTGATGACCACCTCGGGGCCGGCCTGGGACTGTAAGGGGATAAAATAAGGGTACATCTGCTGGGCCTGGGCCAGCTGGATGGTGCTGGCCCGGCCGAACTGCCGGCACTTCTCGAAGACGTCCATCGACACCTCCTCTGGGACTCGACTTCTCAGAAATTTACCGTACTAATAGTACTTGATTCGGCCGGGGCTGTCTTTCGGTCCGCTGGGGGGCTGACCGTCGGCCCGTTTGACTCCCGCCGGCCAGGGCAATTAATATTCTTTTCGGTGAGCGGCCCATGAGCATGAGCGAGCGCTACCGGAAGGTGCTCCGGAAGCACCGCAAAAAGCGCAAAAAACTGGAGGAGCGGCGCCGGCTGATGCGCCTCGGCCTCTGGCCCCCGGGCCAGCAGACCGCAGGGTCCCCGGCCGCCCCCCAGGCCCCGCGTCCTGCCGGCTAGGCTGGTCCGGCAGGCCCTCCGGTTAAGAGATGGTGGAGTCCGGTTTGAATCCCCAGCGGTCCCCCCGTTTTGCGGTGGCCACCCTGGGCTGCCGCCTTAACCAGGCCGAATCCGACGAGCTGGAGCGGCGGCTGGCGGCCGCCGGCCTGGTGCCGGTGGAACCGGAGGATGGGGCCGATATCTACGTGGTCAATACCTGCACCGTTACCCACATCGCCGACCGGAAGGCCCGCCATCTCATTCGGCAACTGAAGCGGTCCAATCCGGGGGCCATCGTGGTGGCCACCGGCTGCTACGCTCAGGTCGCGCCCGGGGAGCTTCTGAGTATGCCCGAGGTGGACCTGGTGGTGCCCAACCGGGAGAAGGACCGGCTCCCCGACATCGTCCTCGGGGAGTGGGCGGAGCGGTTCGGGCCGATTCCCAGCCGCCTGGGGGACCTGGCCGTGGGGGCCTACACCTGGGCCGACCGGCCCGGGCGGGCCCGGGCCCTTTTAAAAATTCAAGATGGGTGCAATTACGTCTGCGCCTTCTGCATCGTTCCCCGGGCCCGGGGCCGCCACCGGTCCGTTCCCATCCCCGAGCTGGTGGAAAGGACCCGCCGGTTCGCCGCCGAAGGCTTTCAAGAGGTGGTTCTGACCGGCGTGTGCATCGGGGCCTACGGCCTGGAATGGGACGGCCGGTCCCACTTTTACGAGCTGGTCTGGGCCCTCCTGGAGCAGACCCCCGTCCGCCGGATACGCTTTTCTTCCATCGACCCGGCCGACTTCGACCTGCGCCTCCTTGACCTTCTCCCCAGCGACCGGCTCTGCCGCCACTTCCACCTGCCCCTCCAGAGCGGCAGCGACGGGGTGCTGGCCCGGATGCGCCGGCGGTATACGGTCGGGCAATACCGGGAGCTGGTGGGGGCCATCCGGTCCCGGGTGCCGGGGGCGTTCGTGGCCGCCGACGTCATCGTGGGCTTTCCGGGCGAGTCGGAGGCCGATTTTGAGGCCACTTACCGGCTGTGCGCGGAGCTGGGCTTTGCCGGCCTCCACGTCTTCCGGTATTCCCCCCGCCCGGGGACCCTGGCCGCCCGCTTTCCCGACCAGGTTCCGGAAGGGGTAAAGAAGGCCCGGAGCGAGCGGCTTATCGCCCTGGCCGAGGCGTCGGCCGCGGCCTTTCGAAGGAGCCAGGTGGGCCAGACCCTTGAGGTGGTGGTGGAAGGCCCGGCCGGGGCGGGTCCCGAAGGCCCCTGGTGGGAGGGCCTGAGCGACAACTACCTGCGGGTTCGGTTTCCGGCCCCCGAGGCCGCCGTCGGCCGGCTCCGCCGGGTCCGGGTTACCGGCTGCGAGGGCGACCAGCTGGTGGCCCATCCCGTTTAGAGGAGGTCCGAGTGAACATCTTCAACCGGGTGGTTGTGGTCCTCCTGCTCATTTTGTTTATAAGCTGCACCTTGCTGGCCATCCTGGCGGCAATGGTCGCCCCCGTTCAGGCGGCCACGGCCCTTTCCGACTTTTCCCGCAACTGGCTGGCCGAGTTTTTCCGAAACCTGACCGAAGCCACCTTCGAAGAGCGGCTGGTCTTCTTTCTTTTTGGGGGCTTTCTAGCCTTCATCGCCTTTATCATCCTGGTGCTGGAGCTCCTGCCGGGGCGGCCGTCGGGGGTGAAACTGGCCGGGGTGCCGGGGGAGGCCGTTCTCACCGTGGAGGCCATAACCCAGCGCCTTAAATATGAGCTCGAAAGCCTCGCCGGCATCCGGGAGGCCCGGCCGAAGGTGCGGCCCCGGGGCCGGCAGGTGGATGTGGAGCTGGAGCTGCGCCTCGACGCCAATGTGGACGTGGGCCCCAAGGCCCAGGAGGCCGTTGAGGTCGCCCGCCGGGTGCTCACCGAGCGCCTTGGGGTTGCGCCGCGGCAGGTCCGGGCCTTTGTCCGGTCGGTGGAGCGGCCCCGGCCGGCCCCCGCCGCCGAGCCGGCCCGGCAGGAGCCGACCCCGCCCCCACCGCCGGCCGAAACCCCGCCTTAAGGGGCTCCCTTGGGGCCGGAGCAGGTTATCGAGGCCCTCCTCTTTGCCGCCGGCCGGCCGGTTTCGGTGGAGCGCCTGGCCCGGGCGGCCGAACTGTCGGCCGAGGATACCCGGGCGGCCCTCGACCGGCTGGAAGCGGCCCTGGGGGCCCGGGGAATCCGGCTCCAGCGCTTCCGGGACACGGTGGCCCTGGTGACCGCCCCCGAGGCGGCCCCGGCGGTGCGCCGACTCTTCGACCTGGAGCCCCCGCCGAAGCTCTCCCGGCCCCTGCTGGAGACCCTGGCCGTGGTGGCCCTGCTCCAGCCCGTTACCCGGGCCGAAGTGGACCGGGTTCGGGGGGTATCTTCCGACCGGGCCCTGGCCCTGCTGGCCGCCCGGGGGCTGGTGGAAGTCGTGGGCCGGGCCGAGGGGCCGGGCCGGCCGGCCCTCTACGGCGTAAGCCGCCACTTTTTGGAGACCTTCGGCCTCGAGTCCCCCGAGGCCGTGGCCGGCCGCCTCGACCCGGAAGGTAAACTCCGGCACCGGCTCCGGGAGCTTCGGACCCCGGCCTGAGGCTTCAGTCGCCCGGATATTTCTGGGCCAGAAGGCCGGCCACGGCCTCTAAAAATGCCCGGTCCGCGGGGCCGAAGGGGTCGAGGAGGTTGCTGTCGATGTCGACCTCGCCCAGGACCCGGCCGTTGCGCTTGATGGGCACCACGATTTCCGAGCGGGTGTACGGAAAGCAGGCCAGGTAGCGCGGGTCTTTGCTTACGTCGGGAACCACCACCGTCTCACCGGTCTCGGCCGCCAGGCCGCAGATGCCGGTGCCGATGGGGATCCGGACGTGTTCGGTGGGCTCCGGCCCGTCCCAGGCCAGGAGGACCAGCTGGTGGTGGATGACCCAGTAGACGCCCACCCACTGGTACTTGCCGAAGGCATCCCGCAGCCGCCGGACGGCCTCGGTCAAGGCGGTGGCCCAGTCCCGGGCGCCGGCAATGGCCGCCCTGAGCTCGGCCAGCTTGGCCGCGTACTCGGGGGGGAGGTCCTCCGGGGTGGTCACCGGGCCGCCTCCCGGAGGGGCGCCGGGCTTCCGGCCAGGAGGCCGCTCAACTCCCGGATATCCGGCAGGTCCCGCAGGTTCTGAACCAGGCCGATGAGCCGGTCGACGGCCTCGGGGCCGAGGACCCGCCCGGCGCAGTCCCGGAACTTGGCCACCAGTTCGTCCCAGCTTACCGGGTTCTTCGGGTCCCCCTTGGGCTCCTCGACCCGCCGGCTCAGGACCCGGCCGTCCTTCAGGTAGACCTTAACCAGGGGGATGTCGGCGCCGCTGCGGAGGTCGTCCTGAAGGCCGCTGCCCACGGGCAGAGACTCGTGCCAGACCCGCTTCACCCTGGCCATGAGGGCCCGGACCTGCGGGCGGTTGACCATCGCGTCGGTGAAGGTTGCCAGGTTAATCTGGCGGTCCAGGACGGCCGCCGCCAGGCAGTACTCGATACTGAATTTTCCTTCCAGGCCGGTCTGGGGGGAGGTGTGGATGAGGGGGGTCCCCACCGGGGAGACCAGGACTTCGACTGCCTCCACGTCTTCGGGCCGGAAGGGCTCGGCTCCCAGCAAAAGAAAGAGGGCGTCCAGGGCCCGGTGGGTCTCGGCGCAGCAGGGGTAAACCTTGACCGCGATGCCCGGGTCCAGCACCTGCCAGCGCTCCCCTAAACCCTCGGCCAGGGCTTCGGCCTTTATCGGGCCGCCCGCCGCGTAGACGGTGAGAAAGCCGAGGGGCCCGTCCAGAATCGAATCGTCGGCGGTAAATCCCAGGCCGGCCAGGGTCGCCGCCTCGACCCCGACCCGGGCGGCCAGACCGGCGTGCAGGGGCTTGGTCATGGTTCCGAAGTTTTTCTTAAGGCCGGAGGCCATGGAGGCCGCGACCCCCAGGGTCCGGCAGGTCTCCCCGGGGCCGAGGCCCAGCAGGCGGGCGCATCCGGCCGCGGCGGCCAGGGCGCCCAGGGTTGAGGTGTTGTGCCAGCCCGCAATGTAGTGGGGCGCGCCGATGGCCTCCCCCAGCCGCCCGGCCACCTCGTCGGCGATAGCGTAGGCGGCGAGGAGTTCCCGGCCGGAGCGGCCGGCGGCTTCGGCAACGGCAAAGAGGGCGGGGAGGATGGGGGCGCTGGGGTGGCCCCGCAGGGAGTGCTGGACGTCGTCGTAATCGAGGGCGTGGGCGGCGGCCCCGTTTATTAAGGCGGCGTAGGCGGGGGTGGTGCGCCGGTTCTGGCCCCAAACCGCCGACCCGGCGGGGAGGTCGGGGGCGAGGCGGGCGGCAAGGACGGCCGGGGGCTCGACGGAGCCGGCCAGGGCAACCCCCAGGGTGTCCAGGACGGCCCGGGTGGCCGCCTCGAAGGCGGGGGAAGGGATGCGGTCGGTGGGGAAGCCGGCGATAAACTCGACTAAGGTCTGGGTGACGGCCATGCTCACGCTCCTTTGTGGAATCGCCGGCTGATTATAAAGCAGGGGGTACGGGCAGGGCAAAAAAGTTCGGGGAGCCTTTCGGCTGCCAGGTCGCCACCTTACGGCACCTCAAGCAACTGTAACCGCCACCCAACCCGTTTCCGGGCCGGAATTTCGGTCTCTGGTTGCTCGAGGTCGCCTTTCGGCCCGTTCCCGGTCAGCCTACTTGGCTCCCCGAATCGCCGGGGTACCTGCTGGATTTTTAACCGGGTTCCTTTCGTACTACCGGCCCCGGCGATATTACTTTAGCAAATTCGCCCCGCCCTGTCAATACCCTCGGGCCGAAGTTTTCCACAACTTTTCTTCAGCCGCCGGTCTCGGGCGGCCCCCCGTCCTCGCACCGGACCTTACCGAGGCGGGCCTCAAGGTCGGCCTTTAAGTTCTCTAAAAAGCGCCGGTAGGCCAGGGTGTTTATTCCCTCGGCCGTCATGATGAGGGCGTCTTCGCCCGTATCCGAGTAGTAGCCCTTGCGCAGGCCCACCCGGCCGAAGCGGTATTTTTCATAGAGGCGCTGGGCCACGGTGTTAGAGACCCGCACCTCCAGGGTTACGTGGGCGGCCCCCAGTCGCCGGGCCGCTTCGATGGCCTTAAGGAGGATAAGCTCCCCGAAGCCCCGGCCCCGCCGCTCGGGCCGGACGGCGATGGTGGTGATGTGGGCCTCCTCCTGGAAGACCCAGAGGCCCGCGTACCCGATGAGTTCCCCCGTACCCTGATTCGGGTCGGCGGGGGCCTCCCGGAGGACGAAGTAGTGGGCGAGGCGGTTTTCGGTAAGCTCCCGGTAGAAGGCCGATTCCGGCCAGGGGGTGGGAAAGGAGCGCCGCTCGATTTCCATCACCTCCGGCAAGTCGGCCGGCTTCATCCTTTCGAAGACGAGCATGGGCGGCCGGGCCTAAACCCTCAGGTGAATCAGGGGCAGGTCCTTCATGGTGAGGAGGCCCGGGGCGGCCTCCGCCACCCTGGGGATGGCGTTGACCACCAGGGCGGCGGTGCCCCGGTCGCCGTGCACCCCACCTGGAACCTCCACCTCGAGGGGCGGCACCCCGTCGATGATAACGGTGTCCCGGGGGTTCTTCGCCCCGACGTAAATCTCCAGGGTGAGCTCAACCACCGGCTCCCCGTCCCGGAAGCCCCTTCCCACCTGCCGAAGGCCCGCCACCTGGCCCGGCCGGACGGTGAAGTACTCGGTGGAGGCCGGTTCCTCAGCGATTACGGGGTTTACCTCCTCCCGGTACTCGCTGAGCCGCCAGCCCAGGCCGGAGGCGACCAGGTAGGCCGACTCCCGCAGGCCCACGTGTCGGACCCGGCCGGCCTCGGCCGCCGACCGGAACTGCTCCGGGCTGAGGCCGACCCCCGCCTTTTCCTGAAGCTGGCGGCGCCGGGTGGCCGCGTCCACAACCCGCCACGCCGAAACCCGCCGGACCTGCTGGCAGACCCCGCTGAAAAATAGGACCATGGTATCCATCACGAATCCGGGGTTCACCCCGGTGCCCAGGATGGTAACCCCGTGTTTCTGGGCCAGCATATCCAGCTGGCGGGCCTGGTCGGGGTAGCCGGCCCACGGGAAGGCAAGCTCTTCGCAGGTGGAGACGACGTTGGCCCCGGCCTCGATGACGGTCACCAGTTGCCGGTAGACCTGGGAAAAATAAGAGCCGGTGCAGAGGACGACTACGTCGGGGGAAGCTTCATCCAGGGCCCGCCCCAGGTCGGAGGTTACCCCCAAGCCGAGCTTGCGGCCGAGGCCCAAAAGCTCCCCAAGGTCCTGTCCGGCCTTCTGGGGGTCGATGTCAACCCCGCCCCTAACCTCGATGTACGGGCGGGTGAGGGAAAGTCGTGCGGCTTCCTGGCCGATGGGGCCGAGGCCTACGAAGAGGACGCCAACTTTTTCCGGCAAAGCCCGCTCCTCCAAAAGACGCCCCGGCGGCTAGAGGGCGATGAGACTGGTCTCGTAGAGCCGGGAAAAGATTTTCTGCCACAGCTTTTTGGAGGGGTCGACGGCCTCGAAGTCGGCGGCCAGCTGGTCGGGCAGTCGGGGGGTGATGATGACGGTGGCCTGGCGGTGCTGGAACCGGTGGTCGAGGACCTCGTCCAGGTGGACCACCTCGTGGGGGTGGTGGGGGACCAGGCCGGTTATGATGATGAGGGTCTGCTCGACCATCTGCCGGTAAAGCTCCAGGCTCACCTGGGTTGCGATCCGGTACTCCTGCAGGACCTTCGGGTCGCCGCCTTCGGCCGGCCGGGGCTGGTGGGCCAGCTCGATCTTGAGCATGTAGGCGTTCATGGCGAAATCCCGCCAGGGCATCAGGGTGAAGCCGACGGGCGGCTGCCGGTACTTGAGGATGTCCACCATGAAGTTGACGATTCGGGCGGTCCGCTGCCGGTCGGCGTTGAAGATGAGCCAGCCGATCCCCTCCCGCAGGTAAGAGTCGAGCCCCTCAAGGTAACTGTTGAGGCGGCTCAGCAGGTCCCGGTCCTGAATCCGGATGGCGCTGACCATGGCCGCTGCTCCCTATACCCCGGACTGACGACTTCTGCCGCTTCCCCCTCAAGTTTATTATATCGACCGGCCGCCAACGGGTCTTCAGCCGTTGAAGCCCCGGGCCGGGTGCGCTATCTTTAAGCGGCAGCTTTTGCGAGAAAGGGGGTAGCCGGCATGGTAAAGGCTGCGGTCATGTACCAGGTGGGGGCGCCCCTGGCGGTGGAGGAGGTGGACCTGCTGGAGCCCGGCCCCGGCGAGGTGCTGGTCCGGATGGCGGCCGCCGGCGTCTGCCACAGCGACTGGTCGGTCCTCCAGGGCAAGATTCCCCTTCCGGTTCCGGCCGTCCTGGGCCACGAGGGGGCCGGGGTCGTGGCCCGGACGGGCCCCGGGGTCACCTCGGTGCGGCCCGGGGATAAAGTGGTCATCTCCTGGCGGGCCCACTGCGGCCGCTGTTTTTACTGCGTCCGGGGTCGGCCGATCCTTTGCGACCAGGCCACCCGGGCCCGCTTCCAGGGGACCCTCTTCGACGGGACCACCCGCTTTAATAAAGAACGGGCAGCCGGTCCACCACATGGCCATGGCAGCCACCTTTGCCGAGTATACGGTCATCCCCGAGACCGGGGCCGTCAGGATACGGCCGGATGCGCCCCTGGAAAAGGTTGCGGTGGTGGGCTGCGCCGTCATGACCGGGGTGGGGGCCGTCACCACCACGGCCGACGTGGAAGTTGGGGCTACTGTGGCCGTTTTCGGCTGCGGGGGCGTGGGCCTGAGCGCCCTTCAGGGGGCCGTCCTCTGCGGGGCGTCTAAGATCATCGCCGTCGACGTCCTGGATTCAAAGCTTAAGCTCGCCCAGGAGCTCGGGGCAACCCACCTGGTCAACGCCGGGCGGGAAGACCCCGTCGCCCGCATCCGGGAGCTAACCGGCGGGGAGGGGGTCGATTACGCCTTCGAGGTGGTGGGCCATCCCGGGGTGATGGCCCAGGCCTTCGAGGCGACCCGCCGGGGCGGGACCCTGGTGGTCGTGGGGGTGGCCGACCGGCAGACCCGGCTTTCGATAAGTCCCTTCGACCTGGTCCTCCAGGAGAAGCGGATTCTGGGGTCCCTTTACGGCTCCCTTCGGCCGCCGGTGGATATTCCCCGTCTGGTGGACCTCTGCCTGGAAGGTCGGCTTAAGCTCGAGCCCCTCATTACCCGGGAAGTGGGCCTTTCGGAGATAAACGACGCCTTTGAACGGCTTATCCGGGGCGAAGCCGTCCGAAGCGTCATCCGGTTTGGGGGGTGATGGATTTGGACGTCTACCTCATGCAGCACGGCCTGGCCAAAACCCGGGAAGAGGACCCCGAGCGGCCCCTGACGGACGAGGGCCGGGCGGCGGTAGAGCGGGTCGCCGGCCGGGTGGCGGCCCTGGGCCTTAAGCCCGACCGCATCTACCACAGCGGCATCCTTCGGGCCCGGCAGACGGCCGAAATCCTGGCCGACCGCCTGGGAGTTTCCAACCGGGTCGAGGCCCGGCCGGGCCTGGAGCCCCTGGACCCGGCGGAGCCGGTGGCCCGCTGGCTGGATGAGTTGGCCGCCACCTTCGGGGCGGTGGTGCTGGTGGGCCACCTGCCCTTCCTGGACCGCCTGGCATCCCTGCTGGTGGCCGGGAATGAGGAGGCCCAGGTGGTGGCCTTCCGGATGGGCGGGCTGGTAAGGCTTATCCCCAAGGGGAACCGGCCCGGCTACGCCGTGGCCTGGGCCCTTCCCCCAGAACTGGCCTGATGTCTTCCGGTCGGCCTTGGCTGCTCCTCATCCGGCCCGACCACCTGGGGGACCTGATTCTGTGGCTTCCGGCCGTAAAGGCCCTTCGGGAGGCCCGGCCCGAGGCCCGGCTGACGGCCCTGGTCGGGCCCTGGGCCGAACCGGCGCTGGCCCTCGTGCCCTGGGTCGACGACATCATCACCTTCGAACTGCCCTACTTCGCCCGCCGGCCCAAAACCGACCCCGCCGAGCCTTACCGGATTCTTTTGGGGCTTGCCCGCCGGCTCCGGGCCTTCAAGTTTGACGTCGCCTTAAACTTCAGGCCCGATTTCTGGTGGGGCGCCCTCCTGGCCGCGGCGGCCGGTATCCCCGAGCGGGTGGGGTTTAACCTCCGGCGGGTCACCCCCTTTCTTACCCGGGCCGTTCCCTTCGACCCGGAAGAGCATCAAGTGGTGGTTAATTTGCGGCTGATAGACGAGGGGCTGGGCCTGGGTCTTCGGCCTCCCTTCGGCCCGGACCTCTACCCCCTGGTCTGGCCGGCGCATCCCGGGGCGGCCGAGGCGGCCGAGGTCTGGGTTAAAGCCCACGTCCCCGGCCGGCCCCGGGTCGGCCTGGTGGTGGAGGCCGGGGCGCCGGTGAAGGCCTGGCGGCGGGAGGCCTGGGTCGGGCTGGGCCGGGCCCTCACCCGGGAGTTCGGCGCAACGTTGGTCGTTGCGGCCGGCCCCGGCCGGGCCGGGGCTTTGGGGCCCCTGGCCGCCGAATTAGGGGCCCGGCTGGCCGCCCTCCCCGTCGGGGTGCTGGCCGAGGTCTTCCGCCGGTGCGACCTGGTGGTCGGCCTCGACAGCGGACCCCTCCACCTGGCCGTTGCGGTGGGAACCCCGACGGTGGGCCTTTTCGGCCCGGTCTCCCCGGGCCGGTTCGGGCCCTGGGGTCCCCCCGAAAGGCACCGGGTGGTGATGGCCGATTATCCCTGCGCCCCCTGCAACCGGCTGGACTACCGGCCCGGGGAGCTTCCGGCCCACCTCTGCCTGCGGCTCCTGCCCCTGGACCCGGTCCTTGGGGCGGTGCGGGCTTGTTTTATGATTTAAAGGTGATGGCGTCCCGGCAAGTCCAGGTGAGACCCCGGCTGAAGGCCAGGCTGCGGCGGCTGGCCGCCGGGATTATTATCGGGGCCTTTGGGGCCGCCGCCCGGCCGCCCCGCGCGGCGGCCCCCCCCGAGGACCCGGCCCGGGTCCTTATCATTCGCCTCGACCTGCTGGGGGACCTCATGCTTTCAATTCCGGCCATCCGGGCGGTGCGCCGGCGCTGGCCCCGGGCCGAAATTACGGCCCTGGTCCTCCCCTACACCGCGCCCCTTCTGGGCCATTTTCCGGAGGTGGACCGGGTGGTCACCTTCGACGCCAACCGCCTCCGGCCCTCGGGAACCCCCTGGCTTCCCGGCGTCTGGGCCGAATTTTTTCGCCTTGTCCGCCGGCTCCGGGCCGGCCGCTTCGACCTGGCCCTGGCCCTCTACGGCCCCTGGGCCGGCCTGCTGGCCCACTTAAGCGGGGCCGGATTCCGGGTGGGCTACGGGGCCGAGAGCCACCCCAACTTCTTTCACCTGCCCCTCCCCGGCCGCCGCTACCTGGTGCGCCGCCACGAGGCCGAGTACACCCTGGGGGTGGCCGCCGCCGTCGGGGCCCCCGGGGGCCCTGAGGACTATTTTATCGAGCCCCTGCCCGAAGCCTCGGCCCGGATTGGGGCGAAACTGGCCCGGCTGGGGATTCCCGGGGGGATGCCCCTCATCGGCGTCCAGGTCGGGGCGGCCAACGGCTGGGCCAAGCAGTGGTACCCCGATAAGTGGGCGGCGGCCGCCGGGGAGATTGCCCGCCGGCGGGGGGCCGGGGTGGTCCTCACCGGGGCGGCCCGAGAGCGGCCCCTGGCCGAGGCCGTCCGGGCCGGCCTGGGTGTTCCCGCCTGGAACCTGGCCGGGGAAACGGATATTCCCGAGCTGGTGGCCCTGCTCGGGAGGCTGAGTCTTTTTCTGGCGGGGGATACCGGCCCGATGCACCTGGCCACGGCCCTGGGGATTCCGACGGTGGCTTTGCACGGCCCGACCGACCCCGCCCTCTCGGGACCCTGGCCGCCGGGCCGGGGGGTTGTGGTCCGGCTGGACATCCCCTGCAGCCCCTGTTATGACCTTACCGATGCGGCCGTCTGCCCCCTGGGCCACCATAACTGCCTCCGCCGCCTCGGCCCCGACGCGGTGGTGGCCGCGGCCGAGGCCCTCCGGGTGGGCCGATGAGGGTGCTGGTCGTCAAGCTGGCCGACATCGGGGACCTGCTCACGGCGGTCCCGGCCCTCAAGGCCCTCCGGGCGGGCCTGCCGGGGGCCGAAATAACCCTGCTGGCCCCGCCCCACAGCGCCCCGGTCCTGGAGGGGAGCCCCTGGGTCGACCGGGTCATCGCCTTTGAGAAGCACCGCTTTGATTCGCCCAGGTCCCTCCTTTCCCCCCGGAACTGGGCCGAGCTGGTGAGGCTCGCCTGGCGCCTGCGCCGCCACCGGTTCGATTGGGTCGTCCTGCTCCACCACCTGGTCACCAACTGGGGGGTGCTCAAGTTTGCCCTGCTCAGTCTTGCCGCCGCCCCCCGCCGCCTCGGCCTGGACGACGGCCGGGGCTGGTTTTTGACCCACCGCCTCCCCGACCCCGGCTATGGGGGCCTGCACGAGGTGGAATGCTGGCTTAAGCTGGTGGGGGTGCTGGGGGTAAGCCCCGTCGACCGCCGCGTCGAGGTCCCCGTCGGGGAGCTGGAGCGGGCCTGGGCCCGCCAGGCCCTGGCGGAACTTCACGGGCATGCGCCGGTGGCCATCGCCCCCGGCTCCGGGGCCTTCAGCCCGGCCCGGCGCTGGCCGGCGGACCGGTTCGCCGACCTGGCCACGGCCCTGGCCGTCCGCTTCGGGGCCGGGATGGTGCTGGTGGGGGGGCCGGACAACCGGGCCGAGGCCGACCTGTTTCGAAGCCACTACCGGGGACCCCTGGTGGACCTGGTGGGGAAGACCACCCTCCGGCAGGCGGCGGCGGTGCTGGCCGGGTGTAAACTCTTTGTAGGCAATGACGGCGGGCTGATGCACCTGGCCGCGGCCGTGGGGACGCCGGTGGTGGCCGTCTTCGGCCCCTCCAACCACCTGGCCTGGGGGCCGTGGCGGCCGGACCGGCCGGAGCTGGCCCGGGTCGTCCGGACCTGGCTGACCCTGCCCTGCCAGCCCTGCCTTTACGTGGGCAACCGGCTGGGCCGCCGCCGGGGCTGCGACACCCTGGCCTGCCTGCAAACCGTCCGGGTGGAGGACGTGCTAAACGCGGTCGACTCGATGGACGTTCTGGGGCGGCCCGCCACCGCCCCGCCGGCCAGGCCGTGAGGGCGGTGGAACCCCAGCCCCTGCGGTGCGCCGCCCACCCGGAGGTGGAGACCTACCTCCGGTGCGGCCGGTGCGGGCGGCCCATCTGTCCCCGGTGCCTGGTCCAGACGCCGGTAGGGGCCCGTTGCCGGGACTGCGCCCGACCCCGGCGGCTGCCCACCTTCGAGCTGGGGGGTCCGGGCTACCTGAAGCTTCTGCCCGTGGGCCTCGGGGCCGTCCTCCTGAGCGGCCTCGCCTGGGCGGTGGTCCTGCCCCTTTCCCTCCGGCTGGGCCTTTTGGGAATCCTGGCCGGGGCCGCCGTGGGCTACCTGGTGGGGGAGGCGGTGGCCCTCGCCTTCAACCGGAAACGGGCGGCCGTACTGGCCGTGGTGGCCGGGCTGAGCGTCGTCCTGGGGTTTTTGATATCCCCCGGTTTTAGGAGCTGGTTCGTTCAGCTTCAGGCCGGTGGGGAGGTGGACCCCCTGGCCCCCCTGGGGGTGGTCTTGCCCACCCTCCTGGGGTTGCTTCTCAATCCCCTGGCCCTGCTGGGGGTGGTCCTGGCGGTGGTGCTGGCCGTAAGCCGGGTCCGCTGAACGATGGGCTCGTCCCTGGCCGAGGTTGTCAGGTCCTGGGCCGGCAAAAGGGTGCTGGTGGTCGGGGATGTCTGCCTCGACGAGTACCTGTTCGGCCGGCCGGTCCGCCTCAGTCGGGAGGCGCCGGTGCCGGTGCTGGAGTTCACCCGCCGGCAGGCGGTCCCCGGGGCGGCGGCCAACCCGGCCCTCAACATCGTTCGGCTGGGCGGCCGGGCGGCCGTGGTGGGGGTGGTGGGGGCCGACGAGGGGGGCGAAATTTTAAAGGACATGCTGGCCGGGGCCGGCATCGACGTCTGCGGGCTGGTAACCGAGCCGGGCCGGACCACCACCCTCAAGACCCGCATCCTGGCCGAGGGGATCCTCCGGTTTCCCCAGCAGGTGGCCCGCCTGGACCGGGTCGACCGACGGCCCCTGGGGGACAAAGTTCAAGAGAGCCTCCTTCGGGCCGTAGCCGAGCTGGCCGGCTGGGCCGACGGCATCCTTGTTTCCGACTACCGCCTGGGGGTGGTGGACGGGGGGGTACCGGGGGCGGTGCTGGCCGCCGCCCGGGGCCTCGGCCGGCCGGTGACCGTGGATTCCCAGGGGGGCCTCCACCGCTTCGCCGGTTACACCCTGGTCCGTTGCAACCAGGCCGAGGCCGAAGGCGCCCTGGGCCGACCCCTGGCCGGGGAAGAAGCCTTCCGGGCCGGGCTTTCCGAGCTTCTGGGCCGGCTGGGGGCCGAAATTGTGGTGGTCACCCGGGGGGCCGAGGGCCTTTCGGTCGCCACCGCCAACGGTTACCGCTGGTTTCCGGCGGCCAACCTCTCGGAGGTGTTCGACGTGACGGGGGCCGGCGACACCGTAATCGCCGTCCTTACCCTGGCCCTCCTGGCCGGGGCCGGCCCCTGGCGGGCGGCGGACCTGGCCAACCGGGCGGCCGGGCTGGTGGTGCGCCGCATCGGCAACTACGCCCCGACGGCCGAGGAGCTGCTCGACGCCCTTTAGATAGAAGGGATATAATGCTAGTGCCGGGGCATTATGCCGGGGGAGGAAACCCATGGCCGCAGCGGGAAACGGCTCGCTCCTTAGCGCCCTTCAGGCGGTGGTCGGCCGGGAGGCCGTCCTTTACGATGTCGACGAGCTGACCGTTTACGAATATGACGGGGCCCTGGATAAAGCCCGCCCGGACTTCGTCGTTTTTCCCCGCACCGCCGAGGAGGTGGCCGAAGTGGTCAGGGTTTGCAACCGCTACGGGGTGCCCTTTGTCGCCCGGGGGGCGGGGACGGGGCTGAGCGGCGGGGCCATCCCCGTAAAGGGCGGGGTTCTTATCGTCCTCACCCGGATGGACCGCATCCAGCAGGTGAACTACCTTGACCGGGTGGCCGTGGTGGAGCCCGGGGTCATCAACCTGGCCGTCACCGAAGAGGTGGCCCCCGAGGGCTACTACTACGCCCCGGACCCCTCCAGCCAGAAGGCCTGCACCATCGGGGGCAACGTGGCCGAAAATTCGGGCGGCCCCCACTGCCTCGCCTACGGGGTGACCACCAACCACGTCCTGGCCCTGGATATCGTCCTGCCCGACGGCACCCCGGTCCACGTGGGCGGGCCGGCCCCCGACTGGCCGGGCTACGACCTTACCGGGGTCCTCACCGGGTCGGAGGGCACCCTGGCCGTCTTCACCCGGGCCTGGCTGCGGCTGATGCGCCAGCCCGAGGCGGTCCGGACCTTCCTGGCCATCTTCGACCGGCTGGACGACGCCTCGGAGACGGTTTCGGATATTATCGGCCACGGCATCGTCCCGGCCGCCCTGGAGATGATGGACCGGCTCACCATCCAGGCGGTGGAGCCGGCCGTCAGGGCCGGCTACCCCCCCGAGGCCGAAGCGGTCCTGCTTATCGAGGTGGAGGGCCTGCGGGAGGCCGTGGACGCCCAGTCGGACCTCATCCGGCAGGTCTGCCAGGCCCACCGGGCCCGGGAGATTCGGGAAGCGGACAACCCTGAGGCCCGGGAGCGGCTCTGGGCCGGCCGGAAGGGGGCCCTGGGCGCCCTGGGCCGGCTGGCCCCCAACTACTGCCTCCAGGACGGGGTGGTTCCCCGGACGAAACTGCCCTGGATTCTGCGGCGGGTAGCCGAGCACGGCGAAAGATACGGGTTCAAAATCGCCAACGTCTTCCACGCCGGCGACGGCAACCTGCACCCGTGCATCCTCTTCGACGAGCGGGCGCCCGGGGCCAAGGAGCGGGTCCTGGAGTGCGCCGCGGCCATCCTCCGGGACTGCGTCGACGTGGGCGGCAGCATCACCGGGGAGCACGGGGTCGGGCTTGAAAAGCAGAACTGGATGCCCTGGCTCTTTACCGAGGCCGACCTGGAAGCCATGGCCCGTCTTAAACGCTGTTTTAACCCGAAAGACCTGCTCAACCCGGGCAAGGTCTTTCCCACCACCAAGTCCTGCGTGGAACTGAGCGGGGACGTCCTCGAAAAAGCCGAAAAGCTGGGAATTCCCCTGGTCTGATGGGCCGGATCAACCTTAAGGACCTGGAAACCCTTCTCCCGGGCGTGGAGGTCAGGCCGGCCGGGCCCGACCTGGCCGTGGACGGGCGGCCGCCGGCGGCCGTGGCCTTTCCCCGAAACCGGGAGGAGGTGGCGGCCCTCCTGAGGCTGGCCTGGGGCCGGGAGCTGGGGGTTTCCCCCCGGGGCGGCGGGGTTTATACCCACCTGGGAAACCCGCCCCGGCGCCTGGACCTGGTGGTGGTCACCACCGGCCTTGACCGGGTGGTGGAGTACGAGCCGGCCGACCTTACGGCCGTCCTGGAGGCGGGCCTTACCCTGGCCCGGGTCCAGGAGATTCTGGGCCGGAACAACCAGTTTTTACCCCTGGACCCGCCCTGCCCGGAGCGGGCGACCCTGGGCGGGATTCTGGCCGCCCACCAGAGCGGCCCCCTCCGCCTGGGCTACGGCACCGCCCGGGATATCGTCATCGGTATCAAAGCGGTCCTGGCCGACGGCACCCTGATAAAGAGCGGGGGAAAGGTAGTTAAAAACGTGGCCGGCTACGATTTAAACAAGCTCTTTATCGGCTCCCTGGGAACGGTCGGGGTCATTGTCGAGGCCGCCTTTAAGGTTTACCCGCGTCCCCAGGCCTGGGGGACGGCCGTCGGCCGCTTTAAGGCTTCCGAGGCCGCCTGGGACGCCGTCTGGCGCCTGCGCCGGAGCGTCTTTGAGCCGGTCGCCTTGGAGCTTCTGGGGGGTTCCCTGGGTCCGGGGCTGTCTGCCGGGGGCTGGCGCCTCTACGCCCGCTACGCCGGCTACGGACCGGCGGTGGCCCGGCAGGTTCGGGAAACCTGCGCCATCTTCGGGGCGGCGGGCGGTGAGGCCGAAAGCCTGCCCGACGCCGAAGAGGCCTTCTGGCCGGCCCTCCGGGACCTGCCGGTGACCTGGGGGCCGGCGTGGGGGGTCGGGGCGGTCATTAAGGCCGGGATGCTTCCCACCCGGGTCCCCCAGTTCATCCCCGCGGCCGAGGCCGCCTTCGGGGGGCGGGGCCTGGCCTGGGGCTGGGTGGTCCGGGCCGGGGTGGGCCTGGCCTACGGCTACCTGGAAGCCCCCGACCGGCCCACCCTGGCCGCGGCCGTCGAAGCCGCCCGGGCGGCGGCCCGGGAGCTCGGGGGCTACCTGGTGGTGGAGCGGGCCGACCCCGACCTTAAGGCCGCCCTCGACGTCTGGGGTCCCATCGGCCCGGAGCTGGAGCTCATGCGCCGAATTAAGGCCGAATTCGACCCCAAAGGCATCCTTAACCCCGGCCGTTTCGTCGGCGGAATTTGAAGAGGTTTGGTTAAAATGGCCCAAAAAGGCTTTGCCGGACCCGAACAACCCCTCATCGACGACCTGGTTCGGTGTGTCCACTGCGGCCTCTGCCTTAACTACTGCCCCACCTACCGGGTAACCCGCCTGGAAACCGAGTCCCCCCGGGGCCGGATCTACCTGGCCCGGGCGGTGGCCGAGGGCCGCCTGGGGCTTAACGACGACGTCGTCGAGCACTGGGACTACTGCCTGGCCTGCCGGACCTGCGAGGCCGTCTGCCCGTCGGGGGTCCCCTACGGGCGGACCATCGAGCGGGTAAGGGTCCAGGTGATGCGCCGCCACCCCGGTCCCCTTTCCAAGAGGCTCTTTTACTGGCTCGCCTTCAAGCAGCTCTTCCCCCACCTGGGGCGGCTCCGGCTGCTGGCCCGGCTCCTGCGCCTTTACCAGCGGAGCGGCCTGGGGCCCTTCGTCGAAAGGCTTCTGCCCCGCCGGCTCCGGGAGGTGCACGGCCTTATGCCGCCCCTCCCCGACCGGTTCTTCGAGCCCCCCGAGGTGGTCCCCGCCCGGGGCGAGGGGCGTTTTCGGGTCGGCATCCTCGCGGGCTGCGTTATGCCCCTCGTCTTCGCCGAGACCAACTGGGCCACCGTTCGGGTCCTGGCCGAAAACGGGTGCGAGGTGGTGATTCCCCGGGCCCAGGGCTGCTGCGGGGCCCTCAATATCCACAACGGGGAGCGGGACGTGGCCCGGCAGATGGCCCGGCGTAACATCCTGGCCTTCGAAGGGGCCGGGGTGGACTACGTGGTGGTCAACTCCGCCGGCTGCGGGGCCGCCATGAAAGAATACGGGGAGCTTTTCAGCGAGGTGGACGGCGAGTGGCGGGAACGGGCCGAAGCCTTTGGGCGTAAAGTTTTCGACGTAACCGAATTTCTGGTTAAGTTCGGCTTCCGGCGGCCGTCGGCCGCCCTGTCGGGCCGGGTCACCTATCAGGACCCCTGCCACCTGGCCCACGCCCAGCGCATCCGCTCCGAGCCCCGCCAGGTCATCCGGGCCATTCCCGGGCTGGAGTTCGTAGAGATGCGGGGGGCCGACATCTGCTGCGGCAGCGCCGGGATCTACTCGGTGGTCCAGCCGGAGCTCTCCCGCCTCATCCTGGAGGAGAAGCTGGAAGCCCTCCGCCGGACCGGGGCCGACATCGTCGCCACGGCCAACCCGGGCTGTCAGCTCCAGCTGATGGCCGGGCTCCGGCGGGCCGGCCTCCGGGCCGAGGTGGTCCACGTGGTGGAACTTCTGGACCGGGCCTACCGGGCGGAGCAGGGGGCGCCCGCGGGACGGGCCGCCGAAATTTTGACCCATTAAAGGAGGTATCTCCGGTGCTCTCGGAACGGATGCAGGCTGAGCTGAACGAGCAGCTTAACGTGGAACTTTACTCGGCCTACACCTACCTTTCGATGGCCGCCTATTTTGAGGAGCAAAACTTTCCCGGCTTTGGCAAATGGCTCAGGGTCCAGGCCAAAGAAGAGCTGGACCACGCCCTGCGCTGTTTTAACTTTATTATCGACCGGGGCGGTAAGGTGACGTTGAAGGCCGTCGACCAGCCGCCCGGGGATTTTTCCTCCCCGGTGGAGGCCTTTCGGCAGGCCCTGGCCCACGAGGAGAAGGTGACGGCCCTCATCTACCGGCGTTATGCGGCCGCCATCGAAGAGAAGGACTACGCCAGCCAGACCTTCCTTCACTGGTTCATAAACGAGCAGGTGGAGGAGGAAAAGCTCCTGGCCCAGACCCTGGCCATGGTGGAGCGGGCCGTGGGGGATTCGGCCGCGATGCTGGTCCTCGACCGGGAACTGGCCGGCCGGCCCGAAGGATCCGAAACGGGGTAGCCGCGGGAAAGGCGGGGTGGACCTGGTCCGGCTGCTGCGGAAGCTGGTTGCCTGCCCCACCGACCGGGAAGCTTACGGCCTCCAGCTCTGGGTCGCCGACCTGCTTTCGGACCTGGGTTTTGACGTCTCCCTCCACGAGGTAACCCCGGGCAAGCCCGCCCTCTACGGGGTCAGGGGGGACGGGGAGCTGCTGCTCTGCTCCCACATCGACACCGTGCCCCCCCTGGACCACCCGGACCCCTTCCGCCTCCGGCAGGAGGGTGGCCGCCTCGTCGGCCGAGGCGCCCTGGATGCCAAGGGCCAGGTGGCGGCCATCCTCCGGGCGGTGGAACTTACCCGGGCCCCCTGCCAGGTCCTGGTCACCGCCGACGAGGAAAACGACGCCTTCGGCTCCGAGCGGACGCCCCTTACGGCCCGGGCGGCGGTGGTCCTGGAGCCTACCCGCTTCGAGCTGGCCATCGCCCAGGCCGGCTACGTGGAGGCCGAAATCGCCGTGCCCGGAACCTCCGGCCACGGGGTCTTCCCCGACCGGCTGGAAAATGCCATCCTCGGGGCCCTGGGGGCCCTTAAAGAGCTGGGCCGACTGCCTGTGGCCGCCGCCACCCACCCCCTCATCCCGGGGAGCTGGGTGAATCCGGGCCGGATTGAGGGCGGGGTCGGGCCGCTGATGGTGCCCTGGGAGTGCCGGGTGGAGCTGGACGTGGGGGTGCTCCCGCCCCGAACGGCCGCCGACGCCATCGCCGAGCTTTCGGCCTGGGCCGAAAGCCGGGGCCTCGGCTTTAAGGTCCTCGACCAGAGCGACCCCTTCGAGCTGAACCCGGAGGAGCCGGTGGTGAAAAAACTCCGGGACGCGGCCGGGGCCGTGCTGGGGCGGCCCCCGGCCGTAACCGGCTACCGGGCCTGGACGGACGCCGAGAACCTGAACCGGCGGGGAATTCCCGCCGTCATCTTCGGGGCCGGCGACCTGGTCCACGCCCATTCCGGCTACGAATGGGTCGGCTTAGGTGAGCTGGAAAAGCTCAGCGAGATTCTTGCCCGGCTGGTTGCGGATTGGTGAGGTCCTTGACCATCCGGACCCAGACCCGCCACTGCCCGACCCGCTTAAACCCGAACTTTTTGTAAAGTTTTATCGCCCGCTCGTTGTGCTCCCCCACCCACAGGTCGAGCTTATCCCGGCCGCACCGCCGGGCGTAGTCTTCGGCCACCTCGAGCAACTTGCGGCCGATGCCCCGGCCCTGATATTCGGGGTGGACCACCAGCTCATGGAGTTCGGCCATCAGGTCGCCCCGCCAGTCGTACCACTCCCCGTGGACGGCCGCAAAGGCCACCGGCCGGCTATCGTCGAAGACGACGAAAAAGCCCTTGGGGTCGCCCCGGTAAAGCCAGGTTAAATAGCCCTCCACCTCCCCCGGCCGGGCCTCGGCGTACTCGGGCATGCTCTGGTAGCCCAGCTCATAAATCTCCACCAGCCTGGGCAGGAGCCGGCGGAACTGGCGGCTGTTCGGAACAACGACCCTCATAAGGATGTATACTCTATAACAGGGTCCGTTTAAATGGGAATCCCAGGTTTAAGGCCTTTTTTCGGACCTGCAAATCCCAACTCAGTAGGCGAGGTGGAAAACGATGGAGACGTTGTTGTGGTTGTTCCTCCTCGCCCTGGCACTGCTGGCTGGCGGAGCGGCCGGATTTTTCGGCCGTCAAATTATAACCGGTCGGAAGGTTCAAGCTGCAGAGCAGGCGGCAAATCAGCTGATCGCCGAAGCCAGGGCGAAGCAGAAGGAGATCTTACTCGAGGCTAAAGACGAGGCCATTCGAGTCCGCAACCAGGTTGAAGCGGAGCTTAAGGAGCGGCGGGCGGAGCTTCAGCGGCAGGAGCGGCGGCTGGCCCAGAAGGAGGAGAGCCTGGAGCGCCGCTCCGAAGCCCTCGAGCGGCGGGAGCGGGCCCTGACCCAGCGGGAGCGGGAGATTGAGGCCCTGCGGGCCCAGGCCGAACAGCTGGTGGCCCGTCAGCAGAAGGAACTGGAGCGGGTTGCCGGCCTGAGCCGGGACGAGGCCAAACAGCTCCTGCTCCAGTCGGTGGAGGCCGAGGCCCGGGAGGAGGCCGCCCGGCTGGTGCGGCAGATCGAGCAGGAGGCCCGGGAGGAGGGCGAGCGCCGGGCCCGGAATATCCTGGCCACCGCCATGCAGCGGCTGGCCGCGGAGGTGACCTCGGAGCTCTCGGTCTCGGTGGTCCCCCTCCCCAATGAGGAGATGAAGGGCCGGATTATCGGCCGGGAGGGCCGCAACATCCGGGCCCTGGAGAACGCCACCGGGGTGGACATCGTCATCGACGAGACCCCGGACTGCGTCACCCTCTCGGGGTTCGACCCGGTTCGCCGGGAGGTGGCCCGCATCGCCCTGACCCGCCTCATCAGCGACGGCCGGATCCACCCGGCCCGGATCGAGGAGGTGGTGGCCAAGGCCCGGCAGGAGGTGGAGGCCAGCCTCCTTGAGGACGGCCAGCAGGCGGCCGCCGAGGTCGGGGTGACCGGCCTGCCGCCCGAGGTTCTGCGCACCCTGGGCCGGCTCAAGTACCGCTACAGCTACGGGCAGAACGTCTACTACCACAGCATCGAGTGCGCCAGGCTGGCCGGCCTCATCGCCGCCGAAATCGGGGCCGACGTGGACCTGGCCAAGAAGGGGGCCCTTCTCCACGACATCGGCAAGGCCCTCGACCAGGAGTTCGAAGGACCCCACGCCCTGGCCGGGGCCGAGTTCTGCCGCAAGCACGGCGTCTCGGCCAAGGTGGTTAACTGTATCGCCGCCCACCACGGGGACGAGGAGCCGGCCACCGTCGAGGCGGTGATTGTGGCCATCGCCGACGCCATCTCCGGCAGCCGGCCGGGGGCCCGCCGGGAGTCGCTGGAGCACTACATCCGGCGCATCGAGGCCCTGGAGAAGATCGCCACCTCCTTTGAGGGGGTGGAGAAGGCCTACGCCATCCAGGCCGGCCGGGAGGTGCGCATCATCGTCAAGCCGGAGGTGGTGGACGACCTGGCGGCCATGCGCCTGGCCCGGGATATTGCCCGGAGGCTGGAGGAGAACCTGGAGTATCCCGGCCAGATCAAGGTGACCGTCATTCGGGAGACCCGGGCCGTCGACGTCGCCCGCTGATGCGCATCATGATGGTCGCCGACATCGTCGGGCGGCCCGGCCGCGAGGCCGTCCGGCGCCTCCTCCCGGTTCTCAGGCGGGAATACGGCATAGACCTGGTGGTGGCCAACGGCGAAAACGCCGCCGGCGGTCGGGGCCTGAGCCTGCCGACCGCCGGCGAGCTTTTTCAGGCCGGGGTCGACGTTATAACCCTGGGCAACCACGCCTGGGCCCAGCGGGACCTGGTGGCCAAACTGGACCAGCTGGACCGGGTAATCCGGCCCCTCAACTACCCCCCGGGAACCCCCGGCCGGGGCTACACCACGGTGGGCCCCGTAACGGTGGTGAACCTCATCGGCCGGGTCTTTATGGGAACCTACGAGTGCCCTTTTCGGGCGATGGATGCCCTGCTGGCAAAGCTTTCGGGATCGCGTATTATCATAGTGGATTTTCATGCGGAGGCAACGGCGGAAAAGGCGGCCCTGGGCTGGTACCTGGCCGGCCGGGTTTCGGCCGTCCTGGGCACCCACACCCACGTGGGGACGGTGGATACCCGGGTCCTGCCCGGGGGTACGGCCTACGTCACCGACGTGGGCATGACGGGACCCTGGAATTCGGTGATCGGCCACGAGGTTAAAAAGGCAGTGGAACGGTTTCTCACGTTGCGGCCCGTAAGCGCCGAGGTCGCCGAAGGGCCGGCCGTCTTTAACTCCGTCGTCGTCGAGGTAGACGATGAGACCGGCCAGGCCCGGGCCATCTGGCGGCTTGACCGCATTGTTGGGGATTGACATCATAATTACGCAAGGAGCAACATCCTGGCAGGGAGGTGCAAACCGTGCAGGTCCTAAAGGTCAAAGCAACGTCCAAGCCGACGGCGGTAGCCGGGGCCATCGCGGGGGTCATCCGGGAGCAGGGGCGTGCCGAGGTTCAGGCCATCGGGGCGGGGGCGGTCAACCAGGCCATTAAGGCCGTAGCAATCGCCCGGGGCTACGTGGCCTCCAGTGGCATCGACCTCATCTGCATCCCGGCCTTCACCGATGTTATGATTAATGACGGCCCGCGGACGGCCATCAAGCTCATCGTCGAACCCAGGTAGATGGGAGAAGTTGATTTACATCTGCATACCACCGCTTCCGACGGCCGGTTAACCCCCCCGGAGCTGGTAAGGCTCGCCGCCGGCCGGGGCCTTAAAGTCATCGCCATCACCGACCACGACACCACCGACGGCGTCCGGCCGGCCCAAGCGGCCGCCGCCAGGTTCGCCGACCTGCGGGTGATTCCCGGGGTGGAGCTGAGCGTCGACATCGCCGAGGCCGAGGTCCACCTGCTGGGCTACTGGGTCGACCTGGACAACCGGGAGTTTCAGCAGCTGCTGGCCTGGTCCCGGGACGGCCGGGTGAACCGGGCCCGCCGAATCTTAGAAAAGCTTGCCGAGCTGGGCCTGCCCGTCGATTGGGAGCGGGTCCGGGAGCTGGCGGGGGACGGGGCGGTGGGTCGGCCCCACATCGCCCAGGCCATGGTCGAGAAAGGGTACGTTTCGGACATTCGGGAAGCCTTCGAGCTTTACCTGGGCCGGGGTCGGCCGGCCTACGTGGAGCGGGAGCGGCTCACCCCCGAGCAGGGCATCCGGTCGGTCCTGGCGGTCGGGGGCGTGCCGGTGCTGGCCCACCCGGCCGAAATCGAGGGCCTCGAAGGCCACCTTCCCGGCTGGGTTGGGGCCGGGCTTGCCGGCATTGAAGTTTACTACGCCGGCTATACCCCGGAGGTGGTGGGGCGGCTTTTGGGGCTGGCCGAGCAGTACGGCCTCATCCCCACCGGGGGAACCGACTACCACGGCTTCGGCTCCCCCGACGAGGCCCTGCCCGGCTCGGTGGATGTCCCCTGGGAGGTGGTGGACCGGCTGGTGAAGCGGCGTTTCCGGCTGGCGTCCTGATGGAGATCGGCGAGATACTAAAGGTCATCCCCCACCGCTACCCCTTCCTGCTGGTGGACCGGATCCTGGAGGTGGAGCCGGGACGCCGGGCGGTGGGCCTAAAGCAGGTGACCATCAACGAGCCCTTCTTCCAGGGCCACTTTCCGGGCTATCCCATCATGCCCGGGGTGCTCATCGTCGAGGCCCTGGCCCAGGTGGGGGCCGTGGCCGTCCTGAGCCTGCCCGAGAACCGGGATAAGCTGGCCCTCTTCGCCGGCATCGACCACTTCCGCTTCCGGCGGCCGGTGGTCCCCGGCGACTCCCTCCGCCTGGAGGTGGAGCTCACCCGGATGCGGGGGACGGTGGGGAAGGGGCAGGCCCGGGCGCTGGTGGACGGGCAGGTGGTGGCCGACGGCGAGCTGACCTTCGCCCTCACCCTGTTTCAAAAGGCCCGATGAAATTCCCGGCCCGGCCAGCCTCGGTCCTGGTCCTCAAGCCCTGCTGTTTGGGGGACGTCCTGGCGGCCACCGCCCTGGTCCGGGAACTGCGCCTTAACTTTCCGGAGGCCAGGCTCGACTTCGCCGTCGGACCCTGGGCCCGGCCGGCGGTGGAAACCAACCCCCGCATCGACGGCCTGGTCGACTGCGGCCGGGTGGGAAGCGGCCGCTATTCCCCGGCCGAGTATTTCGGCCTGATTCGCCGGATTCGGGCCCGCCGCTACCAGGTGTGCTTTGTGCCGGAGCGGTCGGTCTGGCTTTCCATGGTCCCCTGGCTTGCCGGCATCCCCGTCCGGGTCGGCATCGACAGCGGCGGCCGGGGCTTCAGCCTGACGGTGAAGGTCCCGGGGCGGCCGCCCCGCAACGAGGCCGAGCTTTATTTAGACCTACTCCGGGCGGTGGGGATCGAGCCCCACAACCCCCGCATCGAGTTCTTTCCCCGGGAGGAGGACCGGGCCTGGGCCCGGCGGGTGCTGGGGCCGGCCCGGCCCCGGGTGGTTCTCCAGCCGGGGGGCGGGGTAAATCCCGGGATGCTCCTGCCGGCCAAACGGTGGCCCCCCGACCGGTTCGTGGAGGTGGGCCGGCGGGTCCTGGGGCTGGGGGGCACCGTGGTGGTTATCGGCACCGCCTGGGACCGGGCGGCGGTGGTGCCCGTCCTGCGGCGGCTGGCCAGACTGGCGGCTCCCGGTCAGGTTGTAGACCTGGTGGGGGCCGTCGATTTCGTCCGGCTGGGGGCGGTGCTGGCCGAGGCCGACCTCTTCATCGGCCCCGACAGCGGGCCCATGCACCTGGCGGCGGCGGTGGGAACCCCGACGGTGGGCATCTTCGGCCCGTCTTCCCCCGAGGTTTACCGACCGTTAGCCCCCAACGTCGTCGCCCTTTATAATCCCGTCCCCACCAGCCCCTGCTTTGTCAACGGCCGCTGGAACGAAGCCTGCCGCAACTGGGCCTGCATCCGGGCGGTCTCGGTCGAAGAGGTCTGGGCGGCGGCCACCCGGCTGCTGGCCGACCGCCTCACCGGGCCCGTCTCCGGCCCCGCCTGAAGGCCCGGCCGGGTATAATCGGGAAGAAAACCCGCGGAGCCGAGGATGCCGACCATCAAGCGCTGGGTCCTGCCCGAGCCCGGACCCCTTCCCCAGCTGGGGCCCCTGCCGGAAGTGGTGGCCCGCATCCTGGTCAACCGGGGCATCCGGACGGCCGAGGAGGCCGAGAGGTTCCTGGCGGCCGACGAGCGCCTTCTTCAAGACCCCTTCGGCCTGGCCGATATGGGGGTGGCCGTGGAGCGGCTCATCCGGGCCGTCCGGACGGGGGAGCCGGTGGGGATCTACGGGGACGCCGACGCCGACGGCCTGACGGCCGCCCTGGTGCTGGCCGAAGCCCTGGGCGCCCTGGGGGCCCACGTGGTGCCGTATATCCCCGGCCGGCGGGAAGGGTTGACGGCCGAGGGTCTGGCCCGCCTGGCCGAAGGGGGCTGCCGGGTGGTCATCACCGCCGATGTGGGCGTTTCGGCCGTGGCCGAGGCCGAATTTGCCCGGGCGGCCGGCATCGACCTCATCATCACCGACCATCACCTGCCCCCGGAGACCCTCCCGGCGGCCCTGGCGGTGATAAACCCCCGCCGGGCCGACCAGGCCTACGGCTTCGGGGACCTGGCCGGGGTCGGGGTGGCCTACAAGCTGGCCCAGGGGCTGGCCCTGGGCCTGGGCCGGGAGCTGGCGGCCGATGGCCTCCTGGAGCTGGTGGCCATCGGCACCGTCGCCGACGTCATGCCCCTGACCGGCGAAAACCGCTACCTGGTCCGCCAGGGGCTCCGGGCCCTGGCCCGCACCGGCCGCCCGGGGCTTAAGGCCCTGGCCGCCCTGGGCCGCATCGACCTGGGGACCGCCACGGCCGACACCATCGCCTTTCAGCTTGCCCCGAGGCTCAATGCCGCCTCGAGGCTGGGGGACGGCATCCTCAGCTTCCGGCTCCTCAGCACCCGGGACCCCGCCGAAGCCCAGGCCCTGGCCGAAACCTTGGAGCGGCTTAACGCCGAGCGCCAGACGGTCCTGAACGAGGTGGCGGCCCGGGTCTGGCCGGAAGTGGACGCCGCCCTGGCCGCCGGCCGGAATCTGGTCTTCATCGAGGTCGAGGGCTGTCCGCCGGGCCTGCTGGGTCTGATCGCCAGCCGGATAACCGACGCCGTCCGGCGGCCGGCCGTGGTGGTGACCTTCGACGGGGATGAGGGCCGGGGGAGCGGCCGCAGCATCCCCGAGTTCGACCTTCACGCCGCCCTTAGCCGGCTGGCCGGGTATCTGACGGCCTTCGGGGGCCACCGGCTGGCGGCCGGGTTCAACTTCCGGCGGCAAAACCTGCCGGCCATCAGGGCCGGCCTTGCCGAGCTGGCCGAGGCCGAGCTGGCCGGCCGGGACCTGCGGCCCGTAATCGCCGTCGACGTGGAAATCTCCCTAGCCGACCTGAGCCCGGGCCTTTACGGCTGGCTGGAAAAGCTTTCACCCTTCGGCCACGGCAACCCCGAGCCCCGCTTCTTGAGCCGGGGGGTGGAGGTTTTGCGGGCCGAGCGGATGGCCGCGTCGGGCAACGGCGAAGGCTACCGGCTCATCCTGGGGGCCGTCCGGGGCGGACGGTCCGTCCGCTGGCCGGCAGTGGCCTTTTCGGTGCCCGAAAGTCTGGGCCTCCTTTACGCCCGGCGCTGGGATGTGGTCTACGCCGTTCAGCTCAACCGCTGGCGCTACCCGCCGACCCAGGAGCTCAACATCGTCGACCTGGCGCCGGCGGAGACTTCCGGGGAGGAAGGCTGACCATGGCCTTTGAGCAGATCCTCACCGAAGTTCGGGGCCGGGTGGGAATTATCACCCTTAACCGGCCCGATAAACTTAACGCGATGACGGCCCAGATGCGGCGGGAGATGCGGGAGCAGATCGAGGCCTGGAACGGGGACGATGGGGTCGGGGCCATCGTTATAACCGGGGCCGGGCGGGGGTTCTGCTCCGGGGCCGACATCTCGGGCTTCGAGCAGGCCCTTCAGGAGGGCCAGGCCGCCCACCGGGACTGGGCCCGGGAGCCCAGCTGGGTGGACCTGGTCCGCCGGTCGAAGCCGATAATTTGCGCCGTTAACGGGGTGGCCGTCGGGGTGGGGGTCACCTTCACCCTCCCCTGCGACATCCGGGTCGCGTCCGACCAGGCGAGGTTTTCGCTCCGCTTTCCCCGGATCGGCCTCACCCCGGAGCTGGCCAGCACCCATTATCTGGTCCAGCTGGTGGGCCTGGGCCACGCCCTGGAGCTGATGCTCACCGGCAAATTCATCGACGCGGCCGAGGCCCTCCGGATCGGGCTGGTCAACCAGGTTTACCCGGCCGACCGGCTCCTGCCGGAGGCCGTCGCCCTGGCCCAGGAGATTGCCGACAACCCCACCTGGCACCTTCTGCAGATTAAGCGGCTCATCCACGCCCACTACCTGGAGCGGGATATCGATAAGGTGCTGGCCGCCGAGGACGAAGTTTTCCGGCAGGCCCGGGCTTCCGCGGCCCACCGGGAAGCCATCGCCGCCCTCCGGGAAAAGCGGGAACCCAGGTTCCACCCTTAGGTTCCCAGCTGAGGCAATACTGGCGAAGCAAGGTCGGGTGTCTATCGGCTTGGTCGGCGGTCCAGAGGTACTCGGGTTTAGCAGTGAGAGACTGGCCCGGATCTCCCGGATGGAGGACGGGCACTTCTGGTATGCGGGCCGCTGGACCCTTCTGGATGGATGGTTAAAGGCACTTCGGCCTGGGCCTGACCAGATCCTGCTGGATGCCGGAAGCGGTACGGGCCAGGTGCTTGAACGGTTAACCGCCCGAGGATTTCAGGCGGTGGGGCTCGACTTTTTGCCCGAAGCCCTTAGACTTGCGCGAAATCGTGGCAAAGGCCTTCAGCTGATACGTGGACTCGTTGGACACTTGCCATTTCGGGACAATTCGGTTTCCGTCATCCTGTTGCTGGACGTTTTAGAGCATACCGACGATGAAAAGGCCCTGCAGGAGGCACGGCGTGTTCTCGTGCCAGGAGGCTGGCTTGTGACCTCGGTGCCGGCAATGCCGTGGCTGTGGAGCAGCAGGGATGTTCAGGCGGGCCACCGGCGTCGATACACTCGGCGGTTGTTAGTAGACCGGCTGGCCCAGGCCGGTCTCAAGGTGGTAGCCATTCAATATTACCAGTTTATGCTTTTCCCCGTGGTGGTTCTTAGCCGGGTGGCGGCCCGGCGCAAACCCAGCATCCAGGAGTGGGAGGAGCGACCCTGCCGGCTTGTGAATGGTCTCCTGAAGGCGGTAGTCGGAATTGAAGTCGTTTTGGGCAGGTGGTTAAAATGGCCCTGGGGCTCAAGCATCTTGGCCCTGGCACGGAAGGCTGATGACGGACGGATTTGAACTCTGGCTCTTCTCCACGAACGTCCCTCTTATCCGGGCCGCGGTCGAGTCGGGTGTGGTCGGAATTGTGATAGATTGGGAGCGAGCTGGCAAACCCGAGCGGCAAGCGGGGTACGATACCCAAATTGGGTCCGATACCGTGGAAGACCTTATGCGAGTTCGGGCCGCCACGCCGGCGCCTATCATGTGCCGGATCAATCCTTTCGGTCCCTGGACTCGACAGGAGCTGGAGGCCGCGGTCCAGGCCGGAGCCAATGAGGTCCTGCTCCCGATGGTTCGTTCGGTTGATGAAGTCGAGCAGGCGCTTCGCTGGGCGGGTGGACGTGTGGGGGTAGCCGTGCTCATCGAGACGCTCAGCGCCGTGGGGTTAAGACACCAGCTTGCGCAGCTGCCCCTCACGCGGGTCTACCTCGGGCTGCACGACCTGGCCATCGAGCGTGGCACCCCGAATCCGTTTCGGGCCATAACCGATGGTATCGTCGAACTGGTCCGCTCGGCCTTTTCGATACCGTTCGGCTTCGGCGGTCTTACTCTTCCGGATTTGGGGTTTCCCATTCCTTGTCGGCTACTTATTTCTGAAATGGCCAGGTTACGCTGTAAATTCACCTTCTTGCGCCGCTCGTTTCTGCGGGATGTTATCGGGCGTGACGTGCGGCATGAAGTTACCAGGATCCTCGCAGCCATCCAGCACGCGTCGACGCGCCCTGACGAGGAGCTCGAGGCAGCCCACAGGGAGCTATTGCAGGCCGTGGAACAGGCGGAGCCCTTCTTCCAACGGCGGAATCGGAGGGTTGCAGGTGGGGGCTAGAATTTTCGTCACCGGCGCAACCGGGTTTATTGGGGCCAACCTGGTCCGCCGACTGGTCACCGACGGACATCAGGTCCACGCTTCAATCCGTCCGGATAGTGACCTCTGGCGGCTCCGCGACTTGCTGGACAGGGTAACCCTTTATCGGGCGGACCTCCTGGACAGCGGCGGCCTACGAAACGCGGTCCGCGCCGTGCAACCGGAAGTCATATTCCACCTGGCGATGACCGAAGGCCACCCGCGGGGGGCTCCGGACCGAATCCGGGCAGTCCAGGTCGGGGTAATCGGTACGCTTGCCCTGCTGGAGGCGGCGTTGGAGATGGGTGGTGTGCGCTTTATCCACGTGGGTAGTTCCCTGGAATACGGACGCGTTGCCCGCGCAATGCGCGAAAGTGACCCACTCCGGCCGGTGACGGACAAGGGTCTGGCCAAGTCCTTGGCGAGTCAGCTCGTCAAATTTTATGCCCGGAAGCACCGGCTTTCGGCGGTAATCCTTCGACCTTTTAGCGTTTACGGGCCATGGGAAAGCCCTCAGCGGTTCATCCCGACGGTTCTGAGGGCAGCCATCACGGGTGAAGAAGTCCGCCTTACGCCGCCAGGCTATCGACATGATTTCATCTTTGTCGATGACGTGGTCGAAGGCTGTCTGCGGGCCGCCAGTGCGCGGACACGGCCGGGTGAAGCGTTCAACCTGGGAACCGGTGTCCAGTGGACGAACGAGGAGGTCGTTGCCCTGGCGGAGAAGGTTTCGGGTCGCAAAATACGGGTAATCCCCGGCGCATATCCGCCGGGTCCGGCGGATGCTCGGTGCTGGGTAGCTGATATTCGGAAGGCGCGGCGCCAGCTTGGATGGTTGCCGCAATGGTCCCTCGCCGCCGGCCTGGGGCGTACCCTTGACTGGCTCCGGTCTTACTTGAACGACCAGGCCGAGTGTGGGCCAGGCAGTTATGCGCGACCTTGACGTTGAACTCAGCGTGGTGATCCCCGTCTACCGGAACGCCGATACCCTCCGGGCACTCTACTGGCGGCTCCGGATGGTTCTTGATAGCCTTGAACGGTCGTGGGAGGTGGTTTTCGTTAACGACGCGTCACCGGATGGCTCAGGCAAGGTTTTGGGTGAACTCGTGGCGCTGGATCCCCGGGTGATAGCCCTTGAGCTACCGCGGAACTTTGGACAAGGCCGGGCCACCTGGGTGGGGCTACGGAAGGCGCGCGGCAGGTTTACGGTTGTTATGGATGCCGACCTGCAGGACCCGCCGGAAGCGATCCCAGCATTACTGGAAGCGATGGAGCGGGAAGAGGGTCGGGTAGCCGTGGTGTTCGGGGGGCGGCGGGGGTGGTACGAGGGTATTTTGCGGCTCGCTACCGGCTTCGTCTTTCGGGGTCTCTTAGCCGTGGTCTGCGGCGTTCCCTACGACGCTGGAGCCTTCTGCCTCATGAGCACCGAGGCCAGGGAGCAACTGCTCTGCTGGAACGTACCCCGCCCGCACATTCCTACCCTGGTGGGGTGTTCACGACTCAGGTCGAAATCAGTCCCCGTGTTTCGCCACCGCCGGCCGAGCGGCTCTTCTGCCTACGGTTCGTGGACGCGGTGGCGTCTAGGCTTGGGTCTGCTCTGGCAGGCAGTCCGGCTTCGTCTCAATCCCGTCTCTTACCGCGGTGAACCAGATTTGCCCGAGCCTGTGGTTATCCGGTCCGGCAATCGTGCAGCAGGTGCCAGCGGGAGGGCTAGCTGTGATGGGAAATCGAATCGAGACGCATAATCGCCGTCAGCGGGATTACTTTGGGGCCCGGATTAAACCAGCAATGCGTCCTGAGCGAACCCCATATATTATGCGGCAGCTGGAGGAGCTCATTGAATTCGGCAGCTTACACCCTGGCGAGCGGATTCTGGAAGTTGGCTGTGGCATGGGTCGGCATGCTTTCTTGTTGAGCGAACGGGGTTTCGTCGTCGAAGGCCTCGAGCTCTCCCCATTTCTTATCGACCGACTACGTGAGTTTGATGGTGGGCGCTACAACATTACGGTTTATTGCGGAGATATTCATTGCCCGCCGACCGAGCTCCGCGGGCCGTATGATGGTGTGGTCGGTTTTTTTGTCCTGCACCATCTGGCGGACCTGCCAGAGGCTTTCAAGTCCATGGCCCGTCTGCTTCGCCCGGCCGGTAAGGTCGTTTTTCTGGAGCCAAATCCTTACAATCCTCTATTCTACTTGCAAATTTTTTTGACCCCGGGAATGAGCTGGGATGCCGAGCGGGGTTTAGTCCGCATGTGCCCTCGAACCGTGTTCTCGGCGATGGAGGCGGCCGGCTTCACGAGAACAGCCATGAAGCGCTTCGGATTTTTCCCACCGATTCTGGCAAATACCATGTGGGGCCGCCGGGTTGAGCGAATACTTGAGAGCTTAAAGCTATGGAATGCAATTTTACCCTTCCAGATTTTCAAGGCAGAATTATCCGCCGTCTTGGTCTGACCGCGGTTATTTTCGTCTGCTGTTTTTACCTGACACTGGCGGCAGGTATTAATCTGGGCGATGAAGCGTGGTTCCTGCAGGTTTTACGACGGGTGGCTGAAGGCGACCGCCTTTACAGTGACGTGTTCTTCGGGGCTGGACCGCTTGCTATTTATCTTTCTGTTCCTATCGTGCGGCTGTTTGGGCCACACATTCTCGTGACCAAAGCTCTGGTTGCTGCCTATTATACCCTCTGTATGGTATTGGGTCTGGAAATCCTGAAAACACTTGGCGTTCATGGGTGGTTGCGAATCCTCTTTGTAGTTGGCCTCTTCTGGATTATACCCACGTACGCACCGTCCGGGTATCAAGCACTCGCGACTGTCTTCATCCTGGCTGCCTTCCGAACGTCGCTGGCACTGACGGAGCGTAAGGTTGCCGACCCCTTCTGGCTCGCCGGCCTCGGCGGCCTCTGGGCCGGCCTCGGCTTCGCCACGAAACAGAACGTGGGGTTATATCTTCTGTTGGCCGTCATGGCTACACTCCTCTTGTCCGGCGCGATGCGCTGGGGTGCTGGAGAGCCCCGACAGAGGTGGTTGATTTTCGCTGAGCCCTTAATAGTTTCCACGGGGACAGCCGCGGCGATGTTTTTCCCGGTTGTTTTCCAGGGCGGTCTACCCAGCTTCATCGACTACGGCGTCATTAACAAGCAGACCTACCTGCGTCTTTCAGGCATACCATACAGCGAGGGGATCCAGGAATTCTTCTCGAACTTTCGCGGGCTGTTAGCTGAGCCGGGATTTCAAGCGCTCGCCCGAACCATCCGGTCATCTCTTTTTATATTGCCGCCGGCGCTCGGTATTGCCTGGCTTGTCTGGTACTTACGTTCGGATAGGTGCAACCGCCTTATCGGCATTGTGGTCGCAATATTTGGCGGCACAGCCTTCTTGACCGTATTTCCGCGAGCTGATTACCCGCACCTTATGCCTATAATGCCGGTACTGTTCGTTGTGGGGACCTGGCTGCTGGCGAACATCTGGCCACGGACAAGCGACCGCCTTCTGGTGTTCAGGCTGGCAGTTTTGACCGGCCTGGCCTTGGCCCTGGCCTGGCCCGCGCTCTTGCTGGGCAAGGGCGAACGTGTAATCTCAACACTTCCCAACTTCCAAGGACCCTTCATCAGGCCCGAATTTGAGAAACAGCTATCCTGGCAAATCGAGGAATTACGCCGAATATCAACCGATACGGAGCTCTTCCTGCTTATGCCGCAGGCCGGTTTTTATTACCTCTCTGCGGGCAGACGAAATCCGTCACCGTTCGATTACCCGTTAGCGACGGCTTTTGGCGTTAAGGGCGAGCAAGCGGTTATTACGGCTATTGCCGAGGGCCGGATCACGCACGTTTGCTGGCAGTACTGGCCATGGGTTTTGCGACCGGC
>Ga0197143_1000349_pt1 | contig 53854 bp, 58 predicted proteins | sample GBS70_MetaG_FD_148603 | JGI IMG/M metagenome (GOLD analysis project Ga0197143, IMG submission 148603) | Sediment microbial communities from Great Boiling Springs, Gerlach, Nevada, United States - GBS 70_MetaG | ecosystem: Environmental > Aquatic > Thermal springs > Hot (42-90C) > Sediment... | reverse complement strand
CGAGAGATTATTTCCGAAAATATCTTAAAAACCCCAAAAAATAAGCAGAGGACTTTACTTGCCACCCGGTATTCAATCAAAACAAGCAGAGGAAAGGTAAACAGGACCGTTCAGACATCCCTTCAGGGATCAAGATATTTGACCATGGTGGCTACTGCCTATGCACCTGGAGCTGGCGCAGGCTATATTACTGCCACCGGAAAAAAAGCAGGATATGGTGTTGCTGCTGTTGATCCACGTGTTATTCCACTTGGAACGCGGCTTTACATCCCGGGTTACGGTTATGCGGTAGCTGCAGACACCGGAGGTTCTATCAAAGGAAATCGCATTGACCTATGTTTTGATACCCGAGATGAAGCTGTAAAATGGGGAAAGCGTATGGTAAGGGTATATATCCTGGATTGATCCGGATGAGATTTTGAACTGGAAACCTGCCGAGCTTTACAGGGAACTAAAAAAACGAGGTCTTCTGCCTGATAAGAGGCTAGGACAGCATTTTCTTTTTGACCGTAACATTCTGAAGAAAATTGTCGCTTCTGCTTCACCTGTCGGTGGAAGATGGGTTTTGGAAATAGGCCCTGGTCCCGGAACTCTAACTATTCAGCTGTTGCAGGCAGGAGCTTCTGTTGTTGCTGTTGAAAAGGACGCGCGAATGGTTGATTTTCTGGAAGAAATTTTTCAGCCCTATCTTAGCAAAAATCTAATTCTGATTAATGAAGACGCATTGCAGTTTGACCCGGGCAAGCTTGATTATAAACCAGAGGTTTTAATTGCTAACCTTCCTTACAATATCGCTGCAACCCTGATTGTTGATTACCTGATGAAATATCGATTTTTAACTGAATATGTAGTTATGGTTCAGCGTGAGGTTGCTCAGAGGTTTGCAGCTATCCGACCAATGAAAGCTACAGCTCGCTTACGGTGAAAATACAGTCCATTTCAGATGTCGAGCTGCTTTTTAGGGTGGCTCCAGGCTCTTTTTGTCCTCCCCCGAAAGTGGAGTCACAGGTGGTTAGACTTATAAGAAATCCAAAGCTGCCTGAAGAGAAAATTGCATCCTTTTTCGGTTTTGTTGATTTACTTTTTGCTTACAGAAGAAAAACGCTGCTTAATAATCTTTTGATGGCAGGAATTTTCAAGTCAAAAGAGGACGCAAAAAAGTTTCTTGTGGGTGAAAATATTGCCGAAAAAGCACGGCCTGAAGAGCTTAGCGTTGAGCAGTATATAAAATTGTTTCTCAGGTTGCATGAAGGCGCTACTAATAGGTAAAGGTGAATTTTTGTACATTTTTTTTCACAAATCTTGAAATTGTAACATGAGTATCATATAATTCCACGTAGGTCTTATCGGAGGCAGCATGGAACAAGCTGAAATCGAAGTACAGATCGCACTTGCTAAAATAAGAAGGACTATAGGTTCTCTTGTAGGAAGCAAACTACGATTTAAGACCAATCTAGGCCGTTGTAGAGTTCACGAAGCTGAGGGTTTCATTAAAGAAGTTTATCCCCACCTTTTTGTTGTTTATTTCGACAATGGCTCTGACAGTAAATGCGTTTCCTACACTTACATCGATGTATTAACCAAAACAGTTGAGATTTATGATTGCCAGACAGGAAGCTGCCTTTTTCCCTGGATCAACTAAACCTTTTCATGGAACATCCACTTAGACTTTTTTCTCCTGCCAAGCTCAACCTGTTCTTAAGGATTAAAGCCTTAAGAGATGACGGCTACCATGAGATCGAAAGCCTTTTCCAGACTGTTGATCTTACTGATGAAATCATTATAAAGCCGCTCAGCAGTGGTCCTGACCGTATATCCTTTGACATCAAAGATATCTCGCCGCACGAAAATACGATAAGCAGGGCTCTTCAGTTAATGCGGGAAGCAGCCGGAGAATCCGGCAAGAAAATTCCTCCACTTGATATTGTGGTTAAAAAAAAGATACTGCCTGGTTCCGGTCTTGGTGGAGGTAGCTCAAATGCAGCAGCGATCATAAAATTCCTAAATAACTTTTTTAATCTGGGGCTTTCAATAAAAAAACTTAACCGCTTAGCTGCTGAGGTTGGTTCGGATGTTCCTTTTTTTCTTTACGGTGGGCTGGCGCTGGTTTCGGGTAGAGGAGAAGTCGTGAGACCGCTAAAGATCGAAGTAGAGGTTCCGGTGCTTATAGCTGTTCCTTCAGTTCATGTATCAACTGCTGAGGCCTACAGCCTCTGGGACAGGTATTACGAATGCAACAGCGGGGATTCCGTTGATGTTTCAGCTGAGGAGGCAGTTAACCAGCTTAAAACAAAGGATTTTTCTAAAAGATCACTGTTTTACAACTCTTTTGAGCCTGTTGTACGGCAGTATTATCCTGAGGTGGATGAGATCTTTGACGTTCTTCAAGAATACGGGTTGCAACCAGCACTTTCGGGCAGTGGTGCGGCTGTTTATTCATTTATCCCCGCAGGTTTTAAGAATTTAGCTAAAATTAAATTGGAACTTAGCTCAAAAAAGGTTAAGATGTTTGTTGCAAAAACTTTGAAAGACGGTGCAATGGAGCAGTTCTAATCATGATTACGGCTATCCTGTTAGGCGGGGGGCGGCTTAAAAATTCCCAGCTTAAAAGCCTGATATCCTTTAAAGGTAAGCCTTTGATTGTGCGGCTTGCTGACGCTCTTGAAAAATCAAAATACGTTAGCCGGATTGTTTTTATTTTGCCTGAGGAAGCAAAGCAGTTGCTTGAGAATTATAGATTGACCAAAAAAGCCGATGTTATTGATGCTGGAGACGATTTGATAGAGCGGATCTATAAGGCGCTGGAGCTGGTGGAAACAGAATATGTGTTGCTTCTTCCGGTGGATGTTCCACTTGTGGATGAAAAAGTAGTTGATGGTTTTATTGAAGAGTGTATGAACCTTGGTGGAGACGCTTTTTATCCGATTATCAGGCAGGAGGTCATTGAAGCAAGATTTCCGGGAACAAGGAGAACTTATGGTCGCCTTAAGGAAGGCGTTTTTACGGGCGGTAATATTTTCCTTGTAAAAAAAGACCTCTTCTATATAAACCGGCGTTTTATTGAGGAGATTTATCAAGCTAGAAAAAGCTCTTTAAAAATGGCGCGGATAGCCGGTCTTTCAGTTTTGCTCAAGGGTTTATTTGGAAGATTAAAGGTTGAGGATGCTGAGCGCAGGGTTTCCCGGCTTTTTAATGATGCCAGGCTGAAATCAGTCGTTACCATTTATCCTGAACTTGGCATAGACGTTGACAAGGACGAAGATCTGGAGATTTTAAGAAAACTTGAGGAGGCTGAGAGTGTTGATCAACTATCTCAATAGCCCTCCAGGACCTTTTGGCCCATATTCTACCGTTGTTTGGTATCGAGATCTTATCTTCGTCTCCGGGCAGATTCCGGTTGACGAAAACGGGGAGGTGGTTGGCAGGACGCCTGGAGAGCAAGTAGAAAAAGCATTGCAGCAGCTTTATAAAGCTGCTGGCTGGCCTGAGGAAGAGGTTGCCTGTCTGAGTATCAGGGTTTACGCGGTAAATCTCGAGAAGGCTGCCTCTGATATCAATCAGGCCTATGAGAAATTTCACAGTTACAACCAGCTTCCCTACCCGGCCAGGGAAATGGTTGGGGTCAGTGCTCTCCCTAGGGGAGCTCTGGTTGAGGTGGCCGGAATTTTTGCAAGGAAAATTTACCGGGAGGAAAGATGAAAGTAACAAAAGTTGTTGTCAGGCCTGTTGCGAGCAACTCAAAGCTCAAGGCCACCGCTTCAGTAACATTTGATGACGAATTTGTGGTGCACGGAATACGGGTTGTTGAAGGAGAAAAAGGCCTTTTCATAGCCATGCCTTCACGCAAGATGAGCGATGGGACCCATAAAGATATTGCGCATCCGCTGAAAAATGAAACCAGACAGATGATCCAGGAGGCAGTGCTTGCAGAATACGAGAAAATAAAGGGTTAGTTCGGGTTACTTTTTCCAGACTGTAAATATTGATTTATAAGGGCAGGTTTTTATAATTAATTCTTTGCCTGCTCTTTGGGGTGTGGCCTAGCGGTAAGGCACGGGACTTTGGATCCCGCTATCGGAGGTTCGAATCCTCCCACCCCAGCCATTTATTAACGGAGGTAAACTGATGAAGCTGTCTTCAATTGTTCTTGCTGCTGGAAAGGGCAGGAGGATGAATTCGTCAATTCCCAAAGTGCTTCATAAGGTTGCCGGAAAACCAATGATCATGCACGTTTTAAAAATTCCTTTTACTCTCAAGGCACAGCCGATTGTGGTTGTGCTTGGTCACAATGGCAATGAGGTTGAGGAATATTTAAAGTCTTTTGGTGAAGAAATTAAGATTGCCTGGCAGGAAAAACTGCTAGGAACCGGAGATGCGGTCAGGCAGGCAATGCCGCTGATTGATGGAAGGGCTGAAAATGTACTTGTTCTTTGCGGTGACACGCCGTTGTTAACTTTTGAAACTGTAAATCATATGGTGGAAATTCATTTTGAACGAAAACCAGCCTGCACAATGCTTACGGCTATTATGGATGACCCAGCTGGGTATGGAAGGGTTATACGCGATATCGATGGTTATGTTGAGCGCATTGTCGAAGAGGTCGATGCTAGCAAGGAAGAGAAAAAAATTAAAGAGGTAAATGCTGGCGTATATATTTTTAATGTGGACCTGCTTAAAGAAGGGCTTGAAGTTCTGGATACAGGAAACAATCAGGGAGAGTATTATCTGCCTAAAGTTATTGATTATTTTGTGAAAAAGGGCTACCGCGTCGATGCTGTTAAGGCGCTTGACCCTGACGAAATCAGAGGTGTGAATTCAAGGGTAGAACTTGCCCTTGCAAATAAGATTTACTTTTACAGGCGTGCCATTTCCTTAATGGAGAGTGGAGTAACCATAATTGATCCTAATACAACATACATTGAGGACGAAGTTGAAGTTGGCAGGGATACAACCATTTATCCAAATACTCACATTCAAGGAAAAAGTTCCATAGGGTCTTTTTGTGAAATTGGACCAAATGCTATTATCAGGGACTGCGTAATTGGTGACCGGGTAGAGTTTCTAAATTCAGTAGCAGTAGAGACGGAGATTGGGACCGGCAGCAAAATTGGACCATTTGCTTACCTGAGACCGGGGACCAGAATAGGACGTGAAGCAAAGGTAGGAACCTTTGTTGAATTAAAGAAGACAAAAGTCGGTGATTTTTCAAAGGTACCGCATCTCAGCTATATTGGTGATGCTGAAATCGGGCGCCACGTCAATATTGGCGCTGGCACCATAACGTGTAATTATGATGGTATTGAGAAACACAAGACCGTTATCGAGGATGAAGCTTTCATAGGTTCGGATTCAATTATTGTGGCTCCGGTTTTCATTGGAAAAGCCGCCTACACAGCAGCGGGTTCTGTCATTACAGAAAACGTTCCGGAATACTCACTTGGTATTGGAAGGGCAAGGCAGGTCAACAAAGAAGGTTGGGTGAAGAAAAAGGGACTTAAAAAGGAGGTTACCGATGGAGATGGAGAGCGATAAACAAAAGCTTCAGACGGTAATTCCCCGTGAAAAAATTCTCATCTTCAGCGGTAGGTCTCATCCCGAACTTGCTCAGAAGATTGCCGGGGAGCTCGGGCTTTCGCTCGGGAAGGTAAAGTTGTCAACATTTGCCAACGGAGAAATTTACTGCCGTTTTGAGGAAAGCGTTCGTGGAGCTGACGTTTTTGTGGTTCAGACCATTTACGATAAGGTTAATGATTATCTGATAGAGCTTCTTATCATGATCGATGCCCTTAAGAGGGCAAGCGCTGAAAGAATAACGGCTGTAATTCCCCACTATGGTTATGCCAGACAGGACAAAAAAACTCTTTCGCGAGAACCAATAACGGCAAAGCTCGTAGCCGATCTCTTAACCGCGGCTGGAGTTCACCGGGTCGTAGCTATGGATCTGCACGCCGGTCAGATTCAGGGATTCTTTAATTGTCCGGTGGACCATTTAACAGCTCTTCCGGTGCTACTTAATTATTTCAAAGAAAAATTTGGCGAAGAGCTCAGGAGCTGGGTTGTCTGTTCGCCAGATGTCGGTAGAGTAAAAACAGCCAAAAAGGCTGCCGATGTTTTCGGAGCAGAACTTGCAGTTCTCCATAAATCTCGTCCGGAACATAACGTTGCTCAGATTGCAGAGGTTGTTGGTAACGTGAAAGACAGGGACGTACTAATTATTGACGACATGATTGATACTGCCGGTACAATCGTTAGTGGTGTCAAAGCCTTGAAGAAAAGCGGAGCGCGGAGAATTTATGTAGCAGCTACTCATGGAATCTTTTCCGGTCCAGCCAGAGAAAGAATTGAGAATTCTGAAATCGAAGAAGTGGTTGTTACCGATACGGTTCCTTTTTATGAAAAGCTGACCATAAACAAAGTCAAAGTTGTGAGCGTGGCTTCCATTTTTGCCCAGACCTTGAAGAATATTCATGAAGATGTATCAGTAAGTGATCTCTTTCAGGGATTGGATCATGCATAAATAAACTAACAGGGAGGTTGTGACGATGAGCGAAAAATTTAGCATTGTAGCACATAGAAGGGAGCGAACAGGAAAGGGAGATGCCCGAAAACTAAGGGCAAGAGGTTTGATCCCTGCAGTGGTCTATGGTGGAGACAGGGAGCCGGAACACGTTTATGTTGACAGAATTACGATTACCAGGATACTTCACCATGAACCGACCATCATAGACTTAAATATTGAGGGCGATAAGTCCGCAACGCCCGTTATCATTCGTACCTTTGACAGGGATCCCCTGACTGACGAGATAATTCACCTTGATTTTCAAAGAGTAAAAATGGACGAGGAAATTAGCGCATTTGTGCCTATAGTCCTTGTTAATGAAGAAATTTGCAAGGGTGTAAAAGAAGGTGGAATAATCCAGCATGGGTTGAGAGAGGTAGAGGTCGAGTGCCTGCCTCGTGATCTTCCCACTCACATTGAGGTTGATATAAAAGATCTTGAGATTGGAGACAGCATTAAGATTGCCGACCTCAAGGTACCTGAGGGTGTGCGCATAGCTGAGTCTCCCGACGAAATAGTTGTAAGCATTGTTCCTCCGGCAATATATGAGGAAGCTGAGGAAGCAGAAGAAGCCGAAGCTGCTGAAGTTCCTACCGTGGCTGAAACTGAAAGAAAAGCTGAAGATTAAAGCCTTTTTAATGTTTCTTATTGTAGGGCTTGGTAACCCTGGAAGGAACTACGAGAAAACCCGGCATAATGCCGGGTTTCTTGCTGTAGATCGAATTGCTGCACGGTTTGGTATTCATGTTGACTTTTATGAATGCACCTCGCTTACTGGCAGAGGAAGCATTGAAGGTGAGTCGGTCGTTCTTGCCAAACCCCAGACTTTTATGAACCGTTCCGGTGAAGCAGTCAGGTGTCTGGTTGCAAGGTATAGGGTGGATCTTACAAATCTCATTGTCATTTATGACGATATAGACCTGCCACTGGGCAAGGTCAGGATACGCACTTCAGGAGGTGCTGGTGGTCATAAGGGCATGGTTTCTATCATCCACAGTCTGGGAACTGAGAACTTTCCAAGAATAAGGCTGGGTATTGACAGACCCAAAAACAAAGACACAGACATTGTGAATTATGTGCTCTCACCATTTACGCAGGAAGAATTGATTATTTTTGAAGAATCGCTTGAAAAAGCAGTTGAAGCTATCAGGCTGATTTTTAGAAAAGGTTATGCCGCTGCTATGTCAGTGATTAACGCAGGCTAAATGAGGAAATCTGTTCCGGATCTCTTCAATTCCGATAAAGATCTTGGCGAAGTACTTAAAGCCGGCAGGCTGTATTTGCCTGAACCTGCAAGGGGTTTTTTTCTTGCAGTTCTTGCAAAGAAGCTTGGCCGTAAAGTCGTGTTTATCCCGTCTTCGGGCTCTTTGCTCGAGGATTATTTTTATGAAATAAAAACCTTTTTTGAGGGTAGCCTTTTAGAATTCCCGGATTTTGAAAGCCTGCCACATGAAAAGGCAAGGGTATTTTCTCCAGGACAGGTAAAAAGGATTGAATTTTTAAAGCACTTTTCAAGCCTTACACCCCCGGCGGCAGGGATCATCCATCCAATGGCGCTCCTGCGGCGCTTTCCTCCTGCAAAACTTTATGAACCATCGGAGCTGATACTACGCCGCAACGATGAGTTTGCTTTTGACGCCTTAATCGAGAAACTTTTGGGTATGGGATACGAAAAGACGGAAGTATGCGAACGTGAAGGTACTTTTGCCGTCAGGGGCGGTTTAATAGATATCTTTCCCTCGGGCAGCAACTATCCTGTCAGGCTGGAGTTTTTTGGCGATGAAATTGAGGACCTGCGTGAATTTGACCCGGTGTCCCAGGTTTCTGTGGGAAGAATCGAGGAAGTAAGGATAGGCTGGAACGTGGATACACCGTTAGTACTAAGAGATCTACCGCCAGAAGTGTCGTCTGATTTTGAGCTTTTCAAACAGGAAAAGCTGTCTCTGGCAGCCTTCTGGCCTTTTCTTTTTGATGAACTCGAAGACCTCCCTTCACATCTTCAAAAGGAGGATGCCCTGTTTGTTTTTGAAAACCTTGAACGTCTTGAAAGGGAAATAACCAGCTTTTACGAGCAGGTAAAGGGTGCAATTGAAGCTGGATTCACACCTACACGCAGAGTTGAGGATTATCTGCTTAATCCTGAAGATGTGCTGGCCTTCCTTTATGAAAGGGATTATCTGGAGATTGGTAGACCAGAAGGATCTTCGGTTAATCAGATTTTTGAAGAGGTTGAAAAAAGGGCAGCAGTCGACAGGGTTCTGTTTTACGAGTACCTTAAAAATGCCCACAGGGTACTTGTTGTGGTTGGTTCGGATTTTAATCCTGACAGGGTTTTGAACTCTGTTCGAAAGGTTACCTCAAAGGTAAATGTTGCTTTTGACCTTATTGAGGGATACATACGCGGAGGATTTTTTCTTAAAAAGGACAGGCTGCTTGTTCTTCCTGCCTTCTTTTTTACCGGAGGGCAGGTAATGATGAAAACCAAAAAAGCTGTCAGAATTCGTGGAGAAGAATTTCTTGATCTTTCGCCTGGAGACATCGTTGTTCATCCGAGGTATGGTATTGGTCGCTACACGGGTCTGGAAAAAGAAGTTCGTGATGGCGTTTTAAGGGAATATTTGGTTATCCAGTATAGAGACGGAAAAATTAAGCTGCCGCTTGAACAGGCTGAAATTATTACCAGATACATCGGCGAGGAAGAAGAAAAGGTTGAGCTTGACAGGCTTGGTTCAGGCGAATGGAAAAGGGCAAAGCAAAAAGCGCGGCAATCGGCAAGAAAGCTTGCTTTTGACCTCATTAAAGTTTACGCAAAAAGAAGCATTGTCAGGCGCAAGCCCTATGATATCACCAATCCCTGGATTTATGAATTCGAATCCCTGTTTCCTTACGAGGAAACGCTGGATCAGGCAGCTGCAGTTAACGATGTTTACATGGACATGGCATCTGAATTTCCTATGGAAAGGCTGATTATAGGTGACGTTGGCTATGGAAAAACAGAAGTGGCCATGCGTGCTGCCTTTGTTGCAGTTGTTAACAATCGTCAGGTAATTGTTGTTGCACCTACTACTGTGCTTGCCGAGCAGCATTATAAAACCTGGTTAGAAAGGTTTCAGCATTTTCCGATAAGCATAGGCTTTGTGTCACGCTTTCAGAGTCCAAAGAAAAGAAGGAAAATTATTGATGATTTTAACCTTGGAAAAATAGACATACTTATTGGTACTCACGCAGTTTTTTCGCGCAGACTTAGTGTTGACGGCGTGGGTTTGGTGATTATCGACGAAGAACACCGTTTTGGAGTTAATCAAAAAGAATATTTTAAAGCCCGTAAGCCGGACGTTGATCTTCTTTATCTATCGGCCACACCAATACCGAGGACTCTTCAGCTTGCTCTGTCAGGTTTAAAGCCGATCAGCTTAATTGAAACCCCGCCGCCCGGAAGACTTCCTGTAATCACTCATATTGGGGAGTTTGACGAGCTTCTGGTGCTTTCTGCTCTCAGGCGAGAGCTGGAAAGGGGCGGACAGGCACTTTATGTGTGCAACAATATACCACGGTTGCCTGTTATCGCAGATTATCTGGGAAAGAAGATAAAGGAAGCCAGAATTGCCTGTGCCCACGGTCAGCTACCCGAAAAGCAGCTTGAAAAGATAATGGTTGATTTCTGGGAAGGCAAATACGATATACTGGTTTCCACCACCATTATTGAATCTGGTCTTGACATGCCTAATGTTAACACAATAATCGTTGAGGACGTAGAAAAACTCGGGCTTGCCCAGGCATACCAGCTTAGAGGCCGGGTTGGTCGTTCTTACCGTCAGGCATATGCCTACTTTCTAACCCGGAAGTCACTTCTAACCGAAAAGGAGGAAAAAAGATTAAGAGCTCTGCTGGAGTTGAGCGGCTGGGGTTCGGGATACCGTCTGGCTTTAAGGGACCTTGAGATCAGGGGTGTGGGCAATCTGCTTGGTCCTGAACAGCACGGTCATATGGTTAGAATAGGGCTTGGTTATTTTCTGGAGCTGCTCAGGGAGGAAGTGGAAAGATTAAAAACCGGAATAAGGGAGAGAAAAATCGGAGATCTTACTGTAGACCTACCTGTTGACATTCACATTCCTGACGGGTACGTTAACAGTCTGAAAATAAAGTTTGAAATTTACCGTCGGGCGGCTCAGCTTGGTAACCGGGAAGCGCTTGAAATACTAAAAAGGGAGCTCGAAGACAGATTTGGTCCCCCTCCGCAAACTGTTATAAACCTGCTTGAATATGGTTTGATGCGTAACCTTGCCCGTAAAGCGGGTATCACCTACATAAAGTATGTTGATGGAACGCTCACGTTCAGGGGTGAAATTCCGGCAAAAACTTTAATGGAGGAAATACCGTTACTCAGAAACGCAAGAGGAGTGCTTAACCAGGTTAGTTTAGAAATTGGAACCAATGAAATTTTAAGGTTTCTTTCAGATGTCTTTGCTGCTATAATCTCAAAAATTAAATTTGGAGGGAGTCATTAAATTGAAAGGTAGATTGTTTGTTGTTTCCATTGTTTTTTTTTCGCTTCTGACTCTTGTGTTAACAGGCTGCAGCAAAAAACCCGAAGCTCAAAAGCTCGAGGATAAGGTAGTTGCGGATGTCAATGGTGCAAAGATTTATAACTCCGAACTTGAGGCCCAGCTGAGTGCAGTCTTGGGCAGTCATGCATCGCAGTTTCAGGGTGAAGAAGGTCAAAAGATGCTTCAAGAGTTCAGGAAGCAGATCCTTGAGCAGCTTATTGAGTTTGAGTTGATTGTTCAGCAGGCTGAAAAGGAAGGCATCAAGGTTAATGATGCTGATGTGAAAAAGCGGATTGACGAAATCAAAAAGCAGTTTTCCTCAGAAGCTGATTTTAAGGCTGCTCTAAGTCAGGCAGGAATTACTGAAAGCGGGCTACCTGAAAAGATCAAGAAACAGCTGCTGGCAGAGAAAATGATTGAAAAGCTCTTCAAGGATATAAAGATAGAAGAAACAGAAATGAAGGATTATTACGAGAAGAATAAAAAGAGGTTCTACGCTTCCGAAACTGCTGAATTTGCCCACGTCATGGTTGCTGATGAAAAAACCGCCAATCAGGTTCTTAAAGAGATTAAAGAAGGGATGTCTTTTGAAGATGCCGTTACTAAATATTCTACAGACAGCATGACCAAGAACAACAAGGGAAAAATTGGGTCGCTTACGCGTCAGGCAATTGAGCAGATGTTCGGTCCGGATTTTGCTGCTGCTGTCTTTTCGCTTAAGGAAGGTGAAGTATATTCAAAGCCCCTTGCTACCTCATTTGGTTACCATATTATAAAGCTCTTGAAAATAACACCTGCACATCAGAGAAGCTTTGAAGAGGCGAAAGGTGATATTAAAAACAATCTGCTGCAAAAGAAGCAGCAGGAGATTTATTCGAAGTGGATAAACGAAATTAAAAAGAAGGCAAAAATTAAGCGCTATCTTTAGGTTCGGTGGACGGCTGGTTTTTTAAGGGCGGTTATACAAATATAACCGCCCTTTTTTAGTTTTAAAGGACCGAAAAAATGGAAGAAAAGAATCCGTTAGAAAAACTAATAGATATTATGGCGATTTTAAGGTCTGAATGGGGTTGTCCCTGGGACAGGGAGCAAACTCATGAGTCCATAGCTGCCAACCTGCTTGAAGAGGCTTACGAAGTTTACGATGCCATCATGAAAAAAAGCGATGAGAGCCTGAGAGAGGAGCTTGGAGATTTACTGCTGCAGATCATTTTCCATGCTCAGATTGCCAGCGAAAGAGGTGCTTTTGACATCAACGATGTTGCCAGGGGCATAAGCGAGAAGCTGGTAAGAAGGCATCCCCATGTTTTTGGTGACGAGGATATCAGAACTTCCAGTGAGGTTCTTTTAAAGTGGGAACAGATGAAGCAAAAGGAAAAAGAAGCAAAGAGCGAAGAGGCACACACTCTTGACAGCATACCTTCCACCATGCCCTCAATGCTGTATGCCTTAAACGTGCAGAAAAAAGCTTCGCGTCTTGGGTTTGACTGGAAGGAGCCGGAACCTGTTTTAGAAAAACTTGAAGAAGAACTCAAGGAGCTCAAGGAAACTTACAATGCAAGCAGGCAAAAACCGGAAATAAAAAAGGAACTTGAGGAAGAGCTGGGCGATGTCCTGTTTGCAGCAATTAATTTTGCCCGGCTTGCGGGTATCGATCCTGAACATTCGTTAAAAAAAGTAACCGAAAAGTTTATTTCAAGGGTAAAATTAGTGGAAGAATTTGCCCGCAAAGAGGGGATAGAGCTTGCCAGAGCAGAGCTTGAAGATCTTGAAAGACTCTGGGAAAAAGCTAAGAAAGAAATAAAAAACAACGGTCAGCAAAAAGAAAGGGGAGATGAATAATGTCTTCAAACATTTCCTATATCTGGGCACGCGAAATTCTTGATTCAAGGGGTAATCCAACCGTAGAAGCTGAAGTTTACCTTGAAGACGGCACCTATGGAAGAGCTGCGGTGCCATCTGGTGCATCCACGGGCACTTTCGAAGCTTATGAGCTGAGGGACGACGATGACCGCTACTCTGGCAAAGGTGTTCAGAAGGCGGTGGAAAACATCATTGAGGAAATTGCCGATGAGCTTGTCGGTTACGATGCCCTGGATCAAAGAACCATCGATGAAGTGATGATTGAACTGGATGGGACAGAAAATAAGTCGCGTCTCGGGGCAAACGCAATTCTGGCGGTATCGATGGCAACAGCCAGGGCAGCATCTAACTACCTTGGTATTCCTCTTTACCAGTATCTTGGGGGTATTCAGGCAAGGTATCTACCTGTGCCTTTGATGAACATTCTTAACGGGGGCAAACATGCTGACAACAACGTTGATATTCAAGAGTTTATGATTGCACCCGTAGGTGCAGCTACATTTAGCGATGCACTCAGGATGGGCGCGGAAATATATCATTCTCTTAAAAAGATTCTTGCTGAAAAAGGACTTTCAACGGCAGTCGGAGATGAAGGTGGATTTGCACCAAACCTCAAAAGCAATGTAGAAGCCCTTGAATACTTATTGCTTGCAATCGAAAAAGCAGGATATGAACCGGGTACTGATGTCTATCTTGCACTTGATGTTGCTGCTTCGGAACTTTACGAGAACGGCCTTTATGTTTTTAAGGGTGAGGGCAGAAGCTTTGATGCTGACGAGCTGATAGCATATTACCGTGAGCTGGTTGAACGTTATCCAATTGTTTCCATCGAAGATGGTATGCATGAAGAAGACTGGGAGGGCTGGAAAAAGCTGACAGAGGCACTGGGGAATGAAATTCAGCTTGTTGGTGACGACCTGTTTGTGACCAACATCATGCGGCTGGAAAAGGGAATTGAGGAGGAAGTTGCCAATTCTATTCTTATAAAACTAAATCAGATTGGAACCCTGACGGAAACTCTTGAAACAATAGAGCTAGCCCAGATGTATGGTTACAGCTGGATCATTTCCCATCGTTCGGGTGAAACCGAAGATGCAACCATATCTCATCTTGCAGTAGGAACCAATGCAAGCCAGATAAAAACAGGAGCACCTGCTCGCAGCGAAAGGGTAGCCAAATACAACGAGCTGTTGAGAATTGAAGAAATGCTTGGCGAAGATGCAGTTTATTTTGGTCCCGGTGCTTTTTAATTGCAAAAAAGGCAGTAAAGGTTAAAATTAAACAAAAAGTTTGCAGGATGCGGAATTGAAACGTAGCACAAATCGCAGGAGCCGGTCATTGTTAAGTGTTTTGAAGGTTGTTTTTGTGTCCTTTGCTGTCCTCGCTTTTTTTGTACTGTATCTTAACCAGCTTAACCATGCATTATTCGTTAAAAGCAGGCACCAAACAGAAATAGATGAGCTTGAAAAAAAGTACAGGGCTGTTCGCATGGAAAGGCTGAAGTACGAGGAAGCGATTGAAAAGCTACATAAAGATGAATACATTGAGATTGCAGCCAGAAAACAGCTGAGGATGATAAAACCGGACGAAAAGTTTTACATTGTGATACACCGTGATTCCTCACAAACGAGCGAAAAGTCTCTCCTTGAGATTCTTACAGGAAGCGACTAAAAGTTTGTCTGTTCAGGCTTGATTTTTTCGGGAAACTAAAACTATAATGGTTGAGCAAATATTTTTAAAGATTGGAGTTTGATTGTGTTGGATCAGAAAAAGGAAACCGTGAGGGGCAAGGTTGTAAAAATTACCCGTTTTGGGGCGTTTGTCAAGCTCGAAGATGGTTCGGAAGGAATGATTCACATCTCCCAGATTTCAGATGATTACGTAAGAGCGGTTGAAGATTATCTTCGGGTTGGGGATGAAATTGAAGCAAGGCCGCTGCGAAGAAATGATAAGGGCATACTCGAACTAAGCCTGAAAGAAAGCAATCCGCAGCCAAGGGAAAAAGGCAGCTTTAACCCTGAGTTTGAAAAAATGCTTAAAGAATATATGAGGAGAAGTGAAGAAAGCCACGGCATCCTTAAAAGACGCAGAGAAGGCAAAAAGTAGGGCTTTAAGGGTACTAAACGAAAAAACCGGACGAAGCTTTGAACCGCCGCTGTTAGAAGATGAGGATTTCTTTGAAAGGGTAACAGGCCGCAGACCCTCATCTGTGATTGCAGTTTTAAGAAGATGTCACGCTGGCTATCCGGTTGCCTTTGCTTCTTTGCCCGAGGTCAGAGGAGAACCGTTTCCGACCGTTTTCTGGCTTACCTGCCCTTATCTTTTAAAACTTTGCGGAAAGCTTGAAAGTGCGCTTTTCCATAAAAACCTTGAAGTAGAAATTGCGCAGGCGGATAAGATGAAGAAAGAGCTTTTAGAAGCACAGAAGAAAATGGCAGAAATACGGAAAGCGCTGGCTGATTTAGCTGGAATTGAACTTGATAGTTCAGTACTTGAAAGCGGCATTGGCGGGGTAAAAAACCTTCTGGCTATTAAATGCCTTCATGCCCATCTGGCTGCAGGTTTTGCAGGCATTGAATCGCCTGTAACCAGAGCACTCTATGAAGCTATTACCGTGCTTGAGTGCGCAGAAGATTGCCTTCAAAGAGGATGATAAAATCCGTTATAGATATCGGCACCAATTCCACGCGGCTCCTTATTGCTAAAAAAGAAAACGGTCTTTATAAGGAATTGCTGCGCAAAACCACCATAACACGTCTTGGAGAAGGTCTTAACAGCACCGGTAACATAAAGATTGAGGCAGCTGAAAGAACTGTCAGGGCGATTAGCGATTATCTTCAGCTTGCCAGTGCGTTTGGTTCAAGTTCCATATCGGCTTTTGCAACCCAGGCGCTCAGAGAAGCAAAAAATGCTACCGAAATTCTGGATTTTTTTAAGCAAAAGACAGGACTTGCCGCTAGGGTGTTAACAGGCCCCGAGGAAGCTCTTTGCTCATTCATAGGAGCTGTCATGGATCTGGGAAATGAGAAGTTCAGAATGGTGGTTGACATTGGAGGTGGTTCAACTGAGTTTGCTGCAGGTATTCGAAGTCCTGAATTTACAGTGAGTACTCAGCTTGGTTGTGTTCGCTTGATGGAACTTTTCGGCCTTGCAGAAGCAGCTGAAAGAGAAAAGGTTGAAAAGGTCGAGAATTTCATTGTGTCTGAATTGAGCAAAGTTTTAAGAGCAGGAAGTTTAAATGTTGAGGAAGCCGTCTTTGTTGGGGGTACAGCTACAACTATTGCTGCCATAGTTTTGGGGCTTGTACACTATGACAGGAATAAGGTCCATTTATCAAAAATTGACATCAAAAGCATAGAAAAGGTTGCCTTTGAGCTTGCCAGCTTAAACGCTAACGAAAGGTCTAGATATACGGTAATCGAAAAGGAAAGGCTTCCGGTTATCAGTGCAGGGGCTCTAATCATGCACTCAATTCTAGATTATCTTGGTTTTCAGGAAATAATTGTGTCTGAAAAGGACATTCTTGATGGTTACCTTGTCTATGAAAACGGGTTGCAATGAATTAAAATATTCTGGTCATTTACCCTGTGTCTCTGTGCCCGGGTGGCGGAACTGGCAGACGCAGTGGACTTAAAATCCACTGTCCGTAAGGGCGTGTGGGTTCGAGTCCCACCCCGGGCACCATTTATTTTCTTTCTTATGCTGCTTTAAAATATATTTCCAAAATTCAGGTGGTGTTTAACATGCCTGCTCAGAAAAAGGTGGTCATCTATACCCTTCCAACCTGCCCCTACTGTCAGAGGGCAAAAAGTTTTTTTTCTGCCAACGGCATTGAGTATGAGGAAAAAGATGTGTCGGAAAATCTCGAGAACCGTGAGGAAATGATCAGGATTTCAGGAGCCCTTTCCGTTCCAGTGATTGTTATTGACGGCAAGGACGTCGTGGTAGGCTGGAACGAGGGCCTTGTGCGCGAGAAACTGGAGGTAGAGTAAATGAAAGATCTGATAATTTTAGGAGCTGGACCAGCCGGTCTTACTGCTTCAATTTATGCCGCTAGGAAAATGCTGGACTTTCTCGTACTGACAAAGGATATCGGAGGTCAGGCGATGTGGAGTGTGAGGGTGGAAAACTACCTTGGCTACACGCCTCTGTCAGGTCTTGAGCTGGTAGAGAAGTTTGAGGAGCACGTTAAGGAATTCAACATTGAAATAAAATACAGTCCTGCGCAAAAGGTTGTTTCTTTGCCTGAAAAAAGAACTTTTAAGGTTCTTACAGAAAACGGGGTGGAATTCGAAACAAAAAGCGTAATTGTAGCTACCGGCAAGTCTCCACGGTATTTAAACGTTCCAGGCGAAAAGGAGCTTATCGGAAGAGGAGTGGCTTTTTGTGCCAGCTGTGATGCTCCGCTTTTTAAGGGCATGGATGTGGCTGTAATAGGCGGAGGTAACGCAGCTCTTGATGCTGTTATGCAGCTAACCGATATTGCTCGGCATGTATACGTGGTTTCTATTGAGGATTGGACCGGAGATCCGGTTACAATAAAGAAACTTGAAGCAAAGGAAAACCTTACTGCTTTAAAGTATTATGAAACTCTGGAGATTCTTGGGACCAATTTTGTTGAAGGTATCAGGGTGAAAAACAGAAAAACAGGGGAGGAGAAGGTTTTAAGTGTTAGGGGAGTGTTTGTGGAAATCGGAAGTATACCAAATTCTTACGTAGTTGAAGGTGTCTGCGAGCTAAACCAGGCGGGCGAAATTATCATCAATTGCTATACGGAAACCTCTTATCCGGGAATTTTTGCTGCTGGAGATGTAAGCAGTATTCCTGATAAGCAGATTATCATAGCTGCTGGCGAAGGAGCAAAGGCAGCTCTTAGAGCTTACGAATATCTTATCAGGCGCCCCGATTAAAGCAAATGAATTTGAAGTTTGGTATCGAGGAAGAGGTCTTCTTAATAGAAGAAGGAAAGCCTGCAATTGATTCTCTTTATCCGCTTTTTATACTCGTAAGAAAAAATCCGTCGTTCTACTACTTCCATACAGCAGCTAATTTTGCCAGAAAACGGGAATTCTTTAATTTTTTTGTGGGTTCAGTGGAAATCTCGACGGGTGCGGCGAGTTCAGCAGAAGAGGTAGTCAGCGAGCTCAATTTTTTAAGAAAAGAGCTGGTAAGGAACTGTCCGCAGAAAATTGCCTGCCTGGGTATGCTTCCTGAATACACAGATTACAGGAGTCTGGTTGCCGGACTCCATATCCATTTAAGCGGTGAGTTTGAGCCTGAAAAGGTAAGACTTAAGCTCGCTAGGTACCTGCCAGCTCTTTTGCTTCTGACTGCGAACTCTCCCTCTTTAAAAAATGAATACCTTTCAAACAGAATTCTTGCCAACCCTTTCGCCGGGGTGGTTTTAAACGATGCTTACGAACGGTTTCAGGACATCATAGTTTCGCGCCGTCTTGGAACGGTTGAAATCAGGATTTTTGATCCCTGCCCCGATATTGAACGCTATCAGCTTTTGCTGGAAGCCATAAAAAGGATAATAGAACTTGATGAGGTACCTGAACTGGAAATCGACGAGTATGCCAGACTTCGCCGGCGGGCAGCCTGCTATGGCACAAAGGATCCTGGTGTAAGGAAGCTTGTCAGTGAGCTTGCCCGAAAAATAGAATTTGATGTTGCTTACTTTCAATCACCTCCGGCGGTTAGAGTCAGGCGCTTGTTTGAAAAGTTAGGTACTGAAAAGGCCTACGAATTTCTGGACAACCTTTACAGGGAGGGTGTACGCTTTAAAGGAGAACTTCCACCTAAAGCATTGCGTGCTTTGATAGGATTTTTTGGATACTACTTGCCAAAAATGCCTTATGTTGCCTATAAATTTTTGAAGGAGCACGGTTACCTATGAGGGTTGCTGCTTTTGCGTTTTTGTTAACGATTTTAATTCTTTTAGCTACCACATATTACCTCCGTCATGTTTATTTTTTTCGTGATCCCCAAAGGATTTCGCCAGCCGACAGAAACTATCTTTATTCTCCCTGTGATGGTCTGGTTGTCTACGTAAAAAAGGTGGATAGCGGTGAGGTCTATTCAGAAAAGCTAGGCAGGAAAATCCATATTTCCGAGATTGTAAAGCTGAAATCTGACGGAATTCTTAAGTTTGACGAAGGATGGCTTATCGGTATCTACATGTCACCACTTGATGTTCATTTTAATTATGCACCTCAGTCAGGCAGGGTAAAGGCCGTTGTATATACACCGGCAAAGATAAATTACCCCATGGTTGATATCTGGGAATACATCAAAATGACTTACTTCAGAAAGGCTGTCGACAATTTTGCCAGCAAGTATCATCTTGAAAACGAACGTAACACTGTTGTAATCGATGTTGGGGGCAACGAAGTGGTTCTGGTTGAAATAGCTGATAAATTTGTAAATAAAATTGATTGCTTTGTTAAAGAGGGCGATGAATTAAAAGCGGGAGAAAAAATAAGTTTTATCAGGCGAGGTTCACAGGTGGATGTCCTTGTTCCTGCTTCTTGCTTCGAGCCGCTGGTTAAAAAGGGTGACCGGGTAACCGGTGCAATGACACCTATCTTCAGATTTTTAGATTTAAACGACATTAGTATGCGATAAAATGCAAAAAATTTTTAAGGGGAGATGCGTTTGGGTAAATCAAAAAAAACCCTTTTGCTGGGCAATGCAGCCATAGCGCTTGGTGCCTTTCATGCCGGAGCAAAGTATGGCAGCGGGTATCCCGGTACACCTTCAACTGAAATCTTAGAATACTTTTCGAAATATCCGGACGTAATTGCTGAGTGGGCACCCAATGAGAAGTGTGCTTACGAGGCTGCGTACGGAGCTTCGTTAGCGGGCGCAAGAGCCCTGGTCACTATGAAGCACGTTGGGCTTAACGTTGCCAGCGATCCTTTTGTAACCTCCGTTTATAGCGGTGTTAATGGTGGGCTCGTGCTTGTTGTAGCAGATGATCCGGGAATGCACTCCAGCCAGAATGAACAGGATTCCCGACATTACGCACGCCTTGCCCTTGCGCCCATTTTTGAACCGGCAGATTCCCAGGAAGCTTATTCAATGATGATTGAAGCATTCAGGCTGAGCGAGGAATACGATACACCCGTGCTTTTAAGAACTACCACCAGGGTATCCCATTCCAGTACTCTCGTAGAGGTAGATAGTGTTGTTCAAACCGAAAAAACAGAGCTCAGACACTACGCTAAAAATCCTCAGAAATACGTAATGGTTCCAGCTAATGCCAGACGACGCAAGCAAGTGGTGCTTGAGCGCCTTGAAGCGCTCAAACATTATGCTGAGAAAACCCCTTTTAACTACATTGAGTGGGGGGACTCTGAGTTAGGCATCATTGCGAACGGGGTTGCCTATTTTTATGCTAAAGAAGCTTGCCCGGAGGCAAGCTTTCTCAAGCTCGGCTTTACCTACCCTCTCCCTAAAGAAATGATCAGGAAGTTTGCGTGTGAGGTTGAGCAGGTACTCGTAGTTGAAGAGCTTGACCCCGTTCTTGAAACCGAAATTAAGGCTCTTGGTATCAATGTCTGGGGTAAAGAACTTTTTCCTGGTGTTGGTGAACTAACGCCGGAAATTGTCGCCGAAGCCATTTCAGAAATTATGAAGGTAACCGGAAGAAAAGCATACAGCATAGGCTGGGTTTCACGTAACTTTAACGGGGAAATTCCTCCACGCTTTCCTGTTCTTTGTCCGGGTTGCGGTCATAGAAATTTGTTTTTCGTTCTTAAAAAGCTGAGGGCAAAAGTGATGGGCGATATAGGCTGTTATACCCTTGCTACAAATGAGCCCCTAAATGCAATGGATACCTGTACTTGTATGGGGGCTGGCATCGGAGAAGCCCACGGGTTTTCGCGGGTGATACAAACATCCGGTGAGAAGGTTGTGGCGGTCATAGGAGATTCGACTTTTGTTCATTCCGGCATTACCGGACTTATCAACGCTGTTTACAACAGGGGCAATGTGTTGATTGTTATTCTTGACAACCGAACGACAGCCATGACCGGCCACCAGCCTCATCCGGCTACAGGAAAAACTCTTCAAGGGGAAGCCACATATGAGCTTGATTTTGAAAAGCTTGCCATCTCTTGCGGAGCTATCTATGTTAAAACCGTTGACCCTTATGATTTGGATGAGACTGAAAAAGTTTTAAAGGAAGCCTATCAAACGCCTGGCGTGTCTGTTGTGATTGCGCGCAGGCCATGTGTGCTTTATGAGAGAACTGAAAAAGGATACTACCTGGTTGATGTTGATAGGTGCACAGGTTGCGGAGCCTGCCTTCTTCTTGGTTGTCCGGCAATTTATCGTGAGGGAGAAAAAGCTGTCATAAACCATGACCTTTGCACGGCCTGCGGTGCTTGCACCTATCTCTGCCGCTTTGATGCCATCTTTAAAGCAGGGGGGGATGCCTAGTTGAAAACCGAAAGCATTATCATTGCTGGCGTTGGCGGGCAGGGCAACATTGCTGTATCGCAAATAATCGGGCTTGCAGCCGGTGAAAGCGGCTTCGATGTCAAAATCACCGAAACCCATGGGATGGCCCAGCGCGGCGGGTCAGTTCACTCCATGATAAGATTTGGTCAAAAAGTTTTTTCGCCTTTAATTCCAAAGGGTGAATGTCGTTACCTGGTAGCTCTTGAATATCTGGAAGGGCTGCGCTGGCTTGAATATCTTTCTACTAAAGCAGTGATACTTGTCAGCACTGAAAAAAGACCGCCTTACCCTGTATTGGTTGGCAAGGCTGTCTATCCTGAAAACATAGATGAAATTTACCGGAAGTTTGGAAGAGCCTTTTTCGTGCCGGCAAAAGAACTTGCCGAAGAAGCCGGGAGTGCAAGGGCAGCCAACATAGTTATGCTGGGTGCTCTAAGTCGTTTTTTAAAGGGCGTATCTGCCGAAGAACTGAAAAGTGCCATTGAAAAAAGGTTTGCCGGCAGGGAAAAAGTTATTGAGATAAATTTAAGAGCCTTTGAGTTTGGAAGAAGTTTTTTAGAAGTTAAACAGGGGTGATAAAAATGGTGAGGCAGATCAACGTTTTTATGGAAAACAGATTGGGCAGGCTCTACGAGATCTGCAGATTGCTCGGGGAAAATGGTATTAACATCAGGGGTTTTTCGGTTGCCGACATGGCCGATTTCGGCCTTTTAAGGCTTATTGTGGATGATCCTGACAGAGCTAAAAAGATTCTAACAGAAGCGGACTTTCCTGTTTCAGAAGCAAAAATACTTGTAGTAAATGTACCCGATAGGCCAGGAGGTCTGGCTGAGGTATTGCGAGTGCTGACCGAAGCAGGTCTTTCTGTTGAATACACTTACCTTGTTGCCAACACTAGGGTTGCTTTTGCGTTTGATGACAACGAAAAGGCAGCTGAGGTCCTTAAAGAGGCTGGATTTGAGCTTATTGAATTAGAAAATTTATAAAAGCAAAATTTGTTGCAAAATGATTGCAAATTTGAGATTCTATTCTATAATAAACTGAATATTCTTTAAACCTAAGGAGGCGACCATGAAAAGGTTAGCCATTTTAATCTTGCTTACCTTGCTTATTTTTTCGGCCTTTTCCTCTGCTTCCTGTACTACCAGGAAGACAGAGCCTGAGGCAGGTACCTTTAAGGTCGGTGTTATTTTGAGCCTTTCCGGTCCGGGTAGTCCGCTTGGTCTACCGGAAAAAAACGCTGTTGAAATGGCTGTTGAGGAAATTAACCAGGGCGGCGGCATTAACGGGAAAAAGATTGAGGTTATCATTGAAGATGACCAGACTGATCCTGCCAAAGCCTCACAGGCAGCCAGAAAGCTGATTGAGAAAGACAGGGTAATAGCTCTTATCGGATCATCAGTTTCACCCTGCAGCTTAGCTATCAAAGAGGTCGTGAATGCGGCAGAAATTCCCTGGATCTGTCCGGCAGCTGCTAATGTGATTACGGAAGGTAACGCGAAATGGGTATTCCGTACTGCTCCAAAGGATGCAGTCGCGGTTGAAATTTTACTTAAATATATTTCTGAGAAAACAGATATTAAAAAGCTTGCTATTCTTCACGATTCCAACGCTTTCGGGCAAAGCGGTGCAGATGAGATTAAGAAACGTGCACCAGAGTTTGGCCTTGAGGTTTTAGCCGTTGAAAAATACGAAACCAATGCTCCGGATTTAAGCACTGAACTCTTAAAACTTAAAAAAAGCAATCCTGACGCACTTGTAGTTTGGGGTACCAATCCTGGACCTGCTATTGCAGCAAAGACGATGAAGCAAATCGGTTTCAATGTTCCCTACTTTGGTAGTCACGGAATTGCTAACAGGAAGTTTATTGAGCTTGCAGGTGAGGCAGCCGAAGGTGTTATTTTCCCCGCAGGCAAAATTTTGGTGCCGGATCAGCTGGACGATAGTGACCCTGTTAAGCCGGTCATGCTTGATTTCTTCAAAAAGTATGAGCAGAAATTCAAGGAAAAGCCAGTCACTTTTACAGCTCATGCCTATGATGCGGTCATGCTTTTGAAAAAAGCATTAGAGACAGCTGGCACAACCGATCCTGAAAAGGTCCTAAAGGCTCTCGAGAGCATCAAAGATTACAGGGGAACCAATGGGACCATCAGCTATTCAGAAACCGATCACGACGGCATCGGCGTTGATGATATGATCATTGTCATGATTAAGGACGGCAGCTGGGTGAAAATCTACTAGGAAAGGGCCATTTAAGCTAGGTGGGTGAGGTTTTTCTACAGCTTCTTCTTAGCGGCATTATTCTGGGTTCCATATATGGTCTTATAGGAATAGGTTTTTCGGTTTTTCACAGCTCAACCGGAGCAATTAACTTTGCCCAGGGTGAATTTGTAGTTCTGGGCTCTTTTCTTGCAATCACCCTCGCATCTTCAGGACTGCCTGGGCCTGCTGCCATTCTTTTAGCAGCGCTTCTTCTTTCCCTTGCAGCGGGTCTTGTTTTTTTTGTTTTCTTGAAAAAGCTAGCTGACGAACCCGTTTATTTGGTTGTGGCCACCGTTGCCCTTTCATTGATCTTGAGAACACTGGCGCTTTACTTCTGGGGCCGTGAGCCGCTCGGGTTGCCTTCTCTTTTTAAGAATAAAGCTGTGGTTTTAAGGACGGTTTTAATTTCCTATGATCAGCTTATCGTTTTTGCAACGGGAATTTTGTTTTATTTTCTTTTGCTGTTTCTCTTCAGGAAAACGTCGACAGGCAAGGCTATTCGGGCTGTTGTAGAAGATAGAGAGCTGGCAAAAACCAGTGGGCTTAACCCTGCTGCCTACCAATCACTGACATTTTCATTAGCCGCTTTTCTTGGCGCTGCTGCCGGTGGTGTTCTTTCGCCCATTTCTATGCTTTCTTACCATTCCGGAGGATTGCTGGGACTAAAGGGTTTTGCAGCAGCTGTCATTAGCGGATTTGAAAAACCTGAATCAGCTTTTGCGGGTGGCATCATTCTTGGCATCATAGAGTCGCTATCGGTGTTTTTCTTTCCTTCCGGTTTTAAGGACCTGGTTGCAGTGCTTGTGTTGCTGGCGGTGCTTACTTTTAAACCTGAAGGCCTCCTTATGAAAGGTGGCAGAAGAAGGGTATGAGACAGTGGTTTGCTGAGAGGTATCCTAATCTGAAAACGGTTATTGTTTTTGCCCTTGTATGCCTTTTTTTACCGCTGGCAGTCACTAATGATTATTATGTTGCCACACTCAGCCTGTTTCTCATCAACTCACTGCTGCTAGCAAGCCTGATGATAATAATAGGCTATGCGGGGCAGATTTCGCTGGCTCATGGAGCTATTTATGGCCTTGGTGCATATGTTTCAGCTATACTTACCACTCGTTTTGAGCTGCCCTTTGTGGTTGGTTTTGGTGCAGCCTGTCTTTCGGGCTTTTTAATTTCTCTGGTTGTTGGGGCTCCTTCTCTGCGCTTAAAAGGCCATTTTCTGGCAATGGCCACGCTTGGTATAGGTGAGATCCTTTATGTTCTTTATAAAGAGCTGGATTGGCTTACGGGTGGGGTAAATGGGCTGATTGGTATAAAACCTGCTTCTATCGGCGCTTTTAGCTTCACCCATCCGTTGAGCTATTACTATCTTGTTTATGTAATAGCCATGCAGACGCTGGTTTTAATTGCTTTTTTACTAGATGGTAAGCTAGGCAGAGCGCTTAGAGCTGTTAAAAGCGCTGAGGTTGCTGCTCTAGCTCTGGGTTTGAACCCTTCTTATTACAAGTTGCTTGCTTTTACTTTTGCTGGCATCATTGCCGCCGCAGCAGGTTCACTGTATGCTCATCTGGACAGGTTTGTTTCACCATCAACTTTCAGCCTTTCTTTAAGCGTTATGCTCCTTTCCATGGTTATTGCTGGTGGGGAAAGTTCGCTAGGAGGTAGTTTGGTTGCAGCTGCAGTGTTTTCTTTTCTTAACGAGTACGTGCGCCAGTTTCAGGAATTGAGCCAGCTTTTCTTTGGGTTTGCCCTACTGCTGGTGGTTATTTATTTCAGAGGCGGCCTTGCAGGTTCCTGGAGGCGGTTGCTTATGTTACTAAATCACGCAAGAACGGAAGAAAATGAAGGTTCTGGAAGTTAAAGGAATAACCAAAAGGTTTGAAGGCATCATAGCCTTAAATGAGGTTTCGTTCAGCGCGGTTTCCGGGCAGATTAAGGCAATTATTGGACCCAATGGTGCTGGTAAAACAACGCTTTTTAACGTTATAAGCGGACTGTTATCCCAGGACCGGGGTAAAATTTACTTTGAGGGCCGTGAAATTTCGAACCTGAAACCTTTTGCACGAGCCAGGCTTGGCATAGGAAGGACCTTTCAGCGTTCGTTTATCTTCGAGGATCTTACTGTTTTTGAAAATGTTCTCGTTATAGCTGAAAATGTACGGACTTCAACCTCAGGCTACCTTAAGCCTGAAGAGGTTGCCAGAGAAGCGCTTTTGCGTGCTGGGATTGAAAAGAAAATGCACTTAAAAGCAGGTCTTTTAAGTACCGGTGAGCGCCATCTGCTTGAGATTGCCAGGGCACTGGCTTTGCGGCCAAAGCTTCTTTTGCTTGACGAACCGGCAGCGGGACTGAACGATACAGAAACAGAAAGGCTCGCCGTTATTCTTCGTAGGCTTGCTGCCGATGGCTATTGCGTGCTTCTCGTAGAGCATGACATGAAGTTCGTAATGAATAATGCAGATGAGGTGCTTGTGCTGCATAGAGGGGAAATCATTGCCGAGGGGCCGCCCATTCTTATTCAAGAGGACGAAAGAGTAACTGAAGCTTACCTGGGGAGCGATCTTTTGCATGCTCAGGATTGAGAACTTAGAAGCATATTATGGTCACATACGGGCGTTAAAAAACTATAGCGCAACATTGATGACAGGAGAAGTGCTTGCTGTACTTGGCCCTAACGGCGCTGGAAAAACAACACTGATAAGAGCTCTGGGGGGCTTGAGACCACCGGATATCAGAGGAAAAATAGAGGTTGACGGTAAAGACTGGCTAAAGCTATCTGCTCATGTCCGTGCTAGGTCGGGCATTAAGGTGCTGGTTGAGGGTAGAAGGGTTTTTCCGGGTTTAACTGTTTTAGATAATCTTTTTATCGTTGGGTTCTGGATTAAGAATAAAAGGGAGCTTGCAGATAACCTTGAGTGGGTGCTTGAGCTATTTCCTGTTCTTAAGGAAAAGCTCAACATGAGGGCAGGACTTTTATCCGGCGGTGAACAACAAATGCTTGCCATCGGTAGAGCGCTGATGGGTTCTCCCAGAATCCTTTGCCTGGACGAACCCAGCTTTGGTCTAGCACCGACTATAGTTGAAAAAATTTTTAAAGTTCTTAAATACCTGAAAACGGAAAAAAAGATGTCAATACTTCTTGTAGAGCAAAATGTTGGTCTGGCACTTAAGTATGCGGATAAAGCCCAGGTTCTTGTAACCGGTGAGGTTAAAATGGAAGGCAAGGCACAGGACATTCTCCACAATAAAGATCTTTTAAAACTATATCTGGGAGGGAATTAGCCGTGACCATCTGGAATCCTGAATACGAAACTATGCCCAGAAAACAGCTTGAAGAAATTCAGCTTCAAAGACTGAAATGGACTCTTAACTGGGTCTACGATAGGGTTGAGTGGTACCGGAAGAAATTTGACGAAGCTGGATTTAAACCTTCGCACTTAAAGTCTCTTGAAGACATCAGAAATGCTCCGTTTATAACCAAGCATGATTTGAGGGAAAGTTATCCTTTTGGTCTGTTTGCCGTCCCCATGGAGCAGGTAGTAAGAATCCATAGCTCCTCAGGAACAACCGGTAAACCGGTTGTTGTTGGGTATACCCGGGGTGACCTTAATACCTGGTCGGAGCTGGTTGCAAGAATTGCAACGGCAGCCGGGGTTCAGCGCGGTGATATTGCCCAGATTGCTTTTGGTTATGGTCTTTTCACGGGAGGCTTTGGGTTACACTACGGCCTTGAGCGTATAGGAGCAACTGTGGTACCGGTTTCTGCCGGGCAGCCCGAAAGACAGATCCAGATTATGAAGGATTTTGGGTCTACTGTCCTGGTCTGCACTCCTTCCTATGCACTTTACCTGGCTGAAGTAGCAGCGGAAATGGGTGTAACCAAAGATGAGCTGAAACTGAGAGTTGGAATGTTCGGGGCTGAACCTTGGTCGGAAAATATGCGGCGCGAGATTGAAGAGAAGCTCGGGCTTTTTGCCACAGACAACTATGGTTTGACCGAGGTTATGGGTCCTGGTGTTGCCGGTGAGTGTCGTGAGCGAAACGGTATGCACATCAATGAAGACCATTTTCTGGTTGAAGTTATCAATCCTGATACGCTGGAGCCAGTTGAGCCCGGTGAAGTCGGAGAGCTTGTGTTTACGACCTTGACCAAAGAAGCTTTTCCGGTAATCAGATTTAGAACCAGGGACCTGACGCGTCTTATACCCGAGCCCTGTCCTTGCGGCCGCACCTTTGTGCGGATGGAAAAAGTGCTTGGACGCACAGATGACATGATAATTGTACGAGGTGTTAATATTTTTCCTTCCCAGGTTGAAGCTGCCCTGATCGAAGTGGAAGGCGTTGAGCCTCACTTTCAAATAATCGTTGACCGCAAAGCTCACCTTGATGAGCTTGAAGTCCGGGTTGAAATGAGCGAGAAATTTGTTCCCGATTCAATGCGGAAGCTGGTGGATTTTCAGCGTGAGGTTGAGGCAAAACTTTCACATAAGCTCGGCATTAAAGTTAAGGTTACTCTTGTGGAACCAAGAACAATCGAGCGTACCGCAGGCAAAGCAAAAAGAGTTATAGATAAACGCAAATTATAAACAATGGTGGTATAATATCGCAAATTCATAAAAAATCTAGAGGAGTGGGTCATGTTTTGGGAAGAGCATATCGAAACTTTACCCCGGGAGGCAATTGAGAAAATCCAGCTTTACAGGCTAAAAAAGCTGCTTAAATATGTTTATGAAAATGTGCCTTTTTACAAGGAAAAGTTTGATGCAGCCGGGGTAAAGCCTGAAGACTTTAAATCAATTGAGGACATTCAAAGGTTTCCCTTCACCACCAAGGACGATCTCAGGGCTGCCTATCCTTACCGCATGTTTGCTGTTCCTTTGAAAAAAATTGTAAGAATCCATGCTTCTTCTGGAACTACTGGTCAGGTAACTGTAGTTGGCTATACCCGCAATGACATCGAAGTCTGGTCAAACCTGATGGCTAGAACGCTGGCAGCTTGCGGGGTAACTGAGGACGATGTCGTTCAAAACGCTTATGGTTATGGCCTTTTTACTGGCGGTCTGGGCTTTCATTATGGTTCGGAAAAAATTGGTGCCACCGTCATACCCATGTCGGGCGGCAATACTAGGAGGCAGGTAAGGGTGATGCAGGATTTCGGGACAACGGTCCTTACCTGTACGCCCTCCTATGCTCTCTATATGGCTGAAACTGCTGAAGAAGAGGGTATCGACCTTTCTTCCTTAAATTTGCGCGTCGGGATCTTTGGAGCAGAACCATGGTCAGAGGAGATGCGCCGTGAAATTGAGGCAAGGTTGCACCTTAGAGCTCATGACATTTACGGTTTGAGCGAGGTTATGGGTCCTGGTGTTGCAGTTGAGTGCGAGGAAAGAAATGGTTTGCATATTTTCGAAGACCACTTTTTCGTAGAGTTGATCAACCCCGAAACCGGAGAATATGCAAAACAGGGCGAGGTTGGTGAGTTGGTGCTGACAACCCTTACAAAGGAAGGTATACCTGTGGTTCGTTATCGGACAAAAGACCTGGTTTCCCTTGATTACGAACCCTGTCCCTGCGGCCGTCATTTTGTCAGGATGAGCAAGGTTCTCGGACGCTCAGATGATATGCTTATTATCAGGGGCGTAAACGTCTTTCCATCGCAGATAGAAGAGATTCTGATGCAGGTTGAAGGAACCGAACCTCATTATATTATTGTTGTTGACAGAAAGAATTACCTCGATGTCCTTGAAGTTCACGTTGAGGTCAACGAAAAGATATTCTCTGATGAAATGAAAAAGCTTCAGGAGATTGAACATAAGATCAAAGAGGAAATTCAGTCTAACCTCGGTATAACACCAGTAGTTAAGCTGGTTGAACCCAAGACATTGCAGCGATTTGAGGGTAAGGCAAAAAGGGTTATCGATAAGCGCAAGCTCTAATAAAAGGGGTGATTTTGGTTGGCATTAAAGCAGATTTCAGTGTTTCTTGAAAACAAATCTGGCAGGCTTTTTGAAATGGCACGCATACTGGGTAAGCACGGAATCAACATGCGGGCTCTTACGGTTGCAGAAACAATTGATTACGGCGTGGTGCGCTTCATTGCTGATAATCCAGAGAAGGCTGCTGATGTTCTTCGCAACCATGGATTTACTGTGAGTGAAACTGATGTTATTGCAGTTGTTGTTCCTGACAGACCCGGCGGTTTGGCGGGTGTTTTAAAGCTTTTGAGTGAAAACAACCTTAACATTGAGTATCTTTACTGTTTCAGTGAGCCGGAAAAAGACAGGGCTATTGACGTGATGAGAATTGAAAATACTGAGTTAGCCGAACAGATTTTAAAATCCGCCGGTTTTGAGCTGCTCTAGCTAGCAGCAAAAGTCAACCTTTAATTATTCTTCAAAATTTCAAAAATTTTTCGCACAAAGTTCAATTCTACCTCCTATAGTTGATAAAGCAGTTTGCAAGAAAGGAGGCAGAAAAGTGGTTAATTTAGCTTACGTGGGTTTCAGGTCCTGTGAAGGACCTTATGCAATAGACGCGTTCAGCTTTTTCCCGCTTTTTTTGTTTATTAAAATCCTGATGACCATAGGGCTTTTTGCTCTAATTGTTTATGCCGTCGTGAAAATGATGGGTAGCAGGGCAACGGTCAATCCTCAGCGTTACGGTTCAGGATCTTTTACTGCCACATCCGGTTCTGATGCGCTTAAGCTGCTTGATGAAAGATATGTCAGGGGTGAGATTTCAGACGTAGAATATAGAAGGATAAAGCAGAATCTTTTAAACCTGCCGGAGACTTAAAGGTAGCTGACCAATTCATTAAAAGCGTCTGACAGCACCTTCCCTTTTTTGTGCATGGGACTTTTGCCCCCTGGGTCCCATGCTCTTTTTTGTTTAAATCATTTAGAATTTTTTTATTTAAATGTTTTGAAGGTGGAAAGAATGGCGGTCATTGTTTTAAAAAGAGTCAAAGATTACTCCAATTACGAAAGAATTAAAGAATTTGCTGAAAAAACGGTGGCTGTTTTCCTTGAAAAAGAAGGCAAGAATGACCTTAGAGGCAGGAAAATTCTTTTAAAGCCAAACCTTTTAATGAAGAAGCCACCCGAAGCAGCTGTTACCACTCATCCACAGGTGGTCAGGGCTTTTGCTGAAACACTGGCATCAAAAGGTGCAGACATCTACATAGGCGATAGTCCTGGTGGGAAAAACACTGAAGTGTCGTTTAAAAAAAGTCTCAAAGTCTGCGGCTTTGAAGAGGTGATAAGGGATCTGGGCCTTAAAGAACTGTTCTTTGACAGCAACCCGGAAGAAGTTAACATTGGTGGTAAGCTAAAGGTCACTCTTGAGATATTTAAGCCTTATAGTTTTGATTTGATTATCAATCTCTGCAAGTTTAAAACCCATGGTTTCATGGGTCTGACGGCTGCCGTTAAGAATTTATTTGGGTTTGTGGTTGGCACAGCTAAAGCCCAATGTCACCTCAGGTTTCCCGAACCTGAAGTTTTTGCCGATATGCTTGTTGATCTTGCGCTTTATTTAAAACCTTCGCTCAGCGTTGTTGACGGAATAGTGTCAATGGACCGTGAGGGCCCGAGCTCTGGAAGGCCGATAAAAACAGGTTTTCTGGCAGCCTCTGACGACCCGTTCACTCTTGATTACTATCTGGCTGAAAAAGCGCGTCTTGACGTGAACCGTCTTTATACGGTCAAAGCTTCACTTGTGCGAGGCCTTATTGATAAGGTACCGGAAATTATTGGCGACAGCTTGAACATAGAGAAATTTGAAATGCCAGCCAGAACCAGAGTGCTTTTCGGATACCGGGGTTTTAAATGGTTGCGCTATCAGCTTACTGCGCTTCCATATTATGACCATTCCGTCTGCAGGCGGTGCTATGAATGTCAGAAAAACTGCCCGCCCCGGGTGATCACCAAAGATGCAGATGGTTATCCTGTGCTCAATGATCCTGACAGTTGCATTCGGTGTTACTGTTGTGTTGAGCTCTGCCCTTACGTTGCTGCTAAAATAAAACAGCCTTTGCTGTTAAGAATACTAAAACGAGTGTTATGAGAGCGATTGGTATAAAATTAATGTGTTAAAATGAACTTTTGAGGTGATTTAAATGCCGCAGTTGAGGGTTTATCGTTCTTTCATTAAGAAAGCTGCTGATAGTGGAAAATATCTCATTATCTGGGATGATAAGCGCCGCTATGAGGGCAGGTTTAAAGGCTTTGATCCACAGGGAGAGTTTGTAATTCTGGTTGATGTGCTGATAAAGGATGAAAACGAGGAAATTGAATCACCTGAAATCTTAATTCCGATTGAGGATATAAAGATAGTGAGCACCGAAACAGAAGAAGAGCGTCGTAAAAGACTTGCCTCCCATAGGGAAGTCCAGACAGGAGTGCTGATGCCCGGGGTAAAACCTGAGACCATAGCAGAAATTTCTGTGCCTGCCCCTGAAAAAGTAACTTCTGAATCGGTTATGCCTCAAAAAGAGCCTAAGTTAAAAGAGACTGAGGAGCCTTCAATTCCAAAGCTGCCGGAAATTGAGGCTGCGGCTCCTGGAGAAGAAGTTGAAGCAGAACCCCTGAGGGCGGAGGAAAAAAAGGCATTTGAAGAACTTAAGCCAGAAATGGATGTCTTTGAGGAAAAAAGTCTGCCCGAAAAACAGGAAGAGCGCAAGGAAGACACGCTGGTTTCTGTCCTTGAGTCTGATGTGGATACGTCCGTTCTTTCCAGCGAAACGAGGGAGCTGATTAAGGAGCTTTCAAAAAAAGCGGCTTTGCAGCCTGACAGTCAAAAGATAGAGGCACCCATACCGCCTGAAACAGTTCCTGCTGCTCAAACTCCTACCGTTGAAGAAAAAGTTTCACCACAAGCCGTAAAATCAGGGGCAGAGGTTAAAACGGAGGCAACGGCTGCTAAAAAAACTACATCATCAACCGAAACTACTTCCCATCAGCAGGCTACCACTGCGGCTGAACCAGTAGCTGAAGTTAGACAGACAGCTTCGGGCGAAACTGCACCCAGGAAAGCTGCCACAACCATTATTGAGGAAAAATCTAAAAAAGCTGCTTCTTCAAGGATTTTCGCTGAAGGCAAAGCTAAAAAGCCCGATATTCCAAAGCGCAAAGTTGACATTGCCACGCTTATTCTTGACATTTTGATTGTTATACTCGGTATTGTTGCTATAGGCATCCTTGCTGTAACTTTTCTGGGTATTAAGCTTCCTTTTTAGCCATGCTTGAAGAAGCTGTCCGTAAACTTGAAACTGCCGAGAAGCAGGCAGAAAAGATAATAAAGGAGGCTAAAGAACAGGCTGAGGAAATACTTTTAAAACTTGCAGAAGAAAAGGAAATCGTCCGTCAGCATCTGATAGACGGGGCAGTTAGGGAAGCCGAAAAGATCAGACTCCAGGCTGTCGCTCTTGCCCGTAAAAGAGAGGAAATTTTCAAAGAAGAACTGGAAAAGAAAATTGCCGAGAGGAAAGAAGCGTTTCTGAAAAAAAAGGATAGGATAGTGGCTGAACTTCTTAGCTGGCTGGAGGCAGAGTGGCTTTAGAGACCACCCTTCGCTTTACTGTCATTTCTCTTCAGGAAGACGGGCAAAGAATTGTAGATTTTCTTGCACAGCAAAAAATCTTTCATCCTGAAGTTAAAACAAAGCCTGGCGAACCCATCCTCGTAGAAGCAGCCTCAAGTTTTTCTCAAAAACTAGCTCGCATAAGCTTTTGCCTTGAAAGGCTTGAAAAAATTCGCCCTAGTTCAGGTATCCGGGAAGCGCTTGAAGATGCAAGACCTGAGATGACCCTAACCCGGATCAAAGAAAAAGCTGAAGGTCTGGATCTTGACTGGCTTTACGGTGAAATGGTTCATCTGGGTGAGCAGCTTGATCAAATAGAGGAAAGGCTGGCCGAAATTGAGCAGAAATTTGCCATTTATAGTAGTTTAAGTGACCTGAACTTACGTAAAAAGGATTTAATGAATACTGCCGGCAGAAAGTTTCATGTCTTCCTGTTTAGGGGGAAACCATCGAAGATTGAAACTTTAGAGGTATTGCTACCTGAACCTGCAACCCTATTTAAAGTAGCTTCGGAAGCTAATGGCACATGGGCCGGCTGGGTGGTGGTGATTTCACATCCTTCGGTAAGCGAGAATGTTCTTAAAGTTGCACTTGAGACTGGTTTTGAACAGGTTCAGCCTGAAGGCGAAATGAATGATGAGGAGACTTTTGGTAGCTTCCTTGATCGGCTGCTTCTTGAAAAGAGTAGTCTGATTGAAAAAAGAGAACTTTTAATTGAGAAGCTGAGGCATTTCCTTTCCTATCTTGATGATTTAAAGGCCGCCTATGAATGGTATCTACTTGAAAAAGAAAAACACGAAAAATTACTTGCCTTTGCAAAAACCAGAAAGTGCGTGCTCATTGATGGCTGGGTGCCAGAGTCAAAAGCTCAGAAGCTCAAAAGAGAACTTGAAGCAAACTTTCTGTGTCAGGTTTTTGTGGAGAAGGAGAAAGGCAGTTTAATAAGACCCGTTTTGCTTAAAAACCATGGACCTGTAAGTTCAATTGAGCTTTTGACCGAGCTTTACGGTTACCCGTCAGCCAGGGAGTCGGACCCAACACCGGCAATTGCACCCTGGTTTCTTCTCTTTTTTGGTTTTTGCATTGGCGATGTTGGTTACGGTGCACTGCTGATTTTTCTGGGAGTCTTTCTTAAACAGGCCTTTAAGCTGAAACCTGTTGTTAGATCCTTTGCTGATATCTTTCTCTATGGAGGCATCGGAGCAGTTTTAGTTGGCATACTTACCGGAAGTTATTTTTCTCTGGAGGAAAGCTTGATTCCGCCGTTTCTTCTTAGCTTAAAGCTCTTTGACCCCATTACCAATCCGGTTGGCATCCTTGGTTTAAGTATTGTCCTTGGCTTTCTTCACATTTTTTTGGGTATAGCCCTTAATGCTTATCTTCAATTTAAAGAAGATGCTGCCAGCCTTAAATTTTTGGCTGATATAGGCAAAATGCTTTTACTGGCAGGAGCCGGGTTTTACCTAATCCTCTTTTTTACCGGGAAAAACATGCCGGCGATATTCTCTCTAGCAAAATATGCTACACTCTCAGGCGCTTTTCTGATCGTTTTTTTTTCGGCAGGAGGTCCCGGGAGCTTTTTTAAAAGAATACTAACCGGTCTTTACAACCTTTATGGAATGACATCTTACCTCGGCGACATCAGTTCCTATGCTCGGCTGATGGCACTTATGCTTGCAAGTGTGCTGATAGGGCTTGCAGTTAATATTATGAGTGGAATGTTAATTGAGATAATGGGTATTTATGCGGGCCTACCACTGGCGGCACTTGTTGCAGTTGTCGGGCATTTATTCAATTTGCTCTTGAGTATTGTTTCTGCCTTTATCCATTCTTTAAGGCTGCAGTTTGTAGAATTTTTCAAGCAGTTTTACTCCAATGGAGGTGTAAAATTTAATCCATTAGGTCTTAAAGAAAAATATATTAAGGCTGTTGATCAGGGGGTTGGTTGAAAATGGAAACCTTTCTGGGTTTAAAAGGCCTTCAATGGGCACTTCTTGGCGGCGGGCTGGCAGCTGCGTTAGGTGCTGTCGGTTCGGCAATTGGAGTCGCTAACGCCTCCAGGATAGGACAGGGGGTGCTGGCTGATGACCCGGACAAATTTGGAAGTATTTTGATTCTCGCCTCGCTTCCGGGCACACAGGGATTTTATGGATTCATCGTAGCACTTCTGGTTTACGTTCTTTTTGGTCTTGGTTCAAACCCTGACATTCCACTTTATGCCGGACTTTCAGTTTTTTTTGCCTGTCTACCCGGAGCAATTGGTTTCATCGTTTCTGCCATTGCCCAAGGCTGGGCTTCCCAGGCTGCTGTGCTGCTTGTTTCCAGGCAGCCTGAGGCCATTGGCAAGGCAATCATTTTTCCGGCACTGGTCGAAACTTATGCGGTAACCTCGCTGGTTGTGACCGTCTTCTTTCTATTGGTATCAAGAACACTTCTATAGCTGGCAAGATGAGCTTGGAAAACATCATTAACCGCATTATTGAAGATGCGCGTAAGGAAGCCGAACGTATCTTGCGTGAGGCTGAGGAAAGGCGGGTTGCCGAGCTTGAGGCAGCCAGAAATGAGTATCTGGCGCGGGCTGAAGAAATAAAGGAAAAGGCAAGAGTTGAAGCAGAACAGATAAAGATAAGAACCGATGCAAGGTTAAAGCTGGAAGAAACCAAAAAAATGGCAGCCTTCGAAAGCGAACTTGTTGATACAGTAATCAGCGAGGCAATAGAAAGCCTGAAGAATTCAAAAAAGGAGCTGCTGAAAAAGATTTTTTTCAAGCTGATAACAAATTCAGGTGCAAAAGGGAACGAAAAAATCAGGGTTTGTCAGGAATTTAGGAATGTTTTTACAACCGATTTTATCTCAGAACTTAATAAGGTTTTTGGCGGCGGAAAGCTTGTGCTTGAGGAAGAACCGGCACTTGAAAGCGATCTTGAACTTGTTGGTAAAAATTACTTTATTAAAATAAACCTGAGCTATATTTTCGAGGAAAACCGGACAAAAATACTAAACCTGATCTTAAAAAAACTGGAGCCTGCAAATGGCTAAAGTACGAGGAAAGGGAAATCTTGAATTCCTGATTGGAATGGTGTCGAGTTACGAAAACAGGTTGCTCAGGCCTGACCAACTTGAGCTCCTTAGTGAGCTTAAAGATTTGGACGAACTCGATGGCCTTATTAGCGGTTCGGTTTTTCATTCTCTGTTTAAAGATTTTTTAAACAGAGGTCAGGTTGAAATTTTATATTTAAATTTAGGTGCATTCGTAAGGCAATTTATGATTCTAGAACCGCCCCTTGTAATGCTAGCTTTTTTAGCCAGTGTTGCGGAAGCCTACAAATTACTCTGGCTTAACCCCGACATTACTGATGATAGGCTGTTTGGTTGTGGTCTCTATGCATTTGAACTGCGCCTTAAGGATAACCTGATGGCACCAGAGTTTATCATGCTAAAGCAGTGGCTTGTGCATTTTAAGGAGGCTGCGTTTAATTCCGGTTCTTCAAGTGAGCTTGAGCAAAGGGTGTTTGCAGCTGGAAGAAAAGCGAGCATGGATATTGCTGCTTTATATGGAGAACCTTTAAAAGATTTCATAAAAAAAATTAACCTTGTTGAGGATTGCGGGTTTATGGTTGCTGTCCTGAAGTTCAGGCAGAAAGTTAAGGCTGAAATACCGGAATTTCTTGAAGCTATGGAGTTCAGCCTGAAGAATTTTCTGCTAAAGGAATATGAATCTGAAGATGAGATTTTCGCGGGACTTGTGTCGCTAAAATACCAGCGACCTGCCTTTTATAATTATTTAAAATTCATCTGGCGCGCAGAAAACTTGTCCGATCTTTACAGGCGAGTTGAAGAGCTAAAAGAAAAACTTTATCTGAAAGCAAAGACTGATGGTGTAACACCGCTTTATCCGTTCGTTTATTTTCAGCTTTTTTCAAGTCAATTTAAAAAGATCGTCGATGCCTATGTAAAGTTGAACTTAAATAATGTAAAGGAGGTTGCATAAGGCAGGTGAAAAATAGTCAGAGGATGTCAAACGTGTTTGTGGTTGCTGATGAAATAACAGCCAGCTTCTATGCAACTGCCGGAGTTCAGTTTATCAGTGCAGAATTGTTTGAGGATGAGGTAATTGTCGAGTTCCTCAATTCTTTCGGGTGCGAGCTTTTGCTTGTAAGCGAGGAATACTGGGAGAAGGTGCGCCGCTTTGCAAAAATAGATGAATTTCCGCCGGTAATGCTCATACCTTCTTTTAAAACCGGCTCAACCAGAAGTCTGCCTGCGCTAAAAGAGCTTTCAGAAAGGGCAGTGGGTATAAGTTTCTTAGAGGATGAGGATGACTGATCAAAATATCTTTAAAGGAAAGATTGAGAGGATTTCGGGTCCATTAGTGGTAGCTTCCGGTCTTTCGGGAGCAAAAATGTTTGACCTTGTGCGTGTGGGTAGCGAAGGTCTTGTTGGTGAAATCATTGAAATTCGCGGCGAGAGCACTTACATTCAGGTGTATGAAGCTACGGAGGGTTTAAAACCAGGTGATGAGGTGGTTTCTACGGGAAAGCCTCTTTCAGTGGAGTTGGGACCCGGTCTTTTGGGGACAATCTACGATGGAGTGGGTAGGCCTTTGAAAGCACTTGAAGAGCTGTGGGGACCTTTTGTGATTCGAGGAGCTGAAGCGCCCACGCTTAACAGGACAAAGAGATGGCACTTCATACCCACCGTAAAACCCGGTAATACAGTTGAAACCGGCGATATCATCGGAGAGGTGCAGGAAACTCTTAATTTTGTGCATAAAATAATGGTCCCTCCATTCATAAAGGGCGGAATTGTTCGCGAAGTGTTTGAAGGCGGGTTTACCGTTGAGGAACCGGTTGTAATCATTGAAACACCCGATGGTGAAAAAGTAGAGCTTAAGATGATGCATTACTGGCCGGTAAGAGTTCCAAGGCCTGTTAAGAAAAGGCTGACTCCCCGGGAACCTCTGGTTACCGGCCAGCGTGTCATTGATTCATTATTTCCTGTCGCCAAAGGTGGTACTGCTTGCATTCCGGGTCCCTTCGGCAGCGGCAAAACAGTTACCCAGCATCAGCTGGCTAAGTGGTCTAATTCTGACATCGTTGTTTTTGTGGGGTGCGGTGAGCGCGGCAATGAAATGGCTGACGTTCTTCTTGAATTTCCGGAGCTTCAGGATCCTTATTCTGGCAGGCCTCTTATGGAAAGAACAGTTTTAATAGCAAATACATCAAATATGCCGGTTGCAGCCAGAGAAGCCTCAATTTATACAGGCATTACCATTGCCGAATACTTCCGGGATATGGGCTACGATGTTACCCTGCAGGCAGACTCTACTTCCCGCTGGGCAGAAGCTTTAAGGGAGATATCAGGCCGGCTAGAGGAAATGCCTGGAGAAGAAGGCTATCCGGCTTATTTAGCCTCGCGTCTTGCTGCTTTTTACGAAAGGGCGGGAAGTGTTGTTTGCCTGGGAAGACCAGAAAGAAAGGGGTCAATTACAGCTATTGGATCAGTTTCACCCCCGGGTGGTGACCTTTCTGAGCCTGTTGTTCAGGCAACTTTGCGTGTGGTCAAAGTATTCTGGGCGCTTGAAGATAGGCTTGCCTATGAAAGGCACTTTCCGGCAATCAACTGGCTTAACAGCTATTCCCTGTATCTCGACGTGCTTTCCCGCTACTATAACGAAAACATTGCCCCTGATTACGGCGAACTTATAAGGGAAGCTATGAAGCTTTTACAAAAAGAAGATGAGCTTAAGGAAATCGTTAGGCTGGTAGGTCTGGAGGCTCTTTCGGGGGAAGAAAGAATTGTGCTGGAAACTGCGCGTTCAATCAGGGAGGATTTCCTGCAGCAAAACGCATTTCATCCGGTGGATGCCTATGCCTCCCTGGAAAAGCAGTATTGGATGCTTAAAAACATAATTACCTTTCATCATTTTGCCATTGAAGGCTATAGGCATGGCATGGAACTGGAAAAAATAATTTCAGCTCCTGTCAGGGTTGAAATCGCCAAAATGAAGTTTATGCCCGAAACTGAAATGGAAGCTATTAAAAAGCTCAACCAAACTATTCGTGATTACTTTCAAAAGAAGGTGACCGGCTGATGGTTCGTGAATTTACAAGCATCAGAGACATCGTGGGTCCACTTGTGTTTGTTGAGGGCGTCGAAGATGCCATGCTTGGAGAGCTGGTACAAATAGACTTTGGCAGTGGCAAAACAGGACTTGGAACGGTGCTTGAAACGGCTAGTCATTTCGCGCTGGTGCAGAGCTTTGAATCTTCTCAAGGTCTCTCACCTAGGACCGGGAAAATAAGGTTTACCGGCAAAGGCCTTAAGGTGGGTGTGAGTGAAAAGCTGCTGGGGAGGGTGCTGAGCGGTCTTGGTAAGCCTCTTGATGGTGCGCCGTTACCGGCACCCGAAGATGAAAGAGACATCAATGCAGGCGTCATTAATCCCTATTCCAGAGACTATCCTACTGACTTTATACAAACAGGCATCTCAGCCATTGATGGCCTTAACCCCCTGGTTAGGGGTCAGAAACTTCCTATTTTTTCTGGCTCTGGATTACCACATCAAAGAATTGCGGCGCAGATTGCGCGCCAGGCAACTGTAAAGGATACCAGCGAGCCCTTTGCGGTGATTTTTGCCGCCATGGGCATTACCTTTGAAGAAGCAAGTTTTTTCATGAATGCCTTTGAAGAAACCGGAGCCTTATCAAGAGCGGTTCTTATCGTTAACCTTGCCAACGATCCGCCTGTTGAGCGTTTAATGACGCCGCGAATTGCACTGACAATTGCTGAATTTTTAGCTTTTGAAAAGGACATGCACGTGCTGGTTATTCTTACCGACATGACTTACTACTGCGAGGCACTGCGCGAGGTTTCAGCAGCACGAAAAGAAGTTCCAGGTCGTCGCGGCTATCCTGGCTATATGTATACCGATCTCGCGACAATCTACGAAAGAGCCGGAAGAATAAAGGAAAAAAAGGGGTCCATAACACAGCTTCCAATCCTGACCATGCCAGAGGATGATAAAACCCATCCCATACCTGACCTTACGGGTTACATTACTGAAGGCCAGATCGTGCTTTCAAGGGAACTGCACCGAAAGGGGATCTATCCGCCCATAGACATTCTACCTTCTCTTTCAAGATTAAAAGAAAAGGGTATTGGAGAAGGTAAAACCCGTAAAGACCATTCCCCACTTTCAAACCAGCTATTTGCTGCCTATGCACGCGGGATTGAGGCCAGAGAATTGATGGTGGTTCTAGGTGAGGCTGCATTAACCGAGGCCGATAAAGCTTATGTCAGGTTTGCCGACGAGTTTGAACGAAGGTTTATTGCCCAGGGCGAATACGAAGCGAGAAGCATAGAGGAAACGCTGGATCTTGGCTGGAAGCTGCTCGAACTGCTGCCAGAAACTGAAATTAAGCGTATTCCACCTGACATACTTCAGGAATTTTACCGAAAGGGGTCCTGAGTGGCTTTAAAAAAGGTTAACCCCAACCGGATGGAATTAATGAAACTTAAAAAAAGGCTGCGACTTGCTGTGCGCGGCCATAAATTAATGAAGGATAAATTTGATGAACTTTTAAGGCAGTTCTACGATCTGGCAAAAGAAGTATACAGGAAAAGAAAGCAGCTTGAGCCCGAACTGCTTAAAGCTTATGCAACCTGGGCCAGAGCTTTTTACAGCCACGAAGCTGGTCTTGCAGTCGAAATAGCTGGTAAGATTGAGCGTGAATTAAGGGTGAAACGTGTGCCCTTGAGGCGAATGGGGGTTGAAGAAGTTAACTTTGAAATTGAGGAAAAAACGGCCGGGACTCCCTTTGTTTTTTACGGCTGGAAACCTGAATTTTTAGAAACGTTTAACAATTCCCCGGAGCTGGTAAAAAAAGTAATTCAACTGGCGGCCCGCGAGCTTACTCTGATTAACCTTGCTACCGAGCTTGAAAGAACGCGGAGAAGGGTAAATGCACTTGAGCAGATAATGATTCCCCAGCTTGAGACCCAAATCAAACAGGTTCAGGCAAAGCTGGACGAGCTTGACCGGGAAGCAAGGACCAGGGTTGTCAAGGTTAAAGAAATGCTGGCTGAAAAACAGAATTTTTAAAAAGGCACTTGAAAAGTATTTAAAGAATTGTTTAAATATTTATGGTAATTTCCTCTTAGCTTCCTCTAGCTCAGAAAAGAAGAAAGGGGGGAAACAGGGTGGAAGAGAAACAGCCTTATTATGAGTCCCAGGTAGAACCCAGAGTAATTGAGGAGAGCATTTTTCTTGGTTCTGAAGCAATCAAAAAGGCGCCCGAGATTAAAGGCATTCCTTCGGGGGTTGACGGTTTAGATGAGTTATTCTTTACTGTTGAGGCAAAAAAAGGAAAGATCGTCCGTAAGCCACTCGGTGGTATTCCGGAATATTCGGTATTAAGCGTCACCGGTGTTTCCGATACTGGAAAATCTCTTTTTGTTGAGCAGTTTACTGTTAAACAGGCATCGCTTGGCTATCCGGTTGCCTTTATTACGGTTGAATCACCAGCGGGTTTTGTTGCTCGTAGCCTTGAACACCGGGCAGCTGCTATGGGTATTGACTTTAAAGAAATTGAAGACAAAATTGTAATTATTGATGCTGCCTCACACGGTGTCCTTCGCGAAAACATCCCTGACCTTCTAACAACGCTTGCTTATGCCATTAAAAACTTTCATGTCAAGCGTACGGTCATTGATTCTGTAACGGGACTTTATGAAAATCGGGAAATGCAGGCAAGGACAGTTGTCCGACGACTTTTCAATTTCATGAAAAAGTGGTATCAGACTGCCCTGTTTGTGTCCCAGAAAAGAAGCGGACATGAGGAATTTTCAGCTGAGGCGGCTGGTGGTTATGCTGTTGGTCATATTGTTGATGGCACGCTTGTATTTGCCAAGGAACTAATTGATACGGCTTCTAAAAGCAGGGTTTATGGAAAGGAACTTGGTGACATTGTCCGCCTTTTCAGGATTGACGGTTGTAGGCTTTGCGGTCACGATACAAAAACCAGGCTGATGGAGATTACAGAAGAAGGCCTGGTAAGGATTCTTAACCCGCTGGGTTCCAGAAGTTGAAAAATTTAAAGCAGGAGGTGATTTGCAGTGGTAATTACGCTTGGCGGCATAACTGTTCCGGAGAGGGAAATTGAAGCTATGGCTACCAGGGTGTTTTTTAAAGCTATTGACCTGCTTAGCGGTCTGAAAAAGCTCGCCGAATACAGAAGTCTTACCTGGCTGCCCTCACTTGCAAGGGCTTCAATTGCTGTGGTGATGAGAGAGGAATACCTTAAAACCGAGGAGGAAATTGCTTCAATGCTTGGAATGGGTTCAAACTCAGTTAAAACAATGCTCAGAGCAGACCCGAATCTTGCCCTTGAAAAAATCAAAAACCTTCAAACACTTTCAGAGGAAGAAAAGCGAGACCTCAAAGTGCACACAGCCGGCGGCATTGCTAAGCTTGCCTATAAGATGGTGAAGGAGGGATCTGAATCCCAGGTACTGATGGAGTTTGCCCGCTCAGTTACCCAGGAGGCGCTGGAGATCTGTGAGGTTCCGTGGGCATATGCTGTGCTAAAGAGTACCAGGGGTGTTGATTATCCGGTAGCTTCTGCTGAAGAGCTTAAAGACAGGCTGAAAAACATCAAGGTTAAAGGATACCCCATTGAGGGTATCCTTGAGCATTTAAGTTATCCTCTTAAGAATCCAGCGCACCTGCTGAAAGAAATCAAAAAAGCAGCAGAAAGCTTAAGCTAAACTCGAGCTATAATTTTTTTGGGGAGAGGGGGCTTTACTTTTTCTTGCTTCCTGTAACTTTAAAGTTTTCAATCTTTACTGAAGGAAACAAGGAGAAACCAAAAAGAGGAGAAACAAGACGCTTATCGCTGCCCACTTCAATAACGTTGTTAAGTGCATCCGGAACACTCTGGGTAAACCTCAGGTCATAAACCGGTCCTACGATTTCACCGTTTTCGATTAGAAAAGTTCCATCTCTGGTCATGCCTGTTATTACACCGTTTTTCTCATCTTCTATATTGGTATAGTTAAGCCTGGTAATCAAAATTCCCTTCCTGACCCCGCCAATTAGTTGTTCTAAAGTTTTTGTGCCCGATTGAAGGCAAAGATTGACGGGTGCTGGACCGTGAGGGTTGGGAAGTGGCAGAGCATGACCGGTCGATTTTTTCTGCTCGCGGTGAGCAGTTTCAGTATCGTAAACAACACCTGTCACAACACCTCTATCGATGAGTGTAACTGGTCTTTTTGGAACCCCTTCGTAATCAAAGGGTATTTTTATCTGTTCTTCTGCCTTTGCATTATCAATGAGGGTTATCAGGGGTGAAAAAAGTTTTTCCCCCAGATGGCCGGAGATATATGATCTGCCCTCCTGGAATAGCCGGGCCGAAAAACCGTAGACGGCAAAAAGCTCGATTAGCTCACAGCTAGCTTCAGGCTCAAGTATAACTTCATAGTGATCGGGAGGAAGCTCTATGATTTCACCGTGGTGTGAAGCCTTGGACACAGCGCGTTCAAGCTGAAGCTGGATAGAAAATGGTTCGAGCGAGGTTCCCAGATAGGAGCCGTATCCGGACAGCTGGTCTTTTTCCGCAATGAACTCTGCTTTTACCAGCGGATAACTGAATTCGCACTCTGTCCCATTGCTGTTTAAAACAATAATGGTATTTCTGCTGATATGAAGCTTACCTGAAAGACTGACCCTTGCTTCCCGCGCAAACACAATCCATTCGTTAAGCCAGGCAAAATTTTTTCTAACATCGAACATCTGGGTATCTTCAGGAATATGGCCGGAGTGCCTGTGTGACTTTTCAGGCAGACCGGCTTCTTCTCTTGGCAGTTGTGAACGTGCAAGCTCAAGCGCTTTTCTTAGAGCAACATCAATTTCATCCGGCAAAAGAGAATTGGTAACGGCTATGCCGGTTTTCTTTTCCTCAATAATTCTTACGGTTACCCGTGCAGTATTTTCGCGTTGGGGTTGAATGATCGAGTTACGCGATAACCTGTAATGTTGCGCTTCCGTAAGGGTAGCTGTAATTTCTATCTGTGCTTCGGGATTTTCTGTAAGAAGGTCTTCAATTTTGTTTTTAAGGTTCTTTTTAATTGTTTCAGTTTCGTGCACATAATTCATCTTGCCACACCCAGCTTAAGGTTCTTTACCAGGGCAAGCGGGGCACCGTGCCCAACCGTCATCAGCTGAATGGGATCACCTTTGCCGCAGTTAAAATAACCGAACAGCTTGTAGGTATTTTCATTTCCCAGGACAACAATTTTTTTCCAGAAGTCAGGAGTAATACCGTTATAGTTTACGTTTTTAAAAACCTTACCCAGCTTGCCATTTTTTATTTCCCGTGCATATTCAACGGCAAACTGGAAGTTAAGCCTGAGGTCGTCTATTGACCAGCTGCGGGTTGTCTTTAAATAAACGCCACGCTTAATGCCGCTGATCATTTCTTCAAGCGAGCTCGGCCCTTGTTTGTCTGGCAAAAGAACGAGGTTGGCCATCCTTACAAGTGGCAACCTCAGGGCTGATTCTGCCCGGGCACACCCTGTGGAAGCAAGCCCTATTGCCTGAGCCGATTCGCGCGACGACAGAAAATTTATTAACCTACCGTCAGAGATAACAGGAAACTTATGAGCCGGAGTTCCCTCGTCATCGTAAAAGAAACTTCCGTTCGCCCCGGGAATGGTTGCATCTGAAAATATAGTTACCCCTGGTGCTGCAAGCATCAGTTTGTTACGATCTTCAAGTTTCAGAAAACTTCCGCCAGCGAGTGAAATTTCAAAACCCAGTACTCTGTCCAGTTCCGTTGGGTGACCTATGGATTCATGTACCTGAAGGCACATCTGGTCCTGGGAAATGACGGCATCATAGCTTCCAGGCTCAATCTCATCCGCCTTAAGCAGCTCAAGTGCTTCATGAACAGCAGTTTTTGTCCCGTTTATAAGGTCAAGCTCATGAATAACCTCGTAACCTTTCTGATAATAAGAGGAGTCACGTGAAGGATAGGACCTAACCTGAACTTCATTTTCAGATAAGGCATAAACCTGAACCTCAGCTCCACAGTGGACCAGTTCCTGGGAGATAAATGCACCAGAAGTATTGGTATAAATTAGCTTTTTTTTTATTGAACGAATCATTGATACGGGAAGAATGCGCGCACTCCGTGCTTCCTCCAGTGCTGCCTGGTTGACCTTCATCAGAGTTTCCAACTTTTCAGAAGCAGGAATGGAAAAGGGGTCAACTTGATAATGTGACCTGAGCTCTGCACGGGTGTTGCAGAGCGTGGGTATGTGAATTGGATTATGCCTTTGCTGTGCCTGTTCTTTTGCTAAAAGGTAGGCTTTATGAACGGTTTCTTCGATTGAATCCCGGTTTAAAATAGATGTTGCTGCAAAACCGTAAGCTCCATTCGTATAGACTGTAACGCCTATACCTGAGGACTGCTCATAGCCGGTAATATCAGGCTCGAGGTTCTTGACCCTTAATATTTCTTCTTCGATAAAGCTAAACCTGACCTCTGCCTGAACTTTCAGCCTATCAGCAGCATCAAGGGCAGCGGCAAGAAAATCGACCATTTTAAAAATTGTAAATTAAGACTGCAGGAATTTATCAAAAAAGTTGGTAGAAAAGTTAAGGCCTGGGCGGAACGGTAGGCATTACGTAACCTAAAATTCGCCTTGCACCTGCGTAGTCAGACCTTGAATTAAGGGGAGTGATTTTTACAAAATCCCCGGTTCTCGGAGCATGAATAAAGTAGCCGTTGCCTATGTAAATCCCAACGTGATGGACGGGATTGCCAAAGAAAACCAGATCTCCAGGCATGAGCTCATCTTTAGATACCGGTCTGCCCATTTTAAACTGGTAACCTGAGAAATGGGGAAGTTCAATACCATGTTTTAGGTAAACGTAGCGTACCAGCCCGGAACAGTCAAAGCCTGTCTCAGGGTCTTCACCTCCCCAAACGTAGGGGAAACCGAGATATTGAAGCGCGGTTTCCACAACCGAGCCAGGTGTGATCTCGATTCCAAACGCCTCGGGTATGATTGCGTAGTAACTGCGGTAAAGCTGCTGTTGCCTTCTGGTCAGCTCATCTATCAGTGCCAGTTGTTGTTGGATTTCCCGGGAAAGCGAACGCCTGTAGTTTTCGAGTTTTTGTTGTTCAGACTGGATAGCCAGCTTTCTGACCTCTAGTTCATAAAGAGCGCGTTGCTCTTCTTCAATTATGGTGCTTAGCTGTTCCTGGATTTTTTCGAGCTCAACCTTCTTTATCTTTATGGTTTCGATAAGTTCCGAATCGTGTTTTGTGATTAAGATTAAATAGCGAATTCGTGCAAAGAGGTCGGATAGATTCTCGCTGTTAAGGATAATAGCCAGGTAACTCATTTCACCTTCTTTATAGATCGTTTTTACCCTTCTGGAAAAAATTTCCTGCTTTGACTGGAGCTCAGCCTGCGTTTGTTCCGCCTTAAGCCTTACCTCAACCTGGCGGGTTCTGGCAGACTGCAGTCTGTCCTGGGCCTCGCGGTAGCGTTCGGTAGCTATTTCAAGTTGCTTTTGCATTTCCTCAAGTTGAGCTTCAACTTCAGCCAGCTGGCTTTTCTTTTCTTGAATCTGGTTTTCGATAGCTTCTATCTGGGCCTTAATGGAAGCAGCGCTGGGGTTGTTTGGCTGGGCAGACACAACTGCAGGAAAAAGACTGAGCAAAAGAAATGAGCTGGCTGCAAGAACTGAAATAAATTTTATATATGTTTGGGAAAGGACTGATCTCAAATTCACAAAAACCATCCTGCCTGTCCTATATAAAAACTGATCGACTTCGTTAGTCTGGACATTTAGAATTTTAGCACGGATCGGGATAAATTGTTTTCTCAGCTTGATTTTATTTTTCTGCTTGCTATAATTACTATCTGCTTTTAATTTCCCCAAGCGGTGCGGGGTGGAGCAGCCTGGTAGCTCGTCGGGCTCATAACCCGAAGGTCGTGGGTTCAAATCCCACCCCCGCTACCATTTTTTAAAAGTGCTTTTCGATTGTCAGAAATAGCCTTAAAATTCTTGCTCTGGTGGAAGCAATCAAAGAGAAGGGAAAGTTTACCTTAGAGGAAATCAAGTTTCTTATCGGTCTGGCTTCGGGAATTGGTCTGAGGCAGATCGGACTGCTTCTTGTTATTCCTTTCATTTCAATTTACTGCTTAAAGCTCGAAGGCGGTACACCTGCTCTTGCCGGACTGGCTCTCGGAATTTACGGACTCGTGCAGGCATTCTTCAGGTTCCCTTCGGTTACGTTAGCGACAGGATCGGACGCAAACCCGTTGTCTTAATTGGCCTTTTTCTTTTTGCGATCGGTTATTACCTTGCAGGAATTGCCAGCAATATTTATACATTTTTACTGGCTCGCATTTTACAGGGTTCAGGCGCTATTTCAGCTGTGATCTATGCCTGGATCGGAGATGAAATTCCGGCTTCCAGAAGAAACCGTGCCATGGGTGTTCTTGGGATAATCATGGGACTTTCGGCTGTTTTTTCTTTTGTTTTTGGTCCTCTTCTATATGCAAAAATCGGATTGAGAAATCTCTTTTTCTTGACGACAGCTGCTTCTTTTCTTGCAGGTCTCTATATTTTGCTCTTTGTAAAAGAAAAGGGTGAAAAACACGGTGAAGTAAAAAACAACATTATTTCCTTTTCGCTACTAAGAGAAAAAAGGCTTGTTACGGTTTATTACGGCAGTTTTCTATCAAACTTCATCCTTATTTCATTCTTTTACCTGGTTCCTCTGCTTTTGTCCAAAATTACTGGAGAAAGCGATCTCTGGAAGATTTATGTGCCGGGTGCCTTATTTGGTATCATTATCATGCGGCTTGGCATTTATTTTGCTGACAGGGGAAGGGAACGGGAAATTCTTTTCCTTGCTTATCTTTCATCCTTGATCGGTGTAGCGCTTATTTTCCTCAATAGCTTTTTGAGTCTTCTTTTTGCTACCGCTCTGGTATTTGCAGGCTACAATATTCTGGTTACGCTTTTTCCTTCCACAACCACCAAAATTGCCGCCAGAGAGATCAGAGGCTCGGCAACAGGCTGGCTTAATATGATGCAATTTATTGGCTCCTTTTTGGGCGGCAGCCTCATCGGAGCAGCCTATGAATACGGACTGGCTTTATCAGTGTCTGTGATTGTTCTTTTTGCTCTTTCCGGATTGTTTTCTCTCAAGTATTTTTCAACCGAGTAATCGTAGAGTACTTACTTCTAATACATTCTGGTAAGTTTAACTTCCTCAAGAAAGCTTTGCTGGAGCATATTAAAAGAGCTCAAAGCGCTGCTGGTTGCCTGGGTGGAGCTAACCTTTTAATTCGCGAGTTTAGCTATCTTTCATAGGTTCCCACTAGTACTGATTCTGCCAGTGCTTCTTTTTGGAGTTTTTTGAAAAGGCTCATGCTAGTATTAGGCAATGTTGGAAGATCGACCTTATCATAGGGAAGTGCAAGGAGATGAAACTCGTAATTATGAACACCGCTTCCTTCTGGAGGCATGGGACCGCCCCACCCTTTAAAGCCGTAGGAATTCTTAAGCTCCAGAGCTCCTTTCATTTTTTCGGTACCTGACGCACCTTCTTCGATGCCCCTCCAGTCGGCGGGGATATTAACTACTGCCCAGTGAATCCAGTTGTTGGCAATGGGGTGGGTATCAATGCAGAACAGTGCAAATGATTTTGTCCCGGCCGGAGGGTCAGTCCAGCTCAGGGGTGGCGAAATGTTTTGACCGTCCTTAATCTGGTGCATACAGTATTTGACCGGTATTGTGCCTCCGTTTTTAAAAGCGCTGGAAGAAAGCACGAAATTCCTGTCTGTATCTGGTGCTTCAGACGAGTTTTCAGCTTTTACCTCTTCCCGCTCATTATCCTGACCCTGGGTAATGGTTTCTTTATTGCCGGTACCGCTGCAACCGGTCAATGAAAGCAGGAGCAAAACGACCAGGGAAACTACAAGTATAAATATAAGTTTTTTATTCATTACTATCTCACCTGCTTTTAAGCTGGTGTGCTTGTTTTTGAATCTCAATTAACTCTCGGGTATAAATAAGTATACAGGTTGTAATTAATTGATACACCCATCTCTCCATTACAAAATCACACTTGAAGCTACTTTTAAGGAAGGCTGTAGCAGCGATTTTGCCGGGTACCTAGCACGGGAAAACGTTGCTTTTGATAGCCTTTACATTTATAAGCCCTGGGCTCACTTTCGCACCTGCGGGGCTACTTTTTTAGCCGAACTCTTTTTGTTTCTTGCTGTGCACTTTAACAGTAAAAAGCTTCTTGTCCGGGCAATTCATGCCCTTCAGGACAGTTTTTCTCACGGCTCTATCTTTCCCTGGCAGAGCCGGCGCCTTCCCGAAATTGATAAACCCGAAGAAGAATCAGCGGTCTACGGACGTATAGAGGAGGAAACGCACAGCGTAGTTAGATTCTTTCTCAGGAGCGTAAAAACAATTTCTTAATGGTATTGAGGTTTTCGCGGGCAGCCTTTTCACCTCTTTCAATGATTTCTCTCTGACGGTAAAACTCATAGAAATCAAATTCGCTCAAGTTGGGGGTGATTACAATATCTGCCAGATCGTAATCCTTTCTTGCAAGCTCAAGCTGCATGAGAACGACGGTATAAAGAGCTGTTTCGTAAATGTTCAAGCTCTCTTTATTTTTCAAATCCGAGATTTTGAAGGCATCGCTCTGGGAAAGGTCAATAGCAAGAATTTTGGAATCCGGGAATCTTTCTCTGGCGATGCTCACCGGAAGAGGGCTTATCACACCACCGTCAACCAGAAACTCGCCGTTAAGCTTTATGGGAGGAAAGACAATCAGGATGGAAATACTTGCTAAAATGGCCGGGATGAGAGGGCCTGAGTCAAAAACGACGAGCTTGCCGCTGGTTAAAGATGTTGCTACGACGTAGAGGGGTTTTTTTAGTTCCTCAAATGTTTTTACGGGAAGCAGCTCATTTAAAAAAAGCTTAATTCGCTGGCTGTTTAAAAATGCCTGTGAGGGTCGTGAGGGCATAACCAGCCGGATAAGTCGCGAGGGTTTAAGCGATAGAGCCAGTTCTTTCTGCTGCCTAGCGGTCATTCCACCTGCTGTGAGTGCGCCGATGATTGCTCCAATGCTGCAGCCGATAATGTAATCAAAATCTATATTTTCAGATTCAAGCACTTTGAGCACGCCGATGTGGGCGTATCCCCGTGCTGCCCCTGAACCAAGCACCAGTCCGTTCATTATTCCCATATTTTAAACCCTTTTATAATCAAAAGTATGATAGAACCGGATGCAACCGAACTGAACCTGGTTATAAGAAATATAGACCGCGACGAACTCAAAAGGTTTCAGAAACGCCTGATTGATATTTACTTTTCTGCCTACAGAGGCTTGGAGAGATATGCTTATGATTCACCTGAGAAGGCAAAAAAATACATTAACTGGCTCTACAGGTCTGACCCCAAATCATTTTTTGTAGCCTTTGTCAACCATTATCCGGTCGGGTTTATCGGTGGAAACCACAACTGGTTTTTTGCGGGCAAAACCTATGGCGAAGTTCACGAAATTGTAGTTGACCCCGAATTCAGGGGCATGGGCATAGCCAGCGGCCTGCTTGAAGCGGAGCTTGATTACTTCAAGCGATCCGGACAGAAACTTGTTGGCCTTTGGGTCGGGGTCACCAATGAAGCTGCCAAAAATTTCTACCGTAAGCACGGTTTTATATACCGCGGCACCTTTGGCAAGTGGGAGCGCTGGGAAAAGGAGATCTAACCGAACTTTTAACCTGACTTAGTTCCAGATTCTTCAAAGAATTTGACGAGGAAGTCAGCTAGCTTATTAAGGTCTTCAACTTTAACAAATTCCCTTGAAGTGTGGCAGTAGGCGAGCTTGCCTGCCCCGAAAACAACCGTATCGATTCCTGACAGGGCAATGTTGGCTGCATCGGTCCAGCTGGGCATAATACCTTTTGGCGGCTCGTTGCCAAACAACGTCATGTAAACCTTTTCAACAGTTCTTAAAATTGAGGATGATGAAGGAAAGATAAAACCGGGCTCCACTTCAGCCCAGGGAATCTGAAAACCGTGTTTTCGAGCAAGATCCATGACTTTGCTGAAAACTTCAGTAGCGTTCTCTTCAGGGGCGACAGCCAGATCAAGGTGGAGCAGCAGCTCATCCGGGGAAGCATAAAGATCATCGTTGCCACTTCTGATAAAAATGGGTGTAAGCACAGGCAGTTTCCACCTATTAAGCGGTTCTGACCTATTCCTCATTTCTTTTAGCTGGTTTAAAAAACTGCAGGCAATAAGCACCGGATTTTCATCCGGCACAGAGCACGAAGCATGATAAGCCTCACCTTTAAGCTGCAGCTTGAGTTCAATTGCACCGGCCTGATGGGTACAGACTGTAAAATCGGTTGGTTCGAGTACCAACACGCCTTTGATATTATTGTCTAGTTTTAAAGCCCGACTCCCCTTGCCTTCCTTTTCTTCATCCACCGTAATGATAACGGTTGCAGGCGCATCGGTTTTCTGGAGCGCAAGAAGTAAGGCTGCAAGCTGACCTTTAGTGTCAGCAGCACCCTTTCCAATGTAAAATCCGTTTTCTATTTGAGGTTCGATGCCTTCGTTCTGGACTACGTGATCAGCATGGGTACAGACGGCAAATCGGGTTTTTCCTCTCCAGGCAATTATGTTGTAACTCACTTCAGTGACAGGCTGTTTTTCTACCTCAAAACCAGCTCGCAGCAGTTCTTCCTCAAGGTAATTAAGCATTCCCGCTTCGCTGCCCGAAGGGCTTTTTATTTGTGCAATTTCGGTCAGAAATTTTTCAAGCTGTTTTTTCATGGTTAAGCTCGCGTAAGTTTTGAATAATTTTAGCTATTTGTCAGGCATAAATTAATCATTGTTGAATTAGATATAAAATAGCCACAATAAGAATCGAAAAAAATAAAGGGGCGGGTAATGATTAACCAAGCAACTCACCTAAAAGATAGGCCTATCCTTGAAGCAAGGGACCTCAAAAAAAGCTTTGGTAGCCTGCAGGCACTAAAGGGAATTAGTTTTGAGGTCTACCCGGGAGAGATTTTTGCGCTGATAGGACCCAATGGAGCAGGCAAGACAACAACGTTAAGGATTATAGCTACCATACTAAAGCCGTATTCAGGTGATGTCAGGCTTGCCGGGTGCTCTGTGGTTAAACAGCCTGAGAAAGTGCGGGAACTGATAACCCATCTGCCTGAAGACGCCGGAGCCTATAAAAATATGACCGGCAGGGAATACCTTATCTTTATGGCATCTCTTTACCTTGAAGAGAGGGATGAAGTCCAGAAAGCGGTTGAGATGGCAGAACAAATTACGGATCTTGGCAAAAGGCTGGATACCAGAATTGCCACCTACAGCAAGGGTATGATGAGAAAGTTGCTTCTGGCTCGCGCCTTAATGGTTAAACCCGAACTTGCCATACTTGATGAGCCAACCAGCGGTCTTGATGTTGTAAATGCCCTGGAGATTAGAAAAACAATAAAAAGATTTGTCGCTGCAGGCATGTCGGTGCTGTTATCAAGTCACAACATGCTGGAAGTCGAGTTTCTATCTGATAGGGTGGCCATCATTAACCATGGTGAGATTCTTGAAACAGGAACTCCTGCTGAACTGAAGGAGCGCTATGGCACTAAAAACCTTGAGGAAGTTTTTGAGGTGGTATCAGGAAAATGAGAAAATTCTTCACTCTTACACTTAAAGAAATAAAAGAGCTGCTCACTCCCCAGATGATTCTACCTCTTGTAATAACGGTTTTTCTGTTTATGTTTATCGGTCAACTGGTTGGTTCACAGTCAGAAAAGCTAAAGGCGGAGAAGATAACAGTTGCGTTGGTTGATGCTGATAGATCAAGTTATTCAGAACTTGTAAAAGAGAGTCTTGTGAAAAAGGGTTACAGAATCAGGGAGTATCGTTCGGGAATAAAGGAGGCGGTTGTCAGGGAGCGCAAGGAAGGTGGAAGTCTTCTTTTGTACGTTCCGTCCAATTTTTCCCAGAACCTGACTTCTGGCAAACCCGGCAGGTTGGAAATACATGTTTTTTTGCGTTCCTTTTCTTTTGTTAGTGTGCAAAGGGCATCAGAAATAAAAGCTGTGATAATGGGAATAAACGAATACCTTTCCTATCAGCTGCTTGCCAGCAATCTCTCGGTTTTAAGCCTGAAACCTGATTTTTTGAAGAATCCGGTCAGGTTTAGTGAATATGTTCAAATAGGAGGCCGGCAGGCAAGCGGGAGTACAGAAGCAATCATAGCTTTTGTGTCTAACCAGAGCTCATTTGTACCCATTATCATGACCATAGTTATCATCTTTTCCGCGCAATCCGTGGCAACAGCCATTGCTGCAGAAAAAGAAAATAAAACGCTGGAAACTCTGCTGGCATCACCTGTAAAAAGGTCGTCAATTGCCCTCTCTAAAATGCTTGCCAGCGGACTGATCGCCGTTTTGGCAGCTTTACTCTATCTTGTAGGTTTCAGAGCCTACCTGAATTCGCTTACGGG
>Ga0197143_1000348_pt1 | contig 54002 bp, 51 predicted proteins | sample GBS70_MetaG_FD_148603 | JGI IMG/M metagenome (GOLD analysis project Ga0197143, IMG submission 148603) | Sediment microbial communities from Great Boiling Springs, Gerlach, Nevada, United States - GBS 70_MetaG | ecosystem: Environmental > Aquatic > Thermal springs > Hot (42-90C) > Sediment... | reverse complement strand
TCTTCCCCTCGTATCTCAACGATAAAGTGCGCATAACCAAGTAACTCCCAGGCGAAGCGCTCCAGACGATCTTTATGATGATGGGGTGGAATATGCACTTGAGGCTCCTCCTGACGAGCAGGTGGAAGAGCCTCCACGTGGCCCAGGATAGTAGCGACTCTCTCACCCAGGGATGTTGGCGTCCCCTGAGAGGTTAGCAATCCCACGCGGACCAGGAACGGTTTGACCTCCTTGGAGGCGAGAGCCTTCCCTTCCAGCGCGTCTCGGATGTCCGATAGCATGGGAAAGAGTGAGATGAACGGGAGATCCACCAACCGCGGGCGGTCCATGGGAGGACGATTCAGAGGTGGGTGGAGGCGTTCCAGAATCACCGACTCCGGCAGATTCCGAAGCTCAGCGATCTCTCCCTCGGCCTCCAGCCATGGCGGGACCCAGATATGAAACAGCCGTTCGGCACCGTAAAATTGCACCGTCAGGACCAGCAGCGCCGACATGGCCTTGCGCCCTCCGGCAATATTCACGAAGAGCCAATGCGCATCTCGATAGGCCCGCAACTGAGCGCAGGCCACCTCCATGAACTCCACGGCAGCTTCCGTGGAGTCAATATCTCCGTAGGATCCTACCGGGATCGGTATGATCCATTTAATGCCACAATGCTGAGGCAGGTGCTTCTGCAGCAGTTCCACACTTTCCCTCACATCTGGATCCTCGGTATGGAACAGAAGGATACCATCCGGCCGGTCCCCCTGCTCAGCCAACAAATCCACCGCCTCCGTGATCACCGCTGGTGAGGTGCCTAAGGTCGCCACAAGGAGCTTCCTGGTCATCCCTCAGAATCTTTTGACGACTTCTTCCGGAGTTAACACTCGGCTATATGCCCTAGACCATGATCGATCATTTCTCGTTACAACGTAAGCTTTTCTCTTAATTCCTGTGCTTATAATCAAAGCATCAGGAACGCAACTGTTCCCTAGATTTGAATAATAATTCTTTACGACAGCGATGGCTTCCCGTTGGGCATTCCTCGTGATATAGACAATCCTCATATTCAAGCGTTTGCTCATCTCACATATTCTCTGCACTTCGTCATCTACTTCCTTTCTTGGTCGGTTTGGCTTATACAATTCCATAACGCTAACCAGACTTATATAACACTTCCCAACAGCACTAGCTTTGAAAAGCGCATCCGCAGCAATGCCACTTTCATTTTCCAGATATTCGATCAGCACTGAAGTATCGAACAGGAAATTCATGACCTTTATTTCTCCTCATGTAGGGATCCGCGTAATGTCATAATGCGGAGCCACCAGGACACATAGCCCAGGACAGCCTGTCGCTCTTCGGCCCGAAGGCGCTGCAAGGCGACTATCTGGGATCGAACCGCGTGAGCGATCAGGCGGTTGGCTCGCTGGATAGCCGGCCGCACGGTGATGTCCTGGGCCACGCGCTCTGCATGCTGGATTGCTTTCTCCAGGCCATACTGCTCCTCAATCTGCATCCAGTGCATCCACTCGTTGCGAGTGACCTCGGGCAATGCCTGGGCGATGCGCTTAGCCAAGGTGATCTGCTCTTCCCGGGTCATCAATATACCTCCCGTGGGCAGGGTTCGTTCTTCGTCCGGGCCTCCTTGCGGAAGCGCTCCCATGCTTCCGGGTCCAGCAGTTTCTGACAAGCGAAGAACTGCGACAGGATCGCCTTCATCTCGTTGGAGCCTTTTCCAGCTAGCAGCGAGGAAAAGAAACCAGGGCCTCCTTCCAGCACACGGATGCGCTTCGGGGCGAATCGCACTCCGCCCAGGCAGCGCGGTTTAGCCCCTCCCAGCTTCACTGGGAAAGCTAAGACCATCCGCTGGGGGTCCTCAAGATGCTGATCCAGGCCCAATGCGCGCAGAAGAAGCCCCAGCTCTTCCTCCTGGAGATTTTCAAAGAAAAGGGTGGTCTGAAAGCGGACGCCCTTCGGTACCGCTTCAAGGAAGCGGTGGTTCTTTGCAGGCTTTAGATCCAGCTTCTGAAAAGCCTTGCTCTGATAGAACTTGCGGCCTCGGATTTGACGGGGCGGCCAGAGGTCCGCGATCTTGATGATCTCGGTCCGCACTTCTCCGATGGGCGTGGCGTCGGCGAAATGTACCCTGCCCCGATATCCCGTGGTGCCGAAAAGGCCGCATGCCGGGCAAAGGGTCTCCCGCTCTTTCTCTTTGTATTCGCATCCTTCATGAGCACGGCTGAGTACCCGCTCGTTCCGTGCCTTGATCCGCACGCATGAGTTAGATAGGGCCTCCACAACACTCCTTATCGCCCCTTTTATGCTTGTGCCTGGAATAATCAAGGTTCCGTTCTGCCTGGCAAAGGCGTAACAGACCTGCTCCCACCCCTGGATTGAGCGTAGCTCAAGCTGTCCGCTTCCTAAATACAGGTAATCTGAGACCACCTCGATCTCCAGCTCCATCCAGCCGCTCAGACCCTGGAAGCGCTCATGGCCGGGTGGAGCTGTTTTCTGCGGCTCCCCCTTTAAAGCGATCCAGAAGAAGGGCTTGGGCTCCGCCGGCGTGCGAGCGGGCATAGCGATCCCCCCTCATTCTTTGACTTTGAGTCGGCGCGGGCTGATAAAAACTGGTGTTTCGTTGCGATAGTAGATCCGGATCTCCAGACGGCCTTTCGTCGAACCGTCAGGATAACGCTCGAAGTTCGGCTTCACCCGCGGCTCCTCCAGATCTTGCAGATCTACCTCGTGAGGTTCGACAGTCCATTCCCCTTCTACCGGAGCGAGATCCTCGATGGGCTGATCCGTGAGCAGGAGAGCCCGGTGCTCCTCACCTTCGTGCCACCAGCGCAACTCACCCTGGGGTCCGAATAGGGCACCTCGCTCCTTCCAGTCCCTCGGGATCCCAGTGTCGATCACAAGGCGCGCCCCATCGGCGACCCAGTGGATGAGGGGCTCGCCGAGCACAGTTACCCAGCCAGTCCAGAAATCCGGAGGATCCTTCAGGGCATAAACGTAGCCTGGTTTCTTCTCCATGGCTTCCCTCTATGTAGCACTCAGGGTCTGCTCCATCACGCTTCGGGCCGCCTGGCGCCACGTCTCAGGGCCATACATCCGGCGGACGTAAAATCCCACGGCCTCTGACCGCTCCGGCGTGGGCATTCCCTCGATCCGGTAAGGCTCAAACAACCTGTAGCTCTGGGCTTCCTGATCGCTAATGAACGCTCCCATGCCCCGCCAGACAGTATCCTGGGCGCCGGAAGCCAGCTCCTCCAGCGCCGCTTCCGTGACCTCTACCTGCACCTCTCCGAATCCCCGGTTCTTGCCGAACCCCACTTTGACCAGCCCCTGGTTCATGCCCTCTAGGGCCAAGGCGAGCAGGCCCAGCTGCCAGAGCTCGAAGTTCTCCAGGATGAGATGACCTTCAAAGGTGCCTGCCACGGCAATCTCCATCTCAAAGGGGCCAGCCCCCACCGCATGACTGAGGCGCGAGATAGCCACCCCGTAGCGGATTTCGGTTTTGACGTCGGCCGTCGGAAGGAGATCCGTGAAAGCGGCGCGTCCTTTCAAACGAGTGTGGCCGAAGATGCGGCAGGCACCACAGGAGTTAGCGTAAATCTCATAGCTGAAAAGTTCCTTATCCTTAGACGTCAAGAATTGGGGGCAGTTCCACTTGTTCTTATCATGATGTTCCTCCTGTTTGGCCTCGAAAGTCGCACACGCCCACTTCCATTGTTTGGCTAGAGACGGACCCGGCTGATTTGAGGCATCAAGAGTCCGCAGCGCCTTCTCCACGAACCCGCGCACCACGCCTTTAAAGGAGGAGCCGGGGACGTAGGGCGCCTCGCCCTTTTCGGGATGGAAGGTGCGAACGAACTGCATATCAGGCAGGGTGGGGTTGGCGGAGATGCCACCCGCCTTGATGAGCAGGGGTCCCCTCGGGCTCAGACGCAGTTTTAAACGCAGCGCGTTGTAGCGGGCCTTATGCATTGTCGCCCCCCTCCCTCCGCCAGCTCTTGAAGGCTTCGATCAATTCGTCCTCTTTTCGATCGACCTTCTGGCCGGAGATCAGGTAATCCAGGAGATTGTCCTTGGTCACCTGATGGATCTGGAGCTCTTTCAATATGCCCCAGCCGGGACCCCGGGTGGATTTGCCGCCGATGGCAATGCCGCCCTCTCTCCACATCCGAAGCACGATGAGGAGAAACCCCAGCTCACAGTCCTTTAAGTTCTCGGCCACGATTTCGATGCGGAACTGAGCCCCCGGGACCACGGTCTCAAAGTCGTATTTGACACCTGAGCGGGCAGCCCCCAGGTCCCGATCGATCCCCACGCCATCGCGGATCTGGGTCATGACTGGCAGGTCCTCGCCGTTCGTTAGATAGGCATCCTTGAAAGCCACCCGCCCTGCAAGCCAGGGAGAACCGAACAGTTGGCAGGCAGTGCAGCTGTATTTAAGAAGCAACTCGCAAAAACGATTATCGTTTCCGCCAGAATCTTTCCAGAGTTCTTCTTTGCTCCTCTGCCACGCGTATTTTTTCTTATTCTGTGTAGATGGAATGCAGATTTCATGCTCATCCAGCGGGTCGCATGCCCAAAGATTGGTCCGACGATCAATCGTTCGAAGAATCCGCTCGGCTTGGAAGCGCACCACGCCTTTGAGCGAGGAGCCAGGGATGAACGGCCGGCCTTCAGCGTCCTTAATCACCGGCATATTGGTCCCCACCGGGTCCAAGGAGAGGCGGCTACCCAACGCCATGGCCGTCTGCATTTCCAGCGTGGCGCGAATCCAGGTGCGGTTCTGAAAGACCGCGAAGCTTGACACAGCTTTCATCGGCCTCCTCCTTTCACTATTTGGGTCTCGCCCTTTACGTGCCACACATGCCAGCGTACGGTATAGCCCAGGACGCGGCGGACCAACTCTAGATGAACTTTGCGAATCAATGACTCATCTTCAACCCCCACGATGCTCCTCGCCATTCCATACAACAATTCCTTGAGTTTCTGAATCGCCTCAATGGCCCAATTAACAGGAATCTCTTTGCGCGCCGCCTGATAGCGAATGAACAGTTCCACCTCAGCCCATGAGGTGCTCTGTTCAGCGATCTCCTGGATGTTGCGTAGCTGGCGCTCTTTGTCACTCGGTTTTCCTCCTCCAGCGATACTGCGGGCTAGCTCCTCCCCTTCGCGGACTAGATTCTCTTCCTTCTCCCTAATCGCTCGAAGGATCTTGGCGTTTTGCTTCGGGTCATCGGTAATCCGGTTCATTGTTCCTCCACCTCCAGATGAAATAGATGGCAAATCAGGCACTCACCGAACCCCTCATCACGGCGTTCGCCGATCCCCTCACGCTCCAGTGCTTCCAGCGCAGGCAGGAGGGTGTCCTCCGAGCCCTCCCACCGGTAAACGTAGACGCTGCCCATGCGGGCGGCCAGCTGGGTGGGCTTGGACAAGCCCCAGGCAGTGGACCAGCCGCTGGCGATGTCCGGACGGGTCATCAAGAGGATCGGGCGGAGCGTCTGGCTTCCCAACCGCAGGGTCGGCGTCAGCGTGGGGATGCCCTTCGGATCCCGAAAGATTCCCGGGGCCAGCAGGTTGACCGAGAAATAGATACCTCCCAGTTCCTGGGGCACTGCTTCCGGGTTCAAGCTTAGGGAGCGGATGTCCGACCACAGCCTCTTCAGAACCTCATTAAATGCGCGCAATCGCTCGTAGAGCGAGGGTAGGCGCACTTCTGCATCTTCCACCGAAACCCGGCCATAGCCCCGGGTGTGCATGGCACCGATGGCCATGCGCAACAGGGCCCCCCGGAAGAGTGCCACGGCCTCTCCGTCCCCGTCGCGGACGGGGAAGATCCGCCCCAGGAAGACCAACCGACTCCGATCGTTTTTCACGGGGTCGGCAGTGTATGGGCTGAGGGCGGAAGGGGTATACAGCATTCCCTCCGTGGCTGCTTGGCGGTAACGGCTGAGGGCGACTTTGGTCTGAGCATGAAAATAGGGGCGGAACATTGTATGGCGCTTTTCCCCATACACGTCATACACCGCGTAAAAACCGCTAACTGGCTCCATGCGGTCACCGCATTGCGAGCAACGGACGGCGAAGGGGACAGGGAAACGGGCTCCCTGTTCTGTTAGCAGACGATAGGCCAAGTAGGAGAGGAGAACGTCCACGATGCCATGACCCCTGCGATCTCTGTGAGGCTCCGTGGCAAATCCCCCATCACGCTTGCATTCCAGGGCGCTCATGGGCAGGGGGAGCGCATAGCGAAGCCCTGGCGCTTCGGCAGCCGGGAAAAAGTTCCCGATGCGCAGCTGAGCGGCCTGCTGAAGGATAGTTGTGGACGAGGCTCCCTGACGGAGCAACCATTCGGCCCAAGCCCCTCGCAGGATACGTCCGGGGATATACAACCGGCTCGGCAGGAACTGAGCATCCGGCCGGATGTCGCCTAGGAGCAGGGGCTCTTCCGGTTTAATCTTGAGCCACATGGCTTCCCTCCTGCCATACGTGCCAGATCGCCTTTAGGTCAGTCTCCGGGATGGCTTCGCCATCTATGCAGGCCTCTACTTCGATCTTCTGGATCCAGCCCAGTCCCCTGGTCTTGCCACCTCCGATAGCGACTCCTAAGCGGGCCGCCAGGGCGATCAATCGGGCTGCTTCGCGTGCGGCATCATGATTGGGGAAATATCCATAACACCGGGCATGCCATTGAGTAGGAAGCGGTGGGGTGGTCTCCAAGAAGAACAGCCGCTGAGGGAAGGCAGCCCGCCGGTAGCGGCTAATGGCCACACCCACCCGTACCGCTAGGGTTTCTTCCTCGCTAACCAGACGAGCATCGCCAAAATGAAGAGGGGAGGGCTGCCAGGGGTTACCGAACACACGACAAACCATGCAAGGATTTGAACCCCTGCATATTTGATCTGGCTCGGGTCCCAGGCATACCGAATGCCCCCAGGTACGCAGCAGGATCTCCGCCTTCTCTCGCAAGAAGCCCTTAAGGGTGGTGGCCGGGAGGACAGGATCTCCTCCTGCAGATCGGGCCATGGCCTTCTCCACTCCCAGGCGGCGGAGGTTGCCAGTAGTGTGGAAGGCAGTATCCAGCGTGATGGTCAGCGTCAGCTCCAGCTGGTTCATACTCGTTCTTCCTCCTCTTCCACGTCGGGCCGCATAGCATGCAACTCGGCCAGCTCCAGGATATCGAGGAGCGGTGTATGCCAGATGGCCATTTGATTTTTAATGGTCTGGTGCCAGATGCAAAGGGCTGAGATGGAGCGTCCGCCGCGGGCGCTCAGGAGATCTCCCAATCGTTCCAGCGTTGCAATTTTCTCCTTACCTCCCCGTTCCCGCGCGAGATCATACTGGATGAAGCTGAGCGACTGAAACACACCCCTCTCCAGGGCTTCCGCCCAGCGGTGGCGGGTGGTTCGAGGCCAACAGGCAATTTGAGGTATCAGTTCCCGGATGTGCTGTGCTTCCTCGAGGGTGTAGGGCCGGGCGATAAGCTCAATCCCCTCCATGGGTCGGTACATATCCAGCAACGGCTCGATTCTATCGCTGGCCGCCGGGGAGGGTAACCAGAGAAAATTGACCGCGCTCCTCGGCTCCCCGGGATCTTCCTTCGCCCGCTTCTTGGCACTCCTCAACAGGTCGGTAGCCAGACGCTCCATATAGCGAATGGGATATTTCACGTCCGCGATGAGGATCCCGCAGGAGGCCGTAGGCTTCCAGTCCAGGTTTTCCGGAAGGCGGCCTCTGACCTCGTTTTCGAAGTATTTCAGGAACTCCACTGCCAGATCCCAGGCATACCCGGCCTGGATGAGGACCGTTACGTCGTCCCCGCCGATATTGACGATGTCGAAGGGCCAGTGTCCTTCCCGGTCCAAAGCCGGGCCGCATACGCTCTCCAGACTATAGAAGAGAGCTTTTTTCGTCCCCTGCTCCAGGGTCTGGGAAATCTGTGCGTATCGCTCCTGGCCCTGGATCTCCTGGAGCAGGCGTCCGATGTCGTTGCCATCGGCGTAGAAAAATGCCAGATACTTGCGGCGTGCACTAGCCACCAGGTGATCGAGGTCCTCCGGCTGCTCGGCCGCGCGATTCTTCCCGTATTGCTTCCAGAACTCCTGATTGAACTTCCCTCGAACTTCCCCTTTCCGCCTTCGACCTTTCTCGTCCCGACGCTGACAGACGAGGCACAGAGCTTTCCCATCCTCTATCGGCTCACGGGCGCTGGCCATGCGCTTACCGCAGCGCTCGCAGCGCTTGCCGAAGGGAAACGCCTCATAGAACGGGGTCATGGTCTTCTCCCGTTTGGCTTCCCTGAGGCGGGCGTTCAAAAAGAGCATGCGGTGAGCGAAACCCCCGTCGGAAGGCACGTCGTTGACCGCGCTCCGGATTCGCTTGGCCCAAGAGCCCTCCGGTCGGGCCTCTCCTGATGGGGGCATGCTCTCCTCGTAGACGATGGTCACAGTGGCGGCCAGGGTTTTCTCGCGATAGAGCGCTTCGATCTCCCGACGGATCGTCTCAGCCTGATCCTGGGGCACATGAAGCAGGAAGCTTCCACCCCCGCAGTAAAGAATCTGGGGACCGTACTTCCCTCTGATCTCCACTTCGCATTCCTGGAGAAGCTCGCTCCCCCCGCGGATCTGGGGCAGGGATGAGGTTTCGAAAACATACTCCCGTATGGCATCAACGTCTCCTGCCATCAATACGTAATGGTTCATTGCTCACGCCTCCTGGGAGAACGTACCCTTGACTGCCATTCTAAGCATCAGAGGTTCCGGTGGCATCGGAACTCCTTCCCATCAAGGTTGGGAATCGCGTCCCAGGTTCTTTAGGGCTCCCCTCTCGGAGCGCGAAGTAGGGAGAGAGCTCTGCGATGAGGACATTGCGCCGGGGTTCCTCGGGAGGGTATTCGAGCCACTCGGTAAGCTTCCCGTAGACCGCCGTGAGCTGATGGGCTACCGTGCGCGGGCTCTTCCGGAGGCGCCTGGCGATTTTCAAATTGTCCAAGCCCTCGCAAGCCAGACGAACAACCTCTCGCTCAGCTGGCGTCAGCCACCGCTCCACGAACTCCCGCCGGCGGCGCATCCGCTCCGATTTCATCAACTCCTCGTAGCGGCGGATGGCCTCCATGGGATCGCCCAGCTCGGCAATCGCGGAAAGCATTGCAGGGGAATCCGTCCACCGTAGCACGGGGACCTCCACTAACCATACGGACTCTTCTGAGGGGAGGTGCATCTGGCGTTGCGCGCCAGGAGCCCACGTTTCCGTAAGCAAATGCCATACGCGGTCGTCCGGACCGAACAGCAACTGGGCAACGACCATCCCCGCCACGGCCATGACCTTGCGGCCGCCCGAGATGCTCAGGTGAACGAGACATCCCTTACGTCGTAGCTCCCGGACCTCCCGATAAAGGACGCGCAGGAGCGCGCCAACATCTTCGCTCGTCCGGAAGTCCTCGATGGGCCCTCCCTCTCCCTCGCATGGAACCTCGCACAGGGTAATCCCGGGGTAGGAGCCCTCCTGAAACTCCCGTCGCAGGAGGTCGAGTCCTTCGAGGACTGTTGGACCACACGTGTGGACGACCCTGACCTCCCCGATGCGACGGCCCCCCCTCAGCAGTTGATCGAGCGTAAGGGTCACGACCTGCGGCTCCGCGCCCAGGGTCGCAACCATGACTTCGAAGGATCGTTCAGAGGTGGCCGATGGAAGACCTTTCCCCTTCGGCTTTGTGACGACCAAACCTCACCCCTCCTGCCGCGGCTCCCACACCTCTATGCATCCGAAGCCCTGGGAGTTCTTAGCTCCAAGTCCCGCGTCTAAGGCCATGTGGAAGTAGGGCTCGGGGAGGCGTAACTCGTAGATCCCCGTCCAGCCCTTGATCACAGTCCCTTTGTAGAGCACGATATGGTGGTTCCGGTTGGTCACGCGGAAGGGTTTCACAGAAGCCCCTTCCGTGGGAATCTCCTTCCCGTACCACGCGCGGACCTTTCGCTGGAGGTTCTGGAGCAGCAATCTCTCGAACTCCTTCTCGAAGGGGGAGTAGTAGTAGGTCTTTTTCCCGCCTCCAGGCTTCTGGAGCGTGCTGTACACGGTGATGGGGGAAAGCGCCCTGACCAGGATAGAGGACCGGTACTCGGGTTCGAATCCAACCTCGGCTGCCTCTAGGTAGAATGAGACACTGCCCAGGCGAAGGGTCCCAGCAGTCACAAGATGGAGGGCGAAGGATTCCAGGAAGCGGACCATCGGGGAAGCTACCACAAGGGTGATGGGTCCGGAGAAGGTGATATACTCACCCCCAATCCGGCAGGGTCCCAACAGGCGAGAGAACGTGAACAGCTTCAACCGCCGCTTCCCCTCGGGGATCCCCTGGTCGTGGAGAACGGAGGCTAAGTGCTCGTCGAGGTGGCGATAGATGAATGCCTGGATATACTCGTTGTAGTGAATCGGGAGTCTCGCCGCGCCATCAGCTGCCCGGAATCGGATCCGGAGGTGCACAGAGCGCTCCCCCTCTTAGGGTCCCCGCGTTACCTGTCCTCCTCGAAGAGAGGTACGACGTACCGGTACGGTCCAGCACACAGCTCCGCCCTCGAAGGTCCTCGCCTGTTGATGCCGGAGAATGATCCTGACCTTCTCGAGCGAAACAATTTAAAAAAGTTGTTCTCCGTCGAGGAGGAAACTCCTCCTTTTTAGCGGACAGGGGGCCATCCCATTGGCCCCCTGTCCGCCTCTGCAATGTACCCGAAGATTCAGAGGCGCTCAAAGATGGCGGCGATCCCTTGACCTCCCCCAATGCACATGGTCACAAGGGCATAGCGGAGCTTTCGGTGGCGGAGATCGTAGAGCGCCTTTACCGTCAAGATCGCTCCTGTGGCCCCAACGGGATGTCCCAGGGCGACAGCTCCGCCGTGTGGGTTGGTTCGCTCCGGATCCATCTCCAGCTCCTTCATGACGGCGAGGGCCTGGCCCGCGAATGCCTCATTCAACTCGATCACGTCCATATCGTCGAGGCGGAGCCCAGCCCTGGACAGGGCCTGTTGGATGGCCGGGACAGGCCCGATCCCGAAGGAGAGCGGCTCCACAGCACCAAACCCGTAGCTCACCAGTCTCGCCATGGGTTCGATCCCCAGCTTCTGAGCAACGTCCTCCCCCATGACCACGACGCTCGCGGCGCCATCGTTGATACCTGAGGAGTTTCCGGCTGTGACCGTCCCGCCCTCTTGGAACACTGGAGGGAGCGCGCTGAGTTTCTCCAGGGAGGTGTCCGGCCGGATATGCTCGTCGTGCGCAAACAGGACCGTTTCCTTCCCGCGCTTCACTTCCACTGGAACGATCTCTTCCGCGAACACCCCTTCCTCGCGGGCGCGCGCGGCGCGGCGGTGGCTCTCCAGCGCAAACCGGTCTTGATCCTCTCTGGTGATCCCGTAGCGCCGGACCAAGGTCTCCGTGGCAGCTCCCATGTGGCAGGCGTGGAAGGGATCATGGAGGGCCGCCAGAAGGGCGTCCACCGTCTGCGCATGACCCAGGCGATAGCCCCAACGCGCACCGGTGAGCCAGTAGGGGACGCGGCTCATGGACTCAGCACCTCCGGCCAGAACCACGTCGGCGTCCCCGCAGCGGATGAACTGGGCCGCCGTCACAATGGCCTGGAGGCCGCTCCCGCAGAGGCGGTTGACGGTGAGCGCCGAGACGTTTTCTGGGATCCCAGCTCGCATGCCAACGACGCGGGAGATGTAGGGATCGCTCGCGTCGGTGTGCATCACCTGGGCGAAGACGACGTGATTGACTTGATCGCCAGAGATCCCTGCGCGGCGCAGGGCTTCCCTAGCAGTGATGGCACCGAGTTCCGTCGGAGGAACGTCCTTCAGGCTTCCCCCGAAGCTCCCGATGGCGGTTCTGGCTCCAGAAGCGATGATGACCTCGCGCATGATGTTCACTCCACTCTCCTCTTCAAGATTTTCTCCTCAGAAAGAATTCCCCCTCACCCTAACCCTCTCCCGCTAGGGGAGAGGGGCGGCTCGGCAGGAGCCTCGCCCTCCCAAAGACAGGAGCCTCGACCTCCCACAAAAGGAGAGGATCCTCTCGGCTCGGCAGGAAGAGGGCGGCTCGGCAGGAGCCTCGCCCTCCCGTTAAAGGGAGAGGATTCTCTCGGCTCGCCAGGAAGAGAGCGGCTCGGCAGGAGCCTCGCCCTCCCAAGGCAGGAGCCTCAACCTCCCAAAGACAGAAGCCTCAACCTCCCAAAAGGAGCGTTAGCGGAAGAGATCCCTGGATGGATCGCGCAACAACGCACGCGCGCTCCCCTCTCCTCTGGCAAAGGTGACGCCTCGGATCAGCACGAGAGGCCTTCCTTCATCGGCCTGGCCCATGAGGAGCGTGGCTGCAGAGGCAACCTCGTCCGCGATGGCCTCCACCGAAGTCCTCAAGACGTACCCATACCGGTCAACCTTTCCAACGTAACTGCGCAGAGGTTCTATTCCCGCAACCCCGATGCATACGCCAACGGCGCCCTCACGGAAGGGACGCCCATGGCTGTCGTTGATGATCACAGCGACATGGGTTCTAAAGGCACTGTCTACGGCCTGCTTGATGGATCGGGCAGATGCGTCGGGGTCGGATGGCAGCAGCGTCACGACGTCCTCCCCGAGCCCGATGTTGGAGTGGTCCACTCCCGCATTGGCGCAGATGAACCCCAACCGGTGCTCGGCGATGATGAGGCCGGGGCGAACGCGCAGGATGGTCCGTGCTTCTCGCAGGATCACCTCCACTAGCCGCGGATCCCGCTCTGCCTCAGCGGCAAGGGCGAGCGCCCTTGGAGAGGGGACAACTTCGCGCAGATCGACGATCCTCCCTTCCGCTTTGGAGACGACCTTCTGTGCGACGACGAGGATGTCGCCGTCCTGGGGGAAAAGGGAGGAATCCCGAAGGACGTCTATGATGAGTGCAGGAAGGTCCACCCGCGGGCGAACATCTGGGAAGTGCTCTGGAGCGTACATCGCAATGGCGTGCATGGCTCCCCCCGCATTTCATGTTTCCCCCTAAGGGTAGATCATCACCCTCACCCTCCCCCATCAAGGGGGAGGGATAATCTTAAGGTTCCTTGCCCACCAGAGGAGAGGGAGGCCCCCTCACCCTAACCCTCTCCCCACTCCCCACCAGGGGAGAGGGGAATGAATAGAGACCTCTCCCACAAGGTGAGAGGGGGCGGCTCGGCAGGAGCCTCGCCCTCCCACTAAAGGGAGAGGATTCTCTCGGCTCGCCAGGAAGGGGGCGGCTCGGCAGGAGCCTCGCCCTCCCAAGGCAGGACCCTCGCCCTCCCATTTAAATAAAGGGAGAGGAGCATAGTACGGTACCCAGCTCAGGCTTCTGGGCCGGCGATGGCGACGGTGAATCCTGTGAGAGAGAGCCGGTGCGCCGCCTTCTGGATCGCCTCCGCATCGATCCCAAAGACGATCCCGGGGAACCGCACGAGGTAGTCCAGCCCGAGCCCGTAGAGCTCCATGTCCACGAGGGCCTGGGCCATCCCCTGGTTCGTTTCGTGGCGGATGGCCAGGGAACCGATGAGGTAGCCGCGGGCATCGGAGAGCTCCCCCTCGTCCACGGGCTCTTCCTGGAGGCGGCGGATCTCCTCCAGGATCGCCTCAATGGCGCGCTCCACGTTCTTCGGGTTCACCCCTGCGCGGACCCACCACGGCCCGGCAAGGAGGCCGGCCTGAAGCTGGCTATAGGCATAGTACGCCATCCCCTTCTCCTCGCGGATGTTCGCGCCCAGGCGGCCCATTATCCCCAGCTGTCCCAGGATAAGGTTGGCAACCATGGTCGCGTGGTAGTCCTCGCTCCTGCGGGAGATCCCGGGAACGCCCAGGACGATGTCTGCTTGGCTCTTGCCAGGCAGGGGCACGAACTCCCTCTGCGGGGCAGACGGTAGGGAAACCTCGGGAACATCGAGGAGAGCCTGCGGCCCATCGGATGGCCACACTCCGAAGAGCTCCTCCACAAGCTCGACGACGCGATCTGCCCGGACATCCCCGACCACTGCGAGGATCGTGGCGTCAGGCCGGAAGTGCGCGCGGTGGAACTGCGCCAGGTCCTCCCTCGTCAGCGTCGCCACGACCTCCTCCCGGCCATCGGGACGCTTGTGGTGCGGATGGCCTTCAGGGAAAGCCAAGTTCCGGAACGCCCGCTCGGCCACCTTCTGCGTATTCTGCTCCGCCTCCCGGATGGACGTCACCATCTCCCCCCTCACCTTCTCCACCTCCTCACCTGGGAAGGTAGGGTGGATGAGGACATCGGCGGCGATGTCCAGGAGGCGGGGGAGGTCCTCGGCCAAGGAGCGCCCGCTGAACGTCGTGACCTCGAGGAAGGAGCGGATGGATAGCCCGGCCCCCATTTGATCCAGCTCTTCGGCGATCTCCCGGGAGGACCTGCGGGACGTCCCGCGCAAGAGGGCTGTGGCAACGAACTTAGCGATCCCTTCCTGCGCCTGCTCCTCGAACATGGCCCCGGCCCTGATGGCGCCGTGGACGACCACGGAGTTGCTGGCGGGGTTCTCGTGCACCAGGACCACGAGGCCGTTAGGGAGAACGGATCTGCGCACCGTCTCAGGCGTCAGGCGCACCTGTAGGGCGGGGGAAGACCTCGGGGGTCGAGGGTTCAGCCACGCGATGACGCCCGGAGCACCCTTCCTCCCTCCACCTGACCCCCCAGGCTCCGGGAGGAACCACCCGACGGTCATGGCGCCGGGGCGGAGGTACTGGCGACAGACCCTCTGGACGTCCTCTTGGGAGACCCTCTCAATGGCGTCCAGAAGCCCCGTGTAGAGGTCCACAGAGGCGACGATGGTGGCTATGCCGATCCAGACCGCTTGCCCGAAGACCCCATCGGAAGTATAAGCGAGCTGAGCCCTGGCCTGCTTGTGCACCTTGGCCAGCTCCTCCTCGGGGATCGGTTCCTCCTTGAGCCGCTCGATCTCCCGGAGGATGGCCCGCTCTACCTCCTGCGGGTCGACCCCGGTCCGCACCGTCGCCTCGACGTGGAACAGCGTGGGGTTGATCTGCGCCGGGTAGGCCGAGGAGACCTCCGTGGCCAAGCCCCGGTCCACGAGGGCCCTGTAGAGGCGGGAGCTCCGGCCACTACCGCGCCCATCCTGGAAGCCGATCCCCTTGAATCCCGAGAGGAGGCCGTCTGCAACGAGGAGGGGGACGAAGTCAGGGTGGGAAGCCTCAGGGGCGTGATAGGCCAGGTGTACGTAGGCGGTCGGCCCGGGACGCCTCAAGATGAGCCTCCGCTCCCCTTCCTGGCGAGGCTCCTCGACGTGGACATCCGGAATCTCCTCGGCAGGGGGGATGGAGCCGAACATCTCCTCGAGAGCGCTCAGCAGGGAAGGCGCGGAGAAGTCCCCTACCACGACGATGACCGCATTGTTGGGATGGTAGTAGGTGCGGTAGTGGCGATAGAGATCGTCCCGGGTGATCCTCCGGAGATCCTCCTTCCACCCAATCACCGGGTAGCGGTACGGGTGGACCTTGAAGGCAAGGGCTTCCACCTCCTCCCGGAGGTAGAACTGGGGGAAGTTCTCCAATCCCTCCCGCTCGGAGATGACGACCGTGCGCTCACTCTCTACCTCCTGGGGATCGAACAGGGCGTTGCGCATACGGTCAGCCTCCAGGCGCAGGGCGAGCTCGAGGTGCTCACTGGGCAAGACCTCGAAGTAGGCGGTGTAATCCTTCGAGGTGAAGGCGTTCCACGTTCCGCCGTGGCGGTCCACGATGCGCACGAGGTCCCCTTTCCTATAGGAGGAGGTCCCCTTGAAGAGCATGTGCTCCACCCAGTGGGAGATCCCGGTGATGCCGGGGACCTCGTTGCGCGCGCCCACGCGGTACCACACCCAGAAGGTGGCCACAGGGGAGGTCCTATGCTCTCGAAGGATCACCGTTAACCCATTCTCCAGACGATGGACGAGAAGGTTTTCCATGCAATTCCCCCTCTCACCGACATCCCAAGCCTGAATGAGGAACATTTCGCCAAGGGGTGGAGGTAGACCCTTCAGAGAGCGTGCAAAAGGAGAGAGGCGCACGGTTGTGCGCCCCGTCCCCTATCGACCCCCCACACGGCCTTACCCCAAGGCCTGGACCGCCTGCTCTACTTCCTCATAAGGGGGCTCCTGGGTGGGGACCTCCGCGACCCAGCGGTAGCGCACGACCCCATCCTGATCGAGCACGAACACGGCCCGCTGGGCCACCTCCCTTAGCCCCCGGAGGTCAGGAAGGACCACACCGTAGGCCCTGATGGCCTCCTTGTTGAAGTCGCTGAGGAGCGGGAAATTGAGGTTGTTGGCCTCGGCGAAAGCCTTCTGCGAGAAGGGGGAGTCGACGCTGATGCCGAGGACCTGGGCGTTCATCTGGTTGAACCGGGCCATGCTGTCACGGAAGGTGCACATCTCCTTGGTACACACCGAGGTGAACGCGCCTGGGAAGAAGGCGAGGACGACGGGCTTCCCTCGGAAGTCCGAGATGCGCTTCGGCTCCAAGTCCGTAGAAATCAAGGTCACATCTGGAGCGGGCATTCCCACGTCAACGGCCATAGGGATCACCTCCGAATCCAGTTGATTGAGCCCATTCCGCTCACGAAACCCTGTGGAAATCAGCAGGCGTTTCGAAAGAATAAGCTATTCTATTATAGCATAGCGGGGGAGGCCTCTGGCTGGCCACTTCACTCTGGATTTTTCCTCCCATTCAAGGCCATAATAGTAGGGTGAAAAGGAGGGCGCGTATGGCACCGTATCCATCCCTGGGCTTCGTCACACCGGAGAACGTCGGCCTCCTCGTCGACCTCTACGAGCTGACCATGGCTGACAGCTACCTCCGCCATGGGCTGAACCAGCAGGCCACCTTTGACCTATTCATCCGAGCGCCTGTGGAACGCCGGAACTTCCTGGTGAGCGCGGGCTTAGAGACCATCCTGGCCTATCTGGAGCAGATCCAGTTCACCGACGAGGCCATCGCCTACCTGCGCTCCCTCAAGCTGTTCAGCGACGAGTTCCTGGACTATCTACGAACCTTCCGATTCACCGGGGAGGTGTGGGCCATCCCGGAGGGGGAGATCTTCTTCCCCCTGGAGCCGCTGGTGGAGGTGACCGCGCCGCGCATTGAAGCACAGATCGTCGAGACCTTCCTCCTCAACACCCTTAACTTCCAGGTGATGATCGCGAGCAAGGCTGCGCGCGTTGTCCTGGCGGCACAGGGGAGGGGCGTGGTGGACTTCTCTCCGCGGAGGGATCACGGTGCAGATGCCGCGATGAAGGCAGCCCGCGCTTCCTATATTGCCGGATGCATTGGGACGAGCAACGTGCTCGCAGGCATGCAGTTCGGGATCCCCGTCTACGGCACCATGGCCCACTCCTACGTCATGTCCTTCTCCGATGAGCTCTCCGCCTTCCGCGCCTTCGCCCGGGACTTCCCCCACAACTCCATCCTCCTCATCGACACCTACGACACCCTCCAGGGAGCCCGCCACGCCCTCATCGTGGCCAGAGAGATGGCTGAACAAGGGCTGCAACTCCGAGGGGTGCGCATCGACAGCGGGGACCTCGTGGCGCAGAGCAGGGCAGTCCGTCAGCTCTTCGCCGAGGCAGGCTTCCCCCACATCCGCATCTTCCTGAGCGGCGACCTCAACGAGTACAAGATCGCCGACCTGCTGGCGCGAGGGGCGGAGGCGGATGCCTTCGGCGTTGGGACGGAGATGGGGACGTCGGCGGACGCGCCGTCCATGGGAGGCGTATACAAACTCGTGGAGGACGAGATGGGCTACCGGGTCAAGCTGAGCACCGGGAAGGCAACCCTCCCTGGGCGGAAGCAGGTGTGGCGCATCCTCCGGGATGGCTCCTTCCTCCAGGACGTCATTGCCCTCCGCGACGAGCCCCCTCCCCCAGGGGAAACCTACCCCCTCCTCGTGAGGGTGATGGAGAACGGCAGGATCGTGGGGCCGGGAGAGCCTCTCGCAGCCATGCGCAAGCGGTTCGAAGAGCGCCTCGCCATGCTCCCCGGTGAGCTACGGTCTATCGACACCACGAGCTCCTATCCCGTCCGCCAGAGTCCCCGCCTCGCCGCGCTCACGGAAGAGATGTACAGGGTGATAGCATCCTCTTAAGTCACCCCACCAAAACCCGCAGGCGGGTTTTGGTGGGGACCCCGACACGGGAAAAGCTCCAGTTGCTCTCCCCCTTCTACGCGGCGAAGCGTTCGAGGAGACGGGCCATGAGGAGGATGGTTTCCTCGAAGTCGTCGCGCCGGATGTGCTCGTCGGGTGCGTGCACCCGGCTCCCCCAGTACCCGCACCCGATGCTGACGATGGGGACGCCCAGCATCGTCCCCACAGGGTACATCGGGCCGGTCCCCGCGGAGTTCGGGTAGAGGATCACCTCCCGCCCTGTGACCTCGCGGGCGACGTCCATGACCAGGTGCACGAAGGGATGGCGGAGATCAGTCCTGTACGCCTTCTCCCCACCCATCAAGGTGATGGTGATGTCGGAGAACCCCTGGGCGTCCAGGTGGCGGCGGAGGAGGTCGGCGATCTCCTCAGGGTCCTGATCGGGGACGAGGCGGAAGTCCACTTTGGCCATGGCCCTGCGGGGGAGGACGGTTTTCGATCCTGGGCCCGTGTAGCCGCTCTCCAGGCCGCAGATGGTGCAGGTGGGAGAGAACAGGAGGTCGTAGAGGGCGTCGAATCCTCGCTTCCCTCCGATGAAGGCCCGAGCCCCCACATGCTGCCTGATCTCCTCCTCATCGAAGGGGATGGCCCGAGCCGCTTCTAGCTCGGTATCTCCTGGGGCACGCACCCGGTCGTAGAAGCCGCGGACGTTGATCCGACCGTCCCGCTCCTTCAGGCCTGCCAGGGCCCACACGAGGCGCATGGGTGCCCCTTCGACAATGGCTCCCAAGGAGGAGTGGAGGTCCATGCGCAGGTTCTGGATCTCCAGCTGGACGTAGCAGATCCCCTTCACCCCGGCCACGACATGGAGGCGCTCCTTGTGGTCACGCTCCCCGTACTCCCAGATGCAGGCGTTCGCAGCCAGGAGATCCCGGAACTCCTGGATGTACCGGGGGAACCCCACGCTGCCGATCTCCTCTTCGCCCTCCACGATGAACTTGACCTGGCAAGGGAGCGTCCCGCGGACGGCGAGGAGGGCCCGGATCGCGGCGAGTCGGCAGATAAGATCCCCTTTGTTATCGGCGACACCCCTTGCGAATAGCCTCCCATCGCGCTCCGCGAGCTCAAACGGCGGGGTCGTCCACTCCTCCAGGGGCTCCGGAGGCTGGACGTCGTAGTGGTTGTAGAACAGGAGGGTCTTCTCGCTCGACCCCGGGAACTCTGCAAAGACCGCAGGGTTGGCTCCTTCCAGGCGCAGAACGCGCGCAGAAGCACCAACACCCTCGAAGAACTCCCGCACGAGGTCCGCTGTCTCCTCGATCCCCTCCCCCTTGGCAGCGACGCTGGGCTTGCTACAGTATTCCCGGAGCATCGCCAGGGTCTCCGGCATCTGATCCTGCACAGCCTGCTTCAAGGTCTCCTCCACCCCATCCTCCTCCTTTCAGGGGAACTGCGACAGGTACCCGAGCACCTTCTCCCGGATCGCATCCCGCACCTTCCGGAACGCCTCCAGCCTCTCATGGTATTCCCCTTGGGCACGCGCCGGATCGGGGAAGCCGATGTGGACAATGTGGCCTCCCTTCAGCCAGACGGGGCAAGCCTCGGAGGCCTCGTCGCACAGGGTGATCACCACATCGAACGTGGTCAGCGGGAGCTCCTCGATGGACTTGGAGCGTTGCGCGGAGAGATCCACGCCCAGCTCGGCCATCACCTCAATGGCGAGCGGGTGGACGTACCCTGCCGGCTCTGTCCCGGCCGAGTAGGCTTCCCAGCGATCCCCCAGGAAATGGTTGGTGAGGCCTTCTGCCATCTGGCTGCGGGCAGAATTCCCAATGCACAGGAACAGGACGCGTCTCTTCGTCACCATGACAGGATATGGTATTCCCGCTAGGAGGGGAGCTCTCCTGTCGGGAGTGGTGGGAGAGGGGGCGGCTCGGCAGGAGCCTCGCCCTCCCACGACAGGAGCCTCGCCCTCCCACGACAGGAGCCTCGCCCTCCAAAAAAGACTCGCCATCCCACAGATGGAGAGAGGAAACGAACTTGGTCAGAAAGGAAAAGGTTGCTATAATGGGAGTGAATCCTTCCCAAGGAGTCCACCGTGCGCGATCAGTATGGACGCGAATTAGTGGACCTGAGGGTTTCCCTCACCGACCGCTGTAACCTCCGGTGCGTCTACTGCATGCCCGCTGAGGGGATCACCTTCCGGCCACCTGCGGAGCTCCTCCAGGACGAAGAGATCCTGCTCCTCATCCGGATCGCCGCCGAGCTGGGGGTCCGCAAGGTCCGCCTCACCGGGGGGGAGCCCACGGTCCGCCCAGGCATCGTCGACCTCGTCTCCGGAATCCGGGCGATCCCAGGGATCCGGGACATCGCCATCACCACCAACGGGATCCTCCTCGAGCACTTGGCCGAGCCGCTCGCCAAGGCCGGGCTGAACCGAGTGAACGTCAGCCTGGACACCCTTGACCCCGAAAAGTTCCGGCGGATCACCCGGGGAGGAAGCCTCCAGCGTGTCCTCGCGGGAATCGAAGCGGCGAGCCACTCCGGGCTCGAGCCCATCAAGCTGAACGCCGTCGTGGTGCGCGGATTCAACGACGACGACGTGGTGGACCTGGCCGCGCTCACTCTGGACCACCCTTGGGAGGTGCGGTTCATTGAGGCCATGCCCTTCGGGAGCGTGGCGGATTTCGTGGAGGCAGGGGTGGTGAAGAGCGAGGAGGTCCGGGCACGCATCGAGGAGAGGTTCGGGCCCCTCGAGCCCGTGGACCTCTCCGGGGAAACCCCCGCGCGCACCTACAGGATCCCGGGAGCGCAGGGAGAGGTGGGGTTCATCAGCCCGGTGACGCAACCGTTCTGCAGCAAGTGCGGGCGCCTCCGCCTCACCGCAGACGGCAAGCTGCGCCTCTGCCTCCTCCGCGACGACGAGGAGGATCTCCTCACCCCCCTGCGCAGGGGAGCGAGCTACGAGGAGATGAAGGCGATCTTCGCCGCAGCTGCCTACAGGCGCCCCGTCGGCCACGCCCTCGCCGAGCGCCTCATCCCCCAGAAGCGTGTGATGATCCAGATCGGTGGGTAACGGGACACGCGGAGGAAAGGACCTACTCGTCGTCCTCAGGATCGTACAGCTCTTCCTCCTCGGGGATGAACACCGTCCCGCAGTGCGGGCAGACGACGCTGTCCTCAGGGGGAGTGAGCAGCATGAAGACCGCGTGGCAGTTCGGACAGGTGAGTCGGACCATCGATACCCAGCGCTTCCGCACCTTCACTCATTCCAGGCGGCCAGGTTCCTCTCGAGCTTGCGCTTGACCCGCTGCAAGGCGTTGTCGATGGACTTCACGTGGCGGTTGAGCTCGTTGGCCATCTCCTGGTAGGACTTCCCCTCCAAGTAGGCCGTGAGGACTTTGTGCTCCAGCTCGCTGAGGTTCTTCTTGATCTGGTCCCGCATCGTCGCCGAGGCCTCCTGGTCGATGACCAGCTCCTCGGGGTCGGAGACCTTGATGCTGGAGATGACGTCCAGGAGGGTCCTGTCCGAGTCCTCGTCGTAGATGGGCTTGTTCAGGGAGATGTAGGAGTTCAGGGGGATGTGCTTCTGGCGCGTCGCCGTCTTGATGGCGGTGATGATCTGGCGCGTGATGCACAGCTCGGCGAACGCCCGGAAGGAGGTGAGCTTCTCCCGCCGGAAGTCACGGATCGCTTTGTATAAGCCGATCATCCCCTCCTGGATGATGTCCTCACGATCCGCCCCGATGAGGAAGTAGGCCTTGGCCTTCACCCGGACGAAGTTGCGGTACTTGTTGATCAGGTACTCCGCAGCGCGATCGTCTCCACGTCTTGCACGTTCCACGAGATCTTCGTCAAGCATCTCGTGGTAGTGAACCGCGTCACGTCGCACTAGTGCCACTCTATCGCCCCCACCCGGTGAGATCATTGATTGGAGGACAGCATCGGTTTCGCGACACCCTGGAGAACGTCACCTCTATTATAGGAGGAGCCCCCTGGTCCGTCAAGCAAAAACCGCACCTGGCGCTCACTCCGGAACTCTCCTCCCAGATTCTCCCACCAGCGCAAGGGAGGTCCTCCCCTCCCTCTGGCGCACCACCTCGTAGATGAGGACGCCCGCAGCCACCGCCGCGTTCAGCGACCCGACGCGCCCGAACATGGGGATCTGGACGAGCACGTCGCAGCGCTCGCGGACGAGGCGGCTGAGCCCCTTCCCCTCCCCTCCAATGACGAGGACGATGGGCGGGGCCATCGCCGCAGCCGTGTAGGGCATGGCCGCCTTGGGATCGGCCCCGACGACCCACAACCCCAAAGCCTTCAGCTCTTCCAGCGTTCTCGGGAGGTTCGTCACGACCGCCACGGGGAGGTACTCCACGGCGCCGCTCGAAGCCTTGACAACGGCAGGGGAAAGGCCCGCTGCGCGGCGTTTGGGGATGATCACGCCGTGGGCGCCCGCCGCCTCCGCGGTGCGGATGATCGAGCCCAGGTTGTGGGGGTCCTGGATCCCGTCGAGGGCCACGAGGAAAGGAGGTCGTCCTCCTGCGGCGCGAAGGACCTCGTCCAGGGCAACTGGGGGACGGGGCGCTGCCAAGGCGATGATGCCCTGGTGCGCGCCTGTGTGGGAAAGCTGGTCGAGCCTCCGCCGCTCGACGAACTGGACCACGACACCCCGGCGCTTCGCCTCCTCCAGGATCTCCCGGAGGAGGCCATGGACGTGAACTCCCTTCCCCACCAGGATCCTCCGGAGCGGGCGGCCGGCCCGCAGGGCTTCGTGCACGGGGTGCCGCCCCTCGATGAGCTGCTCGTGGAGTTCGTCTTCCATCTCAACTCCGAGCGCGCCCCCGGATCCTCCAGCGCGTCCCAGCGGGAAGGTCCTCGAGGACGATCCCGAGCTCCTGGAGCCGCGCGCGGATCCCGTCGGCGGTCGCCCAGTCCCTGGCCTCCCGCGCCCGTTGCCGGGCGAGGAGGATGGCCTCAAGGACCCCATCGAGGTCCGCGCCCCCGCTCCCCCCGGACAGGCCGACGCCCGAGACGAGCTCGGGGTGCCTCCTCTCAAGATCCTCCCAGAGGGCCCGGAGTTGAAAGAGGAGCTCCTCCGTCTCCACAGGCCGCTCCAGGCGGAACCCCAGCACCTCCAGGAACTCCAGGAGCATTCCCTTGGCCTTCACCAGCACCGCCATGGCCCTGCCCGGGTTGCAGATCTGCGGCGACCCCTTGACGAGGGCGTCGGAGAGGCGGTTCATCTCCGTGGCCAGGTCGAAGAGCGCGGCGATGGCCACGGGCGTGTTCAGGTCATCGTCCATGGCTTCGAGGAACCGTTCGCGCGTCCGCGCGACCTGCGCGTCGAGCTCCCGCGCCGGCTCGTCCAGGGGCGCGGAGGGATCGGGCGGGAAGCGGCGCTGAAGGATCTCCACGTTCTCCACCGCCCCCAGGAGGCGTTCGAACCCGCGCTCGCTGGCCCACAACCCTTCCTCGCTCCACGTCAGCGGGCTGCGGTAGTGGGAGGAGAGGAAGAACAGCCGCAGGGCGTTCGGGGAGAACCGCTCCAGCGCCTGCTCGATGGTGACGATGTTGCCGAGGTGGCGGGTCATCTTCTCCTGGTCCTCCCTCGGCCGCAGCAGGCCGTTGTGGACCCAGAAGCGGGCAAAGGGGGCCTTCCCCGTGAAGCTCTCGGACTGGGCGATCTCGTTCTCGTGGTGCGGGAAGATGACGTCCTGGCCGCCCCCGTGGATGTCCAGCTGCTCGCCCAGGAACTGGATGGACATCGCCGAGCACTCGATGTGCCATCCTGGCCGGCCCGGGCCCCAGGGGCTCTCCCAGCTCGGCTCCCCGGGCTTGGCCGCCTTCCACAGGGCGAAGTCCATGGGGTGCTCCTTGCGCGGGTCGACCTCGATGCGGGTTCCCGCCTGCATCTCCTCCAGGGAGCGGCCGGAGAGCTTCCCATAGGAGGGGAAGGAGGTCACGCGGAAGTACACGTCCCCGTCCACCACGTAGGCATGCCCTTTCTCGATGAGGCCAGAGATCAGCTCGATCATCTTGGGGATGGCGTCGGTGGCGCGGGGGTAGTGGGTGGCGCGCTTGACGTTGAGGGCGTCCATCTCCCGGAAGAACCGCTCGATGTAGCGCTCAGCCAGGGCCTGGATCGTGGTGTTCTCGGCGTTGGCGACCTCGATGATCCTGTCCTCGATGTCAGTGAAGTTCTGCACGTGGATGACCTCATACCCCCGGTACTCCAGGTACCGGCGGAGGACGTCGAAGACGACGTAGGAGAGGGCGTGGCCCACGTGGCAGGGACCGTACAGGTTCGGGCCGCACACGTACATGCGGACGCGCCCGGGCTCCAGGGTCGTGAACGCCTCCTTCCGCCTGGTTAGGGTATTGTAGATCAAAAGGCCCATCCGTCCCTCCTCTTCGGACTAGAAGCGCTTCGGAACGCGCTGGACCGGGATGGCGTCGAGGGTGGCATGGACCTCCCAGCGGGGCGTGATCCGCAGGGTCCACGGATCCATCTGCCACCGGCGTCGGAGATCGAAGGCGCCACGGTCGGTGATGACGCGCATGTAGTACATGCCGTGCTCCCTGCGGGACTCCACGACTTTCTGGACGGTGTAGTACTGCTTGCCCATCCAGAAACCCATGACCTTAGGGTGGGGTCCCCTGGGGTGTTCCATCTCGACGGCGATGGGCTCCCCCAGGAAGGCCCTCTCTACGAGGACGAGCTCACTGTGCCGCTTCACCCGCCGCAGGAAGCGCTCGTTGGCTTTCTCCTTCTGAGCCCTGACCTCTCTCCGGCGCATCGGATCACATCCTTGGACCTCCGGGATCTACACGGCCACCCCGCCCGGGCGACAACACACCAGCGCTCGCGGTTCACGTCTCGACGAGCGTGCATACGGCGTAGGCCGCAATCCCCTCTTCTCTCCCCAGCGCCCCCATCCCTTCCGGGGTCGTCGCCTTGATGTTCACCTGCAGGGGCGGGATCCCGAGCGCCCCCGCGATCGCCTCCCGCATCTCCCCCACGTAGGGACCGATACGGGGTGCCTCCAGCACCACCACGGCATCGATGTGCCCCACCCGGAACCCCTTGCCCGCGAGGAGGTCTCTCACCCTGGCGAGGAGGGAGAGGCTGTCCGCGCCCCGGGAAGCTGGGTCCTCAGGGGGGAAGTGCTGGCCGATGTCCCCCTCCCCCGCCGCGCCCAGCAGGGCGTCCATGATCGCGTGGAGGAGGACGTCTGCATCGGAAACCCCTTCCAGCCCGCGCGGGGAGGGAATCTCAACCCCTCCGAGGACGAGGCGCCGTCCCGGCACGAGGCGGTGGACGTCGAATCCGATCCCCACGCGCATCGCTCCCGCCTCCGGCCTCGCCAGCCGTTCCAGGAAGAGGAGGTCCTGGCGCGTTGTCACCTTGACGTTCTCCCGCTCGCCTGGCACGACCTCGACGCGGTGGCCGAGGCGCTCCACGAGCGCGGCATCGTCGGTGGCCTCGATGCCCTCCTCCTGCGCCCTGCGGTGGGCTTCCCGCAGGAGGGGAACTCGGAAGGCCTGTGGGGTCTGGGCGAGCCACAACCCTTCCCGGTCCAAGGTCCTCTCCACGACACCCGCGGGATCCACCTGTTTCACGGTCTCATACACAGGGAGTGCGGCCGTGGCCGCCCCGCTCCGCCGCGCGGCCTCAATCACCCTGGTCACGAGGCCAGCTGAGAGGAGCGGGCGGGCAGCGTCGTGGACGACGACGATCTCTTCCGCCGTGAGCGCGTCCAGGCCACACCGCACCGAGTCCTGGCGCCGAACCCCTCCCTCCACGACCGCACGGACCTTGTCGAAGCGGAAGCGCCTGCACAGCTCCTCCGCTTCCCCCAGGTGGTCCGGGGGCACAACGACGACGATCTCCTCCACCTCCACGCATTCCTGGAAGGGCCGAACCGCATGGACCAGGAGGGGAGCCCCGCCGAGGGGCAGGAAGGCCTTGGGGAACGGAGATCCGAGACGTTCTCCTCGCCCCGCTCCCGGGATCACCGCGCCAACGCGGGCTCGACGTGCATCCCCCTTTCCCTGGCTTGCCATTACTTCGTGACGCTCTCCCGGTCCTGCCCCTTGGGGCGGGTAAAGATCATACGCCCGGCTGCTGTCTGGAGGACACTCGTCACGACAACCTCAGGGGTCTCGCCGATGAACTTCTTCCCGCCCTCCACCACGATCATCGTTCCGTCGTCGAGGTAACCCACGCCCTGGCCGGCCTCCTTCCCCTCCCGGATGACGTGGACGGAGATCTCCTCTCCGGGGAGGAGGATGGGCTTGAGGGCGTTGGCCAGCTCGTTGATGTTCAGGACCCGGATTCCTTCGATTTCGGCGACTTTGTGGAGGTTGAAGTCGCTGGTGATGATCGCCCCCCTGAGCCGCTTGGCCAGCCTGACCAGGAGGGTATCCGCATCCCCGTGCACCTGCTCCTCCCCATCGTAGATCTGCACAGCCTGGAGCTCCTTCTGTAGGCTGTTCAGGATCTCCAGCCCCCGGCGCCCACGGTTGCGCCGGAGGGGGTCCGAGGAGTCGGCGATGCGCTGGAGCTCCGCGAGGACGAACCGGGGGACCAGGAGAGGCCCCTCGACGAACCCTGTCTTGTACACATCGGCGATGCGCCCGTCGATGATGGCGCTGGTGTCCAGGATCTTCGGGAAGCTCCTCCACCGCGCCAGCCGGTCCCTGGAAGGGGGGCGCTCACCGCGGGAGAGGAGGTGGAGGAGATCGTCCCTGTGATGGATCGCCAAGTTCACGCCCAGGTACCCGAAGACGAGGACGGCGAGGATCTGGAGGTAGGTCCCCACCAAGGGGATCCGGGAGAGGGGATAGCTCACCAGGAAGGAGACGAGCAACCCCACGACGAGCCCAACGACCCCGATGGTGAGGTCCCGGAGGGAGACCCCGCTGAGGAGGTGCAACACCCGTCCCATGAGCCGGGTAAACCAACGCCAAAGTTTCGGGGCACTCAGGAACCCAGCGACCCCCCCGATGAGGGAGGCGAGGAGCACCAATCCGAACTGGAGGAGGGGCACCTCCGGCAGGAACGGCCGGATCCCCTCGGCCAACTGGAAGAGAATAGTCCCGCCAAGGATCGCACCCACCACGCGGACGACCCTGGTCATCCCTCTCCACCTACCCTGGAACTTGCCCTGAGGCCTGGAACATGGGCCAGAATGGGCTTTCCTCGAGCCCTGGCATGGCTTGGTTTCATTATATCACAGGAGGGGAAGCGAGGGATCTCCCCTAGCGGAGGACAAGGCTGAGGGCTTCGAGGACGTTCGCTACTGGGATCACCTCGAGCCCCTCGACGGGCTCATGGGGGTTCCCCCTGGGAATCAGGCAGCGCCGGAACCCCAGCTTCACCACTTCGTTGAGCCTGCGCTGGATCTGGGGGACCGCGCGCACCTCCCCTCCCAGCCCCACCTCCCCGACGACCACGGCCTGCGCGTCCACCGGACGGTCCCGCAGGCTGCTCGCAACGGCCACGGCGACTCCCAGATCCGCGGCCGGCTCGCTCACCCTCACACCTCCGGCGACGTTCACGTACACGTCATAGGTGGCGAGCTGGAGCCCCGCCCGCTTCTCCAGCACCGCCAGGAGGAGGATCACCCGGTTATAGTCCACCCCTGAAGCCGTCCGGCGGGGCATCCCAAACGGCGTGGAGACGGCCAGGGCCTGCACCTCTACCAGCAGCGGGCGCGTCCCCTCGAGGGCACAGATCACCGCCGATCCGGGCACCTCGGTGGGACGCTCGGAGAGGAAAGCTGCGGAAGGGTTCTGGACCTCCCGCAGACCTTCGGTGCTCATCTCGAAGACCCCGATCTCGTTGGTGGAGCCGAAGCGGTTCTTCGTCGTCCGCAGGATCCGGTAGGTCTGGTGGCGGTCCCCTTCGAAGTAGAGGACGGTGTCCACGATGTGCTCGAGCACCCTGGGGCCGGCGATCTGGCCCTCCTTGGTCACATGGCCGACGAGGGCGATGGCGACCCCCTTCCCCTTGGCGAGGTGGAGGAAGGAGGCCGCGCACTCGCGCACCTGCCCCACGCTCCCCGGCGCCGAGGGGAGGGCGGGATCGTAGACGGTCTGGATGGAGTCCACGACCACGAGGGAAGGGGTGAGGCCCTCGATGTGGCGGCGGATCTCCTCGAGGTTCGTCTCCGAGAGGAGGTAGAGGTTCTGGACCCTGATCCCCAGGCGCTCGGCGCGAAGCTTCGTCTGGCGCACCGACTCCTCTCCCGAGACGTAGAGGACGGTGTGGCCCTCCCCCGCGACCTTGCTGGCGACCTGCAGGAGGAGCGTGGACTTCCCGATGCCCGGATCTCCCCCCAGGAGGATCAGGGAAGCCGGCACAATCCCCCCTCCGAGGACGCGGTCGAACTCCCCGATCCCTGTGGGAACCCTGGCCTCAGGGGCGAGGGAGACGGAGTCGATGGGGATAGGGGCGGAGGAGGGACCGGCCTGCGGCCTCCTCCGCGTCTCTACGAACTCCTCCACGAAGGTGTTCCAACCCCCGCACCCAGGGCAGCGCCCGAGCCACTTGGGCGCCTCGTAGCCGCACTCCTGGCACACGTACTTAACCTTCTCCAATGAGAGGATCCCCCTCCGTCACACCACCGGAATCCGTTGGAGAGCTGGAAAAGAAAAAACCCGCGATCTCACGACCCGGAGGCGCACAGAGAGAAGTTCCTGCGCTGAGGCAGACCGATCCCCGGCGGGTTACTCACCTTTGAGGGCAGAGGCAGGCTCCCGTTTCTTCTCGAACACGATCCGCCCTTCGCGGGCATCGATGACCACCACGTCCCCGGACTTGAAGGTCCCACGCAGGATCTCGTCGGAGAGCTGGTCTTCGACCAGGCGCTGGATCGCCCTCCGCAGGGGCCTCGCCCCGAAGGCCGGATCGAACCCCTCTTTCGCCAGCACCTCCTTGGCCGCCTCGGTCAGCTCGATCTCGATGCCCTGATCCTTGAGCTCCTTGGCGACTCGCTCCATGAGGATGCCCACGATCTCCTTGACCTGCTGCCGGGTGAGCGCCCTGAACACGATGATCTCGTCGATGCGGTTGAGGAACTCTGGCCGGAAGGTGCGCCGCAGCTCCTCCATGACGTGGGTCTTCATCCGCTTGTGGATGTCCTCGTAGTCCTCCAGCTCGTCGCGCACGGCCCGGAAGCCGATGCCCACCTCGCGGTCGAGCTGGGGAGCGCCGACGTTGCTCGTCATGATGATGACGGTGTTGCGGAAGTCCACGGTCCTCCCTTGGGCGTCGGTGAGGCGGCCGTCGTCGAGGATCTGCAGGAGGATGTTGAAGACCTCGGGGTGCGCCTTCTCGATCTCGTCGAAGAGGACCACGGAGTAAGGTCGGCGGCGTACGGCCTCGGTGAGCTGCCCGCCCTCCTCGTAGCCTACGTATCCCGGTGGGGCGCCCACTAGGCGGGAGACGGTATGCCGCTCGGAGTACTCGGACATGTCGATGCGCACCAGGGCGTCCTCGGAGCCGAAGAGGAACTCCGCCAGGGCCCGCGCCAGCTCCGTCTTCCCGACGCCCGTGGGCCCGAGGAAGATGAACGAGCCAATGGGCCTGCGCGGATCCTTCAGGCCCGCGCGGGCGCGGCGGATGGCCCGGCTCACCGCTTGCACCGCCTCATCCTGGCCGACGATGCGCTTGTGCAAGGCCTCCTCCATGCGCAGGAGCTTCTGGGTCTCCTCCTCCACCAGGCGCGTCACAGGGATGCCCGTCCAGGCCGAGACCACCTCGGCGATGTCCTCGGCCGTCACCTTGGTGAGGTCCTTGCCCCGCTCGGCCTTCCAGGAGGACTCCAGCTCCTCCAGCTTCTGGCGTAGCACCCGCTCCTTGTCCCGCAGCTGCGCCGCCCGCTCGAAGTCCTGGTTCTTGATGGCCTCCTCCTTCTCCCGCTTCACCCGCTCCACGCGCTCCATGGCCTGGCGCAGCTCCTGGGGGAGGAAGCTCGCCTGGAGGCGGATCTTGGAGGCGGACTCGTCCATGAGGTCGATGGCCTTGTCGGGGAGGTAGCGGTCGCGGATGTATTTGTCGGCGAGGGTCGCTGCGGCAACGATTGCCTCATCTGTGATGGTGACCCCGTGGTGGGCCTCATACCGCTCCCGCAGGCCCCGGAGGATCTCGATGGTCTGCTCCACCGTGGGCTCCTTCACCAGGATAGGCTGGAAGCGGCGCTCCAGCGCGGCGTCGCGCTCCACGTACTTCCGGTACTCGTCGAGGGTGGTCGCGCCGATGCACTGCAGCTCGCCCCGGGCGAGGGCTGGCTTGAGGATGTTGCTCGCGTCGATGGCGCCCTCAGCCGCGCCGGCGCCGACCAAGGTGTGCAGCTCGTCGATGAACAGGATCACCTCACCCTGCGCCTTGCGGATCTCGTCCATCACCTTCTTCATCCGCTCCTCGAACTCTCCCCGGTACTTGGTCCCGGCGACGAGGGCAGCGAGGTCGAGCTGCACCACGCGCTTGTGGCGGAGCACTTCCGGGACATCACCGCGGACAATGCGCTGGGCGAGGCCCTCGGTGATCGCCGTCTTCCCGACCCCGGGCTCGCCGATGAGGGCGGGGTTGTTCTTGGTGCGACGGGAGAGGACCTGGATGACCCGTTCGATCTCCCGTTCCCGGCCGATCACGGGGTCGAGCTTCCCTTCTCGGGCGAGCTTGGTCAGGTCGCGGCCGAACTCGTCGAGGGTGGGCGTCTTGCTAGCCTGGCGGGTATAGGAGGAGGTTCCCTCCTCGCCCAGGAGGTAGACGACCTGCGCTCGGACGCGCTCCAAATCCGCGCCCATGGCTTCAAGGATCCGAGCGGCCACGCCCTCGCCCTCCCGGATGAGGCCGAGGAGGAGGTGCTCGGTGCCAATATAGTTATGCCCCAGACGACGCGCCTCGTCCAGGGCAAGCTCGAGGACTTTCTTGGCCCGCGGCGTGAAGGCGACCTCCTCGTAGGGGGTTCGCTCCCCGCGCCCGATGGCGCTCTCCACCTCCGCGCGCAGGCGATCGGGGTTGATGTTCAGGCTCTCCAGGACCTTGCTGGCAACACCCTCCCCCTCGCGGATGATCCCCAGGAGGATGTGTTCCGTGCCGACTGCGCTGTGGTTCAGTCGCTTGGCCTCCTCCTGGGCTAAGATGATCACGCGCCGCGCGCGCTCTGTGAAGCGTTCAAACATCGCCGTCTAGACCCCTCTCCCCACCGAGATCTCCCAATCTTCCTCTTCGTCGCCCGCAGCACCGACTCCTGTTCCCCCTCCACCTCTCATTATAGTACGTTCGGTAAGATCGAGAAATTCATGACTGCGCGCGCCCAGGAGGTCTCGGTGTCGTTTGGTACAGGAAGATCCTGGGATGGTTTCTTTATACAGTGGAGAGGACGGGCTTGTCAAGCCTTCCCCGGCGAGCAGGAGGGTGAATATTCTGACGACACAGGGAGGGGCGGGAACCGCTCCCGCCAGGCGCTCAGTGTTTGATCTGGAGGATCGTGTAGCGCAGCACCCCAGCCGGGACCTGGACCTCCACCGTCTCCCCCTGCCGGCGCCCCAGCAGCGCCCGGCCAACAGGGGATTCGTTGGAGATCTTTGCGTTCCCGGGATCGGCCTCGAGGGAGCCCACGATGGTGTAGGTGATCTCTTCTCCCGTCTCCTCGTCGCGCAGGGTCACAGAGGATCCCACGGTGACCCTCTCCGAGGAGATCTCCTGGCTGGAGATCACCTTGGCGTTCCGGAGCAGCTGCTCCAGCGTGAGGATACGCCCCTCGATGAAGGCCTGCTCGTTCTTGGCATCCTCGTACTCGGAGTTCTCCATGAGATCGCCGAACTCTTTGGATTGCTTAATGCGCTCGGCGACCTCCTTCCGCTTCACCTTCTTCAGGTACTCCAGCTCCTCCTCGAGCCTGCGCAAGCCTTCAGGGGTGAGAATCGTCTCCTTCTCCTGCATCTGTCCTTTTCTCCTTTCGAACGAAGCTCTCGGAACGCGAAAGACTGAGGGTTACTTCCCCTCAGTCCAGTGCAGGATCATTATAGGCGATGCCTTAGGCTCCCGTCAAGGATTGAGCACTTCCACGCGAGGGGCGAAGCCGATGCGGCCGAGCCACTCCAGGTAATCCCCTGAGGTGAGCTCTTCAGGCTTCTTCCCGCTCATGGCCACGACGATCCCCTCGATGATGTTGGTCCCAAAGGAGCGTCCGTCGATCTCCGGGGCCGAGGTGATGAGCAGGTGGACGCCGCGCCGGCGCAGCTCCTCCACGTCCTCGCTCGTGACGGTGTTGGTGAAGATCACCTTCCCCTTGAGGTCGTCGGGCATGTACCGGCGGATCAGGTGGAAGTCGCCTGCGACGACCTCGGCCCATTGGTAGTACCGGTGGTGCTTCGGGGTGATGATCTCCTGCCGCTCGCCCGTAGGGTACAGGATGCGGAAGGGGAGCCTCGTCAGGATAGGGAGGAGGAGGGCAGCCAGGATCTGCACCGACCGGAGGGTGCGCAGGGGGATGGGAAGGTCCAGGGCGAAGATGAAGTCCCCGAAGATCACGTCGGCGCCTGCCTCGACGAACGCCTCGGCCATCCCGTATCGGTCCACGGAGCTCACGAGGAGGACGCGCTTCCCGTTGAAGGAGATGCCGTGGACGCGTGGGAGGTAGTCCAGGATCAGGTGGCGCTCCCAAGAGGCCTTGATTCCGCCGCCGTCCACGAGGGGCGTCCGGCGGACATCGCGCACCATCCGGAAGGCATCCCGGATGGGGTACCGCCTTTTGCCAGCACGCAGCCAGAGGTCCGTCCCGCCAACGCAGAGGACGGTGGCCTGGCCGTCCAGGGAGGCGAAGAGCTGGCGCGCCTTCTCCAGGTCCCCTCCTGTCCCGATGCGCTCGATCTGGAAGCGCTCACCGAGGATCTCCAGCTCCACGCGCTTATCCCGCTTGGGGGACCCCAGGCTGACACTGACGATGCGCTTTGGGGGCCTCCCCTCCATGTGCTATCCCCCGGCCCGCTCCTTGCGCGCGGGCTCCTCCGCGGAGAGGCCGGCGTCGCGGTTGCGCTCGTAGACGATCCGCAAGCCATCGAGGTTCAGCAAGGGGTCGTGGTGGTCAATGCTCCGGCACTCCCCCACGACGAGCTCCGCCCACCCTCCGGTGGCGATCACCTTCGCCTGGCCCCCGAGCTCCCGTTTCATCCGCCGGACGATCTCCTCGACGAGGCCCACGAAGCCGAAGATGATCCCGGCCTGCATGGCCGTCACCGTGTTCCTGCAGATGATCGTTCGCGGTTTGGCCAGCTCAACCCTGCGGAGCTGGGCAGCGTGCTCGGCCAAAGCCTCCATGGAGATCCCGATCCCTGGCGCAATGGCTCCCCCTAGGAAGTCCCCTTCGGGGGAGACGGCGGTGAAGGTCGTGGCCGTTCCGAAGTCCACGACGATCGCTGGACCGCCGTACTTCTCATAGGCAGCGATGGCTCCTACAATGCGATCCGCGCCCACCGCCTTGGGGTCCTCATACAGGATCCGCATCCCCGTGCGGATCCCTGGTCCGACGAGGAGCGGCGCCAAGCCAAAGTACTTCCTGCACAGGCGATCCATGGTATCCACGAGGGGAGGGACGACGCAGGAAATGGCCACGGCATGGATCTGGGGGAAGGCGAACCCCGCGTAATCGAACAGGTTGCGCAGGACCATGGCGTACTCATCGGCCGTCTTGTCCGGGTCCGTGGAGATCCGCCAGTTGACCAGGAGCTCCGCCTCCCGGTAGATCCCAACCTTGATGTGGGTATTGTTGACGTCCATCGCCAGGAGCATCGCCCAACCCCTCAGGTCCTCCGGATGTACCGCACCGCCCGGTAGATGGGCACCGTCACCACCACGGCCAGGAAAACCTCGGGGAGGCCATGGGTGACCCCGACGAGGAGGACGGCCTCCCAAGGCCAGCCGAAGAAGACCTTGATCAACCCGAGCACACCGACGGTGTTCGTGAGGGTCCCTATGATGGCGCCGACCGCCGGGGCCGCGTTCTCCCCGCCCAGCACCCTGTAGGCCCCGTATGCCGCCAGGAGGCCGACCACGACTGGCAGCCAAGGGTTCGTAGCGGTGAAACTGGTAATGGTGTGGAAGAGGTTCACAACCCAGCCCGTCTTGATCTTCCCCTCGGCAAACGCCTGGTTGAACCGCGCGGCGCCCGGGCCCAGCATGGTGTAGAACGCGGCGCCGAGGGCAAGCCCGGAGAGGACGCGCGCATACCTTCCCCGCAGGAGGGTGAAGGCGTAGAACGCCAGCACGCCAATGAGGATGCGCGGGCCAAAGGCGATGAGGGGGTTCTTGAAGAACGGCAGCGTCGCCCTGGTGAAGCTGAAGAACCCGAAGATGAACCCCACGAACGCGCCCACAACTGGGCCCTCGAGGATCCCGGCGAGAATCGCCGGGATGTGCATGGTCGTTGCGCTGCCGGCGGGGGTGGGGGCTGGGATGAACCCCAGGCCCGGGATGGACCCCAAGACAATGGCGAGCGCACCGAGCATCCCCGTGATGACCACGTCATGGGTGGTGAGGCGGACGAGGCCGCGGGAAGCGGTGGCGGGAGAGTGCAGGGGAGTCCGCATAAGCATCCCTCCGTTCCAGTTCTGGATTCAGATACCGGACGGACCAAGAACCGTGTCCGTACCAGGGTCCGGTTCCCCGAACGCATGGGATACCGGCCCTCCCTTCAGTGTAGCACGGGTACCCCCTCAGGGCAAGGGCTTCAGGTCCCTTACGGAGGGGATGCCTCCGAGCCCTTCGGCGTGCAATACCGCCCGCTTGATCGCCGTGGCCACGACCTCCACGGCCGCCGCGCCCACGGCGAAGAAGTTGGCCTCTACCTCCCCTGTGGCCAGGACGAAGATCGTATCCCCATCGACCATGGTGTGGGCAGGGGAGATCGTCCGGGCGAGGCCGTTGTGGCTGAGCTGGGCGAGCTTATTGGCCTGCTCCTTAGTCAGACGGGCGTTCGTGGCCACGACGCCGATGGTGGTGCTCGTCGCGAACCCGCGTGGGGAGAGGGAGTACAAGGCCTTTGCGGTGTCCACGAACGCCCCTGTGCGCGGATCCCTGGCGCCCGCGAGGATCTGCCCTGTCCTGTCGTCCACGACGTCCCCAAAGGCGTTGACGGCAACGATGGCCCCGACCACGGCGCCGCCCGGAAGGGAGAGCCCCCACGTGCCGATCCCTCCCTTCATCGCGCCCGCTATCCCCAGGATCTTCCCCACGGTGGCCCCTGTCCCTGCGCCGACGCTCCCCTCCGCAGGGGGCTCCGCGCTGGCCTCCAGGCACGCCCGGTATCCCATCTCCGCATTTGGGCGGACGTGGAAGTCCCCGATGTGTAGGTCGAAGAGGACTGCAGCAGGGACGATGGGAACCTTGGTGACGCCCACGTCGTAGCCGATCCCCCGCTCCTCAAGGTAGCGCATCACACCGTCGGCGGCGGCGAGGCCGAAGGCGCTCCCCCCGGTCAGGAGGATCGCGTGGACGCGCTCCACGTGCTGCATGGGGCGGAGGAGATCGGTCTCCCGCGTCCCCGGAGCAGAACCCCTCACCTCCACCCCTCCCACGGCACCGCCCTCGCACAGGACCACGGTGCACCCCGAGAGGGCCTGGCGATCCGTGGCGTGCCCGACTTTAATCCCTGGGACCCCCGTGATGCTCCCCACCGACATCCCTAATCACCTTCACCTCTCCCGCCAGCACGCGGCGGAGCTCCCTTTCGGTGCGCACAACCAGCGCTCCGTCGGGATCGATGTCCATCGCCTCCCCCTCGAAGGTCTCTTCTGGGAGGACGATCTTTACCCTCCTCCCCAGGAGGGAGGAGAACGCCCTCCACTCCTGGTGCAACGGCTCTCCTTTCTGGTAGGTCTCGTAGCTCCCCTCGAGCTCCACGAGGACGCGCTGGAGGAGAGCCTCGGGGTCTACGGGGTGCCCAAGGGACTCCAGGAGAGAGGTAGCGGTGTCACGGACCTCCCTCGGGAGCTTCGCCAGGGGGACGTTCACGTTGATGCCGATCCCCACCACTGCCCACCCCGTCCCGACCTCCACCAGAATCCCTCCCAGCTTGCGGTCCTGGAGGACTAGGTCGTTCGGCCACCGCACCTGGACCGGGGCGCCAGTCTCCTCACGGAGGGCCCGAGCGACGGCGCAGGCAACAACAAGGCTCATCCCGGACAGGGGGGCCGGCGCAACGCCTGGCCGGAGGACCAGGGAGAACCACAGCCCTCCCCGGGGGGAACGCCAGCGGCGTCCCAGACGGCCCCGCCCACGGGTCTGGACCTCAGCGAGGACAAGAGTCCCCTCTGGTGCCCCCCGCTCGGCCAGCTCCCGCGCGAGGTCGTTGGTGGACCCGGCCCGCTCGCGGAAGACCAGGTTCCTCCCCAAAGCGGCTGTCTTTAGCCCCTGGAGGAACCGTTCCGGGAGAAACCAGCTCCCGCGCGCACCCTTCTCTTTCTGTACAGTCCGCATCCTCATGTCTCCCCCAGCGGCTCGCCTTCCCCAGGGACGCTCCCAGGGGGAAGGTATGCGAGGACCTCCTGGAGATCCTCCTCCCGGAAGATATCGATCTGGTCGGTATCGATCACGAGGAAGGGGGACTCCTCGTACCTGCTGAAGAAGGCATCGTACGCCTCACACAGGCGCTCCAGGTACTCGCGGCGCATCGGCCGTTCGAACGGCCTATCCCGCAGGGCGATGCGCCTGAGCAGGGTCTCGACCCTAGCGCGGAGGAAGAGCACGAGGTCCGGCGTCGACGTCCCCGCCGAGAGGACCTCGTAGAGGCGGGTATAGAGATCCAGCTCCTCGTCGGAGAGGTTCAGGGTGGCGAAGATCCGGTCCTTGGCGAACATGTAGTCGCTCACCACGGGCCCTTCCTGGAGGAGGCTCCTCATCTCCAGCTGCTGGCGGTAGCGGCTGAGCAGGAAGAAGATCTGCGTGGGGAAGGCCATGGCGCGCGGATCCGCATAGAACCTGTGGAGGAAGGGGTTCTCTTCCACAACCTCCAGCACGAGATGGGCACCGAAGCGCTCAGAGAGGATGCGGGCGAGGGTGGTCTTCCCCACACCGATGGGTCCTTCCACGGCCACGTACCAGCGCCTCTGCTCCTCCCCTGGGAGGAGGGGCCGCTGCTGGCGGCGAGGAGGGTTGTAGAGGATGGGTTGGGGCGTCCAGCGCGCCACCTCCTGGCCCGGGGGGAGGTTACGGAGGACCTCGGCGAAGGGGCCGTACCGGGGGTGCCGGAGGTCCGGCGCGATCTCGAGGAGCGGGACGAGGACGAACGCCCTGCGGTGCATCTCCGGGTGGGGGATGGTGAGTCTCTCCGTGGAGATCTCCTCTTCGCCGTAGAGGAGGATGTCGATGTCCACGGTGCGGGGCCCCCACCGCACCTCGCGCTTCCGCCCCAGCCCTGCCTCCACTCTGTGGATCAGGTCCAGCAGGCTGTGGGGATCGAGGTCCGTCTCCGCCTCCACGGCCATGTTGAGGAACCAGGGCTGGTCAGGGAATCCCACGGGCGCGGTCTCATAGAGGGAGGAGCGCTTGGTGATGCGCACGCGGCCAGAACGCTCCAGGCGCTCCAGCGCCTGCTCTATGGTCCGGGCGCGGTCGCCGAGGTTGGAGCCGAGGCTGAGGTAGACGATTGCCACGCCTCCCCTACCCCTCCCCTCGGGCCCGGTGGACTTCCACGGCAACGTCCCCCACGGTCCCTCCGAGGCGTACGCGCGGCTTGTGCACCCTGACACAGACCGACTCCACCAACGGCAGGGAGAGGAGGCGATCGGCGATGGCCCCGGCCAGGGCCTCCAGCAGGGAGAACCTCTGGCCCTCCACGACCTCCCGCACCCTCGTGTAGATCTCCCGGTAGTCCACGGTCCTCGCGAGGTCATCGGAGCGGGAAGCCTCCCCGAGGTTACAGTGCACCTCCACGTCCACGAGAAAGGGCTGGCCCCGCAGCCGTTCCTCTGGAAGGACCCCGTGGTACCCGTAGAAGACCATTCCCGTGAGGAGGATCCTGTCCCTTGCCCTACCCATGCACTGGCTCCCAGCCGCGCACAATCGCATCGGCCATCCGGGCGACCCGCGCCATAGGGCGGACATCGTGGACGCGGACGAAATCGGCCCCCGCAGCGATGGCCAGGGCGACGGTCGCCGCCGTGCCCTCCAGCCGCTCCTCCACGGGGAGATCCCCGAGGACCTTGCCAATCGTGGACTTCCGGGACGTCCCGATGAGGATGGGGCGGCCGAGGACACGCATCTCCCCGAGACGTCGGAGGATCTCCAGGTTGTGGCGGACGGTCTTCCCAAACCCGAATCCAGGGTCCACGATGATCTGGTCCCTCCCGATGCCTGCGCGCACAGCGAAGGCGATGCGTTCCTGGAGGAAGGCGATGATCTCCGCTACCACATCGCCGTAGTGAGGGTCCTGCTGCATGGTCTTGGGGGTCCCCTTCATGTGCATGAGGACGACGGGGACCCCGGCGCGCGCCACCACCGAGGCCATCTCCGGGTCGAACCGCAGGGCGCTGATATCGTTGACCATGGACGCTCCGGCAGCGATGGCCTGCCTCGCTACCTCCGCCTTGCACGTGTCAATGGAGAGGGGAACATCCACCTCCTTGGAGAGGTGCTCGATCACCGGGATGACCCGCCGCAGCTCCTCCTCCAGGGGGACGGGATCGGAACCAGGGCGGCTCGATTCCCCCCCCACGTCGAGGAGGTCCGCGCCCTCGGCGACCATCTCCCTGGCGCGGGCCACGGCCAGGTCCACCACCTCCCCTTCCCCGGCCTGGGCCAGCAAGCCGTCCCCACTGAACGAATCCGGGGTCACATTGAGGATCCCCATGATGTAGGTGCGCTCCCCAATGCGGAACACCCGCGAGCCGCAGCGGACCTGCAGACCCTCACTCACCCCCATTCCCCCTCACTCCCACCGGACCAGCTGGATCCCCTGGAGCTCCAGGAGCTTGGCCTCTAGAACCTTGTCCCGGCCGAACCTGTGGAGGCGGAGGTAGTGCCGCGCGACCTCGACGACGGCATCGAGGGGGACCAGGCCGACGACCTCGCTCTCCACAACCTCTGCTCCGTACCTTGCGGCTTCCATCCGGACCATCTCGAAAACCCTGGGGAGGGGGGTTCGGACGTGGTCGAGGAGGTTCATGGTCACCTGGACCATCCCCCGGTGCTCGATGGGCACGCCGCGCGCCTGCACGTTCACGAGGCCGCCGCTCGATTCCCGGACTGCGCGGGCGATGCTCCTGGCGACCTCCACGTCCCTTGTGCGCAGGTAGACGTTGAAGGCGATCAGCGGCCTCCGTGCCCCTACAGCGGTTGCGCCGGCGGTGGGATGGAGGCGGGGCTCTCCGATGTCCGGCCAACGCTCCGGGCGGGAGATGGCCTCCTTCAACCCCTCATACTCCCCGCGCCGGATCTCCGGGAGGCGCCTGCGCTCGGGGCGCTGTGCCGCCTCGGCGTACAGGTAGACGGGGAGGCCGAGCTTCTCCCAGAGCTCCCTCCCAAGATCCTGCGCCAGAGCGACGCACTCGTCCATGGTGACGCCCGCCAGGGGCACGAACGGGATCACGTCCACGGCACCGATGCGGGGATGGACTCCCCGGTGCTCTTCCATGTTGATCAGGTCAACTGCTTTGGCAGAAGAAGCCAGCGCCGCCTGCTTCACCGCCTCCGGCTCCCCCACAAAGGTCAGGACGCACCGGTTGTGGCTTGGGTCCCAGGAGACGTCCAGGAGGGCAACCCCCGGGACCTGCCGCACCTCCCCGGCGATGGCTTCAATCACCTCCACCCGCCGTCCCTCGCTGAAGTTGGGGACACAAGCCACGAGCCGAGTCATCTCTAGCCGTCCATCCCGGAGTCGGGGAAGAGGCCCTGGCTCCTAGCGAACTCCTCCCAGCTCCGGTGCCCCATCCATTCTTCGAGCTGCTGGAAAACCTCCTCGGGAGTCACTGTCCCCTCGTAGATGTGGCAGATCAGCTCCGCAACCATATGGGATCCAGGGGGGAGGGAGAGCGGAGGGATCCCCGCCTCCCGGTAGGCCACGTTGTCCTCGATGATCCGGTAGACTGCTCCTAGGACGAGGCGGACGAGGTCCTGCTTGTTCATAGCCCTCCGTCTCCCTCGTCGACACGCGAGAAGTGGATTACCGTTACGGTGTCCTCGAGGGTGACAGGGCGGCCATAAATGGAGCTGAGGAACTTGATCAACTCCTCGTGGCGCCGGAACTCAGGGTTCTCCCGCTCGATCTCCTTGGGGGTGACCTCCCCGAGCTTCTTCACCTCCACCCTGTCGATGATGGCGGTGAAGATCTTCCTCCGCGTCCCAAACCTGCGTCCCACGGTAATCCAGACGAGCTGCCCGTCGCGGTACTTGTCCTGCTTGTCCCCGAGCCTGATCGTCGCCGTCTTCCGGCCCTGGCGGAGCTGTTCTGCAAAGACCTCTGAATAAAAATTCAGCGCATACATCGCTGTTTCCCTACGCCGTCCCCCCTCTCGTGTTTTCGACGCGCTCCCTGCCGCGACGGTGAGGGTACGCCCCCCATGGATCCCTATTGGAGCTCAGGGGCGTAGGTGACCTCCACCTTCTTCCCCTTCTCTCCCGCGCCGCGGGCGAGGACCTTCCCCTGGTAGGTCACCGTCGCGTTGACCCTGGAGACCTCTTGCATCTGGCCCAGGATCGCGGTGATAGCCAGCTCGAGCTCAGCCTGGAGGTACTCCCGGGACTGCTTCTTGGCCTGATCCGGTTTATAGGTGGCGGATTCGAAGGTGATGTCCACGACGCCCTTCTCCACCTTCACATCGCGGACGGTCCCCTGCCCGATGATGTTCTCCACAAGGTTCTTGGCGAGCTCCTGGGGAGGCGGAGGTTGCCTCCTGGCCTCCTCCTGCTTGCGCCAGGCATAGTCCCACGCAAAGATCCCCGCTGCGAGCACCGCCACAATGGCAATATAGATGAGAACGGGGGTATAGTGGAAGCCTTTGATGGTCTTGGCCAATCCTGTTCACCTGGCCCTCTTGAGGAGGCGACCTCCGAGCGCCAGGTGCACACCTCCTTTCGTCGATTCTTTTGGAAAAGCCTAAACTACTTTCTCGCACGCCCTCTCGATTTCCTCTGGCGTTCTGCGAGGGATCGAGGTAGGAGATTTGCCCTTGCTTTAAGAATGAAAGATTTAAGTAGCCGAGTTGTCGCCGATCCTATACAATGAAACTCAATCAAATACAGCCCCTTAAGAAAGGAGTTCAACTTCCGTGCAGGGCATCTCGATCCCTGACCTCGCGTCCATCCGTTTTGTCAGCGACCCCCAGATCTCCCCGGACGGATCGCGCGTCGCCTTCGTCGTAACGACCCTGGACAGTGAGGCCAACGAGATCCGGTCGGCGATCTGGATCGTCCCTGCGCAGGGTGGTGAGCCCATCCAGTTCACCTGGGGAGGGAAGCAGGACCATACCCCTCGCTGGTCCCCCGACGGCCGGTGGATCGCCTTCGTCTCCAACCGCACGGGGAACCCTGAGATCTGGGCCATCCCCACCGACGGCGGCGAGCCCAAGCAGCTCACCTCCCTCCAGGCGCGGATCAGCCAGCTCGCCTGGTCGCCGGACAGCCGGAGGATCGCCTTCACGGGATCTCGGGCACCGCGCCAGGAGGAACCCCCGGTGGTCCGCGAGATCTCCCGGATCCGCTTCCGGTTCGAGGGCCAGGGGCTCCTCGAGGGGCGGAGCCACATCTGGATGGTCTCCCTCGAAGGCGGTGATCCGGTCCAGCTTACCCAAGGGGAACACGACCACGAATTCCCCTCCTGGTCCCCGGACGGAGAGCGCATCGCCTTCGTCGCCAACAGGACCCCCGAGGAGGACTACACCGAGGTCAGGGACGTGTGGACGCTCACGGTTGCCGACGGTTCGATCCAACAGGTGACCCGCCACACCGGCCCTGCTCTGTGCCCGGTATGGTCTCCCGACGGACGATGGATCGCCTTCCTCGGACATGACAACCACGCTGGCCCTGCCACGAACATGGGCGTCTGGGTCGTCCCGGCTTCGGGGGGAGAAGCTGTGCACCTCACCCGCGGGCTGGACCGGTCCGTAGGAAACCACGTCTCCAGCGACGCCCGCGTCAACGCACAAGTTGTCCCTCCTGCCTGGACGCCAGACGGGCGCTTCCTCCTGTTCCTCGCCACGGACCGGGGGAACACTCGGCTCTTCCGGGTGGACCGCGAGGGCCAACGCATCGAGCAGCTCTCCCGAGAGGGGAGGGAGGTCATCACCTCGTTCAGCCTCGCCCGCAGCGGGGTCATCGCCTATACCTCGATGAATCCCTTAAACCTCGAGGAAGTGTGGCTCCTCGAGTCCGAGGGGGAGCCGCGGCGCTTAACGAGCTTCAACGATAGCTTCCTGGCCTCCCGCCAACTCTCCGACCCCGAGCAGATCACCGTCGAGGGCGCCGACGGTTGGCCCATCGATGCCTGGTTGTTCAGACCTCTCAGGGTCGACCAGGACAGGCGCCCCCCGCTCGTCCTGCGCATCCACGGTGGGCCCCACGCCGCGTACGGCAACGCCTTCTCCCTCTTCACCCAGCTCCTGACCGCTGAGGGGTACGCGGTCCTGCAGGTGAACCCGCGGGGGAGCCAGGGGTGCGGGGAGGCGTTCACCCAGGCCGTAGTCGGGGACTGGGGCGGGAAGGACTACGAGGACCTCATGCGGGCCGTGGACCACGTGATCGCCCAGGGACTCGTGGATCCTGCGCGCATGGCCGTCACCGGCGGGAGCTACGGCGGGTACATGACGAACTGGATCGTCACTCGCACCGACCGCTTCCGCTGCGCCATCAGTGAGGTTGGCATCAGCAACCTCTACAACTTCTTTGGGACGAGCGACATCGGATACCTGTGGGGGGAGAAGGAGTGGGGAGGGACCCCCTGGAACAACGAAGGAGAGCTCCTTGCCCGCTCCCCCATTCGCTACGTCGACCGGGTGAACACCCCCATCCTCCTCATCGCCGCCGAATCGGACCTGCGCTGCCCCATCGAGCAAACGGAGCAGTTCTTCGTCGCCCTGAAGAAGCTCCGCAAGGAGGTGAAGTTCCTCCGGTTCCCTGGGGAAGGCCACACCTTCGGGAGCGCCGGGAAGCCACGGGCACGCATCGAGCGCCTCCAGCACATCCTGGACTGGCTCCGCCGCTACCTGAAGGGAGGAGAACCGTCCCTTGACTGAGGGAAAAGGGGGAGCGTATACTGAGGGTGCGACGCCGGGGTAGCTCAGGTGGTAGAGCAGCGGACTGAAAATCCGCGTGTCGGCGGTTCGACTCCGCCCCCCGGCACCAAGTGGATCATCGTGGCCAAAAGGTCGTTCCGTCCCAGCAAAGGTGCCCGCCACAGCCCCGACCGACCTCTGGAAGACCTTCTTAACGGAGAGGGATCACGTTACACCGCACCTGCGCGGAACCGGAGACGTTGGCGTCACTGCCACGCGCAGGTAGGATCACATCGCTGGATTCGTCTTCCCGCACCCAGAGCTTTCTGCTATAATAAAACCGTCCATGTAGGGAGCTGAACGCCGCAAGGGATCGGAGGCGCTCCCGAGGGGTCTGGAGAGTACAGAGGGGAGGGTTTGCCCGTGCTTCTCGTGAAGGTCAAGGGGGTTGCGCTGGACCAGCACATGAACCCCGTCGTTCTCCTGGTGGACCAGCCTGAGACCATCGCCTTGCCCATCTGGATCGGGCAGGCTGAGGCCACGGCCATTGCCATCCAGCTCCAGGGCGTCAAGACTCCCCGGCCCATGACCCACGATCTCCTGAAGTCGATCCTCCAAAGCCTCTCCGCTACGGTGAAGCGGGTTGTCGTCACCGACGTCCAGAACAGCACCTACTTCGCGGAGATCCACATTGTGAGCAACGGGCAGGAGATCATCATCGACTCGCGGCCCAGCGATGCCATCGCCCTGGCCCTCCGGATGGAAGCGCCCATCTATATCGAAGAGAAGGTTGCCGCCCAGGCGATCGCGCTGAAGAAGCCCCTCGAGGAAGAGATGGAGGAGTTCCGCAAGTTCCTGGAGAACGTGAAGCCCGAGGACTTCAAGAGGACCCTGCACTGAGCTGCCCTGCGTGAAACCCTAACGCAGTTGATCCCCGACCTTTCCCGCCGGCAGGTCATTCAGTAGCGACTGGAGCATTCCTCGCGTCGGGGTCCCCACCAAAACCCGGACACGGGTTTTGGTGGGGTGACTCAGTACATGCTCATCCCACCGTCCAAGACGAGTGTCTGCCCTGTGATGTAACGTGCACGATCAGAGGCCAGGAAGACGGCTGCGCGGGCGATCTCCTCTGGCGCCGCGAACCGGCGCATGGGGATGTGCTCGGTGATCTCACGGCGGCGCTCGATGGTCAGGTGTGCCTGGATCCTTGTCTCCGTGTAGCCAGGCGCAATGGCGTTGACACGGATGTGGGGGGCAAGCTCGGCAGCGAGGCACTTCGTGAACATCAGGAGGCCAGCCTTGGAGACGGCGTAGTGCACCGCTCCCCCGCCAATGAGGCCGCGCATAGAGGCGATGTTGATGATGACCCCTCCTCCCTGGCGCTCCATGTGCGGGAGGACGGCCTGCGTGCAGAGGAAAGGCCCCTTCAGGTTCACGGCCATCATGGCGTCCCAAGCATCCTCGGAGAGCTCCCGGAAGGGGGTCCGGTCGATGCGGCCGGCGTTGTTCACCAGGATGTCAATGCGTCCGAACGCGTCGATGGCACGCTGGACCATTTCCTGCACCTCAGCGGACTGAGAGACATCGGCACGCAAAGCGATGGCCCGCCTTCCGGCCTCCGCCAGCGCGCGCACCACGGCGAGGGCCTCTTCCTCAGAGGTATGATAATTCACGGCCACGGCGGCCCCCTCCTGAACGAACGCCTGGACGATCGCCCGGCCGATCCCGTGCGCAGCGCCCGTGACCAGGGCAACCTTCCCGAGGAGGAGTGGCCTTTGCGCTTCCATCGTCTCAGTCAAGAGTTGACCCCTCAGTCACCCCGCCAAGGGGAAAGTTCCAGTTGCTACGGTGTAACATGATTTCTGTCCGTTTCCTTAAGTGGAGGAGAGGCCTCGCCGGTCGTAGGTGTAGATCCTCCCGTTGGCCCGTAACTTCACCGGGTTCCTCCAAAGGGTGTGGACGGCCTTGAGGAAGAGGGCGATGCGCTTGGGATCCAGCTTCTTGTCCTCCTCGCAGTGGGCGAGCACAAGTTCCCTTCCGTTATGCCCAGGCTCGACCTCGACATGGGGCTCGCCCTTGTAGAGCTTCTGGTGGATGAGCATCTCCTTGACCTGCTGGAGGTCGTAGCTCTTGGTCTTCTCCTTCGGGTCGTAGACGAAGATGTCCAGGCGGCGGACGAGATCCTCGGTCAGCACCTCATCGATGAGGCGGACGTCCTCGTAGAAACTCCGCACCACTAAGACCCGCTCGTACCCCATCGTCTCCTCGATGCGCTTGAATAGGCTGTACCCGATGAGGTAGGGGGAGGGACGGTTGCAGAGTTGCATGCAGATGGACGCCCACTCCTTGGCCGTGAGGACCTCGCGCAGCAACGTAGACTCCACGTACGTCGCCCACCCCTCGTTGATGATATGGGTCCGCTGGATGAGGTCGAAGTACTCCGCTTCCTCGCGGATGAGCTGGAGGAGGTGGCGCTCCCACTCGTCGAGGGGGGCCCTCTCCTCGAGGTAATAGATGAGGCGCTTGCTCCGCTCTGCGGGGTTGCGCTCGAAGGCGTTCACGGTGCTGGCCACGGTGAGGCAGGCGTCCAGGACCTTTTCCACGCGCTCCGCCCCGTAGGCCCGCTCGTACTGGCGGATGGTCCGAGCGTGCAACTCTGCCTCGTTGAGCATGTTCTTGTTGGACTTCTGGTACCAGTGGTTGTTCTTGAAGAAATCCGCATGGCCGAAGACGTGGGCGATCACCAGGACGTTCTGGAGGTAGGTGTTGTTCCTGCGCAGGAACGCATAGGAGGGATTCGTGTTCAGCACCAGCTCCAGGATACTGAAGACCTCCTTGCTCTGCTGGGTCACCAGCTCCTTGAACGTCCCGCCCCAGTACCAGTGGATGAATCGGTTGGGCAGGCCCATGCTTGCGACCTCTGCGATCTCCTCGCCGTCGGACATGCGGAAGTAGACAGGGTCGAAGCTCAGCCCCTTGATCCGCGCTAGTGCCTCGATCCTCTCAATGACCGCCTGGTACTCCTCCATGGGCGACTTCCCCCCCGCTCGCCCCTCAGGAAGGCCAGGAACTCCGTTAACGCTGCTTTGATCGTCTCCAGGTCCATGAGGTTGGCGAACGTCGCGTTGGGCCTCTTGCGGGCCATCTCTTGGACGACCTCGCTGAACCCACCGATCCCTCTCCCGCCAGGGTTGACGTGACCATAGCATACGAGGTCGAACTTCTCCAGCGCTTCCTCGTACTTGCGCCGGGCCAGGTCGAAGTCGCTGCTGCTGGTCTCCCCATCGGTGAACATGAACAGGAACTTGTCGTACTCGGTGACCCCCTCCAGGAGCTCCATGGCCTTCTCAAACCCGCTGGAGATGTGCGTCCCTCCGCTCGACTCCACGCAGAAGAACTCCTCGCGGGTCTTCTCCTCGGCGACGTCCTGGAACACGACGTACCGGCGCAGGTTGGTGGGGTAGCGCTTCTCCAAGTAGTACCAGAGGACGAAGATGGTCTTCCGGACCAGGGAGAGGTACTCCCCGCGCATGGAGCCGGAGATGTCCAGCACGTACACTTCCAGCGACCGGTGGTTCTGGTAGCTCGCCGGGTCCTCCACGAAGTACCAGCCGTCGTAGCGGAGGTCGACGTCGTAGTCGAGGACGCCGCGCTCGCGGACATTCCGCAGGAGCGAGTGGACCATCGTCTCCTCGAGGTTCAGGTCCGGGCGCAACCCAATCCGGTCCAGGTCGTCGAGCTCGGGGATATCCTCTGTCTCCACCTCCCCGGAGCTCGTGGGCTCGTGGAAGGTTGGGAGCTCCATCTCCTCGAGGAGGACTTCCTGGGCCAGGCGCACGAACTCGTCGAAGTCGAGCTCCACCCGCAGTTCCTTCCCGTGGTGGTCCCCTCCCAGGATCCCCCCAAGCACCACGATCTCCTCGTCGGAGACCCTCCCCCCTTTGCCCCTCCCCTGTCCTCCCGGCCCTTGGGCCAGGACCGGTAGCTCCTCGCCATACTTCAACGTGGGGAGGTCGAGGGTGGCGATCTGGGTCTTGACCTTCCCGTTGACGACCAGCTCCTTCTGCTGGATCAGCTCGTTGAGGTTCTGCTTGAGGTACTCGCGGAGGAGCTGGTCGTGCTTGTACTGGGCGAGCCGGCCGCGGTGAATGCGCATCCCTTTTTCCGCAGGGTCTTCCACGATGGCACCTCTCCCGCCAAGCCCTCGATAGCGGCCCCGGCGGGATCCTCTCCCGGTCCTGCGTTCACTCCCCCCCTCTATCATACCATCGGCAGGCCCAAAGCACTCCTCGAGGAAGTCAACGATCCGAACGCCGATCCCTGCTGCAAACCTCCCCAACATGCTGGCCTACCAGGATCGTTTCAGGATTTTGGTGGAGACCCCGACACGGAGGAAGCTCCAGCTGCTGCGGTGGTACATGATTTCTGTCCGTTTCCTTAGAAGCTGCGCCCGATGATCCGGAACAGGGAACGGGCGCAGTTCTGGCAGTATCCATAATCCCGGATGGCGCTCTCATAGAGGACATCGAGGATCTCCCGGCTCTTCGGGTCGAGCTCCTCGCTCTTCTCGTAGAGCCGCAGGCAGTTCTTGATCTTGTTGAAGACGAGCTCGTTGATGGCAGGGCGCAAATGCTCGTGGTCCTTGTAGCTCAGCTTCATCAGCTCGTCCTTGCGCTCCAGGAGGACGTTCTCAAAGGCCACCCGCCCCTGACGGCTGATCAGGCGTTTCTGCACCAGCACCCCCTCTACCTCGTCGATGAGCTCCTTCTCACCTTCTGAGAGGGGCTCCCCGAGAACGTTCCGGCTCACAGCCTCCAGGTAGTTGAGGTAGAGGTTCTGCCCGTAGTCACCGAAATAGACGGGGACGATCTCCTCCACGATCATCTCCACCTTCTTGTTGATGAAGTCCATCTTCGCCTCCTCGAAGAGCTTGAGCTGCTCTTTGAGGTTGAGGTCCTTGATGGACTGGTGCTCAAACGTGCGCTCGATGGCCTGGGCGATGTGCTCCAGGTCGATGCACGAGCCAGAGATGGTGTAGGCGAAGGAGAAGGCGTCCTCGAAGAACCTGGGCGACAGGCCGCGGAGGCCCCCCGAATCCTCCCGGGTCTTCAGGGCGAAGCGCGCGGCGAGCTCGTAGACGTCCTCGGGGACGTGCTTACCTTCCCCGCGGATCCTGTTGGCCCGCTCAATCAGGGCTTTGTAGATGTTCTTCTCCCCCTCCAGGTCGGTGTTGTAGGGGAAATCGATCTTGTGGATCCGCCCCCGCAGCGGCTCCATGATGTCCTCGGACAGGAAGACGTTGTACTCCGGGTAGTTGCTGTGCCCGATGACCACGCAGTCCACGTGCACGGTGGGGAAGTTGGGGAAGTCGATGCGCTTGGACTGGATGAGCTCGAGGAGCAAGGAGAGGAGCTGGCGTCTGCTCTTGAAGACCTCCGTCCAGTCCAGGATCCCCCGGTTCGCCCAGATGATCTTGCCCTCAAAGTCGTAGGCATCGGGATCGTAGGTCGAACCCTTCTCCTTGAGCATGGCGAAGTTGATGTTCCCGATGAAGTTGGTGATGTCTTCCCGGCGGAGATCTGTCGGGGTGTGCTTGGCGACGCCGACCTTGTCCTTCGCGGAGATGAAGATGCGCCTCACGGGGACCAGCGCCCACCCGCCGTACTTCTGGATGAGGCGGTCGCAAACGGGGCAGGGGACGGCCTCCTCATGCCAGTAGATGCCCTCCCGTTCACGGACCTCCGGAGGGACGAGGTCGAAGGGATGCTGGTGGAACGGGCACCCGTCGATGGCGTAGAGGGCGCCGTCTTTGGTCCTGGAGTACTCCTCCAGCTTCCGCTTCAGCTTGTCCACCGTCATCGACTTTCCCGATCCCTGCGGGCCCACGAGGAGCAGGAGACGGCGTTCCATGCTCATGGAGTAGCCCTTGAAGTAGGCGACGATGTCATCGAGCTGCTTGTCCATGCCGTAGATCCCTTCGAAGACCTTCTCGCGGCCGTAGTAGTCGAGCATATCGGCGATGTAGTGGTGGGTCGTCCGGGCCAGGCGCTTGTCCCTCTTGGCCTCCTGGATGTAATCGTGGACTGTCTGGATCCTGGACATCCCCATCGCCCCTTCGAGGACCCTTCCCGTGGAACGGTTATTTGTCCGAAATCCGGAGCAACTTCCGGGCCACCCCTCTTTCTATTTGACGAGCAGTATACCCAGGGTATTCCAACTTGTCAAATGAGATTTCAGGAAGCTTGAGGACGTGCGCGAATGACTCACGCAGCTAGGGGGTGATCTGACGCGTTTTCGCCGGGACCGGCGGGAAAGCCTGCGCCGTCGGTATGACGACCAGTGGCGTCAGAGAAGTGCGAACATTCGAGGAGTTGCGCCGCGGAGAGGATGCGTCCGCGAAGCTATGCGGAGAGCTTGAGGAGGAGGGGAAGGATGTCGATCCCCTGGAGGTGGCCAATGCTCCCGTTTGCCGCCTCGCGTTCCCCGAAGGAGCCAGTCGCATCGGGAGGGATCCCACCGCCCGAAACGAGGAGGGGGACGGGATCGGCGGAGTGACCTCGGACGCTGCAGGGGGTGGCGTGGTCTGCGGTCACGGCCACGACAACCTTGGACAGATCCAAGCCGGGGAGCAAGGTCCCAAAGAAGGCGCGGTCGATCTCCTCGATCATCTCCTTCTTGCGCCGGAAGTCACCGTCGTGGCCGGGCTCATCGGGCCCCTTGAGGTGGAGGTAAATCCCGTCGTAGGTCTCAATGGCCTCCAGAGCCATCTCCGCCCAGCGCCGGTATCCCTCGGTCTGCCCCCCTGGAAGGGTGGGAACCTCGATCACGGCCATCCCCAGGAGGGTGGCGATCCCCCGCTCCACGGGCATCTCCACGAAGCAGGCGAAGCGCCGCCCGAAGGACTCCTGGAAGGAGGGGACGGCCGGGAGGCGGTCGCCCGCGTCCCGGAGGAGGATGACGTTGGCGGGGAGCTTGCCCTCCTTCTGGCGTCGCTCGTTCACGGGGTGGTGCTCTAAGACCTCGCGGCTCTTCCAGGTGAACTCGTTCACCAGCGCCGCTGCTGTCCTGGCCTCCGGACTCTCGTCCAACGGCTGGGCGCGCTCGACCTCGTTGCCCCCGCCCTCTCTGACCACTCCCAGGCCGCCCAGGCGCTCGTAGGCGGGATCGGTGTTGGTGATGTTCGCGGAAAGCTTCCCCTCGCGGGGGAAGAGGACGAGGACACAGCGGTGGCCAACGGTGGCCCGAAAGTCGAAGGTCACGGGGGCCTCTCCCAGCTGCACCTGGGCGCAAACGGCTTCGGCGAGCGCACGGGCTTCCGCCGAGGACAGGTTCCGGCCAGCCCGTCGGTCCCTGAGGGTCCACCCCTCTCCCACCGTGGCAAAGTTCCCCCGCAGGGCCAGATCTCCTGCCCTCATGCGGATCCCTACGCCCAGGGCCTCGAGAGGGCCGCGGCCCGTGTGGTATTTGTGCGGATCGTAGCCCAGCACGGCCATGACCGCGACATCGGACTCCGGGGCGACCCCTGGCCCTACCGTGGTCACAAGACCCTGGCGCCCCTCCCGGGCCAGCCGGTCCAGGTGGGGAGTGCGCGCTGCCTCCAGGGGAGTCCTCCCCTCCAGTTCAGGGAGCGGGCGGTCGCCGAGGCCGTCGATGATCACGTACAGGATGCGCTTCCGCATCTCCTCACCCCTCTCGGAGCGCGCGGAGGAACTCCCCGCTGATCCGCCCCTGGTAGACCTCCTGGGCGTCCCCAACGAGGCGGATAGTCCAATCCTCGCTCACGGAAACCTCAAGTTCCCCGCCTGGCATGGCCACGACGGCGTGACGTTCGAGAAACCCCCGGCGCACTCCCGCGGCGACCACGGCAGAGGCGCTCGTGCCAGAAGCAAGGGTCTCCCCAGCCCCCCGCTCCCAGATGAGGATGGAGACTCGGTGCGGGGATTCCACCTTGGCGAACTGGACGTTGGTGCGGTGGGGGAAGAGAGGGTGGTGCTCGAGCTGGGGCCCCAACTGGCGGAGGTCCGCTGGGGAGAGGTCCGGGACGAAGACCACGCAGTGCGGGTTGCCCACCGAGACGGCGGTGATGGTGAGGCGCTCCCCTCCCACCTCGACCTCTTCGGAGAGGACCTCCCGTGGCGGCCCTGCCACGGGGATCTCCGTGCTCGAGAACGTAGCCTTCCCTACATCCACCGCGATGCCCTGGACGCTCCCGTCCCGCACCCTCAGGTCGATCCCCACGAGGCCCCCCAGGGTCTCCACGGTGAAGGTCGTCTTGGTGGTGTAGCCATGGTCGTAGAGGAACTTCCCAAAGATGCGCAGGCCGTTCCCGCTCTTCTCCGCCTCGCTCCCATCTGGGTTGTAGATGCGCAGGCCGAAGTCGGCCCGGTGGCTCGGGGCAAGGGCGAGGATTCCGTCGGACCCGATCCCGGTGTGCCGGTCGCAGAGCCGCTGGATCGCCTGTGCGGTGAGAGGGAAAGTCAGGCGCACCGGATCCAGGACGATGTAATCGTTCCCAAGGGCGTGGCTCTTCACGAAGGTGTTCTCTTCCCTCAACACCCGACCCTCACCCGCCTTCCCTCATCCATCGATTCTCCCCCGGTTGCCAAGGACCTGCCTTCCTCGGCCGCTTCGGCGGAGGGCGGATTGGATCACCCGGTCCAAGAGGGCTGGGAAGTCCATTCCCGCTGCCTTCGCCGCCTGGGGAAGGAGGCTCGTCCTGGTCATGCCTGGGATGGTGTTCACCTCCAGGACCAGGACCTCCTCCCCTCGCAGGAACATGTCCACGCGGCCCAGGTCCCGGCAGCCCAGCGCAAGGTATGCTCTCACGGCGATCTCCTGGGCGCGCGCCGCCAGGAGCGGGGGAATGCGTGCAGGGCAGATCTCCTCCGTGGCCCCGGGCGTGTACTTGGCCTCGTAGTCGAAGAACTCCCGCTTCGGCACGATCTCCACCAGGGGGAGAGCTTCGGGACGGCCTGTTTGGGGGTCGTCGAGGATCCCGCAGGTGATCTCCGTTCCCGCGATGCGCTCCTCGACGAGGACCGCCCGGCTGTAGCGAAAGGCCACGGCGAGGGCATGGAAAAGGCCAGAGGGATCGCGCACGATGGAGACTCCGATGCTCGAGCCCAGATCAGCGGGTTTCACCACGCAGGGGAATCCAATGGCCGAAGCCACCTGGTCGAGAAGAGCCTGAGGAGCCCTCCTCCACTCCTCCTCATGGAAGAAGACGTAGCGAGGCACCGGGATGTCGTACCACTGGAAGATCTGCCGGCTACGGATCTTATCCATAGCCAGGGCGCTCGCGAGAACTCCGGATCCCGTGTAGGGAACACCGAAGAGCTCAAGGAGGCCCTGGACCGTTCCGTCCTCGCCATATGGTCCGTGGAGGGCGATGAAGACGAGGTCAACCCCGGCGAGAGTCCCTAGGAGATCCGATCCCCCCCATTGGGTGACCTCCACGGGGACGATGGCGTACTTCTCTGGATCGAGCGCCGCGACGATATTCCGCCCGCTCTGCAGGGAGACTTCCCGCTCCGCGGAGGTCCCCCCCATCAAGACGGCTACCCGCAACCTGTTCATCCCCTCGCCACCTCACCCGAGAGGGGAGAACCATCCCTCTCCGGGAATGCCTCCTGCCACAGCCGGATCCTCTCCCGAAGGAGGGCGATGGCCCCGTCGCTCAACACGCTCGCAAAGGGGATCGCCTCGATGCCCGCGGGGAGGAGCGGGGCGATCCTCTCCAGGACCTTCGGGGAGGCCAGGACCGCATCAGATCGCCTGAGGGCCTCGCGCAGGCCTTCCACATCCTCCAGCGTCGCAGGGATCAGGCGGATCCCTCGGATGCCAACGGCACGGATCGACCGCTCCTTGCTCCGCACCCCCTCCTGTGTGGCACAGACCAGGGCCACCGTGCGCCCGGAGAGCTGGGCCACGCGGAAGAGCGTGGAGAAATCAGGCAATGCCACGAGGCCGATCACCTCCTGGTTTGGGAGGATCCGCCGGACCTCCTCCACATGGAAGAACGTCGTGACCCACAGGTCCACTGCAGAAGCCATCCCGCGGGAGAGGTCGGAGAGGAGCACGGGGAGGATGGGAACGGATACCGCTCCCTCCAGCTCCCGGGCAAAGTACGCCAGGTCGGAGGGGTTGCACTCCACGAACCCCAGCCGGGGACGCTGGGCACGAGGCCCCTTCTCGGCTCCGGCGCGCGCAGAGACCAGCGCCTGCACATCCGATGCGCTAAGCCCCATCCCCTCTGCCACGGCGAGGAGGCGGTCGATGAGCCGGTGGACCTCCTCCGCCTGAGAGGGAGAGAGGGCCCTGGTCACAAAGGTCCCGCGCCCAACGGAGGTTGCGAGGTAGCCTTCCCGCTTGAGTTCCCGATAGACCCGGGCGACGGTGTTGCGGTTCACGCGGAGGAACCCGGCCAGGGCGCGCACAGGAGGAAGGCGGTCGCCGCTCCGGAGCTTCCCGGAGAGGATCAGGTATTTGATCTGGGAGGCGAGCTGCTCCGCAATGGGGAGGACATCGTTGCGGCGGACGACGACGGGCCCTTCCCCAAAAGTCTCAACTCCACGGACAGCCCGCGCGCCCACCTTCCCAGGAGCAACCTCGCCCACACCGAACCCCTGAAGATTGTCATAAGAGAGCTATGACAATTCTACGTC
>Ga0197143_1000346_pt1 | contig 54016 bp, 56 predicted proteins | sample GBS70_MetaG_FD_148603 | JGI IMG/M metagenome (GOLD analysis project Ga0197143, IMG submission 148603) | Sediment microbial communities from Great Boiling Springs, Gerlach, Nevada, United States - GBS 70_MetaG | ecosystem: Environmental > Aquatic > Thermal springs > Hot (42-90C) > Sediment... | reverse complement strand
TCAACTTGTTAAATATTCAAATCCAAGAGTAATTACATCACCCTGGCCAGATTATTATCAAGTAGATGATAATTACACAACTGTTTATGGTTCCTCTGTCCCTACTCAATACTATACTTACGGTAAAGCAATAGTAGGTTGGAAAACAATAAGTGTAAATTATAGTATCCCAGGAACATATACCATAAAGTTTGAAAATTGGGATCAAGGTGATGGAATTGTTCCAAATGGTGTTCTTATAGATAATGTAAGAGTTAATTGTTTAACACCTGTTAATACACCTGAAAAACCTATTGTTAATTTTTCAAAAGATAACATATATATAAATTACATACCAAAAGGTAGTGAGGTTGAGATATATACTAAGGATGGAAAATTGATTGATAAAATGACATTTGAAAGTGATGGTCATTATAAGGTTCAATTTTACAAGAAGGGAACTTATATTGTTAAAATCAAGAATAACAATAAAGTTTGGACTTACAAGGGGGTAGTAAGATGATATGGTTTTTAATTTCTAAAATTTTAGAATTTGGGATATATGATGTTCAGTTAAACTGTGTTATTGAACCAGAGACTGCAAGACAAATTATAAGAGATGTTATACAAAAAACAAATGCTGATGACTTTGCTTATATAGGAAATTCTCAATTTGTAATGATTATAGATGTTCTTGCCAAAAGAAAAGGTCCAGTTTATTATGAAGAAATTGAGAATATATTAAATAATTATTGTCCAGATTTTGATATAAGAAGGAGGTGAAAAGTGATTTTCCTTATAATATCACAAATAAATAAAATTATTTGGTTTCAATATAACTCCACTGGCTGTCTAACATGTCATAAAACACCAATTCTAAAAATGAATGATAGCACTTATATCCTCGGATCCTTACACTATAACAATAACAGATTGAGAACTATGCTTATTGGTATAAAAGTCAAAACAGGAATAACTGTTGAATGGTATAAAGCTTGGACATCAAATCCTGATCTAAATTTAGATGTTTCAGCACTTGCCAAGGTTAATGATACATTAATAGCCGTAGGTGGAGGACATGGAGGATGTGGAAGTAATACTAATTGTTCGTTCTTTGGTTTATTTAATTTAAAAACTCAGAACTTCGTATGGGCTAAATACCTTTCAAGCAAAGGAATGGTAAGTAGCATTGCTTATGATGGTAATAATTTAGTTCTTGCTGTTCAAGGTTATGATGCTAGTTCAAGAGGTGCTATTGTAAAAACTGACTTGAACGGAAATTTAATATGGGCTAAAGAAACATACTTTGGATGCTCTAGGAATGATAACTATACAATTATTCCAGAGAATAGTAGTTATGTCATAATGGGCATTGGGTGGTGGTGTGGAAGTTGGCAACCTGTAATTTATAGAATAAGTCTTGATGGCTCAAGTGCAACACTTATTAGAGGTATATCAAATAACTATAGAGCTTATAATCTTATAAAAGATGGTGATGGTAATTATGTGCTTATTGGCTTTTGGGAACCTTCTTATCAAGCTTTCTTATCAAAAATAAGTCCTTCTGGAGCTATAATTTATTCAAAGCGATATAGTGCTAATAATGGTTTGAGGTTTTATGATATAACACTGGATTTGGATGGGAATTATTTAATTTCTGGTGTTACAAAAATAAGCTCTACTGATTATCCTATTGTTATTAAAATAAATAAAAATGATGGTTCTGTTATTTGGGCAAGGAGATGGTCAGGTGCACCTGCTAATCAGGCACACAATCAAGCAAAAGGTATAGTTCCTGTAAAACCAGGTAAAATTTTAACATCAGGTTATTTAGGAACATCTGTTGAAAGTCATAACGGTTTTATTGCTATTCTTGATTCAAGTGATTGTATGAATTCTTTTGGAGTAAATGTCAGCGATCTTACACTTTCGAGCTGGTCACCATCAATAACTTTATCAAATTATACTGGTATTAATAATTTAACTTTAACAACTTATAACTTTTCTATATCTCAAACTCCATCCTGTTCAGTTGTGCCTATAAGTGATAATGAACATAAAAGTTGTAATTATAGAATTTACGGTTCAAAAGGATTTATCGCTATTAAATCAGAAAACGAGATAAATCTAAAAATTTTCTCTATATCAGGTCATAAAGTTAAGGAAGTTAAGATAAAAGAAGGTAAGATAAAAATTGAACCTGGTGTTTATATTGTTCAAATAGGAAAAGATAAGGTTAAAATTATAGTAAAATAATGCTTTGTCTAATAATTCTGAAAGTATCTATTTTATTATATTTTTCCCACCTACCCTATGAATAAGCCTACGGCTTATAAATACCCCAATTTTTGTCTTGGGGGGCAGAGCCCCCCCTTAAATTCCCCCCTAAAATAAGTAATTTTAAAACACTTTTTACAAATTATTGACTATTAATAACTTATCACTATTTATTGGACAAAGTAAAAGAAAGGTGCCTTGTCCAACAATTCTAAAATTATTTATTTTACTATATTTTTTTCCACCCACCCTAAGAATAAGCCTACGGCTTAAAGCCCCCCTTAAATCCCCCCATTAAATCAGTAGTTTCATAAAATTTTTCATAAATTATTGATAATAAAAGACTTAACACTATTTATTGGACAAACCAATAAAAATTAAAAATTGTAGTCTAATTTTTGATAATATAATCCAAAACTGATTCATCTATATTTGAACCACTTAATATAAACATACCATTTCCTTGAATTTTCAATTTATCAAAAATTAAAATTGACAAACTAATAGCACCTGCCCCTTCAAGAATTAAACCTAAATTGTAATATGCCCATTTAATAGCATGTTTAATTTCATCTTCTTCTATCATTATAACATCTTCAAGTGTTTCCTTTAAAATTCTAAATGTTAAATCACTTGGATATTTTAATTTTATACCATCTGCAATTGTTTCTTTTGGTTCAATTTCCAAAATTTTATTTTCTTTAAATGAATAATAGAAACTTGGAGCATTTTTTGAAACAACTCCATAAATTTTTACATTTGGTTTTTTCCTCTTTATATAAAGTGAAATACCACTGGCTAATCCTCCTCCTCCAACAGGTATAAATAAATAATCAAAATTATAATTTTCAATTTCTATTCCAATTGTGCTTTGACCTTCAATAATATCTAAGTCATCATAAGGATGAACAAAAAGTAAATTTTCAGACTCCGATATTTTCTTAGCATAATTTAGACTTTCATTTAAATGGCTTCCATAAAAAATTGGTTCATAACCATAACTTCTTATTTTATTTACTTTTATTTGGGGAGTTTTTTCTGGAATTATTATTTTTACATTCTTTATTCCCAAATCTGAGCAAACCTTAGCAACTGCTTGGGCATGATTTCCACTTGAAGCACAAACAACACCATTTATTTTATTTAAATTTTTCAATATTTTGTTATATGCTCCACGAGGCTTAAAAGAACCCGATTTTTGTAAACTTTCAAGTTTAAAAAAGTGTTCCTTATATTTAATAACAGGAGTTTTTCTTATATAATTTTTTATCCTTTCATAAGCACTCTCAGAATCAATCATAATGGGTGCGCCCCGACTTGAACGGGGGACCTCCATCGTGTGAGGATGGCGCTCTAACCAACTGAGCTACGCACCCTCATTTAGTTCTTTTAAAAGTTCTTCCATTTCTTCATTTATGTGCCAGGGCATTTGTGCATATACATCTTCAAATGTTGTCTCTGGTTCAGGCTCTGGTCTTCTTTCAGCTTCATCAATAGCTTTATTTAATTCATCTTCAATCTGTTCATCTAATTCCTTTTCCCACTTTTCATTCCAAATACCAATTCTTTGTAAATATAATTTTGCTCTTTTAATAGGATCCCAGGTTACCTGCCAATATTCAAGTTCTTTAATATCTCTATATCTATCAGCTTGATCAGCTGTTGAGTGAGAACCATATCTATAAGTCAATGCTTCAATTAAAATAGGTTCTTTGTTATGAGCTTTTTCAAGTGCTAATTTCGTTGTAGAATAAACAGCAAGAAAGTCATTACCGTCAATATAATAACCTTCTATACCATAAGCAATTGCTTTAATAGCTATATTTTTTGAACCATATTGTCTTTTAATAGGGACTGATATAGCCCATTGATTATTTTGGACAAAAATTACTGTTGGTGTTTTAAAAACACTAGCAAATGTTAAAGCGGTATGAAAATCACCTGTTGAAGAACCACCATCACCAACATAAGCAATTATAGCTTCATCTCTCTTTAAATAATTTATAGCCATACCAATTCCAACTGCTTGTGGTAACTGGTTCCCAACTGGACTTGAAATTGTTATAATTCTTAATTTTCTCATACCCCAATGAACTGGCATCTGCCTTGCTTTATTAACCTCCATCCTCCCCATTATTTGAGCAAATAATTCAACAAGAGGATATCCCCTAACAATAAGAACACCATGCTCTCTATGTGCAGGAAATATCCAGTCATTTTCTGGAATGGCATATCCACTTGCAACTGTTGCTGCTTCCTGACCAGCGACTTCTACATAAAATAGAGCTTTTCCTGAACGAGTTAAAAACATTCCCTTTCTATCAAAAGCTCGCGTTAGTTTCATATAGTAATATAAAGTTTTTAAATCTTCTTCACTAAGTCCTATATCCTCAGGCTTAAAGTCAAACAAAGGCTCACCTTCACTTCCTATGAATCTTATCGGCTCATCAGTAAATGGCTTTATATAATCTAAAGTCTTCTCTGTCATAATGAAAATTATAAAGCTTAGAGCTTTGAAATAACATCTTCAAAAATCGTTATAAATTTTTTTACATCAAATCTAACATTTTTTATATTATCAAAATTAAACTTAAACATATTTTTTATTAATTCTAATTCAAATGCTTCAAGTTCAAAATCTACTTTTTTTCTACAAGAAAAACAAAAACTTCCCTCACCAACTTTATATACCTTTATTAAATTACTTCCACAACCTTTACAAAATAAAATATGATTAATTTCATCTAATATCCAAAGAACATAATAAATCCAAAGAACATATAATTTTTCAATATTTTCATTTTCTTTCAAAAGGGCATTAAGATAACTTAAAGTAATTTCATAAATTCTTTCACTTTCAAAAAAGCTTGGAAAAATCTCATTTATTATTCTAAAAACATTTGAAACCGCTTTATATTTTTGATAGTTTTTTATAAGAGGATAAAACGAATATAAAAATTTACTTTCTTTAATTTTCACAAGTTCAGTTGTATCATTTAAGTAAAAATTTACTTTATAAACGGATAATGTTAATAGACTTTGAGAACCTATGAATTTGATTCTCCCATTATTTTTTGAAAGTGCAACTGAAATTTTTGGTCCTATTTTACCAATTACAAGAATTTCATCATTTTTTAACATTACTTAAAACAGCATTTATAGCCATTATCCAAGAACAAAAGGCAGATAAGACACACCAAGTACAAATAGCTTTTATAATAAATAATTCAACAATTGTTAAGTAAATTGAAAAAATCGCCCCTACAACTAAAATAAATAGCAATAAATTTTCTAATTTTTTTATAAATGCTAAAATTAGAACACTTAAATAGAATAAAAAGCCCCAGTAAGGTAAAGATATATTTAAAAATTTTGAATATGTACTATTTGCTACAATTTCACAACCACCTCCTATACAAACGATATTTTTTGAAAAATCATAAGCATAAATCAAATATAAACTTATTATTAACCCAATAATTGAAAAAATTCTAATTATCATTCTGGATTTATTAGTTGAATAAGTTTCTGCCTTCTAAGTTCATTATTCTTTATTTTAGCCATAGCTCTTGCTTCAATTTGTCTAACCCTTTCTCTTGAAATACCAAGTTCCATAGCAATATCATCAAGAGATCTTGGAGGTCTTCCATCTAAACCATATCTCATCATTAAAATCTTTCTTTCTCTTGATGTCAAAGTTTCTAGAACTTCCATTATTTTTTCCCTCATGATTGTTCTTCTAGTATCTTCAAATGGTGTTCCATAAACATTATCAGCAATAAATTCTCCTATATACGCATCTTCATCCTTTCCAATAGGTTTATCCATGCTTATAGGCTCTTTTGCTGCTTCAATAGCCTGTCTAACTTTATCAACAGGCATGTTCAAATATTCTGATATTTCTTCATATGTTGGCTCTCTACCAAATTCTTGTGTTAAAATTCTATTAGCTTTTGTAATCTTCATAATTGTTTCTATCATATGAATTGGTATTCTTATTGTTCTAGCATGGTCTGCTATTGCTCTTATTATTGATTGCTTTATCCACCAAGTAGCATAAGTGGAAAATTTATACCCTTTCCTATAATCAAATTTTTCAACCGCTTTCATTAACCCTGCATTTCCTTCTTGAACCAAATCCATAAATTCAAGCCCCCTATTTAAAAACTTCTTAGCAACTCCAATTACAAGTCTAAGATTTCCATTTACCATTTTACTCTTTGCTTCCTCATACTGACTGAATAATTTGTTAATTTCTTCAATTAAATTTTTCATCTCTTTATAAGAACAACCAAAATAATTCTCATAATTTTTAACTTCTTTTTCAAGCTTTTTTAATTCTTCTTTTAATGAACCTATATCTTCCAATTCATCCCCACTTAATAATGAACTATTTTCTAATTCACTTACTGCAATTTCAATATCCTTTTTCCTTAAATAGACTTGTTCAAATTTTTTAAACATTTCTTTCATCTTCTCAACAACTTCCATAACTTTTCTAAAATTGGGCTTCAATTCTAATATAACTTCCGTAATTTCTGAAAGTTTTCTTTTCTCATAAAGTTGTTTTATTTTATCTAATGCACTTTTGATTCTTTCCTTCTCTTCTCTGTTTTTCTTCTTACTTGTCCAATAACTTGGATCTACACTAACAATTTCTTCAATTGGTAATACACCATACTCAATTTGCTCAATCCATTTTAAAAATTTCCTTATTCCATATTTTGTTGAAAATAATAATTTTGTAATTCCATTTCTTGCATCATCAATTTCCTTAGCATATTGAACCTCTTCCTCTTTTGTTAAGAGTCTTAAAGAAGCAATTTGTTTAAGATAAATTTTTGCAGCATCATCACCAATTCTTGATTCTTCATCATCTTCAAATTCATAAATCTCAGATAATGTCTTCCTGTCAAGATATTCAATCTCAATTCCGTTATCAAGTAAAGCAGTAATTATGATATCAAACGCTTCTGTTCCCTCACCATATTCAGGTGGAATTTTCTTTATAAGCTCCTCATACTTTAATTTATTATTATTTTCTTTTGCTTCTTTTGTAAATCTCGCTATTAGTTTATTTAGTCTTTGTATTCTATTTTTAACAAGTCCCTTTTGTCTTGGCATATCTATAACCTCCTTTTTATCTTTATTATATTTTCAAGCTCCTTTAAACTTTTGTTATTTTTTAAATTTTTAATCATCTTCCTCTCTATCCATTTATTTATAAATTTATTTATTGCTTCGGAAGAAAGCTCTTTATTGTTAAATTCAATTTTTGAAACCAATTTTAAATAGTTTTCATCATTTAATTTATTATTTCTAATAGCGCGAAATAATTCTTTTGCACTTTCACTATAAAGAACATCTTCCTCAATCTCAAACAGAATTTTTCTCAAATTCTCATTTTTATAAACATTCCAAATAGCATAAACTTCATCATTAAAATGAATATTACTAATATCTTTTAAATGAAATGTTAATTTTATTTTCTTCTCTAATTCATCAAGAACAGGTTTTAACTCTTCAAGAAAAATATATCCTACACTTTCAAATTTAACATTAGCTAAATGATTTCTAAATTCATTTATAATCTCCATTCTGTTTTCTAAGCTTTGTGCTTTTTCGTAAATCATTTTAAAGTAATCACTTATATTATAAGGATTTTTTATTAGTTTGTCAAGACCCCCCATAAGAGCGATTTCATCAGGATCCTTATCCTCCTCAGGATATAAAATATAAGGAATTAATCCATTATTTAAAAGAATAGGCAAACTTCTAATAATTGCTTTTTGTCCTGACTTATCCTTATCAAAAAATAAAAATACTCTATCTGTGTATTTCTTTATAAGTTTTGCTTGATAATCACTTATATTTGTTCCCATACAAGACACTGTATTTTCATAACCAAACTGGTTTAAAATGATTACATCAAAAAAACCTTCAACAATAATAACGAATTTATTTTTTACAATTGAATTCTTAGCAAAATTAAAGCCATATATTGTCTGACTTTTTTTAAAAACAGGACTATCTATTGAATTTTTATATTTTGGATCAGTTCCATCAATACTTCTTCCTGAAAAACCAATAATATTCTTACCATTTGTTGTAAATATAGGAAACATAATTCTATTTGTAAAGAATAGTTTTATATCACCTTGATAGTCCCTATAAGCAATGCCAATTTTAAATAATTTTTCAATTCCAAATCCCTTATCTATAAGTTCTTTTAAAATTTCATTTTTATCGTCAGCAAAACCAATTCTAAATTTTAAAATTTGTCTATTATCAACACCTCTTGAATAAAGATAATTTAAAACATATTTATTTTTTCTTAAATTTTCAAAATAATAATCACAAACATAATCAAGGATTTTATAAAATTCATAATTAACATCTTCAATTTCTTCCAGTGGGATATTGAATTTTTTGGCAATATAATCAATTGCTTCTTCATAATCATAACCATATATTTTCATAACGAATTTAATAGCATTTCCACTTTCACCACATCCAAAGCAATGATAAACACCAATAGGACTAACATAAAATGAAGGATTTTTTTCATTATGGAAGGGGCAAAGCCCCCTATACTGATTACCTACTTTTTTAAGCTGAACTTTTTCAGAAACAATCTCAACAATATCTATCTTTTCAAAAAAATCATCAGGTATCCTCTTCATCGTAATAATCTTCTTCATCAAACTCCTGGTAATCCTCCATTTCTCTTAACTTAACGATCTTCTCTTCTACCTCTCTTAGAAATTCACCTACACTTCTAAATGTTTCCTCAACATCAATAGAGCTTATTTCCCCATTTATTGCCTGCTTTATAACTTCTCTTAAATTAGATCTTTTAATTCTGACATCTTCTATAAGAGTTTCTATTGAAAATTCATCACCTTCAAAATCCTCTTCATATTTTTCTACATCTTCCTCTTCAATAACCATATTTAGGCTTTCAAGTTCATCTAAAATTTCTGAGAACTTCGTCTCCCAATCTTCCACATATCCTGTTATGTTTTGCCACATGTCTAAAAGTTTTTCCTCTGTCATGGTTCAACCTCCCTTTAACTACCAAATATAAATTTTAAAGCATTAATTAAAACATTATGAAATTGATAAATAAAAGGTAAAAATACTAATGAAACAATAGACATCATTTTTAATAGGATATTTAATGAAGGACCAGCGGTATCTTTAAATGGATCACCCACTGTATCACCTTCAACACTTGCTTTATGAGCCTGAGAACCTTTTCCACCAAAAGCACCAGATTGTTCAATAAACTTCTTAGCATTATCCCAAGCAGCACCAGCATTATTCATAGTTAAGGCAAGAGGAATTCCAGATACCATTGCACCAACTAAAAATCCACCAAGAGCTTCAAGACCAAATAAAATACCTACAATAATTGGTGAGAGAAATGCTATCATTCCAGGAATAGCCATGTTTTTAATAGCTCCTTCCGTTGTTATATCAACTATCTTAGCATAATCTGCTTTAACACCAACCCTCCCTTCAAGTAATCCTGGAATTTCTCTCCATTGTCTTCTGACTTCCTCTACAACAATTTTAGCGGTTCTTCCGACTGCTCTCATAGCACCTGATGAGAAAAAGAATGGAACAATAGCACCTATTAATGCCGCTGCTACAACTTCTGGTTTCATTAGAGAAGGATTAAACTCCAAACCAAATCTTTGAGTAATCATATCAGAAAAAGCAGAAAATACTGCCATTACTGTAAATATAGCAGAACCAATAGCAAAACCCTTACCGATAGCAGCGGTTGTATTTCCTGCAGCATCCAATGTATCAGTTATTCTTCTAATTTCCTTTCCAAGTCCAGACATTTCAGCAATTCCGCCAGCATTATCAGCAATAGGACCAAATGCATCAACAGTAACTGTAATGCCAGTTATTGCAAGCATACCTATGCAAGCAATTGCAACACCATAAAATCCTCCATAACCACTTACTTCTCCCATCTTAAAGGCGATTACAAACGATATGGCAACAGCAATACCAGGAATAACAGCACTTCTCATACCTAATGCAATACCTTCAATTATATTAACAGCAACACCTGAGTTAGCAGCTTCTGCAAGTTCAACAATTCTTTTTCCTGTTGAGAAGAATTCTGCAATATATCCAATTAAAATTCCTGAGACAAGTCCAAAAACTAATGGCCAAAATAAAGTTAAATTATTAAATAAAACCTTTGTTAAAATTAAAGAAAAAATAGCAAATAATAAACCAACAATAAATACAGTTGAAAGTAGAATTCTTTCAGGTTTCAAATTTTTCAAAAACCCGATAAAGAAATAACCAAAAATAGAAACTAATGTTCCAATAGCTCCGAGTGCTAATGCATAACCTATTCCTAACATAGGATCAGCATTCTTAGCAAATGCTGCTATTACAATAGCAGAAACTGTTCCTGCCACAAGAGAATCATACAAATCTGCACCCATGCCAGCGGTATCACCTACATTATCCCCAACATTATCTGCTATTACTGCTGGATTTCTTGGATCATCTTCTGGAATACCTGCCTCAACCTTTCCAACTAAATCCGCACCAACATCAGCTGCCTTAGTGTATATTCCACCCCCTACTCTTGCAAATAAAGCTACAAATGCTGCACCCATTGAAAAACCAGCAACTACACTTGCAGAAAGCTGAATATCACTACTAATTAGATAGAATAAAAAGAACAATCCAGACATTCCAAGTATTGATAAACTTGCAACACTTAAACCCATAACAGAACCACCAAGATAAGCAATTTTAAATGCTTCAATTAATCCTTTATTCTTAGCAGCATTAGTTGTCCTAACATTTGATATCGTAGCACTATCCATTCCTATCCAACCAGCAAGTAATGAAAAAAATGCTCCAAAAACAAAAGCTATAATTGTATATATAACATAGCTTATACCCTCATAAGATAATCCAAAAGCAATTATTAAAATTACAATAAGTGAAAGAATAGCAATAGTCCTATATTCCCTTTTTAAGAAAGCTCTTGCACCTTCACGGATATATAAGGAAATAGATACCATGTCACCAGTTCCGGCATCCTTTTTTCTTACTATATTATAATAAATAATAGCAGTAAGAAAAGATATAATAGCTGATATAAGAGAGAAAATAACAAGATTCATACTTTCACCTCCTTTGTATTTATAAATTGAAGGGCTTTTTGAATTTCACCTTTTTCATACATTAAAAGACCTTGATAAATTTTTTCAAATTTCTCATTTAAGACTTTCAATTCCTCATCCGTGAAGTCAGATAAAACCCAGTCTTTGAGTGATAAATTCTGCGACTTTCCAATACCTATCCTTATTCTTGGGACTTCATCAGTTCCCAAATAATACAAAACAGATTTCATGCCATTGTGAGTTCCAGCAGAACCTTTTAATTTGAATTTTATTGTTCCTAAGGGTAAATCTGCATCATCATAAATAATAATCAGATTACTAAAATTTAACTTATAATAATCTGAAATTTGTTTAACGGCTATTCCTGAAAGATTCATAAATGTTAATGGTTTAAAAAGTTTAAATTTACCACAATCTGCAATAGCATAATCACCTTTTCCAGATCTAAAAGAACAATTTAATTCACTTGCTAAATAATCTAAAAAAATCCATCCTACATTATGTCTATTTTTCTTATATGCTTCTCCATAATTACCAAGACCAACAATATAAAGCATTATTTCTGAGGTACTTGTTGAACTTCTGTTTGTTGAGTTTCAGTCTTTTCCTCTATTCTTGGAGCTATTATAGATAAAATAACTTCATCTGGATTTTCCTCAAATTCAATATTTTCAATTTTTAAGTCTTTTATATGAATAACTTTCCCTACGTCAAGGTTTGATATATCTATTTCTATATGTCCTGGTATGTATTCGGGAAATGCTTTTATATCTATTGTATGTAAATGAATTTCAAGAATTCCACCTTTCTTTAAACCAGGTGAATTTTCCTGACCCTTAACAACAACAGGAACACTTACACTAACCTTTTCCTTGGCATGAATAATGTGGAAATCAACATGAATAATTTCACCAGTAATAATATCTCTTTGAATTTCTTGAATAAATGCTTTTTTATTGAAATTATCATATTCAAGTTCAATAAGAGCAGTTTCTTCACCTATCTCTCTAATAAGTTTGTAAAAATCCTTCTTAGGTAAAAGAATATGAACATTGTTTTCATTTTTACCATAAGCAACAGCTGGAATATATCCTTCTTCTCTTTGTTTCCTTGCATAAGAAGTTCCTATATTTTCCCTTAACTTCACTTTAATTTTATAAGTTTTCATAAGTCCGAAAATTTTAAAGCAATAGAAATCTACCTTGTCTAGTAATTCTGAAATTATTTATTTTTCTATATTTTCCTCACCCACCCTATATTCAAGCCTTCGGCTTAAAACTTCGCCTTTTATGCCTGGTTGGATACTATCTTAAAATTAGAAAATAACCAATAATTTCGTTCAAATAACGAACATTTCTATTAAAAGAACCATAAGAAGGAATGAAATCAAGAATTGTCTTAGTTGTCCAGTCAATTTGATTTGATGCAATAAGCTTTAAATTCAATTTAGAATTTTTAAAATTTCTTTCAATTCTCTTTAAGTGATAATCTGAACTAACAATTATTACATTTTTAAAATTTCTAATTTCTGATATTCTTATAAAGTTTTGAACATTTTCAAAAGTGTTTCTTGATAGGCTATCTAAAATTAACATACTATCTGGAATTGAAAACATTAATAATTTACTTTTCATCATCTTTGCTTCAATTTTATAACCTGATATTACAATTGGAACATTGTAAATTTTATATAACTCATATGACTTTACAATTCTTGAAATACTCTCATCAGAAAGCCCAGCACCAAGCACAAAAATTACATCTGGCTTCTGGAAATTAACATTTGTTTTCACTTTTAGAAATCCTTTGAGTAATTCAGTTGTTGGTGAAATTGAAATAACATATAAAATTAAAGCGGATAGTAAATTTAAAATTCTTAAAATTTTGTTTTTAATAATAAAAAAATTTAATAAAAAAATTAAAATAAAAATTCCAGGTGGGAAAACTAAACCTTTTAAAATTTTGTAAAAATAAAACATTAAAAAATTAGTAAGCTCCTTCTTTCTTAATTATGACTTTTAATGTTTTTAGAATAATAATTATATCAAGCCACAATGACCAATTTATTACATATATTGTATCAAGTTTAACCCTATCTTCATATGTTGTATTATTCCTTCCACTAACCTGCCATAACCCTGTAATACCAGGCTTAACAGCAAGATAAAATTTTTTAAATTCTCCATAATATTTTTCAAGCTCATCTTTAACAACAGGTCTTGGTCCAACAACTGAAAGATCTCCTTTTAAGACATTTAAAAATTGAGGTAATTCATCTAAGGATAACTTTCTTAGAATTTTTCCAATAGGTGTTATTCTTGGATCATTTTTCAATTTATAGTAAGTTTCCCACTCTTTTTTAAGATTTTCATCACTTTCAAGAATTTTTTTAAGCATTTCATCAGCATTTTCGTACATTGTTCTAAATTTGTATATTTCTATACATTTTCCATCTTTGCCTATTCTTTTATGTTTATAAAAAATTGGACCCTTTGATGAAATTTTAATTAAAATAGCAATAATAATATATACTGGAAGAAGTATAATGATAACTAATAAAGAAAATAAAATATCAAATGTTCGTTTTATAATTCTGTTTATTTGTGAATCAAATTTTGTTGAAGTTTCAAAAATTGGTAAATTTTGAGCAATTGAGAAATGTAGTATTTGATTTGTAAATGAAAGACCAGAAATATCAGGAACATAAAATATTCTTTTGAATTTTAAAGATAAATTTGATATCTCGTTATAAAACTCGTTCAAAAATGGTAATCTCGGAATAACAACATTAAAAATTTCACCTTTATATTTTTCAACTTCTGAAAACTCTACAATTCCAACAGGTTCATAAGCCAAGTACCATTCCTTTCTAAAAAAATCGTAAATTTTATCACTATCAGGACCATCAATAATTAAAATTTTCTCCTTTAAATAACCATTTAGAATTCGTTTTGTAATAAATCTAAGCAAGGGGATAAAGAAAGCGGAAAATACTATTGAATAACCAAGGAATAATCTTGAAAAATCGGGTTTTGTCTTAGTCATAGCATAAATACTAAAAATAAGAACAAACGAATAAAATAAACTTTCTATAATATCTTTACTCTCTTCATAAAATAATCTCCTTTGAGTATATAAGCGCTTTATAAAGAAAATCGTTATTATAAAAAATGCTACAATTAGAATTTCTTTTATTCGGTTTTGGAATTCAAAATAAGAAGCTCCAAATTTTAAAATAAAAGCAGCACTTATTGAAATAGCAATAGCCAAAATATCAGATAAAAGCATTGAAAATATATATTTAAAAGATGTAATTTGAAATTTCGTTAAAAATTTCGTATCTAACATTCACTTTTTAAAAACGAAACCTTGAAAATTTTAAAGCAAGTTTGATAAATAATTTATAAAACCTTTTAAAATCCTTTCTGAAACGAACTCATCCCAAAACTCAATATCAGAACCTTTTTTAAAATTGTTATTCATAATTTCATTAAAATAATAAATAATTTTTTCTCTGTTTATTCCAACAAGAACATTCGTTCCTTTTTCAACTGTAATTGGTCTTTCTGTATTTTCTCTAAGGGTTAAACAGGGAATTTTAAGATAAGTTGCTTCTTCTTGAATTCCTCCTGAATCTGTAAGAACAAATTTTGAGAATTTCAATAATGAAATAAAATCCAAATATCTTAAAGGTTTTGTAATCAATATATTTTTAAAATCAAAATATTGTAAGTTTTTAAATGTTCTTGGATGAGCTGGAAAAATGATTTTTACATAATTTGCTATTTCATTAATGATATTCATTATTTCTTTAAATTTTTCAAAATTATCAACATTTGATGGTCTATGAAGAGTTAAAATAGCATAATTCTTCTCCTTTATTTTAAATTTTTCACTTAAATTATTAAATCTATTATTTAAAATTTTTAGAACACCTATTAAACTCTCTATCATAGTGTTTCCTACAAGATATATAGACTTTAAACTAATTCCTTCCTTTAATAAGTTCAATACACCAGAAGGCTCACTAACGAAGTGTAAGTTAGATATTCTATCTGTTAAAATTCTATTTATTTCTTCGGGCATAGATAAATCAAAACTTCTTAAACCTGATTCAATATGAGCAATTCTTATATTTCTTTTTATCGCAGTTAAACTTGCTGAAATTGTAGAATTTACATCTCCAAAAACAAATATCCAATCAGGTTTATCTTGTTCAAATAATTCATCTAATTTGATCATAATTTTTGCAGTTTGTTTAGCATGTGTATCAGAACCAACATTTAAATAGTAATCTGGATTTGGTATTTCAAAATCTTCAAAAAAAGCTTTATCTAATTCATAATCATAATGCTGTCCTGTATGAATTATTCTTAGCTCCTTAAACTCTTTTGAAAACTTTTTGAATACTGGATTTAATTTTACAAAATTTGGTCTTGCTCCAACAACAAAGAAAATTCTCACTTTTTCTTTTTATGTCTCATCTTCTTTCTTCTTTTCTTAAATTTATGTCTTTTTATTTTCTTTAATTTTCTCTTTCTTCCACATGGCATAATTTTTAACCTCCTTTTATAGAAAGATTCTTAGATGGTTTAAATTTAATTACAAGTCTTGAGGGAACTATAATTTCTTGCCCCGTTTTTATTATTCTTGCCTTTCTAGGCCTTGTTTTCACTACTCTAAAAACACCAAACCCCCTTATTCCTACATCTTCTTTATTTTTTAAAGCATTCTTTATCTCTTCAAACAAAGCATCTACTACAATGGAGACATCTCTTTGAGGTATGCCTGTCCTTGCAGAAACCTTTCTAATAAGATCAATCCTACGCATTGTGAAAATTTTAAAGTATAACAAAGCCTGCCTTAAAATTATAGCTATGAATTTTGATTTTTCAGAAGAGCAGAAACTTATTAAAAAAACTATATTTGAGTTTGCTCAAAGAGAAATAAGACCAATAGTTAATAAAATGGAAAAAGAAAATTATTTTCCTTATGAAATTATAAAAAAACTTGGACAATTAGGTATGTTAGGAGGTTATGCAAACAATATAGATACAATAAGTTCATCTATTATAATTGAAGAAATATCAAAAGTTTCACCAGCAGTTGGTGTTATTATTTCTGTTCATAATACACTTGTCTGTAATGGAATATATGAATTTGGAAGTGAAGAACAGAAAGCAAAATATCTTCCATCACTAATCAAAGGCGAAGAAATTGGAGCTTATGCACTAACTGAAAGTCATGCAGGGAGTAATGCTCTTGCTATTAGTACAAATTATAAAAAAGAAGGTAATAAATTCATTATAAATGGAAGAAAAATTTGGATAACTAATGGACCTCAAGCAAGATATATTCTACTTTATGCAGTTGGAGATAAGCAAAATCCCAAGAACTCAATAACTTGTTTTATAATTGATTCAAAAAGGGAAGGATTTAAAATTGGAATTATTCATAATAAACTTGGTCTTAAAGGTGCTTATAGCTCTGAAATTATTCTTGATAATTATATTGCTTATGAAGATGAAATACTTGGCAAGGAGGGTGAAGGTTATAAAATTGCTATGAAATTATTAACAAGTGGTAGAATAGGAATTGCTTCACAAAGTGTAGGATTAGCAATTGGTGCTTATGAACTTGCTTTAAGATATTCAAAAGAGAGAGAACAATTTGGTAAAAAAATTTGTGAATTTCAAATGATACAATACTATTTAAGTGAAATGATTACAAGAATTAATGCTAGTAAATTATTAACTTACTATGCTGCTTACTTGAAAGATAAAGGGGAAAATTGTAGGCTTGAAGCAAGTATGGCAAAATTATATGCTTCTGAAACAGCTAATTTTGTAGTAGATAGAGCAATTCAAATTTTCGGAAGTCTTGGTTATTCGGCGGATTTTGATATTCAAAGATATTTTAGAGATGCAAGAGTTTTAACAATTTATGAAGGGACAAGTGAAATTCAGAGATTAATTATAGCAAAGGAAATTTTAAAGTAATGAAAAAAATTGTAATTGATATTGAAACAACAGGAATAAATCCAAAAAACGATAGAATTTTAGAAATTGGAATTATTGAAATTGAAAATTGGAAAATTATAAATGAATTTTCAACACTTTTAAATCCAAATGTAAAAATTAGTGAAAATGCTTATAAAATTCATAAAATATCAGAAAAAATGTTAATTGATGCTCCAACATTTGAGGAAATATCAAACTTTCTTAGAGAGAAATTAAATGGAAGTTTAGTTTTTGGATATAAATGTTTAAAATTTGATTTAAAATTCATAAATTACGAACTTCTTAGGGTAAATAGAATACCTGTTTTTCCAATTGTTATTGACTTATCTTACCTAAACGATTTCTTTAAAGTTAAATCATTATATCAGATGGGAAAAAGAATTGGTATTAAAATAAGTAAAAAACACAGAGCTTTATTTGATGCTAAAATAACTTTTAAAATTGTAAAATGGATTGTTGAACATTTTTCAGAGCAATTTTTAGAAAGTTTTACTTTTAAATATGAAAGTAAAATAGAGAAATTAGTAAAAATTACAAATGAAAATAGTTATTCAAAAGTTATTTATAGAAGCAGATATAAAATTTCAGAATATGTAGGATTTCCTATTGAAATTAATAAGAATTTTCTAATTTTTTATAGTTCTTTAAATAATAAGTTTTATAAACTTAAAAAACAAAGAATCATAGATGTTGATTATGATTAGGTTTTTATCATTTTTATTAATTCTATCTTGTGCAAGAGTTGGCTATCCACCAGGTAAGCCTGAAACAAACAATCCGAAATTAGAAATAAACTATTTAGAAAAATTTAATCATTTTCCAATAACATTTAATTTAAAAATTTCTGATGACACACGAATAAAAAGTTTAAAATTATTCCTAAATGACATAAAAATTTATGAATTTGAAATAAACAAACCAGAAACCACACTTGACATAATCTTAGATACAATAAAAAATTTTTCAGATACAATTTCACTTTACAATTTTAAATTTGAAGTTTCTGATATTCATGATAATTTTAAAATTCAAGAAATGAAAGTTTATTATAAAAAGGAAGAAAATCCACCAATTTTAAAAATTTTAGAACAAAATCAACAAGAACTGAAAATTGAAATTTATGATGACACAAAACTAAAAAACTTTCAAATTTTCAAAAATGATACACTTTTGAATGAATACAATCTGTTTTCAAAAGATACAATTTTAACAATAAGAATTGACACTTCTGGATATTTTAAATTCATAGTAAATGATATTTATTTTAATACATATCAAAAAGTTTTTAGATTTAATCAGAACAAATAATTTCAAACCAACAAGGCTTATTTTCAGTAAGGAGCTCAGCTAAATAGTGTTAAGTTGCTAATTATCAATGATTTATAAAAATAATACTGAAATTATTGATTTCATAGGGGGTTTGATGGAGGGACAAAGCTTTATAAGCCGTAGGCTTATTCATAAGGTGGGTGGGGAAAACATAATTTAATAGTTTAACTTTAAAATTTTCAATATGTACATTGTTGTTCTTTGTACTACACCAAAAAACAAAGGTTATGAAATTGCTAAAAAAATTATAGAAAATAAACTTGCAGCTTGTATTAATGTTGTAAATAATATCAATTCAATATATTGGTGGAAAGGCGAAATAAATGAAGACGAGGAAGAATTATTAGTTATAAAGACTAAAAAAGCAATTTTAAATGAATTAATAACTTTTATAAAGTCAATTCATCCTTATTCAGTTCCCGAAATAATAGCTCTTGATATTATTAACGGCAACATTGATTATCTTAATTGGATAGAGGAAAATGTTAAATGAAGGAGATCTAATTTTATTATTAAGTGAAGATAATAAAAAATATCTTGTTGAATATCAAATTTCAAGAAAGTTCGTTTTCCATCTTGGTTATGTTGAATTTAAAGAGAATTTAAAATATGGTGATATTCTCTTAACAAATAAAGGATATAAAGTTTATGTTTTAGAACCTTCAAATGCTGAAATTATGATAAATGTAAAAAGAAAAACTAACATAATCTATCCAAGAGAAGCAGGATATATAATTACTCACACTAATTTAAAAAGTGGAAGTAAAGTTATTGAAACAGGAACAGGTTCAGGTGCTATGACAATAATGCTTGCAAAAATTGTTGGAAATAGTGGAAAAGTTTGGACATTTGACAAAAATAAAGAACACTTAAAAAGGGCTATTGAGAATTTAAGAAGAGCAAAACTTGAACATATAGTTGAATTTCAATTACTTGATCCTTCAATTGAAGGATATCCTGTTAGTGGAGTTGATTGTGTTATTATTGATGTTCCAGAACCTTGGACACTTGTTAAACCTGCTTATAATGCACTAAAAAATTCTGGATTTTGGGCATCTATTTCACCAACTATTGAACAAGTTATTCAAACTGTTGAAGAATTAAAAAATAATAATTTTTTAGATATAAAGACAGTAGAATTACTTGAAAGAGAAATTCTTGTAAGAAAAGGAAAAACAAGACCAAAAGAAATTATGATAGGTCATATAGGTTATTTAACTATTGCAAGAAAAGCTTATTTCTAAGGCTTAATTATTGGACAAGGCATATTTCCACTACTTTAAAATTTTAATTATAATGTTTTTTCTTCTATGGAGTGATTATCCATTTGAAGTAGAAAAATCAATTGTAAATTGGAATGTTCCGGCTTGTTTTTTAAATCAGGAAGTTTCATTATCAAAGGAGAACAACAAAATTATTATAAGTTTTATAAGTGAGGATGAGATTGCTCTTAATTATAAAAATGTTATAAGAATTTCTTATGATAATGGAAATACATTTTTGGGTGATTTTGAATTTATGTTTTGGACAGATTACTGTTATGTAGGAGATCCTGTGGTTGCTATAAAAAATAATACATTTTTTCATGCAGGTGTAATTTACTGTAGAGATAATAACAATCAAATTTATGGTGAAATATACTTTTGTTCCTGTTCAAGTAGTTGTCATTCAAAAAATAATTGGTTATGCAAAATTGTAAATAATGATAACTGGCAGTTCTTCAAGGATAAACCTTGGATTTATATTCACGATAATAAAATTATTTTAGTTTTTACAACTGACAAATTTTCAGGTTATCCTCAAATTGTTGGATATTTAAGTCTAAACAATGGAAATAGTTTTAATAATGTTTTTATTCTAAACATTCCCTCAACTTATGCTTATATTTCTGACGATAAAACAGGAAATCTATTTATTTCTTATAACGACTTTTCACAAAGTAATAAAATTGGTTTTGGCATTTTAAAATCAAATGATGGACAAACTTATAATAATTTAGGAGCAGTTCATTTTAATTATTCATCTACAACTTGTCCAGACTTTTACAGACCTTCTAAAATCTCAAATTATATTACTTGTTATAATAATAAGTGCGCTATTGCCTACTTAGACGACAATTGTTTCTTGAAAGTTTTAACTTGGCAAAATAATAATTTTAGTTATTATAATGTTTATAATCAACAATCAGTATTACCAATAATAGCAAGTTATAATAATCATCTCTATATAATTTTTCAGTCAATTGTAGGTTCTACAATTACAAGTTGTCCAATTATTGGACAAATTAAGGAATATGCTACATTTTGGACTTACTCAATTGATTGGGGTCAGACTTGGACAACTCCAAATAGAATAAGTTCAGTAAATTATGGTTTTTCAATAAATCCAACTGGCCATGATTACTTAGGTCTTGTGGCAGATAGTGGATATCTTTTCGTTGCTTGGGGAAATGATTTTAGAAACGGTGAGGGAGCAAAGGTTTATTTTACTAAAACATTATTTAGTAATAAAATTGAGTTTAAAAATGAAAACGAAAATTTAAAAGTTTATTCAGTAGATGGGCGTTTCTTAGGATTTTATGATAAGAATAAAAAATTAAAAAGTGGTATTTATATCCTAAGATCAAAAAATAATCACAAAATTTTAAAAGTCAAAAATAAATGAAGTCCTAGACAAAACATTATAATTTTACTTTAAAATTTTAAATATGTTATTCATACTTCTTCTTCAAACTGATAGTTTGAGATTTGGGGATAGTTTAAATTTAAAACTTATATCAAGATGGAAATCTAATAAACCTATTGTAGGTATTGAAGTTAAAGGAAATTACGCTTATTTAAGCTCTTTAAAAAGTATATACATTATTGATTTTTCTGATATTAAACAGCTTGGAATTGCTCCTGAAATTAAAGTTGAAGGAATGCCTATAGGTCTTAAAGTGAAAGGTAATTATTTATATGTAGCAGGTGGAAAAGCAGGTCTTATTGTAATTGATATAACTGATCCCTATACAGCAAGTATTGTTTCACAAGTTCCTTCAAGAGATTCTGCACTATATATTGATATTAAAGAAAACTATCTTTTCTTAGCAGATGCAGAAGCAGGTATAACAATTTATGACATATCAAATCCTAAGAACCCTAAAATAATTTCATATTTTGATACTCCTGGTTTTGCTCGTTCTATTCATGTTGTAGGAAATTATGCTTATGTTGCTGATGGACCTGGTGGACTTTTAATTCTTGATATTTCAAATATAAAAAATATAAAAATTATAGGTTCATATACACTCGGAGATACAACATTTGCTATTACTGTAAAATACTACAATAATAGAGCTTATGTAGGTTTTGGAAAACTTGGGCTTTATGTATTTGATGTTTCAAATCCAAAAGAAATAAAACCAATTATAAGATATGTAGGATTAGGAGAAGCCTTGGGATTATATTTAAGAGGAAATTATTTATACTTAGCAGCAGGAAAAGGAGGTGTTAGAATATTTGATTTAGATAGGGTTGAAAATGAATTCAAATTAGGAAGAAAAACAATAGTTGAAGGTGAAATAGCACGATACAGATCACCTGAATACATGGGTGATGTTTTATTTGATCTTATTGTATATAATAATTATATATTTTCAGCTTCAAGAAATGGACTTATAATTTATGCTAACTCATATTGATTTTCTAAAAAACTTTTCTGAATATAAAGAAAAGAACATTTTTATTCTACTTGGACCAGAAGATTATCCAATAAAAACAATTATTCAAAAATTTAATGATTATGAAATATCTTCATTTTTTGGAGATGAAACAAATGTAGAAGAAATAATAAATTACTTGAAATCATCTGATATTTTCAAAAAAAGAAAAAAAATAGCTATGGTTAAAGATTTTGAAGAGATGAAAAATTGGAAGCAACTTTTAAAAATAAACGAAAATAAAGTAATTTTATATTCAAGCTTGAATTTTTATGAGAATAATTTAAAGAAACTTGAAAGCTTAGTTGAAAATTTTATTAAGAAAAATATAACAAAAATTGAAAATTGCGTTATTGTTCTAATGCCTTATTTAAATAAAGATGAAAAACGAAAATGGATTATTCAAAAGCTAAAATCTTTAAATATCAATTTGAATGCTTATCAAATTGAAAAGCTTGTTCAAGTTTTACCAAATGATTTAAAAACATGTTCTAATGAGATAGAAAAGATATATTTAAGTGGTGAAGAGAATTTTGATATGATAATTAGTAATTTTGAGGAGAAAAAAATTTACGAATTTTTAAACTACTTACAAAATTTTGACTTTTTAAATAGTATAAAACTTTTTGAGAATACAAAATTCATTGAATCTAATTCATATATTTTAAGAACACTTTTAAATTTATTATATGAAAAGGAAAATCTAAATGAGCAAATAAAACCTTCTTTCATTATTAAACAACTTAAAAAAATAAATCAATTTTATAGTAAGGAAGATATTTTAAAATTAATTTATCAATCTTTATTAACTGATAAAGCTTATAAGACATTTCATAGAGGAAACTTAGCTATTTTGAGATTATTATATTATATATTTCATCTGGTTCATTTACAACAAAATCAGCAGAACAATTTTCACCAAATCCCCAGCTGACAAAAATACTTTTAACTCCTGAAATTTTTGCTGTTTGAATATCATAACAGCTATCACCAATTATATAGACATCTTCCTTTTTAACTTCATATTTTTCTATTAAATAGTAAATAGCTTTGTTATCAGGTTTTTTATATCCATCATCAACTGTTATTATCTCGTCAAATAAATGATAAGCATCAAATTTTCTTAAAATTTCAATTATAAAAAATTTCGTTTTATTACTAAAAATAATAATCTTAACCTCTAAATTTTCCCTTATTTTCTTTATAGTTTCAAATATATTCGTATATGGAACAAGACCTTCAAACATATAGTTTCTATAAATACTATTAAATTCTTCAATTAAATCTTTATGAAATTTTTCCTTGAAAATTTCCTTTAAAGTTGATTCAATACCACCTCCCACAATTTTTTTAACTTGTTCTCTATCTAACTTTTCAAGATTGTACTTTGAAACAAGTTCATTTATAGAAAGTGTTAAACCAAGAGATGTATCAAAAAGTGTTCCATCAAAATCAAAAATTAATAATTTCATATTTATGCGGGAGGTGGGAGTTGAACCCACACCCCTTTCGGGAGCGGATCCTAAATCCGCCGCGTCTTCCTATTCCGCCACTCCCGCAGGAAGAAAATTTTAAGGTTCAAAATAATTTTTTAACTTTTCAAATTTCTTTTTTCCTATACCTTTAATTTTCATTAAATCTTCAATACTACGATAAGGTCTATTCTCTATAATCCTTTTTGCTAAGGTAGGACCAATACCAGGAACTTGAATAAGCTCTTCATAAGATGAATTATTTAAACTTAATTTCTTAATTGAATCTTCTTTTAAAATAATCTCATTATTCGGTCTTTTTAAAATCTCATATTTTGGAGGATCTAATACCTTATAGTACCAAAGTCCAATTTCACCAATTAAAACAAATGTGAAAAACAAACTAATTGCCATTATTTCCCTTCTATTTAAGTCAAGCATTTTTAATTCTTTCAATTATTTTTGTTGTTGAATAACCTTGTAAATATGGAACAATTTTTACTTCTTTAACAAATTCTTTACCAATAACATCATCAATTCTATAATCTCCTCCTTTTACCAAAATATCAGGTTTTAAAAACTTTATAATTTCATAAGGTGTTTCTTCTTCAAAACTAACTATTAAATCCACATAAATAATTGAAGATAAAATTTTTATTCTTTCATTTAGGGAAAAAATTGGTCTTTTGTTTCCTTTTATTTTTTTTACTGAATTATCAGAATTTAAAGCTAAAATTAAAAAATCTCCAAAACTTTTTGCACTTCTTAATAATTCAATATGTCCGGGATGAATTATATCAAATACACCATTTGTAAAAACAATAATTTTATTTTTACTTTTCAATTTATCAATAATTTCTTTTGCTTCTATTAAATTTTTGTATTTTTTAAGGGGGTCAAAACCCCCCATAAATTACTTCTCTCCTTTAAATTTTATTTCAACTCTTCTGTTTAATTGATAGTCTGCTTCTGACTTTTCAGGAAAAACAACAGGTCTTGTTTCCCCATAACCAACAGCACTTATCCTATCAAGTGATATACAATTCTTTTTCACAAAGTAATCTTTAACAGCATCCGCTCTTGCTTGTGAAAGTCTTAAATTATATTCATCAGAACCTCTAGTATCAGTATGTCCCTCAATTTCAACAATAGCACTAGGAGTTTCTCTTAATAACTGACATAATTCGTCAAGAACAGGATAGCTTTCTGGTCTTATTGTAGCTTTATTTAAGTCAAAATATATATTTCTTACAACAATTTTTGCTTCTTTCTTTACTAATTCCGCTATAATTGTTGTTGTTTCACCAACTTTTACTTGAATTTGTTTAATTTGTGGATAATATGATTGATCCTTAGGTTGTATATTTAAGGCGTATTCGCCAGGACCTATTTCAAAACTATAAGCACCATTATTATCAGTTGTTCCTGATATATTCGTTCCTGGAATACTTATATCTGCCATTACAGGTTTCTTAGTTTCTCTATCCACTACACTAACTACAACCCTTCCTGTTTTCAGTTTTTCTTCAATTGGTGTTAAACTTATGTTTTTAACAATAGCACCTTCAACATTTGCTTGAATAACTTCTGAATAAGTTTGATAACCCTCTTTTGAAACGCCAATTTGAATTACTCCAAGTGGTAAAGAATCAATAGTATATAAACCAAATTGATCTGTAATTGTAGATTTACCACTGGCAACAACTTGAGCATTAGATATTGGGGCATTTGTTTTGGCATCTACAACTTTTCCAGTTAATTTAACAAATTTTGGTACCTCCACTTTAATTTTAACAAGTCCGACTTCTTCAACTGCACTTTCTTTTAATTCAATAGCTCTGACAGTAGCATTATATCCTTCTTTTTCAACCCTAAATGAATATGAACCCGGTTCTAAATCTTTAAAAACAATTGTTCCTGTTTGCTCATTTGTTCTATCCTCTGAAATTTTTAAATTATCTTTAAATAAAGTAACATTTGCTAAAAGAGGTGCTTTTGTTTCACTATCAAATACTCTTATTGTAATTGTTCCTTTTTTAATTTTGCTTAATAAAATTCTAACTTCATTTTTACCTTCACTTATATTTATTGTTCTAACTTCTGGTTGATAATCTTTTGCTGAAACTTCAATTGTATAAGTTCCAACAGGAATTTTCTTAAATTCAAATTTTCCAAACTGATCAGTAACTTGTGATAAGGTTGCTTTTTCAAGTTTTAAACTTACATTAGCATTTTGAATTGGTGAGTTATTTTGAGCATCTTGGACAATTGCAATAACATCACCATACTTAACTCTTGGAATTCCTGCTTCATAAGTATAATTTAATGCTAACCATATACTCCAATCAGGTTTAAATAAATTATTTACATAATCAGTTCCATAAGGTCCATAACTATAACTTAATGGTTTTTCAATTGCTATATCAAAGTGCCAATTTGGATAACCAAATTTTAAACCAAATGTTAATAGTGTTGCTGATGAACCAGTATCAACAGCTCTAAGATAAACAAATTCTGTATAAGGTTTAACAATACCCACATGTGCTAATAATCCTGATCCAAATTGCCAAAATTCATCACCCTTTGTAGTATCACCAACATTATAAATTGCTTCAAAATTCAATCTTAAAGGATACTTTTGAAGTGAGAGAGCACCACCAAGCCCATAAGTTAGAACTTTATATGCAAATGGTCTATATATTCCACCTTTTCCACCCGTTGGATCTTGTGTAGCAAATGGAACATTTTTTATTGTGTCTTTATCAAAGGATGAGGAATTTAGGTATTTTTCTTCTCCAATTGGAATGTTAATATAACCTCTAAATCCAACTGCAAAAGTATTTTTCACAATCGGTATTCCGACTTTGAAATTTGCTTTTACATCACCAAGACCATAACCCAAGTACCATCCTTCACCATTTATATCAAAAGCATCACCAAAATACTTCATTATCACACTTGCTTCAAATGGAGCAAGAGAATAACCAAATCCGAAGAATTGAGAACCAATAAAAGGTTTTCCAAGTTTATTATTCAAAGTATAATCAGAAGCGGAGTACTCGTAGTTTATATTTATTAGATGAAATGTAAGAGCATTTATCCCATCAATAAAAGCAGATCCAACTCTCCTTGTGCCTGTAAGAGCTTCATAGTTCAGACCATAGAGATAAATTTCAGTTTGTGTTATTAACAAAAAGTTTAACATATCCTTCTACCTCCTTTTGTATTCTATCCTTAAATATAAAATTCTCCTGTTAAACTCAGATATAGGCATATTAAGAATAATTTTATCTTCGTTTGATTTTAATTCATAATCAACAAGAGAAGTTATATTTTCAGAAAAAATTTCATTAACTTGTTTATTTTCATAAGTAACATTCGTTGAAAAAATTACTTTACCACTCGAATCAGATATTAAAATTAATTCTAAATTCTTATCACTTCTAACAAGTTCATTCAAGTAACTTCTAACATTCTCTGGAAAACTTTCACTTAAAATTTTATCTCTTGTAAAAAGTCCAACTAAATAACCAATATCATAAACAAGTTGTTTTTTTTGAATTTCAAAATTATTAATAAATTTTTGCTTCTCACTTTCCATCTTAAAGAAAAAGAATCCTAAGATAAATAAATCTAAAACAATTAAAAAAATTATAAAATAGAGAATTTTTTTCATAAGATAACTCCTCTCTCCTTTTCAATTTTCTTTTTAAGTTCTAAAATACCATATATCAAACTTTCAGGTCTTGGAGGACAACCAGGGACATAAACATCAACAGGGACAATTTGATCAACACCTTGTAAAACTGCATAGTTATGATACTTTCCACCTGTATTAGCACATGTTCCCATAGATATAACATACTTTGGTTCTGGCATTTGATCATAAATTTTTCTCAAAACAGGAGCCATTTTCATAGTAACAGTTCCTGCAACAATCATTAAATCCGCCTGTCTTGGTGAAGCCCTGAAAACTTCATAACCAAATCTTGACATATCATATCTTGGCATCGAACTTGCCATCATTTCAATAGCACAGCATGCAAGTCCAAATGTCGCAGGCCATATTGAATTACCTCTACTCCAATTTATAGCCCATTCAATAGCATCTTTAACCCTTGTTAAAATAATTGCTTTTAGAAGTTGCTTTTCTATTACCTTCTCTTCACTCACAATAAGTTTGAAAAGTTTAAAGTTAATTATTACTTTGTTTGGAATCCACCTTTTGATAGGATATAAAAATAACCAATAATTAATATAAATATGAATATAAATGCTTCAAAAAAAGCAAAAATTTTAAATTTTTCAATATTTAAAGCCCAAGGAAAAAGAAAAATCGCTTCAATATCAAAAACCAAAAATGATAATCCTATCAAATAGTAGTGAATATTCAAACTCCTTGCCCATCTGCCAGGCTTAACACCTGATTCATAAGGTTCAAGTTTTTCTGAAAAATTTCTTTTTGGACCTAAAAAATACGACAATAGTAGAACTCCATAAGCAATAAGAATACCAATAATTGAAATTATGAAAATTAAAACATAATCTTTCATAAGATTGAAAAGTTTAAAGGAAATAAAAATGCTTTAAATACTTTGTCCAATAATTCTGAAAGTATTTATTTTACTATTTTCCCCACCCACCCTATATTCAAGCCTTCGGCTTATATCTTCGCCCCCCACTTTAAGCTGTAAGATAGTATGCCTACCTATGCCTTAAAATTTTCATTATGAACATAGTGGAAACTTTAAGGGATATCGTTGAAAATAAAAAGAGCGGTTTATTCAAGGCTGGACAATATATATTTCTGTTCAAGGAAGGAAAACTTCTTGAAGTGGCAGGAAGAACTTCAAACAGAGAAGAAGCACTGAAAGATATCTTAGAAAATGACTATAAAGATTATGAATTTCAAGAAATAAGTTCATCTACATTAATTTCATTTCAGGAACCCCTAGATATTTCTGACAAACTAACAAGAAAAAAAAGAGGTAGGGAAATTAAAACTGATGAGAATATATATAAAAAAATTCAAGATATCAAAATTATGTTTCCAAGCCTGAATAAAATTTTGGTAGGAAAAATAAAAGGAGAAATTCTAGCTTATTTAGGTTTTGAAGAGAATGAAATAGATAATTTAGCAAACAATGTTGATTTAATATATGAAAGATTTGCTGACTTAAAAGATATAATTCTTAGTTCAGAAGATATTTCAACTCTAATTAAGTTTATAGATGATAAGTATGTATTATGTTCTTTGAGTAGTTCTGAAAGTATAGGAATTTTAAGAGTTGTAATAAGTGAGATAATAAAATGAGTGAGAAAAAAGATGTTATAAGATTAGAAGGAACAGTAACAGAGGTTTTACCAAATGCACTTTTTAAAGTAAGACTTGATAATGGAAAGGAGATTTTAGCCTATCTTTCAGGAAAAATGAGAATACATTATATCAGAATTGTTCCAGGCGATAGAGTTATTGTAGAACTACCTGTTTATGATTTAAGTAAAGGAAGAATTGTTTATAGGTATAAGTGATTGTATTAGATACAATTTTCGTTTTTGCTAAAAACAGGACACCATAATTTTAACATTCCTTTAAATAGTCTTGATATTCCTTAAATCAATTTTGAACTTGGTCAAAATTGTTTTGTCCAATAATTCTGAAATGTTCATTAAATCTTTATTTTGCTGAAATAGATGAAACGAGCTTCAATACTAAAAAAACTTCATTTTTATTAGGTTATTGATTATCAACTACTTATCACTATTTATTGGACAAAGTAGGTCAAAATAGAGAAAAACTATTCAACCTAATTGAATTAAAGATGAAAAATTTATCGTTAAGTTATTATAATAATTTTGAAATTGGCCATTATTATCAAATAACTTCATATATAGGAGATTATGGATTTTTTGTATTTAGAAGAAACGACTTTGATGCAACCGGATTTTTTTCTCCTCCAACTATTTTGCCTTTTGCCTATGAAACAACAACGGTTTTTTTGGGAGTAATTAACTATAAACAATAATGAGCATTTTTCTCTAAAATCGCAAGTCAATTATGTTTTAAATTACAAAAATTCTATTTAATAAATCTACATTTATCAAAAAGATTTTCTTTTCTCTATATCAACATTTTCAAGATTTCCAAACTTCTTAGAGCTTTACTATTCACCAGAAATCTCATATCAAAATAAGTTTGTTATCGTTAGAACATTTTATAGATATAACTATAATCTGATAGATTGGGTATATAATAATGATTCGCTTAAATTTTGAGTTATTTACTAAGGAATTTTACAAAACACAACTTGGAATATCCTTTTTTAAATATATAACTTTTGATATTCATTGTAAAAAAATCTATTTTAAGTTTTTAAAAGAATAATAATTTCTCTTAAAATTTCACTTGCTATTACACCACTCTTATAATGGTCAGATATAATTGGAGAAAATTCAACAATATCAGCACTTATTAATTTGCCTTTTAATAACTTTAAACATTCAATAAGTTCCTTAAAACTAATTCCGTTTGGTTCCGGATTACTAACAGATGGAAATATAGATGGATCTAAAACATCTAAATCCAAGGTTAAATAAAACTTATCGTGCTTTTTAACAATTTCCTTTACTGGATTTAAAACTTCAAAACTATAACAATTTTCATTAATATATTCAAGATCCTTAGCATAACTCCTATAACCAAGTGTATAAATTAAAAAACCTTCTTCTTCAAGTCTTCTAATAAATGTTGCATGATTAAATTTTGAATTTTCAAATACATCTCTCCTATCTAAATGAGCATCAATATGAATAATAGCAAATTTTTCAAATTTTGATATTGTTTTAATTATTGGATATGTTATAAAATGATCACCTCCAATGAAAATAAATGGAAAACCATAATTTTCAATATACTTTTCAATAGTTTTTGAAATAAATTCTATTACTTCAAAAATATTAAGTTCCCAAGGAACATGAATATCGCCTAAATCATTATAGGGTTTATAACTGCTATCTTGATAAATTGAATGATCTTCAATTGATTCAATAGCCCATCTAATATAAGATGGACCAATTCTTGTCCCTTTTAAAAAATTCTCTTTTCCCTCATAACAAACTCCAAGAACATTAACCACTACTTTAATAGTAAAATTTCTGCAGGTGTCATTATAATATTTTTCTCTTTTAATTCCTCTATTTCTTTTTCAGATAATTTCTTTATTCTACACTCTCCCTGTTTCCAATCAATAATTCTATTTATTTCAACCCTTCCAAAGCCCCAAGAACTATCAATTTGATATATACTTCCGCTTATCATACTTACTCTAACGATACCATTTCCATTAGGTTCAATAAATTCAAGTCTTCCTGTAAAATCCTCATCAACCGCTTTTCTTAGAATAGCTAAGAACTCCCCCCTAATACTAATTTGTTTTGACATAATAAATTTATTTAAAGTTTTAAAATTTTAAAGCACAAATAATCGGGGGGCGAAGCCCCCCATTAAAACCCCCTAAAATAAATAATTTTAAAATACTTTTTTACAAATTATTAACTATTAATGACTTATCACTATTTATTGGACAAAACATAAGTTATTGATTATCAACCACTTCACACTATTTATTGGTAATCAATTAAGCTTTAAAATTTTAAAAATTGATTATGTTAGAAAAACTTTCAATTGAAGATGAACATAAAGTTATAAGTTTATTAGAAGATTTTAGAAAAACTAAGGAGCCAAAGGTTGAAATTAATTATAATAATAGAGTATTTACAATATATATTATTGCGAAGGATTGGGCTGGCATTATGGATGCTGTTCTTGGCCTGTTTCACGATGAAGGTTTTAATATCCATTTTGCATATGCATTTGCAACTGAGAATGATGAAGCAATTATTGTCCTTAAAATAAGAAATTTAAGCGAAAGTGAGATTGTAAGACTTGAACAAAATAGAAATAAGTTCTTAAATCTTTTAAGAACCGCAATAAAAGGTGGATTATCTTTAACAAAGCTTTTAAACATAGGAACAAAGAAAATTAAAATTTATAATGAAATAATGGATAAATTGAAAAATTTAGTTAATGAAGAAGAATATAAAGATATTATTAATGAAAATGGTGAGTTAATTAAATTTGTTCTTTCTCGTTCAGAACAATACTTATCTGAAAGGAAAATTGAAGACTTGGCTTATATTGTTTATAAGTCTTATAAATTACAAAAGGAATTTATAAAAACAAAAAATGTTCAAATTGATATTCATAATTTTATAACAAAAAGAGAAAAACTAACAGGCTTAACAGTTGTTGGATATTATGAAAACGTTTCCTTAGATGATGTTCTTGATGCATTGAAAGAAGTTATTGGAAATTACCATAGAAAATTTGATAAAGAGTTTATAACAGATGAAGGAGTAATTGTTATAAGACTTGAAATTACAGATGAAAATGAAAACTTTATACCCCAAGATAAGCATTCAATTATTTTAAATTACTTGAAAGAGGAATTTTCAAAACCAAAAGAAAAACGATTAAAATTCTTTAAAATTAGAGCTGGTATGGAATTACATGGAAGGATTTTAATACCTTATTTAATATCAGAAGTTGAAAGGACAAACATATCTCAAATGTTAATTTTACCTGAGGATATAGATACGAATAGAATTGATTTAAGATTATTTTTAATTTTTCATTCTAAGGAACGATGTAACGAAAATGTTTTAATTGAAACATTAAAGAAAAATAAATTTTCAATTTTATCTTTTGAAAATAAATTAAGAGGTAATATTCAAGTTATTCATATAAAGTTATCAGCCTTATTAGAGAATTTTGAAAATGAGATTGATGTTTATAATTCTTTAAAAAAATCAATTTCTGAAATTGCTCCCAAAATTAGAGATTTTGATGAAGGGATTAGGAATTTAAATGTTCAGAAATTATATCAAGTTATGGAAATCTTAGGAAATAAAGTTTCTGAAAGAATTATAAAAAGATTATTTTATCAATATGATGATATTTTGAGATTAAACTTGTCTGCTAATGAAATAGCGGAAGAAATTAAATTTTCTTATACTTTACTTACAAGATTTCTTTCAACAGAAAAAACAATTTATGAAATTTTATCTTCTGAAAGGTTTTATATAGTTGGAATATCCAAGAAAAGAGAAGAGATAGATATTGAAAAAATTTTAAATTTATTTAATGGTAAAATTCATAGTTTTAGTATATTTGAAATTTATAATGTTGGGATAGTTCTTTTAAGATTTCATAAGAATTTTGAATTATCAGAGATTTTTGATATAATGGAGAAAAACTTAATATGAAAAGAGCTATCTATCCAGGAACATTTGATCCTATTACAAATGCTCATATTGATATTATCAAAAGAGCTAAGAAACTTTTTGATGTTATCATTATAGCAATAGCTCAGCCAAGACATAAAAATCCACTATTTACCTTAGAAGAACGATTATTTTTGGTTAAGGAGAGTTTAAAAGATATGGAAGACATAGAAGTCCTAACATTTGATGGACTTCTTGTTGATTTGTGTAAGAAATTAAATGTAAATATAATTATAAGAGGAATAAGAGCAATATCTGATTTTGATTATGAATTTCAAATAGCATGGATGAATAGAAAGTTGTTTAATGAGATTGAAACAATTTTATTAATGCCGTCAGAAGAATACTTCTTTTTGTCATCAAGTATTGTTAAAGAAGTCGCTATGCTTGGTGGAAATATAGATAATTTTGTGCCAGAAATTGTTAAATTTGAATTATTGAAGAAATTTGGATTAAGTAGATAATTTATGTTGCTGATTATAATTATTTATTTTTTCGCTCCCCAATGCCGAAAAATGAGCATTTCAAAGCTGAAAGCTTGAATTTGGACAAGGTAAAAAAAACAAAAATTTATACTTTAAAATTTCTATCTTACTCTCAAAACTTCAATTCAACTAATTGAAGTCCCCTGGGAGTATATAAAAGGAGGATGAATATGTTTATATCTCTGATCGCAAGCATCAGCTTGCCTAATTTCTTTGTTGAAAATAAGGGACAATTTGAAAATAATGTTCTCTATTATTCTTATAGTGGAATTTACATAATGAAAGATGGTTCAATAACTATAAAAAACTCAAAACTCTATACAAAACCTAAGTCAATAGTTCCTGAATACCAAGAAGGTTATCTAAGCTTTCCTGATAAAAATATAAATAACCTAAAACTTTACAAAAGTATAAGACTTAAAGAAATTCAAAAAGGTGTTGATCTTGTTATAAATGCTCCAATTAACAATGAATTTGAATTTTATGTTGAGATAAAACCTAATGCTAAAATTAAAGAATTAACATTTCAAAATCTAAAAGAAATAAAGTTTAAGGAATTTAGAGCATTTTCTGGAAGTGATGAAGTTCCTATAAAACCCATAATTAAAAATAATAATCTTTTTTTTGAAATTGGAAACTACGATAAAAATAAAACACTTATTATAGATCCTGTTGCTATGCTAGTAAGTCCTCATAATGATGTCGTCTTAGGATTAGACGTATATAATAACGAAGTATTTGCTGTTGGATGTACTGATGGATTAAGCGCTTTTGGTTCAACACCTAGGGATTCCTTTGGTGGTGTTGGTGCTGGAACTTATGATGTATTTATAGTTAAATTAAGCTCATATTTATCTACACATTTACAAACAACGATAATTGGAAGTTCAAATGCTAAAAATGAATGTGCTTATGGTGTAAAAGTAGATAGTTATGGTAATGTTTATGTTGTTGGAATGACAGAAGACGGAAATAATTTTGGCATTAGTCCTAATATATTTGGAAATCCAGGTCAAAAAGATGTTTTCTTAATAAAATTAAATAATTCTTTAAATACTATTCTTTTTAATGATATTTTTGCTTCTCCAAGTAATGATGTTGGCTATGCTATTGATATAAAAAATCAAAGAGTTTTCATTACAGGTTATACAGATAATTCTTATCAATTTACTAATATAACTCCTAATGTTTTTGGAACTCAGGGATTGATGGATGTTTTTGTTATTTCAGTTGATACATTTGCTCTAATTAATCCATTCTTAGCAATTATTTCTTCAAGTGATAGTGATGCAGGAAAGTCTATAAAAATTAATGGAAATGTTTTTATTGGAGGATTAACAAAAAATTCAATAAATTTTGCACCTAATAGAACAGTTTTTGGAACAACTGGAAACTTAGATGGATTTATAACAAAACTTGATTTTAGTTTAACTAATCATTTAGGAACTGCTATTTTTTCAAGCCCCTTAGATGATTATATAAATACGATATTTATTGATACAATAAATGGAACAGTATTTTTTGGTGGCTTAACAAAAAATTCTACAAATTTTGTTTGCTCTAATTGTCAGTCAGTTTATGGAACGCTTGGCGGTGTTTCCGATGCCTTTATTGGAAAAGTAGATAATAACTTTACAATGGGTAGTGAAAAGGTTGCCATTTTAACAAGTCAAGGACAAAACTTAGCTTCTGATAGTGAAGCTGTAAATAGTTTATATTTACTTCCCTCAAATCAAATTGTTGCGGTTGGTTATACCCATGATCTACAAACCTTTACACCAAATCAAACAATAATAGGAACAACAAATAATTCTGGTCAATCTGATGCTTTTTTAGTAAGATTAAATGCTTCTTTAAATTCATTCTATCAAACTTATGCTTTTGCTTCAAGTGATAATGATGTTGCTAATTCAATTGTAATGAGAAGCAATAATACCGCTTATATTGGAGGAATGACAATTTATGGGAATGATTTTTATTGTAATAATTGCCCCTCTAAATATATTTATGGTTCTTTTATGAATGCTTTTGATGGTTTTGTAATTATTCAAGATTTTACTCTTTCAAATTCAGAAAAAAATGAGAATTCATTTAAATTTAATAATGGTTTCATTTATTTGAATTTAAATAAACCAAATTATGTTGGATATGAAATTTATGATATTAATGGAAAATTAAAATTATCTAAATCAGTTGGTTATTTATTGCCAGGTTCTTATAAATTTGATATAAATGTCAAGGGATTGTCTATTATTAAAATTAGAATAGGAGATGAAGTTTATATAAAAAAGGAGGTTTTAAAATGAGATTTTTATCATTTTTTATAGCAATGATAGGAATAGGCTATTGTGCAGATTCCCTTAACATAACAAAAATTTTTAAATATAATAAATTCCTTTCAAATACAAGAAGTTTAGTAAAATATAATAATTATCTTTTTGTTGCTACCGATTATGGATTAAGAATAATGGATATAAGTAATATCAATAATCCAGTTTTACTTAATTATGTGGAGAAAAATCCAAAATCTCTAAGAAATTTGAAAATTTATAATAATTATTTATTTGCAAGTTCAGATCTAGGTTTTGATGTTTATGACATCTCAAATCCCACAAATCCTACTATTGTTTTTCAATACCTGTTTATTACCCCCCAGTTTAACCTCATGGATATAGAAATATCTAGTTCTTATTTATATTATTTGGAATATCCTTATGTAATTAAAGTTTTTGATATATCTAATCCATTAAATCCTACTGCTGTTGGAACTATTTCCTCTTTAAATGATTTTTTTTCAGTTTATGTTTCAGGAAATTATCTTTTTACCTGCGCTAATTCAGGTTTAATCATTTACAATGTCTCAAATCCCTCCAATCCAACATTTGTCTCATCAAATCCAATTATTGATTGTAGATATAATACTATTGTTAGTAATAACTTATTATATACCTTAGGTGTTTTTAGTCTTGGAATCTTAGATATTTCTAATATAAATAATCCAAGTCTAATAGGTAGTTTGAACATTACTAATGCTTTAAGTATGGTCAAATTAAATAATTATCTTTATGTTATGAATGATAGCTCAGGTATAAAAATTGTTGATATTTCAAATCCAAATTCTCCTTCAATAGTTTCTTCGTTTAATACTAATGGTTCAGCAATTTATGGTTTTTTAGACAATAATACATTATACCTAGCTAATTTTAATGGTATAAAAATTATAGATGCTTCAAATCCCATAAATTTAGTAGAAATATCAAGTTATAATATATATGGGTTTTCAAGAAAATTATATTTTTACAACAATTACATTTTTACAATAGATGATAAGAATTATATGACATATGGTGGAATGAGAATTTGGGACATAACAAATCCTTATAATCCCATTATAAAATCAAATTTTAAGAGAAATGCTTTTTTAACAAAGATTGAATTTTACAATAATTTTGCTTATTTGGTTTATAATGATTCGTTGATTATATTAGATATATCAAATGCAAATTCACCTACGGTTGTAAATTCAATGCCTTCACCACCTAATATTAATATCGTAATTTCAAATAACTATTTATACGCATTCAATATCAACAATCTAAAAGTTTATGATATTTCAAATCCTTCAAATCCAATGTTGATATATAATAATAGTTTTCCTGCCATATATGTATTTGATATGATTGCTAATAATAATTACATTTATGCAGTTACAACGTTTAATAATAATTATTATTTTTACATAATAGATATTTCAAATCCAAATAATCCATTCTTAGCAAGCTATAAATCAATTTTATATCCTGGAAATTTATCTATTTTAAATAATAGAGCTTATTTATCAGAGGGTGCTTATTTACCTATAAGTGGTGGTTTAAGAGTATTTGATATTTCAAATGTAAATAATGTTTATCAGATTGGATATTACAATACACTTTTTTCTGCTCAAAGTACCTATTTATTTGGAGATTATGTATTTATAGCAAATGGTTATGGTGAGATTAAAGTTATTAATGCTAATAATTTGAATAATATACTAACAGTAGCTTATTATCAAGATAGTTCATTTGTGAATTCTGCTCTATTTTTGAATGGTTATATTTTTAGCTCAAATGGTATTGAAGGTTTGAGTGTTTATAAATTAAATGTAACTAATAAAAATGAAAAAGAAGTTATTTCTTTATTAGATAAGAGAACAATTCAGTTTTTATCCGATGGATATTATAAAATTTATAGTGTTGATGGTAAGATAATAAAGAGTGGTTATTCAAAGAAAAATGAAAAATTATCATTGAAGCCTGGGATTTATATTGTAAATTTAAATAAAACAACTAGGAAGGTGGTTATTCAATAATAAATTGACAAATTGACATAAAAACAATTATGCTTTAAAATTTCAAGCTTACAAACGGGCCCGTAGCTCAAGTGGCAGAGCAGCGGACTCATAATCCGTGGGTTGTAGGTTCGAGTCCTACCGGGCCCATATGTTTTGGTTATTAAGTTCAATAATAATTAATAAAAATGTTTCAAAAATAGCTGATGGTTATTACTATATGGTTCTTAAGGGAACTTCTGATAAAATGTTTATTGTAAATGTTATAAAGGGAAATGTAAATGACAATAATTGTGAAATTCCTCATATGAATATAAAGTTAAGTGTAGATGGAAAAGTTATTGATTGTATTTACAAACCTACAAAAAATCTAAATGAATTTGAAATAGTAATTTATTATAGAAAATAAATTGATTACCGCTATTGAAATTGAAGCAAAGGCAAAGGAATTAAAGAGTAAAGGTTATCCTGTTATATCCTTAGCAATTGGTGAGCCAGATTTCCCTATTCACGAGAATATAAAGAAATCAATAAATAAAGCAATATTAGAAAATAAAAATTATTATCCTAATCCTCAGGGTGTTATTGAATTAAGAGAAGCAATAGCAGAATATGAAACTAATAGGAAAGGAATTAATATAAGTCCTGATGAAATTTTAATAACAGCGGGTGGAAAACCAGTTATATTTTATACGATTTTTTCACTTTGTAATAATAATGATGAAGTTATTTTATTTGAGCCATATTATTTGGTTTATCCTTATTGGTGTAAAGTTTTAAATATAAAATATCATACTATTAAATTAAATGAAGATGGATTAATTCCAAAAGATGAATTATTAAAGAATTTAAATAATAAAACGAGACTTTTAATTATTAATTATCCAAACAATCCACAAGGAAGTTTAATGACAAAAGAAAATTTAGAATTATTATTAGAAGTCCTTGATAAATATCCAAGGATTTATATCTTATCTGACGAAGTTTATTCTGAATTAGTTTATGAAGGAGAGCATATTTCAATTTTTCGTTATAATAAAGATAGGGTTATACTATTAGAAAGCTTTTCAAAAACATTTTGTATGACAGGTCTTAGACTTGGTTATGGAATATTTCCAAAGGAAATAATAAAAAATTTAGTAACATTTAATTCAAATTTAATAACAGGACCAACAACACCTGTTCAATACGGCGGAATAACAGCAATAAAAGATAATGAAGTTAAAAATTATGTTAATTTCATGAGAGAAGAATTTAAGAAGAGAAGAGATTTTGTTTATGAAAAACTAAAAGTTTTAATTAAATTTAAGCCTAAGGGAGCATTTTATTATTTTATAGAAATTCCGTATGATAGTTTGGAGTTTTGTAATAAAGCTTTAAATGAAAAATTTTTAGCATTAACACCAGGTTCATTATTTGGAAATAGTTTTAAAAATTATGTCAGAATTTCATTTGCAAATTCAATTGAAAATTTAGATGAAGGATTAAGCAGGTTTCTAAGTCTTTTATGAAACTTATAGCAATTACAGGAAATGCTGGAAGTGGTAAAACAACAATTTCAAATATATTAAAAGAAAAAGGTTATTGTGTAATAAATGCAGATGAAGTTGTTCATAAGTTATTACAAACAGAAGAAGTTAAAAATTTTATTATTCAGACTTTTGGTGAGCAATTTCTTGATAGAAAAAAATTATCAGATCACTTATTTAGAAATCCAACAGAAATGGATAAATATGAAAAATTTATAAGAGAAAAAGTAATTAAAGCAATAAATGAAGAAATTTTAAAACAGAATTGTGAAACAATAATTATTGATGCAGCTTTAATTTTTGAATATAAGCTTGAATATATGTTTGATAAAATAATTTGTGTTATTGCTGATGAAAATAAATTAATTGAAAGATTAAAAATTAAAGGATATAGTGAAGATACCGCTAAATTAATTCTATTAAGACAAATGTCTCAAAAAGAAAAAGCAAAAAGAAGTGATATTGTAATTGAGAATAATGGCACTATTGATGAACTTAGAGAAAAAATTTCAAAACTTATTCTCAATTTCATTTAAATCAATCTCATAAATAATTCTTCTATTATTATGGTCAAAGTTTGGATTTTTAAGCGATAATAATTTTAAAATAATTTCATCATCAGATAATTTACTATATTTTACAGCAACATTAAGAATTCCATTTAAAAATGCTTCAACTTCAAATATATGTTTTTTATTATCAAGGGATTTTAAAATTAATTCCATATCTTCATAATTGAGACTTTCAATAATATCAGGAATACCATTTATAATAATTTCATTTTCTTTTACCATAACACTAAATCCATAAACTTTTAAAATTTTTAAGCTTTCATCTGGTAGTTTTATTTTAAATGTATAAGGAAATGTTAGCATTTGGGTTTTATATTGCTTACTTAGAAGTTTTTGAAAGTAAATTTTTCTCAAAGCTCTTTCTCTATGAATAATTAATATGCTATTTTTTGAAATTGTTGTTATAAATTTAGGTTTATTTTCTATATTTGATTGATTACTTATTTGAATGTACTTTGGTTTAATTTTTATATCTTTGTTTTCACTTATAAATTTTCTTAGTTCATTATATATGTTAATATTTTTTGAAAATTTTACTTCAAGTTTTTTTGGATGAACATTAATATCAACATCTTTTGGATTAACATTTATAAAAATAATGTAATTTAGACTACTTAAAATTTGAGAAATTTTATTATCAACAACAGGTCTCAAATTCACAAAAATTCTATTTTCTGTATTTTTCTCAAGAATATATAATTCTACGGAAAAATCAGAAGTTCTTAGAACTCTTTTTTGAAATTCACCAAATATTGTTTTTATTCTTTCATCTCTGTTATTAGCTTTTTCAAAAACTAAATGTTTATTTGATAAGCTTAGCTTAAAAGTTATCCTTTCAAATGCTAGAACATAATTTAAAATCACATTTTTTATCTTTTTCATTTCAGTTTTTGAACTTGAAAGAAAATTTCTTCTAATTGGAACATTAAAGAATAAGTCTTTTACAATAATTGTAGTTCCTTTATTACAATAACAATTTTTAAAATCAATTAAATTACCACTTTCAAATTTTGCTTCATATCCTTCAAAACCATCAATGCTACTTCTTATTATCATTCTTGAAACACTCGAAATTGAATGTAAAGCTTCTCCCCTAAATCCAAATGTTTTTAAATTAAATAAGTCTTCAAATCTACTTAATTTGCTTGTCCAATTCTTTTTTGTAATATTTAATAAGTCTTCCTTTTCAATTCCTTCACCATCATCCTTAATTTTTATAAAACTTAATCCTTTTCCTTTTACTTGAATGATAATTTCAGAACTGTTCGCATCTATTGAATTTTCAATTAGTTCTTTTATAACATCAGCTGGATTATTTATTACTTCACCAGCAGAAATTTTATTTATTACATAGTCTGGAAGTTTTCTTATTTTCATTTAAAATACCCCACCAGGCGGTGGGGAAATCACTTCTTTAAGAAGAATTTTAAAACCTCTCCAAGTTCATTATAAATATATTGATTATGTGTTGCAGGGAAATTAAATGGATCAGTTGAACCATCTAAAACTTTATAATGGACAAATTGATTTATATCCTTTCCTTTCGATTGATATTTATTTTTCATATATTCATAAAGAATGGAGTCCATATTGAATATAACAAATTCTAAATCTTGTCCTACTCCTTTTCCTGTTGAAATATAAACTTTTATATCATTATCTACAAGTGAATTGGATTGAGGGGTACTGTAATAATACCAAGTTAAAATGTCATTTCTTAAGAGCCAAGCAAAACTTAGTGTTGGTTCAATAATGTTATCTAAGTCTTTGGTTATAGGAAGATATAAACCTATGCAATTCGTTCCTAAAACAGATATAATATATGTTGAGTCTTGATTAAAATTAGCACAATTGTCAAACTTTGGAGAGAATGCTGCTGATAGTGCAATTATAAAGTTGGAAAATGCTTTAATTCTAACAGGACTTACTCTATATACCACAATACTTGTCTTAACAATACTATCTAAGGTTATAATTGTAGTATCTTTCTTATAAACTACATTATTAATATCTGGAATTTTTAAGAGTAAAGCCATTGTATCAAAACCATATGGAAATCTTGAATTTATGTAATAACTATAAATTAGTGTTTGATTTACATAATCAAGTTGGTTATTCTTAAATACACTATCGTACTTTATCCAATATAATGAATCGTTTATTTCACTCTTTAAGACATTTTTTACAAAATTTTGGGCCATGGGATCACTAAATACACCAAATCCAAGAGGACCACTAATTGAGGCAATACCTTTAAATAAATCAGGTCTATCATGAATAATTCTCATAGCACCATAACCACCCATAGAATATCCAGCTATGTATCTTGTTCCATTTAGTTTTTCTTTTTTAATTATAACATTCTCAACTTGTGGAATAACTTCTTCAATTATGTAATCTTCATATTTACCGAAAACATTTACATTATTTGTAGGATCAATTGAATTTACATAAAAACTTCCTCCAAATGGATTTTCCCCATTTACAAATACAAGGATTGCAGGATTTATTTCATTTCTTGAATAGAGATAACTCATAATTGTTCCAAGGTCATAAACAACTTTATAATAATTATAATCTGAGCCAAATGGATGTAAAAAATAAATTATTGGGTATTTTATAGTAGTATCCATGGAATTGTAATTTGCTGGATAGTAAATAATAACACGAGATTTAAAGGATGGATCAGTTATGTTTCCAGATGTAGATATGCTATATTCGGAATAATATCCTGTTGGAAATGAAATTTCATTATCCTTTTTCTTACAAGCTGAAAAAACTGATAATAAAATTAAAGTAGTAATTAACTTTCTCATATTTTCCCCTCCTTCTTAAAACTTATAATTTAAACCAAATCCAAGAGCAAAAATTGAAAATTTATATTCTCCTGGAAGATTATATTGAGACTTTATAACATCTCTTTTTGGCATTATAAAGTATTCAAAATTTACATCATAGGAAAAGTTGTTATATTCTCTTGAAAATCCACCTGTTAGTTGAATTTTATTACCCGGGTCTGGAATAAGTGGAGTAAATGTTGAATCAGGAACTGGGCTTTGATCAAAAGCAAAACCTATTCTTAATGGAGTGTTTTTAATTATTCTATACTCTAATCCTAAACCAAACTTAAATGTGCTTTTCCAATTTTCTATAAATTCTTCAGTAGATGGTAGGAATTTCCCAAGAATTTTATCGCCAGTTTGTGATGCACTATCTATCTCTAATTTAATAACATCAAACGAACTCCAACTCTGATATTGAATAAAACCACTTAATGTAATTTCTTCAACTTTATATGCTAATCCAAAATCTACAATAAGAGGTAATTTAAATATAGCGCTTCCTTTTGCTAATGAACTTCCAATTCCACCAAGAAATATGGGATTTCCACCGGATGAGTTATAATAATATGAACTTTTTGGAAAATAAACATCTGCACTTATTTCTCCATTTATTTTTGGATTTGAATTATACCTTACCGCTAAACCAGTTTTCAAAGGACCAAACTCATATTTAACACCACCATTTAAGACAAATCCCCATCCACTACCTGTTAATTTTACATCAATAGGCATATATGAATATGGATAACCAAGGTCAGGGATATTATCCTTATTTGCATCAAGAAGAGCGAAATCAACTTTTCTTAATAAAATTGATGTTCTTGAAATTCCAAATGCTAAACCAAATGAAAAACCACCAAATTTTTTACCATAACCCAGAACAGCATTTATTACTTCAATTGAACTCTCATGGTCTATTTCTGGATAATTATCTAATCCATCATCTCTATAACCTATTGGTAATGAATATAAATCCCATCTTGTTCCAAGACCAAATGGAACATATAAAGCAAATCCGAAGTTTTGTCCTTTATATGGTAAAACAAAACCAAAAGCAGGTATTAAAAAACCTTGATCTGAATTTATTGGATAATTTTTTAAAGAGTAAGGTCCATCCATTCCAACAATACCAGTTCTTGTTGTAGCACTGCCAAACGTTCCAACAATTGAGCTATGAATACCAAAACTTTTCTTAGCATCTCCAAGACCAGCAGGATTCCAGTAAGCAGCAGTCCAATCATCAACAATTGAAACGTAAGAACCTGCTAAACTTAAAGCTTTTCCACCTACGCCAGTTAGTGCAAAACCACCAGCAAAAGAAATATAAGGAATTATCAGAAAAATGAGAATTTTCCTCATAATGAAAATTTTAAAGTATAATTAAAGCTCTGTCAAAAAACTATTGATTTTTTTAGGGAATTTTTAGACAAAGTAGACACAACAAAAATTTATGCTTTAAAATTTTAAAACTATGAAAAAGTTTATATTTACTTTTTTTGTTCTTTTAAGTTTAGCAAATGCAAAAATAAACCTTGATGTTGAATCAACTGTTATTACAAAAAACCAAAGTGCTATTATTTATGCTTATAGTGATAAACCTTCTATCTTATCAGTTTATGATAATTCAGGTAGAATGATCTACAATTTCTTAAATGTCGGTAATAATGTTTATAAACTTCAACTCTCAAAACAAGGATTATATATTATTATTCTTAGAGAAAAAGAAACAAATGAAATGAAAAAGTTTATTTTAGTTCTACCTTAAAGTAATTCATAATTAAAACAATAAATGCCCAAAGTGGAAAGAATAAAATTAAGCTATATGGACTTATTGAACCGAAAATAAAACCTACTATGCTTAAAAAAATTGCTTTTGAAATGGGATTAGAAATTGAATTTATTGTATTTATGATAATATAAATAAAAAATAAGATATAAGCAAGAAAAACAAAAATCCCAAACTTAGCTAAAATTTCAAGATAAAAATTATGAGGATCTTTGAAATAGAAAACATAGTACTTTGATTTCTCTTCAAGAAGGTATCTCAATTGACCAACACCAACACCTAATCCCTTTGAATCCAAAAAGTATTCAAAAGTTGATTTATATAAATTTTCTCTAATTATTGTTGAAAAGTCCTTTTTTGCTTTTAATGTTGTAATAATTTTGTTTCTAAAACTTGCATAAAATCTTAAAAATCTCTCATCTTTTATAAATTTAGGATATGATGTGTTTGAAATGTAATATAAAAAATACAACGAAAATATAATAGAAAAAAATAAAATTGGAACATAAATTATATTAAATTTTCTATTCATTAAAAATGGTAGGGTTATTGCTTGAAAGAATAAACCAATAATATTTGCTCTTGAAACAACATAAAAAATTATAAAAATTCCAGAAAGAATTAAAGGAATTTTTATTAGGTAATTCCTAACAAGAAAAAAAATTATAGGTAAAGATAGGATAATATATGTTGAAAAATCATTCTGATTTCCATAAAAACTCGTAGGTATATAAACTTTTGAAGTGACAATAAATGTCTCAAATTTATTCTCTTTATAATTTGAAGGATGATATTGCGAACTTATTAAGTGTTTAGCGGTTAGGATTTCCCAAAATGCAACAATTATAGAAATAAAAAATACTAAAATCCAAATTTTAAATAAAATTTTTAAATCTCTTTCATTTTCAATAATTGAGAGTGAAATTAAGCAAAAAATAATATAAACTGTTAAGTTAAAAAGTTCATTTGGAACATATTTAAAGTCAATAGCCCATAAAAGACTTAAATATGACCAAAATAATAGAATTAAAAGAAACCATCCATATTTAAGGGAATTTTTAAGGAAATTATAAAATGCTCCTTTTTCAAGAATAAATTTTAAAATTAAAATTAATATTGTAATTAAGAATAAAATTCTAAATGGGTAAATAGAAATACCTATTTTAAAATAAAATGCTTGTCCAATAAATCCAAAGAAAAATGTTAAAAAATAACTAATTTTTAATAAATTTGAAATAGACAAAAGCATAAATGGAAAATGTTAAAGTATAAGTAATTAAGCTTGAAATTGATGCTCCAATTATTGAAAATTCTTTAATTAATAAAAATGCTAAAATTGATTTTATAATTAGAGAAATTAATGAAATAATAAATGGAATATATGTTTTTCCAATTTTTATATTTATATAAACCGCTATAATTGATGAAGGATTATAAATTGCTGTTGATATTAAAATTATAATTGATGGCAAATATGAGCTTTCAAATTTTTCTGAGAATAAAAAATTTATAAATGGCTTTCCAAAAATTATAAAAAACAAAATTGTTAAAATTTGAAACAACCAAAGAATTAAAATTGATCTTTTAAGTATTGTCTTTCCCTCATCCGAGAAAAATTTTCCCGCAACAGCGGTAATAATAAAGGACAAAATAATAAAATTTATCTCCCCTATACTAATTGAAACTGAATAAATTCCAAGAATATCCTTTGTATAAAATTTTTCAATTAAAAAGAAATCAATCCTATATAATAAAAATGTAGTAGTTGTTGATAAGGCAACAAAAATCCCATGTCTTAATAAAATTTTTAGTGCTTTTAAGTTTATTTGTAATTTAAGAAATTTCCAAAATTTCAAAATTATATAAAAAAATAATAAAATGAATGATATTAAATAGGAAAGAATTACTAAAAGAACACTCTTTTGAAAACTTAAAAAAATTAATATAAATTTAAATGTTAAAATTGAGGGTGCATTTTTAACTAAATTAACCAAATTTAAATTATCTATTGCATATCCAATTCCTTCCATATAATTTACAACATTAGCAAAAATAAATGCTATTATTATGAAATAAGCATACTGATAATGAAAAAACTTAAAAATAACTAACAACATAATTGAAAAAATAATTGTTGTAAAAATTGTTAAATTAAAAACATCTTCAATTTTATATTTTAAATTACCTATTAAATAAGAAAAACTTGAATAAAATGTTGAAGTAAATGATAAAATAAGTGTTAATATATTTAGAAATAATGCAATTTCTCCCCTTCCCTCTGGACCTAAGAATTTAGCAGTTATTACAATTATTAAAAAACCACAGATTGAGCCTAAGGCTTTTAAAATTAATGATTTAAAAATTCTACTTATAAGAGTAGAATGTTGCACTTTTTATCCGAATAGGAGTTTTGAATTTCAATATAATTATAAATATCTAATCCCCTATTTACAATAATAACATATTCATCTGATATATGTTTTTCGTAGTTTTCAAATCCTTCAATTAAATAATTAAAATGAAACTTTTTATTCTTGTTAGAAAGTAAGTAAATTTTTAATTCATTTAGATTATAAAAGATATTAACATTTTCTAAATTAGTCCATCGTTTTAATTGTAAAATTGTTGAAATTTTTTTGTCAAGCATTTCATAACCAAGAGCATAAATAATTCCAAAAATTAAACCAATAAACAATGAAAAGATAATAATTTGGAATTTGTTTGGCCATATAGGTTTATATGGCTCAGATGCATAAGCAACAATATAAGCAGGTGAAACAGTTTTTGCAATAGCAATTTCAGCACCTATAATACCTGATATTATACTATCTATTCTACTTAAATAATTCACAACTTGATTATTGAATTTTGCATAGTCAATATCTTTTAAATAATAACGTTCAATAATGTTTCTTAAATAATTATCCTTAGGATTAATTGTTAGTTTTTTTATAATCTCAGCAAGAGCCTCTGATGATAAACCCCCTCTAAATTCAAGTAAATAAGATACAAGTGTTAAACTATCAAGTCTTATTTTAGCTTGTAATTGTTTTAATGAATCTAATTGATAATTTATTTCTTTTAAAAGTTCTTCCAATTGAGCTTTTGATAATTTTGCTACTCTTCTTTCTTGATCTAATGACCAATCTATGTATCTTTTAGCAATGTCATTAGTTATCTTAACTGCTAAGGATTTATTCTCATCCTCAACACTTATTTTTATAAGATCAGTTATTCCTTCTTGATTGATTGAAACTTTATTCTTCATCCAATTTTCAATTGTTTTAGGATAATTTTGGTAAACAATTTTTCCTGTTATTTGATTATTTAATGGCTCTGATTTTTTTAGCTTAAAATTGAATAAATTACAATTTATTTCTTCATTAAAAATTCCACTACAAATTAAATTTTTTTTATCAAAAACAAAAATACTATCATTCTTAATTTTTAAATCAAAAACGAGATTTTTCTTTATTGTATCAATTATTGTTTTTTTCATATCAACTTTTATAAAATTAGGGACTTTAAAATTCAAATTTACACCATTCTCTTTTAAAACTTCCCCACTTATAATTTTAATAATTTCAATCTGAGAGCCAACTTTGTCAATAGGAACACTTGGCAAAAGTCCTTTATAAGAAATTTCTTGTCCAATTCTTGGAATAACTTCATATACATCAACCTTGACGATTGCTGTTGATTTATAAATAGGTTTTGAAATTAAAATTATGATAAATCCTGTAATTATAAAAAAGGCTATTGAGATAACAATTATTCTCCACCTTTCTTTTAAACTATATAAAATATCTATGATTGAAATATGTTTCATAAAGCTTTAAAATTTTAAGGTTCTTTGAAAATAGCTATTATTTTACCAACACTCCAAGGAGGAGGCGCTGAAAAGTCTCTTATTACTCTTGGAGAATTTATTGTGAAAAATTATCCCGAATTTAATATTGATTTTATTCTCTATAAAGATATTAGGGATTATGATACAGTTTTGGATGTTATTTCTATCTTAGATAAAAATGAAAAAGTAAGCAAAAATTTATTAAAGTTTTTCAATAAATTATATAAAGTTTTAAAAAGTTATGATATTATAATTGGTGGTCTTGAATTAGAACCAAGTTATATTTCAATTATTTTTTCAAAAATTTTAAGAAAGAGGAGTATTAGCACGCATCATAGCCTTGAAAACAAGCTTATTGGAAATAAATTTTTTTATCATTTCTTAAATTTTATTTTGCTTAGATTTGCTAATTTTAATATTTGTGTTTCAAATGAAGTTCAAAAGTTAATTATAAAATTATATAAAGTTCCAAGTAATAAATGTATTTGTATTTACAATCCAATTGATATTGAAAAAATTAGGATGTTATCAAATGAACCAATTGAGGAGGATTATAAATTTATATTTAGTAAAAAGACGTTGTGTTTTATAGCAAGACTTGAAGAATATAAGGGCTTAAAAAAAGTTATTTCTGCTTTAAAACATTTAGAAAATTATCATTTATTAGTTATGGGTAAAGGAAATTTTAACAGTTATTATGATTATGCTAAAAGTCTGAATGTTGAAAATAGAGTATTTTATATCGGTTTTAAGAAAAATCCTTATAAATATATTAAAAATTCGTTTGCGCTTGTCTTACCATCCGAGTTTGAAGGCTTTGGAATGGTTTTTCATGAGGCTATGGCTCTTGGTGTTCCTATTGTTGGAAGTGGTATTAAGGAAACTTTTGGAAATAATAATGAATATGGAATATATGCTAATAGTATTGATGAGATTGTAAATGCTATAAAAATGCTTGAAAATGAAGAAATTTATAATTACTATAAAAAAACTGGAATTAAAAGAGTGGAGAATTTTAGAGTTGATAAAATTGCTAATGAATACATTAATGTTTTTAAAGCCTGTTAAATCTGCTGTTATTGTTCCTATTATTGATAATAATGAAATTCTTTTAATAAAAAGAAGTAGAAATTTGAAAAATCATCCTGGTGAAATTGCTTTTCCTGGTGGTATTATTGAAAATAATGAAGAACCAGTAGAGACTGCTCTTAGAGAAATTTATGAAGAGATTTCAATAAGAAAAGAATATTTAACAATTATTGGTATTCTTGAAGGTGTATATATTTCTAAAACAAATTTTCAAATTATTCCTGTTGTGTCAAGACTTGAAAGGAAAGCATTGAAAGAGATAAAAGTAAATAAGGACGAGGTTGAAGATATTATTATTTATTCTATGGAAGAGCTTCTAAAACTAAGAAGGGTAATTATTCCTGGTTTTTGGTATATATTTGCCTCTTCAAAGGGTGTTATATGGGGAGCTACTGCTAAAATTATAAATGATTTTTTAAAATCCCCTTACAATAAGAATTCCAAGTAAAACCATAATTATTGCTAATATAAAATTTATTCTTCCAATTATTCTACTATATTTAATTAATTTTTTATCACCTGTTTTTGTTGCTTTTGGTCCAATATAAAAATCATGAATTGCTGAAATTGTTATTATTATTAAGAAAAGAAAAATTTTTAGCCAAGTTAAAGTATAAAAACCCCGATAAAATGAATTAAAAATTCCAGTTAATAATAAAAGTGGTAAGATAATCCAACCTACAAATTTGAATTGATTTCCGATTTTATTAATAACATCAAGAAAATAATGTTCTTTTCTTAATGGAATAAAAAAAATTATTAGAGAAAACATTCCTCCAAGCCAAATACAAGCACAGATAATATGAATAAAAACCGAAATCAAATATAACGTTTTCATTTAAATTCACCTGGTTTTCTTATTCTTGGAAAAATTAAAAATAAAAAGTAAAAAATACTTACTATTTGAAATAAAATACCAACAAGAGCGATATAAAATGCTAATTTGTTAGTTCTCGCAAATGGTTCAAATAGTGTTCTTAATATAATACCTGTATTTAAAAGAATATATAATGTGAAACCTTCTTTTTCTGTTGTAAATCGTTTTTCAATTGATATTTCCTTTGTTGGTTTTTGCGGAAACATCCATAATGCTACACCCATAATCATTTGAATTACAAATCCGATGAGAATTAAATGCGTATGAACACTAATTAGGTTATAGCTCCAATAGAAAATTTTGAATTGATATGATAAGAATATAAAAAAACCAAGAATAACTCCAATAATAAGATATATAAGAGATGTTTTTAACATTAATCTTTGATAAGTAAATTTCATAATTTAAAAATTTTAAAGTTAAAACTTACTAACTTTATGCCTTGTCCAAGTCCCCCTTAAATTCCCCCTAAAAAAATAATTTCATTAAAAGTTTCACAACTTATTAATTACCAATAACCTAACACTATTTATTGGACAAAGCAATAATTTTTTGAAATTTTTATAAGTTATTGATTATCAACCACTTAACACCCGGCTTTAATTTTCGCTCCCTTAAATTTCCCCCGAAAATAAATTTCACTAAAACTTTAATAAATTATTCGTCCAAGCTATAAAATTTTATTATTGTTTTTCTTACTTTATATAGTTGGAATTTTATTATTTGTGTTGAGTTTTTATTTTGGATATATTATAATTATTCCTTTTATTTTAATTTTGTTATTTTCAAGTTTGCTTTTTGTAGATTCAAAAGAATTTTATTTTTGGCTCCTTAGCTTGCTTATCGCTATAAGACCTATAACCATAGATTTATTCTTTTGGAATACTTTTATTTTTGGATTTAAAATAACACATATATATAGTTTTTTTCTAATTACACTTTGTTTTTTGGTTGTTTTTAAATTGAAAGTTGATTTAAAATCTTTTCATTTTTGGATTATTCCTGTTATTTTCTTTCTTTATCACTTTGCATATTTTTTAAATTTTTTATTAAATAATGGTAATATTTATGGTTCATTAGAATACTTTTTAAGAAGTGCAGGAGGGGTTCCATTTTTCTTTGCTATAGGATATCTTTTAGATAGTGAAGAAAAATTCATTAAGTTTTTAAAAATTGTTTTAATTCCTCTTTTGATTTTAATTTTCTTTTCTATTATTTTTTCATTTTATAGAATTGATGATTTTTATATGATAACGGGTAACCAAAAGCAATTTTGGAGGTTAAAGCTACTCTATCACGATGCAACACAGTTAGTTATATATCTTACAATGGCTTTTATTATTTTATGCTATCTTTATATTAAAGAAAGGAAATTTTATTATTTATTATTTATTTATCTTACATTAATTCCTATATATGCTACTCAGACACGTTCTGCTTGGGTTTCATCATTGTTAGTTTTTTTGCTATTTTTAGTTTGGATAAAAAAGCTACATTATCTTATCCCTTTTATTATTTTCTTTATTTTAAATTTTAATTCAATTTTAGAAAGATGGAATTATGCGGGTATAGAATTTTCTGAAGATGTAGGATTTAGTGGTAGAATCGCTCTTTGGAAAATCGGTTTGGCTTATTTTTTAACTTTTGATCCGATTTATAAACTTTTTGGACAAGTGGCTGAATTTATAGTAAAAGGTGATTTTCATAATCAGTATATGTCTTGGTTAATATATAATGGTATTTTTGGTTTAATTTTTAACATATTAATTCTAATTTTTTTGTTTATTAATACTTTTAAATTAACAAAAAATCCTATAATTTTGATGAGTTTTATTTGGATATTTGTTTCTGGTTTTTTAGGAAATTTTCTTATTATGCCAAATGTTGTTATATTCTTATGGTCAATCTTAGGTTATTGTTTAAGGAACCATTTAAAATAAGCCTAAAAGCTTGGTAATTTTCTTTTATAGTAAAAATCAAAATTTCCATGTAAAACTTTTTCAATGTAATTTAGAAGGTAATAGGGATTGCTTTGTCCAATAAATAGTGTTAAGAGGAGGGGTTAGGGGGAATAAAAATTTGTGCTTTAAAACCTTAGAATGGCTGAAATGAAATGGAAGGAGTATAATAAAAGCTTGGTAAAAAGGGGAGAATTATGGATAAGTAGAGATATTTTACAAAAAATTCAAAATAAATACAAATCTATCTTTTATAAAATTTATACTAATTTTAAGATATATGTTCAATTTGCCATATCGACAAACGGAGGGTTTTATACATAGACATACCTAATTTTAGGACGATATGTTATAGGAACAAGAAAAGGGAGATAGTAGTTATAGATTCAACTGGTATGAAGATTACGAGTAGGGGAGATTGGATGAGAAGCAGGAGGAGGGTAAGCAATAGGAAGGGTTGGATAAAGGTTCATATAGTCAAGATTGTAAGGAAGGATTAAAGATAATAGAGCGATTAGTTGAGAGATACGAAAGAGCTAACAAGAGGATAAAGAAGGTAATAGGTGATGCTGGGTAAGAAGTAATGCTAAGTTAAGTAATAATTTAAGTAGGAGCAGGATAATACGGTATATGAGGGATAGTTTAAGTAACTGAAGTAAGGAGTTAATTAGAGAGTTTCTTTTCTGCTTATAAGAGAATTTTTGGTGAGAGTGTTAAAAGAAGGAGATATTTTTAAGTTATTGATAATGAATAGTTTTTATAGTTATAATAATTTGACTATTTGAGGAGTGGTAAGGGGTGGTGATGGGTTGAAATGTTAGGAGGGTGCCTATAAGGGGAATGGAAGGAGAATTATTGGACAAGGCAGGATGCTTCCAGTTTATATTTTATTTAAGAATATCAGAAATTATCCCTTCAAGATCATTTAATCCCATTATATTGAGCTTTTCTTCTGGTTATATATATAATAATTTTCCAAAGCTTAAAAATTTATTTCGCTTTATTCTATTTCTTCAAATAGTTATAAATATATTATTCTCTCTTATTGATCTTAAAATAAACTTAAATACTGATAAGTTTTACAAAAAACTTGAGAAGATATCAAGAGATAACAGCTTAAAAGTTTGTTCCTTTTTAAGAGAATCTAATTTTTATCTTTACCTTTTTTATCCTAACCGAGATAACTTGGTTTATTTCTTTTCAAGACGTTCAGTGGATGTTAACTATTTAAATTGTGACATTTTAACATATCATGATATTTCTAAAAAAGTTATTATTCACAACAATAAGATATATCATTTTAATGACGAATGGATAATGAACTTAATATCAAAGCTCTTATTTAAAAATTAGGAATTTTTCTTCTATAATAAAAATCAAAAGCACCGTATAAAACTTTCTTAATGTAACT
>Ga0197143_1000345_pt1 | contig 54212 bp, 54 predicted proteins | sample GBS70_MetaG_FD_148603 | JGI IMG/M metagenome (GOLD analysis project Ga0197143, IMG submission 148603) | Sediment microbial communities from Great Boiling Springs, Gerlach, Nevada, United States - GBS 70_MetaG | ecosystem: Environmental > Aquatic > Thermal springs > Hot (42-90C) > Sediment... | reverse complement strand
TTAACCGTTAAAAAAAATTTATAAATACGGATAACGGAACACGAAAAACGAATCACGGCTTTCCCCTTGATTAAAAAAGGATTGCGACGGTTTGCCGTCAACCGTCCACCGTCAACCGTTAAAAAATTTATAAACACGGTCAACGGATAACGAAAAACGAATCACGACTTTCCCCTTGATTAAAAAAGGATTGCGACGGTTTGCCGTGAACCGTCGCTCGTGAACCGTCAACCGTAAGGAGAAAAAGCTATGAAAATAGAAGACCTTGATGTTTTTAAATTATCACACCAATTGACACTTGAAATTTATAAAATAACCGAAAAATTTCCTTCGAGTGAAAAGTTTGGATTAGTATCCCAGATGAGAAAAGCAGCAGCATCAATCCCTATGAATCTAATGGAAGGAGCCTATCGTATGAGCAGAAAAGAATTCCGCCATTTTATAAGTATTGCCAAAGGCTCTTGTGGTGAAATAAGATACCAACTTCTTTTAGCAAAAGACCTTCAATATCTCCAAAAAGAAAAATATAATCAGCTTGAAAGTGACTACGAACGAATAAGTATGATGCTTACAAAACTTTATAAATCTTTATAATAACACGGATAACGGATAACGAAAAACGAATCACGGCTTTACCCTTGATTAAAAAAGGATTGGTTAATATAATTTAAAGAGCCTTATAAATATTAGGTTTAGTAATGGTAAGAGTAAATGGGTTCTTAATGGTAATAGTATATCCCCTAATAAGGGGTTCTCTAAATGGAATAAAAATGCGTCTATAAAATTGAAAGAGAATGGTAAGAGTTAATTGAAAGAGAATGGTTTAAATATTCTGATTAAGAAGGCTTTTGGAAAATGGGAAGGGTAGGCATCCCCTGGATGATGGGGGTTATAGGAGGGATGTTTTTTTATAAAATTAAAATCCTTGATTTAAAAATATTTTTTTTTATAATAAAATATTATGTTTATTGAGTTAGTAAAAAGAATGAAAATGCGGTATTTGTTTTTTATTTTTCTTTTATTTTTTTTAATATTTGCCCAAGAGAAAAATGATAGTCTTAAATCGTATAAAAAGGCACCAAGTTTTTCTCTTTATAATCTTAATAAGGAAAAGGTTTATCTTGACTCCCTTTTAAATAAAGGACCAATCTTTATCAGTTTTTGGGCTTTGTGGTGTAAACTTTGTATCCAAGAGTTGGATGCTTTTAAAAAGGTTTATGAGAAATACGAAACCTTGGGATTAAAGGTTTTGGCAATTTCCGAAGATGGTCCAAGGGCAATAAATAATGTGAAAACCTTTGTCAAAGGGAAAAAATGGCGCTACGAGATTTTGTTAGATACCGATGGAAAAGTAAGGGAACTTTTTGGTGTTGGTTCAATAATGCCAACAAGCTTTATCCTGGATAAGAAGGGAAATATCCGTTTAATTTCCCGTGGTTATCGGAAAGGTGATGAGAAGAAGTTTATTAAGGTTATTGAAGAGTTGATTAATGAAGATAAGAAGGATTAAATTTTTATTATTAATCTTTTACTTTCTCTATTCCCAAGAAGAAACAATAGAAAAGAAGATAAATATCTCTGCCGAAGGTAAAGGTGAATATTGGTTTTGGACAAAAGAAGATACCCTTTTAAAACTTTCTGACCATTTAGAATCAAAATTTCGCCTGCTTTTTAATTATGAGAATATTTATTTAAGGACAGGAATATTTTTTTACCAACCAAGCTTGCCAAGAAAACCTTTTAAAGAATATTATTATAACTTTGAATACGCAAGTAATAAGTTTGATTTTTTAGTTGGTAATTTTTATCAGGTTTTTGGTCGGGGACTTACCTTTCGTTCTTATTTAAATGAAGATTTTCGTTATGATAAACTCCTTTTTGGTGTCAAAGGGGGAATTCATATTCTCAAATCGGATATCACGGTTTTTGCCGGTAAGATGAAGAATATTATTTTTCAAGAAAATAGATATCAATACGAAAATGATACTACCGACCAATTAAGGGGCGGTGAGATTATTTTTTATCCTTTTCCTTCAATAGAGATTGGTGGCCGTTATGTCCGTTTAAATAAGGAGAAAGATATAACTCCCCAAGCTTTTACGGAGATTTTTGGACCAAGTATTTCTTTAAGTTATAAGTTTTTTGATTTATATTATGAATTTGCTCAAAAACTCTCCACCCGAGAATTAATCGGTGGAAGGAAAAAAGGGAAAGGTCATTATTTAGCAACTGCTTTTACTTTTATTGGTTTCGGAATTAGTTTAGAAGGAATGAAGTATGATAGTATTGATTTCGGTGGCGAAGGTTATCGGTATAATGATGTGCCAACACCTATTAAAGAAGGGATAGCTATTAATCGCGGAAGAGATGAAAAGGGATTTAATGTCTCTTTAAATTTTACTCCTTGGGATTTTTTCAATTACGAAGGTAGTTACGGTTATTTACAAACGGAAAAAAAAGATAAGTTTGTTAAAGAGATAATTAGTAAAATTGATTTTAAAATAGCTGAGATTTTTGAAAATATTTTTAACTTTACTTATTCTAAGAAAAAGGAGATTGAGATAAAAGTTCCCAGAAGCGAAGATTTTAAATTTAATAACGAAGCAAAATTCACTTTTGATAACCATACTTTTGGTTTAGAAATTCCTTTTGGGATTATTTATGACGATACCCAGAAATATAAAGATTACGGTTTTGCCTTGGAATACCAATATAACCCTTATTTTATCTTTAATTTTAGTTATAAAAAGACTGATAAGAAGGTTTTCCGCTATGACTATGAAGATAAATGGCTACTTTTTGAAGGAGCCTTCTTTATTACGCAGAATATCTCTTTTAATATCCGAATGGGAGAAGAAAGGGGTGGGCTTATCTGTTCTGGTGGTATCTGTCGGTATGAGGCGCCTTTTAGCGGGATAAAAACTTTGTTACAGATAAGATTTTAATGAAGAGATATCTTTTTTTAATTCCTTTAATTGTTGGTATTATTTTTTTAATAGCAGCTTTTAAATTAGAGCAGATAAAAGAGGTTTTTAATACCGGAATTTTGCTTTGCCTTTCTTGTATGGGCTTAGGATGAGACCATTCAGAATCTCTCAAATAATTTTTACCGTTTTGATTAATAGCTATATTTTGGTATTTTTTGAAAGGGCTTTGATTTATACTGGTTATCTCAAAGGATTTTTGGTGCCTATTCTCAATTGCTGGTCAACACCAACTACTTGGTTTTCCTGTCCCCTTGGTGCCTATCAACATTTTATTATAGTGAAAGATTTTCCTTTTTATGTGTTAGGTTTCTTTCTCTTATTTGGAGCAATAATCGGTAGAATGGCTTGTGGTTGGTTATGCCCTTTTGGGCTTTTTCAAGATTTAATTTTTAAAATAAGTAAGAAAAAATTATCTTTGCCCAAAATAACCCCCCTTTTTACTTTAATTTTCTTTCTTTTATTTTACTTTCTTATCTGGTTAAAATTTAATCAGCTGTTATTAGTTTTTAAGATTTTAATTGTTTTTATAGGGATAATTATTGGTCTTCTTTTGGATATCTTTTTAAAAATCAAAATAAGAAATTTTGATTTTACTTCTTTAAAATATTTCTTTCTTTTATTTTTGGCAACTTTTGTTGTCTTTTTTACTAATGAGCCTTGGTTCTGTAAACTTTGTCCCCAAGGAACCTTAGAAGCTGGTATTCCATTAGTTTTGTATGACCCAGAAAACAGTTTGAAAAGTATGGTTGGCTTATTTTTCTATTTAAAAATTTTAATATTATTATCAATTTTTATCTTGGCAATTTATATAAAAAGGGTTTTTTGCCGTATTATCTGCCCAATTGGTGCTATTTATTCAATTTTTAATAAATTAAGCCTTCTCCGTTTAGAAATAGATAAAGAAAAATGTACCCACTGTAATATTTGTAATAAGGTCTGCCCTACGGATATAAATGTCTATGAAAATCCTAACCAAACCGATTGTATCCGTTGTTTAGAATGTTATTATCAATGTCCCCAGAAGGTAATAAAAATCAAGGTTTTGTAATATAATTTGATTTTTAAAATTTTTTTTATTAAAATTAAAAACTATGAAACTTTTTGAATATCAAGCAAAAGAGATATTTAGAAAATTTCATATTTTAACCCCAAAAGAAAAATTGGCAAATAATGAAGAAGAATTGTTAAATTTTGCAAAAGAGATTGGTTTTCCTTGTATCTTTAAAGCGCAAGTATTAGTTGGTGGTCGCGGAAAAGCCGGCGGAATTAGAAAAGTAAATAACGAAGAAGAAGCTAAAAAGATTGGCAAGGAACTTTTTTCCTTAAAAATTAAAGATTTTCCAGTAGAAAAGGTTTTGGTGAGCAATTTTATTGAGATAAAAAAAGAATTGTATCTTTCGGTAACTATTGACCGAAAAGAAAAAACACCAATAGTTATCGCTTCTTCCGAAGGAGGTATTGAGATTGAAGAATTGGCAAAAGAAAAACCGAAAAGTATTTTGAAAATAAATCTTGACCCTCTATTAGGTTTAAAAAATTATCAGGCAAGAAATCTTTGTTATAATCTTTTTGGTGATTTATCACTGGCTAACCAGTTTGGTGAGCTTTTACAAAAATTGACGACTATCTTTTTTCTTTATGAAGCCTCTTTGGTGGAAATTAACCCTTTGGCTTTAACCACGGATAATAATTTTTGTGCAATTGATGCTAAAATAATAATTGATGATAATGCCCTTTTTCGCCATCCAGAATTAAAAATCTGGGAAAATCAAGAAAGAAGAGAGTCTATTGAACAAGCAGCTAAACAATTAGGTTTTTCTTATATCAAATTATCAGGTAAGGTTGGCTGTATTGTTAACGGTGCTGGTTTAGCCATGGCCACAATGGATTTGATTAAAAAATATGGGGAAAACCCCGCTAATTTTTTAGATATCGGCGGTTCTACTAATAAAGAAAGAATAGAAAAGGCATTAAGATTATTAATTGAAGATAAGGAGATAAAAGTGATTTTGATAAATATCTTTGGCGGAATAACCCGTTGCGACGATGTGGCTTCTGGTGTCTTATCAGTAATTAAAGAAACTAATATTCCCATTGTTGCCCGCCTGATAGGAACCAATCAAGATAAAGCCTATGAGATTTTAAAAGATACCAAGGTAATTTTAATTGATAATATGAAAGAAGCTATTAAAAAAGCAGTAGAAATTGCGGTAAAATTATGAGTATTTTAATTAATAAAGATACTAAAGTTTTGGTTCAAGGGATAACTGGTCGGGATGGTCAATTTCACACGCAAAGAATGATAAGTTTTGGCACCAAGATATTAGCCGGGGTAACACCCGGAAAAGGTGGACAGCAGATTGAATTTGCTGAGAACAAAGCGGTTCCCGTATTTAATTCCATTGCCGAAGCTAAAAAGTATTTTGAATTTGATGCCTCAGTTATCTTTGTTCCTGCAGCCTTTGCTACTGATGCGATTTATGAGGCGATTGATGAAGAGATTCCTTTAGTGGTGGTGATAACTGAAGGTATTCCGGTTCATGATATGTTAAAAATCAATGCCTATCTAAAAGATAAAAAAACAAAATTGCTCGGTCCTAATTGTCCAGGAATTTTGGTGCCCGAAGAAGTGAAGATTGGTATTATCCCCCACGAATATTTTAAAAGAGGAGTGATTGGTGTGGTCTCCCGAAGCGGAACTTTAACCTATGAGATTTCTTATCATATCTCCCAGACAAAGTACGGATTATCAACAATTGTCGGTATCGGTGGCGACCCTATCAAAGGTATGGATTTTATTGATATCCTTAAACTTTTTAATAAAGATGAAGAGACCAAGGGTATTGTAATTATCGGTGAGATTGGTGGTATGGACGAAGAAGAAGCAGCAAGATTTGTGAAAAAGAATGTTAAAAAACCAGTATTTGGCTTTATTGCCGGAAAAACTGCTCCTCCGGAAAAAAGAATGGGTCATGCTGGTGCGATTATTGAACAAGGAAAAGGAACTGCTCAAAGTAAAATTGAAGCCTTTTTAAGCGCCGGTATCGAAGTTTTTGAAGAACCCCAAGAGATAATTAACTTATTAGAAAAAATAAATATATGAAAAAATTTTTAAAAGAAGAGCCAAAAATTTATCAAAGTAAAAAAAATGTAAAAATAAAAGTGATAAAATATTTTTGTAAAGGTTGCGGTATCTGTATCCACTTTTGTCCAAAAAAGGTTTTAGATTTTGATAGTGATTTTAAAGTGTTTGCCAAATATCCTGACGAATGTATCAGTTGTTACCGGTGCGAACTTATGTGTCCGGATTTTGCGATTTTCATTGAGAAAGAAAATAAGTGATGCGGGAATTATTATCCGGTAACGAAGCAATTGCTATCGGAGCAATTAAAGCCGGAGTAAGATTTTTTGCCGGTTACCCAATTACGCCTTCTACGGAAATAGCTGAATATATGGCAAGGGAGTTACCAAAAATTGGTGGTATCTTTATTCAAATGGAGGATGAGATTGCTTCTATCAATGCGGTAATTGGTGCAGCGGCTACTGGAATGAAGGCAATGACCGCTACCTCCGGACCAGGATTTTCTTTAATGCAAGAAGGGATTGGTTATGCCTGTATGGCAGAAATACCTTGCCTTATTGTAAATGTCCAAAGAGGTGGACCAGCAACCGGTTTACCAACAAAACCCGCCCAAGCAGATGTGATGCAATCCCGATGGGGAACCCATGGCGACCATCCAATAGTAGTTTTTTATCCTTACAGTGTTTTAGAAAGTTTTCATCTTACAGTGAAAGCGATAAATATTGCTTATTTTTTAAGAATTCCAGTGATTTTATTAAGTGATGAGATTATTAGTCATATGCGGGAAGCCGTAGAATTACCCCAAACAGTAGAAATATATCAACCAAAAAAAAAGAAAAAGGGGGTAGAAGAATTCCTTCTCTATAGCGATGAGACCAATTATGATGCGGAAGTTGCCTATTTTGGCGAAGGTTATAGAATCCATATTTCTGGTCTTACCCATCGGGAAGACGGTTTTCCTACCAATGAACCAGCAATAATAAAATGGAAATTAGACAGACTAAAAAGAAAAATTGAAGATAATAAAGAAAAACTTTGGGATTTAGAATATCGGGATATCGGTGCAGAAATTTGTCTTATATCTTATGGAGTCTCTGCCAGAGCTGCCTTAGAAGCCAAACATATTTATGAAAAAGAAGAAAAAAAGGCTTTAGGTTATATCCGGCTAAAAACTATCTGGCCCTTTCCTGACGAACCATTGAAATCTTTATTAAAAAGTGCTAAAAAAGTCATCGTGGTGGAAATGAATCAAGGACAGTTAATTAATGAAATTGAAAGAACCGTAAGTCCCACAATTGAAATAGTAGGGGTCCAAAGGTATGATGGCGAAATAATTACTCCGGAAGAAATATTAGCAGCTATATGAAAGAAGAAATAAAAAATTTTTTAAGATTAGATAACCGTTTTCCCCATATCCTTTGTCCCGGTTGTGGAATCGGTACGATTGCCAATATTTTAATCAGAAGTTTTAACGAACTTAATTTGGATAAAAATAATATCTGTTTAGTTTCGGGAATTGGCTGTTCCTCCCGTATCCCCGGTTATATTGACTGCGATACCTTCCATACTCTTCACGGTCGGGCAATTCCGTGCGCCATTGGTGTAAAATTAGCCAAACCCCATTTAAAAGTTATTGTGATTGGTGGTGACGGTGATATTTTAGCAATTGGTTTAAGCCATTTTGTTCACGCAGCAAGAAGAAATATTGATTTAACAGTTATTATTATTAACAATTACAATTACGGTATGACTGGTGGACAGGTTTCGCCAACTACCCCTTTTAATAAGTTTACTTATACTACTCCTTACGGTAATCCGGAAGAGGAGTTTGATATTTATGAACTTTCTAAAAGTTCGGGCGCGGTTTTTTTTGGCCGGGCCACTACCTATCATGTAGCCGATTTAAAAAATATTTTAAAGAGAGCACTTTTGAAAAAAGGGTTTTCAGTGGTAGAAGTAATTTCTCAATGTCCCACCCTTTATGGTCGTTTAAACCGGTTAGGTGATGCTCCAGAAATGTTAGAAGATTTTAAAAATCGGGCAATAAATATTAACCGCATAAAGAATCTAAATGAAATCCCCCGTGATAAAATTGTTATCGGTATCTTATTAGACCAAGAAAGAGAAGAGTATATTGAAAAATATCAAAAACTAAAAGAACGGATAAAATGAAAAAAGAGATTAGAATTGCTGGTAGCGGCGGTCAAGGAATAATATTTGCGGCAATAGTTTTGGCTGAAGCTGCCGGAGTTTATGAAAATAAATATGTTTGCCAATCACAAAGTTATGGTCCGGAAGCTCGGGGAGGTGCTTCTAAAGCCGATATTATTATTAGTGACCAGCCAATATACTTTCCCAAAACCCAAAAATTAGATGTCTTAGCCTGTTTGAACAAAATGGCACTGGAGAAATATGTTGAAGATTTAAAGGAAAATAGTATTCTTATTCTGGATTCTTTTTATTGCGGTAATTTTAAAAGGGAAGGATTAAAAATCTATGCCTTTCCTTTCTCCCTTATTGCCAAGGAAAAATTGGGAAGGGAGTTGTATGCCAATATTATTCTTTTAGGAGCAATCTCTCGTTTTACCGAAATAGTAAATATTGAATCGTTAAAAAGGGCACTTTCTAAACGGGCTCCGGTCCATTTGTTAGAAAGTAATCAAAAAGCCTTAATATTAGGTTACGAAATTGATAAATTATGAATTTTCTTTTGATATTGTTTTCAACAACAATTGTTAGTTTAGTTTCGCTTATTGGTATTTTCTTTTTATTCTTTAAAACTAACCTTTTTGAAAAGATAATTTATTATTTAGTTGCCTTTGCTGGCGGCGTGCTTTTTGGGGTGGTTTTTTTTCACATTTTAATTGAAACTTCGGAAAGACTTGCTTTCTTCAAACTCGCTCTTTTTTTAACCGTCGGATTTCTTTTCTTCTTCTTTTTAGAAAGGCTCATCCGTTGGCGCCATTGCCATCTACCCCGGTGTGAAATCCATCCGGTAGGCCCCCTTAATCTTATCGGCGACTCGCTACACAATTTTGTTGACGGTTTAGTAATTGCTGCCGGTTATTTAACCTCTTTAAAAACTGGTTTGCTTTTTACTTTAGCAGTAATTTTTCACGAAATACCCCAAGAAATAGGCGATTTTGCGGTACTTGTTTATAGCGGTTACAGCAAAAAAAAGGCGTTGTTATACAATTTTTTAAGTGCGGTTACGGCGTTGGGCGGCGGACTCATCGGCTACTTCTTTTTTGAAAAATTTGAAAATCTTTTACCTTTACTTTTAGCTTTTGCTGGTGGTAATTTTCTTTATATTGCTTCTTCCGACATTATTCCTGAACTCCATCGGGAAGTTGATTTAAGAAAAAGTATTTATTCTTTAATAACTTTTGTTTTGGGTATTATTTTGATAATCTTTTTTACCCAAATCCCTTTTCACGAGTGAAGAATGAGTTACCAGGTTTTTAATCAATTTTTAACCGGTCAATTTATCGTGAAAATAAAAGAAGATATTTCTTCTTTGAGGGTTTTTTCTAAGGAAGATTTAAGAGCTATCGCCTATTATCATGCCCGTCGTTATTTCTTAACTTTGCCCAATTGGTTAGTTCGTTGCGGCTTAAATATCAAAGGACGAATTATTGATATTGGTATTTTTTATCAATCAGAAATAAAAGCTTTTGTTCAGTGTGAATTTGGTATTTCTCCTAATCAAACCGATTTTTTTCCTGAAGAGCGTTTCAACCAATCTTTAAAAAATTTGATTGAGGTGATAAATCTTTTAAATAAAGAAATTTACGGCTATATCCTTACTGTTTACGAAAGTTCGACTAAATATTTTTTGCCTTTATTACCGGAAAAAGGATTTTATCATTGGTTAGCAATAAATATTAAGGAATTACCCGATCCCCAAAGGTGGCGTCGAAATTATGAAGAATTGGTTAGTAAATTTGTTGACAAAATTTAATTTTTGGTTTATCTTTAATAAATGGAAAAAGTGGTGTTAGCTTTTGGCAGTAATTTAGGCAACCGGGTAAAAAATATTGAAAGGGCGATTAGTCTTTTGAAAAAATTTGGGCTCCAATTGGAAAGATTATCTTCCTTTTACCTTACGAAACCTTCCGGGTTTCCCTTTCAACCTTCTTTTATCAATGCCGTAGGTGTCTTTGCTACCCACTTTTCACCTTATCAAATTTTAACCTTAATAAAAAAGATTGAAAAACAGTTTTATCGCTTAAGGCTATTTAAAAATGCTCCCCGTTTTTTAGATATTGATATCCTTTTTTATAATTCGCAAATTATTAATAATAAAGACTTAAAAATTCCGCACCCAAGAATTTTGGAAAGAAATTTTGTTTTGATTCCCTTATTAGAAATTATTCCCGATTTTTATCATCCCCAAGCCCAAAAGAAGATAAAAGATTTAGTTAAAGATATTAATCTTCAAAATATCCAAATATGGAAAAAATTGAATATATAGCGATAGAGGGTATTATGGGGGTTGGAAAAACTTCTTTAGCTACTAAATTGGCTCACTATTGGCGAGCTACTTTAATATTAGAAAAAACGGAAAACCCCTTTTTGCCACTTTTTTACGAAAACCCTCGTTCTTACGCCTTTCAAACTCAGCTTTTTTTTCTCCTTACTCGCTACCAGCAACAAATAAAACTAAACCAACTTTCGCTATTTGAAAGTAAAAAAATTGTTAGTGATTATCTTTTTGAAAAAGATAAAATCTATGCCAGTGTGAACCTTTCGGAAAGTGAATATTATCTTTATGAACAAATTTTTCAACTTTTGGAGAAAAATTTAAATTTGAGACCCACAAAAATAATTTTTTTGCAGACCAATTTAGAAATCCTTTGGGAACGCCTTAAAAAAAGCGAACAAAAATACGAAAGAAATATTGAGTGGGAATATTTGGTAGCGATTAATAATTCTTATAACCAATTTTTCTTTCATTACCAGCGGGCGCCAGTCTTAATTGTGAATACGGAAAGCTATGATTATTTAGAAAACCGTAAGGCTTTTAAAAACTTGGTAATGGCTGTGGAAAATCTAAAAGAAGGAAGAAAATTTCTGGCATGAGATGAAGGTTACAATTGATTTATTATTAAAAATGAAAGAAAAGGGCGAAAAGATTGTCGCTTTAACCGCTTATGATTATCTTACTGCAAAAATCTTAGATGAAATTGGTGTAGAAGTAATTCTCGTTGGTGATTCGGCAGCTAATGTGATTTTTGGCTTTGAAACTACTTTACCCATAGATTTGGAACCTATGTTGATTTTAACCTCAGCGGTTTCCCGAGGAGTAAAACGAGCATTAGTAGTTGGTGATATGCCTTTTTTATCTTACCAAATATCAAAAGAAGAAGCTTTAAAAAATGCTGGTTTATTTTTAAAAGCCGGTGCTACTGCAGTAAAATTAGAAGGTGGTGAACCCGTTTTACCAATTGTGGAACATCTCGTTAAATTCGGCATACCGGTTATGGGACATTTAGGCTTAACACCTCAATTTGTCCATCAATTAGGTGGTTATAAATTACAGGCAAAAACAAAGGAAGAACAAGAGAAATTATTGAAAGAAGCTCTTCTTTTGGAGAAGGCAGGTTGTTTTGCCCTTGTTTTAGAAAAAATACCGCTGGAAGTCGCCAAAATGGTTACCGAGAAATTAAAAATCCCCACAATTGGTATTGGTGCCGGTCCTTATTGTGATGGCCAAATTTTGGTCCTTCACGATATGTTAGGTTTAAACGAAAAAAATTTTAAATTTGTTAAGAAATATGCCGATTTAGCTAATATTGTGAGAAAAGCAGTTAAAGAATATTATGAAGAAGTTAAAACAGGAAAATTTCCTGACGAAAAACATAGTTTTAAAGCCGATGAAAGTTGTTAAAAAAATAAAAGAAATGCAAAAATTAGCTGATAAATACCGGACGCAAAAGAAAATTATTGGCTTTGTGCCTACTATGGGTTATTTACACGAAGGTCATTTAAGTTTAGTAAGAATTGCTAAAAAGAAAAGTGATATCTGTGTTGTTAGTATCTTCGTCAACCCTTTACAATTTGGTCCCCAAGAAGATTATCATATCTATCCGCGGGATTTTCCGAGAGATAAAAAGCTATTAAAAGTTTTAGGCGTGGATATAATTTTTTATCCAGAAGTAAAAGAGATGTATCCCGAAGAACAATTAACTTTTGTTCAAGTTAGAAAACTTTCTGAAGGACTTTGTGGCCGTTCCCGCCCAGGTCATTTTGAAGGCGTGGCTACGGTAGTTGCCAAATTATTTAATATTGTTAAACCCCATATTGCTGTTTTTGGCCAAAAGGATTATCAACAAGCAGTAATTATAAAAAAGATGGTGAAGGACTTAAACTTTGATGTAAAAATCATAATTGCCCCCACAGTGAGAGAGAAAGACGGGCTTGCTTGTAGTTCCCGAAATATTTATCTCAGTGAAAAAGAAAGAAAAGAAGCAGTGGTACTTTACCAATCATTGTTGCTGGCTAAAGAAATGATTACAAAGGGTGAACGAAATCCCGAAGAAATAATCAAGGAGATGAAAAAACTTATTACTACTAAAAGCTCGGGTAAGATTGATTATATTGAAATTGTGGATGCTGATACTTTACAACCAATAAAAGAAATTAGAGGCAAAGTTTGTATCGCTTTAGCCGTATTTTTTGATAAAGCTCGGTTAATTGATAATATTTTGGTTCAATCAGGATAACCTTCAGGGAAATTTTTCTGCCATTCAAAAGTATCTTTAATTATTAATTTTAAATCATCCTTTTTTCGCTGCCAGTTTAATTCTTTTTTTATTTTTTGCGAAGAGGCAACCAAAATGGGGACATCTCCCGGCCTCCTTCCGACAATTTCATAAGGAATTTCTTTACCAATAACTTCGCAGGCGGTCTCAAAAACTTCTTTTACTGAATAACCATTTTCGCTACCTAAATTATAAACATCGCTCTTTTCTTCTTTTAAAAGTTTTTTTAATGCCAAAATATGAGCTATTGCCAAATCATAAACATGGACATAATCGCGGATACAAGTACCGTCGCGAGTTGGATAATCATCACCATAAATTTTAAAAACCCTTTCTTTTCCCAAAGCGGCCTTCACAATTAAGGGAATTAAATGGGTCTCTGGTCGGTGGTCTTCACCCAAATTATCATAGGCACCAGCAACATTGAAATATCTCAAAGAGATAAATTTTAAGTCGCAATATTTTTCATAAGTAAAGAGTAACTCTTCAATATATCTTTTAGTTTCGCCGTAAGGATTGATTGGTACTAACGGATGGTCTTCTTTGATCGGAACGGTTAAAGGCTCTCCGTAAACAGCAGCTGAGGAAGAAAAAATTATTTTCTTGCAATTATTTTCGCACATCGCATTAAGTAAGTTGATACAATTTTTTACATTGTTATCAAAGAAAAGTGTAGGATATTTTACCGATTCGCCAACCTCAATATAAGCAGCAAAATGGAGGACTGCTTCTATGGGATATTTTCTGAAAATTTCTTCAATTACCTTTTTATCGGCTAAATCTCCCCTAACAAAAATTGCTCTTTTATCTACTGCCGAAAGATGACCACGGGAAAGGTTATCATACACAATAACCTCATAACCATTTTCTAATAAAAGTCTAACAACTACTGAACCGATATAACCGGCACCCCCAGTGACTAAAATCATTTTCAATAAGCTCCGTTTCCGGAAAAAAGTACAAAAATGGTTTTTAAGATTATTTTTATATCCATTCTGAGATTTTTATTTTTGATATATTTCACATCTAAAGCAACCCTTTCTTCATAAGATAAATTATTTCTGCCAGAAACTTGCCAAAGTCCAGTTAATCCTGGTTTTTCTTTCAAAAATAGCGGTAAGTATTCTCCGTATTTTATCTTCTCTTCTTCAACAATTGGTCGGGGGCCAACAAAACTCATCTCCCCTCTTAAAATATTTATCAATTGAGGCAACTCATCCAAACTGGTTTTCCGTAAAATCTTACCAATCGGAGTTACCCGAGGGTCATTTTTTAATTTATAACCGTTTTCAAATTCGTATCTTGCTTGAGGATTATCTTTCAAAATCTTGGGTAAAAGCTGATCAGCCCCATTTACCATCGTTCTAAATTTGTAAAGATAAAAAGGTCGGTCATTTTGCCCCACCCTTTTATGCTTATAAAAAATTGGACCTCGGGAAGTAAGTTTGATTAATAAAAAAATAATTAAAATAAAAGGAAAGGCAAATATAAAAACAAGAAAGAGCAATAATAAATCTAAATATCTTTTATGTTTATAATATATTTCTTCTTTCTTGTCCATAAAAAACTTTTATATTCTATCCACTCCTCCTTTTTAAAAATTTTCATTTAAATTATGATAACAAATTTTCGCAAAAAGTCAATAAGAATAAATTTAGCAAGGAAAATTTAAAAATAACTCGGATAATTAGCCAAAGAAATTTTTCTATTTTAATAAATGGTTGAATTTTATAAGCGGAAATATTATAATATTCCAACTAATGGGTTATTTGCTTTTTTTGATTTTTTCTTTAGCTGATAATTTGAAAGTAACGGAATTTCATCTTTTAAATGACAGTTTTTCTCTAATTAAGCTTAAAAAATACCCAATAATAAAAAACTCTGAAACTCTTTATTTCAACGAAAAAGAGATGGAAAAAGATTTATATTTATTTGATTATGAAAAAGGAATTGTTAAATTTAAAGATTTTTTAACCGCTGGCACTTTAAAGGTAACTTATTATTACTTCCCTCTTTCTTTATCTCCTTTGCCATCGATAGTAGTGAAAAATAACGTTAATGAAACTTTACTTATCTATAATCCGATAAATAATCAAAAAGAAACACTAAATAACGAAAAATCTCCCAGTATTATTTTTGAAGGTAAAAAAGAAATCAAAATTAATTATTCCTCAAAAGAAGGTATTGACATTGAACACCAAACTAATCTTTCTTTAAATAGCAATGTTGAGGAAATATCTTTGGAAGGTTTTTTTAATACCCAAGGAGATAAAGAAAATAGTTTTTTACTTAAAGAATTAGCCGATTCCTATTTAAGAGTTAAGACAAAAAACACAGCTTTTATAATTGGTAAGCAAAATAAGGAAATAAATTTTCCTCAATTTGGAAAACTCAATCAGGAAGGAATTGGTTTTTCTTTTTCCCAAACAAATATGACAGAAACCATAAATTTTAATTATCTTCAAACTCCTTTTAAATACGGAAAAATTAGCTTTTACGGTAAAGATTTTATTCAAGGCCCTTATTATCTTAAAAAGGAAGGTACCATTAAAATTTTGCCCAATAGCGAAAGAGTTTATCTTGACGGTCGGCTATTAAAAAGAGGAAATAATGAAGACTATCTCATTGACTATGAGTTAGGGGCAATAACTTTTACTAACCGTGTCATTATCACAGCACACAATTTTATTGAAGTTGATTTTTTATATGAAGAAGAAAATTGGGAAAAAAATAATTTTAGCTTTAACTTTTCAACTAATCGTCTTCCTATAAAAACCGAAATGAATTATTACTTTGAAAAAGATCGGAATAAACACTTTTTGGATAACGAAACCAAAATTTATCTATCAAAAATTGGCGATGACACCAACAAAGCTTACATCCTTTCGGCTTTTTATGTAGGTGAAAATAATGGCGATTACGAAAAGGAAGGTGAAGTATTTTTTTATGTTGGCGAAAAACAAGGAAGTTACCTGGTTAACTTTACGTTCGTCGGTGAGAATAGTGGTGATTACGAATACGATAATGTGCGAAATTGTTATTATTATGTGGGCAAAAATAAAGGGAAATATCTGCCTTATAAAAAGATTGAATTGCCTAAGAAAAATAACTATTATTCTTTAAACTTTTCTTTACCCCTTAATGATAATTTTAATTTTCAATTTGGTGGCATTGTTAATGAGAAAGACGAAAATCTGTTTTCTCCTTTAGGCGACTCCAATAAATTTTCTTATGGTATAAACTTCGCTTTTAATTACCAAAAAGAGATAATTGCCTTTGATGCGTCTCACTTTCAACTTTTTAAAAATTATAACTTATTTAATCAATTAAAAACCGATGATTTGATAAATATTCCCTTAAGAAATAAAACAACTTTTAAATTAAATTTTTCACCTTTTGAGAAGCTTAATTTTAATAATCAGATTAATTTAATAATGAAAAAAGAAAAAAATTGGGAATATTTTGGTGAAAACAAAATAACTTTTTATTTTAATCAAATTAGATTTAGCAAAAATTATCTTGGCAAAAAAGAAATTAGTTTCTCAACCACACCTAATTACCGCTTTTTTTACCCCAATTTTTCTTTTAGTTATCGAAGTGATAGCGGCAATTATTTTTTAACCAATTCTTTTGGTAGTAGTTTTTGCTTTAAAGATAAAAAATTTTTCTTTGATTATTGGCAGGAAAAAGGGAAAGTAGCAAGAAAGATGATTCAAAAAGTTGGTTTTGACTATAATAATAATCCCAAAACAGCTATTATTTTTGGCAAATTGAAAAAAGATTATTTAATGTCGGTTTTAGCGGCTGAAAATTCTTATTTTGGTAATTTAAATTTTGATTATTCTTTTAAAGAATTTTTAAGATTTAATTTGGAGTGGAACCTAACTAACGAGGAAGAGGTTTTAAAAGAGGTAAAATATGTAAAAGTAAAAAAAGGTGAGGGGAATTACGCAAAGGATACTATTACCAATGAATATTATCCTAATGAAAAAGGTGAATATATCAAAGAGATTCTTCCTTTGCGGAAAGGCAAGGTAATTCTTAAAAATGAGTTTAAAAACAATATAGAAATCTCCCTCAAAGAAAAAATCGGGGTTTCTTTTTATACCAATTTTATTTCTCCAAAAAATTTTTTTTATAATTTCAATGGCAATTATTATCTTAAAAAGGGATTATTAATAAACTACCAAAAAAAATATTTTAAAAATAGTGAAGAAGAAGTGAAATATAACAATTTAGAAAACTCGGTAACTATTAAGAAAGAAATTTTTGAAGAAATCTATCTGGGAAGTAGTTTTAAACATTTCTACAATGAAAAAAACAAAACTGATGGCTATCATTTTCAAGAGCAAAAAATAGAAGTTTCGCCTTTTTGGGAAATAAAAAGAGAAAAGGAATTAAATTTTTCGCCGATTTTCAGTTTTAGCAATTACCGATATTTCTCACCAATGATTGATAATTATAAAATAAAAAAAATAGGATTCCATATAAAAGGAAATATCAGTATTTTTAAGAATTGTTATTTAGATGCCATTTTAAATATTGGCTATCGTTTTTATAAAGAAAACAAAATTCCCATAGAATTAACCTCTTGGGAGCCCAAAGGATTTTATTATGATTTTAATTCGGCAATTACTCAAAATATTGGTAATAACTTCTCTCTTAATTGGAATTTTTCTTATCTTAAAGAAGGTTTTAAAGAAAAAGAAATTGGTTTTTCTTTTTCCACTGTTTTTTATTTTTAATAAAAATATTGATTTTAAAAAAAATAATTTTAAAATTTTTTAAAAGCGCCTGTAGCTCAGTGGACAGAGCGGCGGACTCCGGATCCGCAGGTCGCGCGTTCAAATCGCGTCAGGCGCTTATTTTAAGATTATGGAATTTTACGAAGTAATTAAAAAAAGAAGAAGCGTAAGAAAATATAAACCTGACCCTATACCAAAAGAAGTTTTAGAAAGAATTTTAGAAGCTGGCCGATTAGCTCCTTCAGCAAAAAATATCCAACCATGGAAATTTATTGTAATTAACGACCCCAAGATAAAAGAAGAACTGGTCCCTGCTTGCCGTAACCAAAAATTTATCGCTGAAGCCCCAATTGTCATCTGTGTTGTTGCTTTAGAAAAAATTGCCTGGGGAAGAATGGGAGGATACTGGAATTCTTATCCAGTTGATTGTGCAATTGCTTTGGAGCATATTGTTCTGGCCGCTACTAATGAAGGATTGGGAACCTGCTGGATTGGTGCTTATGACGAAAAAGAAGTAAAAAAAATTTTGAAATGTCCTGAGGAAGTAAAGATTATTGCCCTAACCCCTTTAGGTTATCCAGCTGAAGAACCGCCAGAAAGGAGCAGAAAACCACTCTCGGAGATTGTTTGCTATAACCAGTACCAAGAATAGTTTTATAACTCTTTCTCCATAATCCAAGCATCTTCGCCGTCACTATAATAATTTTTTCTTAAGTAGGCATATTTAAAATTAAATTTTTGATAGAAATTTTGAGCTGCTATATTAGAAACCCTAGTTTCTAAATAAATCTTTTTTATTTCTCTTAATTTAGCGATAGCAATCAGTTCATTCATTAATTTAGTGCCCACACCTTTTCTTTGGTAATTTTTAGCTACCGAAATATTGGCCAAATGGAATTCATCGGCTATTTCCCAAGCAACGAGATAACCAACTATTTTGTTACCCATTTCGGCAACCAGACAATAAGCATTGGGTCTTCTTAAATCATATTCAAAATAACTTTTTTTCCAGGGATATTTAAAATTTTCTTTTTCAATTTTTAAAATTTCTTCCAGATCTTTCTCTCTCATCCACCGGATTTTAATTTCTTCCATAATTTTTAAATTTTATTAACAACCTTCTTAAATTCAAATTATTATTAAATCTTGATAAAACCTTTTATTTTCATTAAACTTATTTAATGAAAATAGTATTATTTGGTCCACCGGGAAGTGGCAAAGGAACTCAAGCCGAATTATTAAAAGAAAAAGAAGGCTTTTACCATTTTTCAACGGGTGATCTTTTTCGTTACGAAATAAGCAAACAAAGTGAATTGGGAAATAAGGTAAAAAAATATCTAGAAAATGGCTTATTAGTTCCTGATAAAATTGTCATTACTCTGGTAGAAAATTTTTTAAAAGATAATTACGAAAAAAAGATTGTCTTTGACGGCTATCCCCGAACAATTCCCCAGGCGATGGCTTTAGATGAATTTCTTTTCCAAAGAAACAAAAAGGTTGATTTCTGTTTTCTTATTGAACTAAGCGAAGAAGAAATAATTAAAAGATTAACAGCTCGACGTGTTTGCCAAAATTGTGGTGCTATTTATAATTTAAATTTCAAAATGCCAAAAGTTGAAAATATTTGTGATCTTTGCGGTGGCAATTTAATTCAAAGAGATGACGATAAAGAAGAAGTAATTAGAGAACGGATAATCACTTATTATAAAGAAACCCTTCCTTTGATTGAATATTACCAAAAGAAAAATAATTTATACAGAATAGACGGCAATCAAGGAAGGGATTATGTCTATTCAGAAATAATAAAAAAAATCAAAGGATAATGGCAATTTATATAAAATCTAAAAGAGAGATTAATAAAATTAGAGAAGCCGGAAGGATAGTGGCTAAAACTCTTAAATTAATAGAAAAAGCAATTAAACCAGGAGTAAGTTTAAAAGAGCTAGAAAAAATCTGCGCGGATTTTATCTATTCGCAAGACGGTTGTCCAGCTTTTTTAGGTTATAAGGGTTTTCCTGCCGCGGTTTGTATTAGTATTAATGAAGAAGTAGTTCACGGAATACCTGATGAGCGGATTTTAAAAGAAGGTGATATTGTAAAAATTGATGTTGGCGTTAAGAAAGATGGTTATTATGCCGATGGGGCAAAAACTTTTGTTTGTCAAAAGACTTCCCCGGAGATTGAACGGTTAATTAAGGTTACCGAAAAAGCTCTTTATTTAGGTATTGAAGAAGCTTACGAAAATAATTCCCTTTTGGCTATTAGTAAAAAAATTCAAGAATATGTTGAAAAAAATGGTTTTTTTGTAGTAAAAGAACTATCAGGACACGGTGTAGGTTTAGAACTCCATGAAGATCCTATAGTTCCTAATTATTATACTCCAAAAATGAGCGATATTATTTTGAAGGCTGGTATGACTTTAGCAATTGAACCTATGGTAAATTTTTCCACAGAAAAAGTTTTTACTAAAAAAAATAGTTGGACAGTTGTAACTGCTGACGGGAGTTATTCTGCTCATTTTGAACATACAGTACTGGTAGGGAAAAATAAGCCGGAAATTTTAACTTACGATGGGTAAAGAAGAAAAGAAAAAAAATGTCATTCATATGGATGGTACAGTAATTGAAGTATTACCAAATGCTTTCTTTCGGGTTCAGTTAGATAATGGCCATATCGTTTTAGCTCACGTATCTGGAAAAATGCGAATCCATTTTATCAAAGTCGTAAAAGGCGACCGGGTAACTGTTGAACTATCACCTTATGATTTAAATCGCGGTCGAATTATCTATCGTTATAAATAAAATTATAAAAATAGCGCCCGTAAAATAGTAGGTAATGATAAATTATTCTTATCAATCTTCTTTTCTAAAACATTAGGTGGTAAATTTAATTTTTTTTCAATTTCTTCATCCTTTAGATTTTCTAAAATTTCATCCGTCTCCCAATTTTCAATGGCATCTTTAGAAAGTCCAGTAGCAAAAAAACCAACCCGAATTTTCTTTTTAGTATCAGTATTTTTCATAAAAGTAAACAAAATTTTAACATTCTGATTTTTTATTTTCTTAGAGATTTTTTCCAAAATATTACTAACATCTTCTACTGAAAGGGAAGAATCGCCACAAACCCAGAAAAGAACTTTTTTGGCGGATTCAATATCTTTATTACCTAAAGGCGAATTAAGTGCTGCTTCATAAGCCTTTCCCTCTTCTTCACTTTCGCCAAAAGTAATTACCCCTCTACCTTTTTCGAAAATAAAATCTTTAATGTCTGCCAAATCAATACCGATTAATTGAGAATTATCAATTATTTTTATTAAATCCGTAAGTCCAATAGCTATCATTTTATTAATAGTAGAAAAAGATTCTTCCATTGCTAAATCGCCTAATTTTTCTCTTATTTGGTCATTAGCAATTACTACTACTGAAGGATAAAGATCTTCAATTTTTTCTAAAGAAATTTTAGCAATCCTGTTAATTATTTTACCTTCGTAACTAAAAGGTTTAATTGTAATTATTAAGGTTAAAATATCTGCTTCTTTTGCCCATTCAACAATTTTAGGAGTTGCACCGCTACCTGTTCCACCTCCTAAACAAGCAATTAAAATTAGCAAGTCAGTATTTTTAAGTTCTTGGCGTATTTCGCCTTCCGCTTCTAAAACGGCTTGTTCCCCAATCTCCGGCTTACCCCCGGAACCATACCCTTGGGTAAGCTTTTTCCCCAATTGAATTTTGTGATCCGCCAAAGAGTTTATAAGCGCCTTTCTATCGGTATTAAGAGTAAAATATTCAAGCTGAATATTTTCTAGTGGCGAATTTAAATTCCGGTGGCAACTAATTACAGCATTCAAAATATTTCCTCCTCCACCACCAATGCCAAAAATTTTTATTTTTAATTTATTTATTTTTTCACTAGGATAAATCATCTCTCCTCCTTTTTATTCTTCTAATATGAAATTAAATTTTCTTTTTATCCAAATTTTTATTTTATCAAAAAAATCAACATCTCTTACTGGTTGATAATCTCTCTTTTTTAATTTATAATTAATTAACCCAATCAAAGTGCCGAATTGAGGATTAGTAAACTCTGGAGGAGAAATCTTTTCTTTAATTGTCGGTGAAAAACCAATTCGAGCAGGTAAAAAAAATATTTCTTCGGCTAATTTGTCAATCCCTGGAGTATTTGCCACTCCCCCAGTAATTACAATGTTTAAAGGCAAAATTCCTTCTACCAATCTTTTTTCATATTCAGCTTTGGCTAAAAGTAATAATTCTCTTAATCGGTATTCAATAACCTGTGATAATTGACTCTGATTTATTCGTCGAGTAACTTTTCCTTGATAATTAATAATATCAATAGGCGCATCATTAATAATATATTCTTTTTTAGCAACACCATATTCTCTTTTAATTTTTTCAGCATAATGATAAGGCGTTAAAAACACCAACGCGATGTCATTAGTAACTGCAACACCACCAAATGGCAAACTGAAACCAGCTTGATACTCATTATTTTTATAAATTCCAAAATTCAATCCACCGCCAATATCTAAGACGGCCACGCCTCTCATCAATTCTTCTTCGTCACAAACTCCTAATCCAATAGTAGCATTTTGGAAAATTAATTCAAATTTTCTAAGACCTAATTGGTGCAAAAGTTCCACAATCGTCGCTAAACAACTTTTAGGAATTGTTAAAAGCAAGGCTTTTAAAGTTAACTTATTAAAAACCGGCATTCCTACAGGTTGTTTAATTCCTGAAAGACCGTCAATAGAATACTCTAAAGGAATTAATTGCCACACAATTATTTCTGAAGGCAAAGAAATTCTTTGAGCTTTTCTTTTTATTTCATAAATATCTTCTACTTGAACCGGTTTAGTGAAATCGTCTTTGTTGCTTTCTCCGGGTATTTCTTTTATATGTTCACCCTGTAAACCAATAACGATTTTTGTCTTATTCACTTTTATTTGAGTTTTATTTTCAATTTCCCTGATAACCGATCTAAGCGATTCCAAAGCTGCTTCACTATCAGTGATAATTCCTTTATAAAATCCTTTAGTTTCCGATTCACTAAATCCTAAAATATTTATTTTGCCCTGAAGATCAATTTCGCTGATCGCACATTTAATTTTAGTAACTCCTAAATCAATGGCAGTGATTCTTTCTTTTTTCATTTTAAAAATCAACTATTTTTATTTCTTCAGTTAATAAAATGTTAAACCGTTCGTAAACTCTTTCTTTAATAATTTGTATTAATTCATAAACATCTAAAAATCTAGCTGTGCCTAAATTAAGAATGAAATTAGCATGTTTTTCAGAGACAATAGCATCATTGACTCTAAAATTCTTCAAACCAACGTCTTCAATAAGTTTACCAGCTGAAAATCCCTCAGGATTTTTAAAAATACAGCCTAAAGACTTGCCTTTAGGAAATTTTTTGTTTCTCATTTTTAAATATTTTTGAATCAAATCGGGTCTACCTTTTTTTTCTAAAATTAGAACGGCACTTACTATCAATTCATCTTCTTTTATGGAAGAAAAACGATAATTAAAATTAATCTCCTTTTTTCTTATCGTTTTAAATCCTTCTTTTAAAGAAAAAATCTCCATCTCCTCTAAAAAATCAGCAATTGTAACTCCAAAAGCACCAGCATTCATTTTCAACGCACCTCCCAAACTCCCAGGTATGCCCACAAGAGGTTCTAAACCGGATAAAGAAAATTTTGGAAGCATCAAAATTAAATTGTTAAGACTTATTCCTGCACCTACTCTTATCTTGGGTGGATTTTCGTCAATATATTCAAAAGATTTATCTTGATATTGAATAATAACACCGTCTAAATAACCGTCAGAAAAGAGAATATTAGTAAGTTTACCTACAAATATGTATTTTTCTTTTTTTAAAAATTTTCTTAACACTAATAAAGAATTTTTATCCTTTATTTTAAGAAAGTATTTAATTTTCCCTCCAATACCAATGGAAGAAATTTTTGATAAAGGAAAATTTTTTGTGACTGTTAATCCTTTTGTTTCTTCAAAAATTTTTCGCATAATTCTTTAATATTCCCAGCACCTAGGGTTATTACTACATCGCCTTTTTGAGCTTTTTTAGTTATTAATCTAAAAATTTCTTCAAAAGTTTCAAAATAATAAATTTCTTTATCTTTTTCTTTAGAAATTACCGCCTCATAAATCAACTTTCCACTTACTCCCGGTATAGGTGCCTCATTTGCTGGGTAGATATCAGTAATCACAATAATATCTGCTTCCGTAAAAACTCCGCCAAAACTTTCCCAAAGATAAAACGTTCGAGTATAACGATGTGGCTGAAAAATAGCGAAGACTCGATTGGTTGGATATTTCTGCCTCAGGGCTTTTAAAGTCATTTTTATCTCGGTGGGATGATGAGCATAATCATCATAAAAAATCACACCGTTTTTTTCGCCTTTTTTTTCTAATCGTCTTTCAATACCTTCAAAGTTTTCCAGGGCTTTTTTTATTTTCGTTTTTTTTATGCCCAATTCGCAAGCTACCACAGCAGCAGCAGTAGCATTGAAAACATTATGAATTCCTAATAAAGGAATTTTGATAGAAATCAATTTCTCATTTTCTTTAAAAATTTCAAAGAAAGAAAAATCTTTGTGTAATTTAACATTTTTGATCTGATAATCAGCTTCGTTTGAAAAACCAAAACTTAAAACTTTTCTTTTTATTAAATTTTTTATTTCTTTTAAATTGTTATTATCTTCATTAATTACGCAGAAGCCAAAAAAAGGAACTTTATTTAAAAATTCTAAGAAGGCATTTTTTAAAGAAGTCAAATCACCATAATGATCTAAATGTTCCGGTTCAATATTAGTAACTACTGCCACCGTAGGGAAAAGCATTAAAAAACTCTTATCTGATTCGTCAGCTTCACACACTAAATAATCTCCTTTTCCCAGTTTAGCACCACTATTCATACTCAATATTCTGCCACCAATGATTACTGTGGGATCTTTTTTGGCAAGTTCTAAAATATGAGCAATTAAAGAAGTAGTTGTGGTTTTTCCGTGGGTACCGGACACAGCAATTGAATATTTTATTCTCATTAATTCTCCTAACATTTCCGCTCGCGGAATTACCGGAATCCCTAAATTCTTTGCACAAACCAATTCAGGATTGGAGGGAGGAATAGCTGAAGAATAAATCACTAACTCAGCATTTTTTACATTTTTTTCACTATGTTCATAATAAATTTTTATTCCTTTTTTATTAAGGAATTCAGTTAATGCGGTTTTATTAATGTCGGATCCAGAAATTTCAAAACCTAAATTTTTTAAAACAAGAGCTAAGCCTGACATACCGCTGCCACCAATGCCAATTAAATGAATTTTTTTTATTTGCCATCTTTTTTTAACAAAATTCAAACTACTTTTCTTCATTTTTTATTTTTTTTACAATATATTGAGCAATTAAAGTAGCACTTTCTTTATTGGCTAAATTCTTCATCCTTTCTTTTATTTTCTCTCTTAATTCTTTATTTTTCAAAAGTAAAGTAAATACTTCTTTAAGATGGTGAAATTTTTCTTCTTTTAAAAAATATAGGCCAGTTTTTTTGTTTAAATATTCAGCGTTCTTTTGCTGGTGATTATCTTTGGCTAAAGGATAAGGAATTAAAATTGCTGGAATGTTAAAACATAGAATTTCCGAAAGAGTAACACCGCCACACCGTGTTATTACAATTTTTGTTTTTTTAAAATATTTTTGAATGTAAGGGTGAAAATCGAAGATTTTAACATTTTTTAATTTTTTATCCTCAATTATCTTCTTGGCAAATGCTTCTTCTTTTCCTGCTTGAATCAAAAAATATTCTTGAGGAAATTCCTCCGCCAAAGTCAAACCCATTTCTACTAATTTTTTAGCCCCTAAACTTCCTCCTAAAATTAAACAATATTTTTCTTCTCTTTCTTTAAAACTTTCTTCAACTATTTCTCTTCGTAAAGGATTTCCCGTATATAAAAACTTAGATTTGGAAAGACAAGAGCTATTAAAAATAGGAAAACCTAAAAAAACCTTTTCTGCGAAAATTGAAAAATATTTAACCGTTCTGCCTAAAATTGTATTTTGTTCTAAAAGATATACCGGCTTTGAAAAAATTTTGGCTATAATAATTGGTAAAATACAAGAATAATTTCCCGTAGCGATTAATGCTTTAGGGTTAAAATGCCAATAAAGATAAAATAATTTTAATATATTATATCCTAAACTCAAAAAGAAGAATAAGGTTTCTTTTATCCCCTTGCCAAAAGGGTGATAAACAGGTAAAAGAAAATAGGGAAAATTATATTTTTTATATAAGTTTTCTTCTAAACCACCTTTTTTCCCTAAAAATATACAATTAAAATTTAATTTCCTTAATTCTTCAGCAATGCTTATACCTGGCATTATATGACCACCCGTTACGGCAGCGTTAATAAAAATATTGCCTTTAAAACTCATAAGAAAACCTTTTTTCCCGAGAAATATTTAACATCACTCCGCTTGCAAAAAGATTACTTATTAAAGCGCTACCGCCATAAGAAATAAAAGGCAAGGGTTGCCCAGTTACCGGAATAAGAGCAAACGCCGAAAAAATGTGAACGGAAATATAAAAAGAAAGCATAAAAGTAAAACCAACCCCAAATAATTTTCCAAAATTATTACTGGCATTTTGAGCAATTGTTAAACCTCGCCATAAAAGAATAAAATAACCTAACCATAAAAATAACATCGGAATAAAACCCAATTCTTCAGCCATACCCGAGAAAATAAAATCAGTATGAATTTTGGGTAAAAATTTGAATTTTTGCCGGCCACAACCAATTCCTTTTCCAAATAAACCTCCAGAACCAATAGCTAGCTGAGAATGATATTGTTGATAGGTTTTTCCTTCTTTAAATTTTTTAAACCGTTTTTTTGCGTAAGGAAAAACATTTATTACCCCAAAAATCAAAAGGGTAATAATAAAAACATAAGAAAATATAATACTTGGTTTTACTCCCGCGAAAATAAACATTACCAACACAGAAGCAAATAATATCACTGCAGTACCAATTGCTGGTTGAAAAAGAACTAAAAGAATTAACAAAATTATTAAAAAGTATTCTATACGAAATTTATTAAATTCTTTTTCTTTTATCTGTTCTTTTTCTTCCTTCATCTTAGATAAAAAATCGGCTACAAAAAAGAGTAAAAATATCTTACAAAATTCTTGAGGTTGAAATTTCAAAAAAAGTAAAGAAAATTGCCTAATGGTATTAGAAAAAAGAAAAGTCAAAGAAAGTAAAACCAAGGCTAAAAAATACAAAATTTTTGCTCGTTTACCACTCCAAAATTCATAGGGTATAAGAATTCCAATAAAAAGAGCAATAATCCCTAAAATTATTCGGAAAAAGTGCCTTTGGAAATAAACCGGACCTTCAATCATGGTGAAAGAATAAATTGCTAAAAGCGAAAAAAAGGTAAGCAATAAAATTATTTCTAAAAAAACTAAATCAATTTTCGCTTTTTTCAATTTCATATACTACTTGTTTAAATTTCTCCCCTCTTTCAATAAAATCCTGAAAATAATCAAAACTAGCAAAAGCCGGCGAAAAAAGAATAATGTCTCCCTTTTGGCTAATTTCTTTTGCCTTCGTCACCGCTTCTTTTAAACTTTCCGCTAATGAAAAATTTTTGTAACTAATTGCTAAAAGTTTTTCTTTCAATTTTTCTTTATTCTCGCCAAATAAAATTACATATTTTGCTTTTTCCGAAATTGTTCTTACATAATCTTCTAAAGGTAAATTTTTTTCTTTTCCACCGGTAATTAAAATTACTTTATTTTCAAAAGCCAACAAAGATTTTATACCAGCTGTTGGGTTAGTACACATTGAATTATTAATATATCTGATCCCCTCTTTTTCCATTACTAACTCTAAGCGATGGGGCAGATCTTTAAAATTTTTTAATACCGCTAATAAAACTTCTTCTTTCACTTCTAAAATTTTACTTACCAGAATAGTAGCCAAAATATTTTCTTGATGATGTTTTCCAATTAATTGCAATTCTTTTGCATTTAAAATTTTCTTAGCAATATTACTCAAATTAATATAAAAATCTTTTCTTAACTCCTCATAATAAGCATTTGCATTTTTATCATAGGTTGAAAAGGTATAAATAATAGATTTTGGGGTTTTAAAGCAATGGTGGTGAATAAGATTTTTATTAATTACGCAATAATCTTTTTCTGTTTGATTTTCAAAGATTCTTATTTTTGCTTTAAAATATTCTTCAAAATTTTTATGCCAATCTAAATGGTCATAAGCGATATTTAGTAGTACCCCAATGTGGGGTTTAAAATTTCTTATTCTTGCTAATTGAAAAGAGGAAACTTCTAATACGTTGAATTCTTTTTTTTCACGAACAGCTTCAATAGCCGGTTTTCCTGGGGCTAAATTGCCGCCATAAAAAACCTCTTTATTATCTTTTAATAAAACTTCGCCTATTAAACAAGTAGTAGTTGATTTTCCATTAGTTCCCGTAATCGCAATAATAGTTTTATCTTTTATATAATGATAGACAAATTCAATGTCAGAAATCACTTCACAAAAATTGAGTAATGGTTGTAAAATGGGATTCTCATTACTAATTCCAGCACTCACAATAACTAACAAATTTTTTACATTTTTCATTTTTATTATTTCTTTTTCTTCCAACGGGTAAAAGTTTTTATGTTTAACAAATTCTTTTGTTTTTTCTTTATCTTTATCGTAGCCGTAAACGATTTCATTATTTTCCAAAAGAAACTCAACTATGCCTTTTCCTTGTCTTCCTAAACCTAACACTAAATACTTCATCTTATTTTTAAACTTGCTAAAGCCATTATTCCCAAAAGGGAACCCATAATCCAAAAACGTACTACTATCTTTTCTTCTTTTTCACCTTTTAATTCATAATGATGATGTAAAGGTGCCATTAGAAAAATTCTTTTACCTTTTGTTAACCGAAAATAAAGTACTTGTAAAAAAACTGACAAAAATTCGATAACGAACACTCCGCCAGCAAAAATGAATAGCATCTCCTGTTTAGCAGCTAAAGCTAAATAACCTAACATCATTCCTAAAGGTAAAGAACCAACATCGCCCATGAAAATTTCTGCCGGATGGGCATTAAACCATAGAAAACCTAAACACGCTCCCATAAGAATTAAAGCAAATATACTTAATTCACCAATTTCTTTAATGTAAAGTAAATTAAGATAGTTAGCAATTTTAAAATTACCACCACAATAAGTAAGTATTCCATATACACCGCTACAGATGGCAATCAGCCCACTAGCTAAACCGTCTAAACCATCAGCAAAGTTTACTGCATTACTTACAATAATTATAAAAATAAAAGCAACTATTGGATAAAACCATTTAAAATTAATAGTAATGTTCTTTAAAAAAAGAACCTGAGTTATTCCCCGTAATTCTTTTTTTTCTGCCCAAAGATAGAGAAAAATTATTAACCAAATAGCTATTATGCTTTCTAAAATAAGTTTGGTGGTGATATTCATTCCTTTTTTTCTTTTAATTTTGTAATAATCATCAAAAAATCCCAAAATAGCAAAAGCAATGAAAGATAAGATACCTAATATTATATAGCGATTAGTAAGATCGGCAAAAAGTAAAAAAGAAATCAGACTTGAAAAAACAATCAAAATTCCTCCCATTGTAGGAACATTTTTTTTAAAATGATTTGGGGGCATAAATTTTTTTACCGGTTGAATAAAATTTTTCTTTTTTATAAAAGAAATTGTCTTTTTACCTAATAATAAGACTAAAATAATTGCTAGTGCACTTCCACAAAAAGCTCGAAAAGTAATATAACGAAAAAGATTAAACCCTATCCAAACATCTTTCAAAGGAGCTAAAATTAAATATAACATTTCTTAAAAGCCTTCATAAGTTCTTCTTTATCATTAAAATATAATACTTTTTCACCAATAATTTGATAATCTTCGTGGCCTTTACCAGCAATGAGCAAAGTATCTCCTTTTTGTGCTAAAGAAACTGCTTTTTCGATTGCTTTTTTCCTATCAGGTTCTATTAAAACTTCTTTATTCACACCTTTTAAAATATCACACAAAATATCCTCAAAACTTTCTCTTCTACTATTATCTTGCGTAATAATCACAATGTCTGCCAATTTGCAAGCTATTTCTCCCATTAAAGGTCTTTTTTCTTTATCTCTCTCACCCCCGCAGCCAAAAACTAATATTAACCTTTTACTAAAAGGCTTTAATACTGTAAGAACTGTCTCTAAGCTTTCTGGAGTATGCGCAAAATCAATATAAGCATTTATTCCCAAGTTATTATCTACTTTCTCTAATCTTCCGGGAACACCGCTAAATTCAGTTATTTTGTTTAAAATCTCTTTTTCATTTAAACCTAAAATTTTAGCTGCACAAAAGCTCAATAAAATATTATACAAATTATGCTTGCCGAAAATTTTTGCCCAACTTTTTATTAATTTATTTTTATCACTTATTTTAATAACAAATTCCATTCCGCTTAAATTTATCTTCGTAATTTCAGCTTTTATACAAGCTGAAGAAGAATAGATACCATAAGTAAGAATATTTATTTTTCTTTCCTTTAACTCTTTTATCAATTCTTGGCCAAACCTATCATCAGCGTTAATTATCGCCCAACCGTCTTTTAAATAATCAAATATCTTTTTCTTACTTTTTTTGTAATTTTCGATATTTTTATGAAAATCTAAATGGTCATGGCCTAAGTTTGTAAAACCCACGATTTTAAACTCTAATCCATAAACTCGCTCCAAAGCTAATGCGTGGGAAGAAACTTCCATTACACAGTATTTAATTTTTCTTTTAGTAAGTTTATTTAGCAAAGAATAAATAAATTCGCTTTCCGGAGTAGTATTTAGAGCTTTTATCCAATTTTCGCCGTCGAAATGTTTAATTGTACCGATCAATCCGCTTGGAATATTAAACGAGTCTAATATATGTTTAATTAAATAAGTAGTAGTAGTTTTACCTTGGGTACCGGTAATACCGATTAAAAAAGGGATTTCGTTCTCGGGAAAATAAAATTTTTTGCAAATCAAAGCATAAGTCTTCCTTATTTCTGGAGTATAAAGATAAGTAAAATTATTATTTTTCACTATATCTTTTTTTCGTTCCTGAGGCAATAGAAATGCTACTGCCCCATTTTTAATTGCCTCTTCTAAATAAAAGAAACCATCGCTTTTAAAACCAGGGATAGCTGCAAAAAGATAATTCTTTTTTACTGCTTTAGAAAAAGAAGTAATACCTTCAATTGTTATATTTTTTTCGCCCACAATTTCTAAACTGTTTATTTCTTTAATTAAGTCGAACAACTTCATCATTTTTTGCTTTAGCTAAAATATTTTTACTATAATAAAGCTTATAAGCAATACTTCTAAAAATTGGACAAACCCCCTCAGAAGCAAATCGACTTTTTTGAGGTTCATCCAAAAGAATGGCAATTAAATATTTTGGTTTTTCTCTTGGGAAAAAACCAACAAAAGAAACTATTGATTTTTTAGAAGAATAACAACCTAATTGGTTATCAAACTTTTGAGCAGTACCAGTTTTACCACAAATCTCAATATTTTCAGAAAAATTGGCCAACTTTCCCGTTCCTTTTAAACATACATTGTGTAAAATTTCTTTAATTATAAGAACGTTTTTTTCATCAATAATTTTTTCTAAAGTTTCTGGTTTAAATACTTTTTCACCAATTTTTTTGATTAGTATAGGTTTAACATAATAACCATTTTGCGTAATCGCCAAATAAGCCAACGCAATTTGCAACAGACTCACTCTAATTCCTTGGCCAAAAGCATTGTTACATAAATCAATATTAGTAACATTTTTGTTTTTAAAATAAGGAATAAAACCTTTAGCTTCATTAAAAATCCCAATTTCTATTTTTTCTCCAAAACGAAATTTTTTAATCATTTTATAAAATTCCTCTTTTCCTAATTGCAGTACTAATTGGGAGACACCAATATTAGAAGAATAAACAAAAATGTCATAAAAATCAATAATTCCTAATTTCTTTTTTTCAGCATCGTGAATTCTCTTTTTGCCGATTTGTAGATAACCAGTTCGCAAATCATATTGTTGTTTTAAGAACATTTCTCTCTGTGAAGATTCTAAAATAGTAGCTAAAATTACTAATTTAAAAATTGAACCGGGCTCAAATTCTTCGCAAATACTTGCTGGAGTCAAATAAAAAAACTCAGGATTAATATCTGGATAGTCAACTATAGATAAAATTTCTAAACTTTCGCAATCAATAATTATACAACTTCCTCGCTTCGCATTTTCTTTTTCTACCGCTTTTTTTAATTCTTCGTACACCATTCTTTGAATATCTAAATCAATAGTTAAAAAAATATTTTCTCCATTTATCGGTTCAACTTTGGGATAATTGGGATAAGGATAAAGATTAGCACAAGCATCTTTCTGTAAATACCAATAACCTTCTTTTCCTTTTAAAAATTTATCAAATTTTTTCTCTATCCCCCACAGGCTAATATTTTGACGGTTTACTCTCCCTAATAAATTGCTAACTTCTTTAAACGGATATAACCTATAAAAATTTTCTTTTAGTACTAAAGCATTTTTTAAGTTCTTTTTATTTATTTCTTTTTCCAATATTTTTCCAAGAGGATAATCAAGATTTTTAGTAAGATAAAAAAACCGGTCTTTTTTTAATAAATTATAAAGGGTCTCAAAAGAATACTGCGGAAAAACTTTCAAAAGTAAAGAGCAAGCTTTAACTTTTTGTTCAGCATTTAAATAAGAGGGATGTACTTCTAATTCGAAAATAGGTAGGTTAGTTGCCAAAACTCTTGCTTTTTTATCAAAAATTTCCCCTCTTTTAGGTAAAAGTATAATTTTTTTTAAATGATAGGTAGTAGCTACTAAGTTATATTTTCGATGCTCAAGAATTTGGTATTTTATCAATAAACCGAGAATAAATAAAAAAACTAAAGAAAAATAACCTCGAGCTAGTTTAAATTTCCAATAGTCATCTCTTACCATTTTCTTTTTTAGCAATTACTGAACCGGGTAATTCTTCAGAAACTTCATTAACTATTTCGGTGGAAAAATCATTAGTTAATTTCATTTCTAAACTATCATAAAATAAAGAACAAATAAGAGTAGATAAACTATCCAAAAGAATTTCTTCTTTTTTTATTTTAATTACTAACATGTTTTTCTTTTCTTCTAAATGGGTGACCTTACCTATCAACTTGAAGTTTTTATATACTAAAATCAGCTGAAAAAAACCAAAAAGAAAAACAACAAAAAAAAGCAAATTAATTTTTTTCATATTTAAGAAAAACTCTAAGTCTTCCACTTCGGGCGCATAAATTATTTTCAATTTCTAAAGAAGAGGGAGTTACCGGTTTGGGTGTTAAAATAACTCCTTTATTTTCTTCTTTCCACATTTTAAAATATCTTTTAACAATTTTGTCTTCCAGAGAATGATAAGAAATTACTGCTAACCTCCCACCGTCGTTCAAAAGCCAAAAGGCTTCTTTTAAACCTATTTTTAAATTTTCCAACTCATCATTAGTAGCAATGCGTAAAGCCTGAAAAATTCGAGGAACACTTTCTTTTCCTCCGCAAGCAAGAATTATTTTTTTTAAATCGTAAGTAGTGTGAATTGTTTTTTTCTTATAAAAAATTTTGGTAGCTATTTGAGCTGCTTTCGGATCTTCGCTAAATTCTTTGAGAATTTTTTTTAACTTCTTTAAATTTGCTTTTTTAATAATGTCTAAAGCTGTTATCTTCTTTCTAATCTGATCAAAACGCATATCAATTTTACCTTCTATAGTAAAAGAAAAGCCTCTCTCGGAGCTTTTAGCTTGATAATAAGAAATTCCTAAATCAAACAAGATTCGAGAGGGTCTTTTTTCGAAGCGTTCCCTTTCAAATAATTTTTTTATGTTTACATAATTATCCCAATAAATAAAAAGATTATCAAAATTAAATCTTTTTTTCTTTTCTTCTAAATAAATTATTGCTTCCTTATCTATATCTATTCCCACAAAAATCGCATCACAGAAATTTTGAGGAAAATTTTTTTGATAATAATTGATTAAAGAAAATAAATGACCGCCACCGCCAGCGGTAGCATCCACAAAAATTTGGGGAGTTTCTTTTTTATTTTCTATGATTATTTTTTTTTGAGGAAAATATTTATTTATTATTTGCTGAGGAGGAAGAAAGAAAAAATCGATCAACTCTTTTAACATTACCGGTGTATGAAAAATCTCGTTAACGAATCTTTCCATTTTCGTATAATTTTTTAATAAAATTTTCATAATTACTTTCGCCATACATCTTTATTTCTTTATATTTTTCTTCATTACAAATCACAAAATAATAAACCGCACCAAAAATCACTGCCACTTTCGATAAATTTGCCCACCTTCTTAAATCCTCGGACAAAAGAATTCGCCCTTGGTTATCAATAGCAGTTTCGAAAGTATTTAGACTAAACCACCATAAAATTTTTCGTTCGCTCTCTTCATAATAGGAAAAAAAAGGCAGGATCCGGTCCCGAAATCTTTCCCATTCAGGGGTGGGATAACAAAAGATTGTTTTGCTGAGGCCTGGGCTTATAAATAATCTATCTTTTGATTCTTGTGGAAGGGCTAAACGGAAAGATAACGGAACCGCGACCCTGCCTTTTTCGTCTATATTATGAAAATAAACTCCAGTGAAATTATAAATCCTTTTATCTCCACTTAAATTTATTTTTTCACCATTAACATTTATTTTTTCACCATTCATTACCACAAATATAATTAAAATCCGCTGAAATGTCAAGCCTTTTTTTAAATTTTAACTTTATTTTTAAGTAATTGAAATTATATAACTTACAAATTCGATTAAAAATTTTTATTTCAAAATTTTTTAAATTTTAATTAAGGTACTTTTAAAAATTTTAAATTGTTGTTAAAATTTATCTTTTAAGACTTTTTTAAAATTTGCAAAAATTTATTTTAAATTAAAAATTTTATATCATTGAAATTAAAATAAAGTTTAGTAATATTTATTAAATAACATTTAAAATTTATGGATTCTTATAAGAAAGCAATAATTTTTTTGTCAAGTTTAATAAATTACGAACGAAAAAAAGTAAATTATAATGATTTTAAATTAATTCGCTTTCTCAATTTTCTTTCAGAAATTGGTAATCCTCATCTTTTGTTGAAGAATCCAATTTTAATTGCCGGGACAAAGGGGAAAGGATCTACTGCTAATTTGTTAGCTACTTGTTTAAAAGAATGTGGCTACAAAGTGGGCCTTTACACTTCGCCTCATTTAATTACTTTTCGCGAAAGAATCATGTTTCAAAACCAGTTAATTGAAAAAAATGAATTTACCGAATTAATTTTTCACTTAAAAAAAACAATAACGAAACATAAATTAACCTTCTTTGAAGCTTTAACCGCTATTGCATTTTTATATTTTGTAAAAAAAGAGCCTGATTTCACTATTTTGGAAGTAGGGTTAGGAGGCCGACTAGATGCTACCAATGTTGTTAAACCAATTGTTTCGCTAATTTGTCGAATTGATTATGACCACACAGAAATTTTAGGAAATACCTTGGCCAAAATTGCTTATGAAAAAGCAGGAATTATTCACTTCCAAACACCTTTAATAACTTTTAGACAAAAAAAATCTGTAGATAAAATTTTTAGAAAAGTATGCTTAGAAAAAAATGCCGAAGTTTTTTATAGTGATGATTTTTTTTCCTTTCAATTAATGGAAATTTCACCCGCCGGCACCACTTTCCGTGTTAAATTTTTAAAAAATTCTTTTGGAAATAATTTAAACGAAGATATCCTCCATACTAATTTAATTGGGGAGTTTCAAAAAGAAAATATTGGTTTAACTCTTACTACTCTTCACTTTCTTCATAAAGATTATAAATTAATCAACTACTCTAATATTAAAAAAGCAATAAATAATGTGCCTCTTTTAGGGAGAATTTCTTATATTTCTCACAACGGTGGGTTTCTTATTGTTGATACTGCGCACAACCCGATTTCGATAAAATGTCTTAAAGAAACTTTAAAAAAAATGAATCGTTTCAAAAAATATTATTTTCTCTTTGGGGTTTCTAAAGACAAAAATATTTACAAAATGTTAAAAATTTTAAAGCCAATCGCAAAAGAAATTGTTTTAACTAAAGCAAAAACTAAAAGGGCTGCTTCTTTAAAATTGTTAAAAAAAATTGCTAAAGTTTTAAAAATAAATCACCAAACTTTTTGTGTGGTAAAAAAAGCTTTTGATTATATTTTTAAAAAAGCTACCAAAGAAAAAGGTTTAGTCGTAGTAACTGGCTCTTTTTATCTTGCGGGAGACGTTTTACGGTTGATTAATCATTCTGATAAATGAGCGGCATACTTTATTTAGTAGCCACACCGATAGGCAATTTAAAAGATATTACTTTAAGAGCCCTAGAAACTTTGAAAGAAGTTTCGGCTATAATATGTGAAGATACCCGGCGAACAAGAATATTGCTTAATCATTATCAAATTAGAAAACCATTAATTGCCTATAATGAACATAACAAATTTACTCAAACTCCAAAGATCATCGCCATCTTAAAAAAGGGAGAAAACTTGGCCTTAGTTTCTGATGCAGGCACACCAGTAATTTCTGACCCCGGTTATTATTTAGTAAGAGAAGCAATAAAGGAAGGAATAAAAGTAAGTCCTGTTCCGGGACCGGCCGCAATGATTGCTGGTTTAATCATCTCTGGATTACCTTCTGACCGTTTTGTGTTTGAAGGTTTTTTACCCAAAAGAGAAGGCAGAAAAAGAAAACGATTGCTCAATTTAATCAACGAGGAAAGAACAATAATTTTTTACGAATCACCTTATCGAATAATGCGAACTTTAAAAACTTTTTTAGAAATTTTTGGTGACCGGGAAATTGCCCTTTGCCGGGAACTTACTAAAAAATTCGAAGAGGTGTTACGAGGAAAAATAAGCGAAATAATTGAAATTTTAAATAAAAAATTGGAAAAAGAAGAAAGAATAAAAGGTGAAATTGTAATTGTGATGAAGGGAAAAGAAGAATGAAAGAAGAAACTAAAAGAAAATTTTTGAAAAATCTTAGTTTTCTTATAAAAATATTTATCTTTTTAAAACTCTCCCCCACTTTTATTACTTTGAATGGTTTATTTTTTTCAATTATTGCTTTTTATTTTTATTTTCAAGGAAAATTTTTTATTGCCGGCATCTTCTTGATTCTAATTGCTTTAGCTGACACAATTGATGGTGAACTTGCTCGCCAAAGGAAAATGGTTAGTAAAAAAGGAGCATTTTTAGATTCAGTAATTGACCGTTTAAGCGAATTTTTTATTTTTTTAGGAATCTTTTTATATTATTACAAAAACAATTTAGAGGTAATTTATCCATTTTTGGCATTAATTACATCATTCTTAGTGAGCTATGTTCGGGCGCGAGCTGAGGGAACCGGCATCGAATGTAAAATTGGAATATTTGAAAGACCAATAAGAATGTTGTTATTAATTGTGGGCTCGTTATTTTTAAAAAAATATTTTATTTATCTTTTAATACTTTTAACTATCGGTAATTTTTTTACTTTCCTTCAAAGGGTTTTTTATTCGCTTAAAAAATTATGAAGGAAAGAGTAATTTTAGTAGCTTTAGTAAAGAATAACAGAGAAAAATATAAAAAAATCGCTGATTTAGAAGAGTTAAAAGCTTTAACCCACACCGCAGGGGGAGAAGTAATCGGAAGTTTCATTCAAGTAAAAGAAAATCCTTCACCAAGAACTTTGTTGGGAAAAGGTAAGATTAAAGAATTAAAAGAAATTTGTGAAAAATATCATATTGATTTATTAATTTTTGATAATCAATTGACTCCTTCTCAAGTAAGAAATATTGAACAAGAAACAAATGTTCGAACTATTGATCGACGAGCATTAATTTTAGATATTTTTGCTCGCCACGCCAAAACAACCGAAGCAATGTTGCAAGTTGAACTTGCTCAGCTTAATTATCAATTGACAATGCTTACCGGTAAAGGAGAAGAACTTTCTCAATTAGGAGGCGGTATCGGAACCCGGGGTCCGGGAGAAAAAAAACTAGAGGTTGACAGAAGAAAAATCAAAGAAAGGATTTATTTTTTAAAGAAAAGTTTAGAAAAAATAAAAAAAACAAAAGAATTACAAAGAGAACAAAGAGAACATTTTTTTAAGATTGCTTTAGCTGGGTATACTAATTCTGGAAAATCTACTCTTTTTAAAGCTTTAACTAAAGAAGATGTTTATATTTCCGAAGAACTTTTTGCTACTTTGGATACAAACACAAAAGCTTTTGAAATTTATCCTAACATCAAAGTTTTAATAACTGATACAGTCGGTTTTATTAAAAATTTACCACCGCAACTAATTACTGCTTTTCACGCTACTTTAGAAGATATTAAAAGAAGCGACCTAATTCTTCATTTAGTGGACGTAACCACTGAAAATGTCGAAGAAAAAATTAATATTGTTGAAGAGACTTTGAAAAATCTCGGTTGTGATCAAGAAAAGATTACTTTGGTATTTAATAAAATTGACCTTCTTTTTGAAAAAACTCAATACCTGCGTCTTAAAAGGAAATATCCGCAGGCGCTTTTTATCTCGGCATTAAAAGGTATCAATTTAGAAAAATTAAAAAATTTTATCAGAAAAAAAATGAAAAATTTTTTAAAAAGAAAAACTTTAAAAATAAAGAAAGAAAAAGGCTTTATTTTATCTTATATATATCGAAATAGTTACGTAATGGATTTTAAAGAAAACGAAAACGAATATTGCGTAAAAATTCTTGCTTATCCCCAATTTATTTATTCACTTTTATCTCAAATTTAATTTTCAATATTTTGTATTAAAAATTTTTTCACACAATATATAGCTTAAATTTTATATTTGACTTTCCAATATTTTGTGCTATATTATTATATAATACAATATATTGATATGAAATGTCCGAATTGTGGATTAGATAACGATAGAGTAATAGATTCTCGCCAGGTATTAGAGGGAGAGGCAATAAGAAGAAGACGAGAATGTCTTAATTGCGGTTTTCGTTTTACTACTTTCGAGTACATTGAACAGATACCTTTAATGGTAATTAAATCTGATGGCCGGAGGGAACCGTATAACCGAGAAAAAATTATAAAAGGAATTGTCCTTGCTTGCCGAAAAAGAAACATTTCTCAAGAAAAAATTAACGAAATTGTAAATGCTATTGAAAAAGAGATGGTTGAAAAAAATCTTCTAGAAGTAGAATCAAGATATCTTGGTGAGAAAGTTTTAGAACATTTAAGAAAAATCGACGAAGTCGCTTATGTTCGTTTTGCTTCAGTTTATAAAAATTTTCAAAGCATTGACGAATTTATTTCCGAAATTAAAAAAATTAAAAAGGAGGAAAATGATGAAAGTAAAAAATAATGCGATGTTATTAGTAGAAAAAAATGATAAAAGAAAAGAAATTTTTTCTTTTAATAAATTGTTTTTCAGTATTTACAATGCTGCTCAAGAGGTTGGTTATTCGGATAAAGAAGTTTTTAAAAAATTAACTGAAGAAGTCATTGACCTATTAGAAATAGAAAATAACAATCATCTAATCACTACTGAAATGATAAGAAAAACGGTAGAAAAAGTGTTGAGCTATTATTCTTATAATGATATTTTAAAGGTTTATAACGATTATCACCGGCGAAAAATGTTTATGAAAGAAACTACCCAAAAGAAACTACCTTTTACTTTCGAAGTTAAAGAATCTACTGACTTTGCTTTGTTCGTACAGACTTCTTTAGAAAAAATAGAAAAATGGGATAAAAATAAAATTATCAACGCTTTGGTACGAGAGACTACCTTAAACGAAGAAGTTGCTAAAGAAATTGCTCAGGAAGTAGAAGATTTCATCAAAAAAGCACAGCCAAAAGTTATCACTACGAGTTTAATAAGAGAGTTAGTAAATACTAAATTAATTGAGCGAGGACTTTATGAAATAAGAAAAAAGCACCAAAGATTGGGAATCCCTTTATATGATGTGGAAAAAATTTTATTCTACCGAAACAAAGAAAATGCTAATACTCCTCATTGTCCAGAAGGAACTAATCTCACATTAGCTGAAGCTATTAACAAGCAATATGCTTTAGAAGCGGTTTATAGTGAAGATGTAGCAAATAGTCACATTTATGGGGATATCCATCTCCACGATTTAGGTTTTATCAATCGACCTTACTGTTCTGGGCAATCTATTGAATATGTAAAAAAATTTGGCCTTTCTTTACCAGGGGCATTATCTATTGCTAAACCAGCTAAACATCCAGAAACTTTACTTGCTCACATGGTAAAATTTTCGGCTGCTTTGCAAGGACATTTTGCTGGCGCTATTGGTTGGGATGCAGTAAACATTTTTTTTGCACCTTTTTTAGTAGGGATGTCGGATAAGGACCTATATCAATTGGCTCAAATGCTTATTTTCGAATATTCTCAACAAAATGTTGCTCGCGGTGGACAAGCAATCTTTTCCGATTTAAATTTATATTGGGAGATACCTGCTCATTTTGAAAACACACCAGCAATTGGTCCCGGAGGGGAGTACACAGGAAAGTATTATAAAGATTATTTAAAAGAAGCCCAAAGGTTTCTAAAAGCAATTTTCTATGTTTATTTAGAAGGTGACGGAAGCAATCGACCTTTCTTTTTCCCAAAACCTTTGGTTCACATAACTGAAAGATTTTTCCAAACTGAAGGTCATAAAGAATTTTTAGATCTTATTTCCGAAGTTGCTAGTGACAAAGGTAACACTTATTTTGTCTTTGACCGCGGGGGCACAGCCAAAGTTTCTGAATGCTGCCGATTAGCCTTTAAATTAGACGAAAATGATTTAAAAGATGCTCAACAACCTTGGAAGATGCGCTATTGTGCTTTACAAAATGTAACTTTAAATCTTCCCCGTATTGCTTACCTAAGCGGACATAACGACGAAAAACTTTTTATGAAAATTGAAGAATTCTTTAAATTAGCTATAAAAGCCCATGTCCAAAAGAAAAAATTTTTAGAAAATTTGTTAAAATTAAAAGATGAAGGTCCATTGGCATTATTAGCCATGGAAAGAGATGGTGAACCTTATTTAAGAATGCATCGGGTCACTTATCTTATTGGTATTCTCGGACTGAATGAAATGGTCCAATATCATTTGGGAAGAGAATTACACGAAGACGAGGAAGCTTTTAAGTTTGGCCTAAAGGTGATTGCCTTCCTCAAATATCTTTGTGACAAATATTCTAAAGTTTATAATATGCGTTTTGTATTGGAACAAACACCGGCAGAAAGTTGTGCTTATCGATTGGCTAAATTGGATTTAGAATATTATTATGAAAAAGCGAGAAATGTTGTTAAAGGTAGTATTTCTAAAGATAGTGTTTATTACACCAATTCAACCTATTTAAACATTAGTCTTCCTATTTCTCCGATAGAAAGAGTATATAAAGAAGGGAAATTTCATGACCTTATTGAAGCCGGGGCCTTGACCCACATTTGGTTAGCGGATACTAAACCAAGCAAAGAAAGTATTGCTAATTTTGTTATAAAAACTTTTTACTATACCCGAAATGCCCAAATTGCTTTTTCGCCAGAATTTACAACTTGTAATACTTGTTTAAAAACTATTCGGGGCTTAAAACAGGTATGCCCTTATTGTCAATCGAAAAATGTTGATCACATCACCAGAGTAACCGGTTATTTCTCAAGGGTATCTGCTTGGAATAAAGGTAAAAAGCAAGAATTAAAAGATCGTTATAAGGGAATGGCTATTATTTAAATAGCGAATATCGCAATATAAAACCTAAAAAAACAATTGATACCATTGACATTAGTTTAATTAGAATATTTAAGGAAGGACCAGCAGCATCTTTAAAAGGATCACCCACAGTATCACCGACTACTGCTGCTTTATGACTCTGGGAGCCTTTACCCCCTAGATTACCTTTTTCGATATATTTTTTGGCATTATCCCAGGCTGCACCCGAATTAGCCATCATTACTGCGCAAACAAAACCAGAAGTTAACGCACCCACCAAAAGTCCACAGACTCCTTCTACCCCTAAAAATATACCAGCAACAATCGGTGCAATAATTGCTAGAAAAGCGGGCAAAATCATTTCCTTTTGGGCAGCTTTTGTACAAATATAAACAGCTCTTCCGTATTCTGGTTTTGCTTTTCCTTCCAAAAGTCCCACAATCTCTTTAAATTGTCTTCTCACCTCTTCCACAATACTTTGAGCTGCTTTCCCCACGGCTTTCATAATTAGGGAAGCAAAAGCATAAGGCAACATTGCACCCATAAATATTCCCGTAATTAATCTTGGATTTAAAAGAAATAAATCTAAAACTTTTTTACCACCGCTTACGATTCTAACTTCGTCACGATAAGAAGCAATTAAAGCGAGGGCAGTTAAAGCAGCTGACCCAATAGCAAATCCTTTTCCAGTAGCCGCAGTAGTATTTCCTAAAGCATCTAAGGCATCGGTTCTTTCTCTCACATAAGGTGGCTGATTAGACATCTGGGCATTTCCACCAGCATTATCAGCTACTGGACCATAGGCATCACTCGCTAAGGTAATTCCTAAGGTAGAAAGCATTCCAACCGCAGAAATCCCGATTCCGTAAAGACCTAAAAAAGAATTAGTAAAGCCACCAGCCAAAAAGAAACTGCACATGACCGCAATGCTAACAATAATCACCACTGGAAGAGTAGAAAGCATCCCTACGGAAATTCCTTCAATAATCACCGTTGCTGAAGAAGCAGTGGCCGCCCTTGCTAAACTTTTGGTTGGTAAATAAGCATCGGAAGTAAAAAATTCGGTAAAAAACCCAATCCCAATTCCCGCTAAAAGGCCTGCAAGAAGTGACCAATAAATATTAATATATTCGTTACCAAGAATAGTTTTCACAGCGAAAAAAGAAAATAGAGCTACTAAAAAAGCAGTTAAATAAATTCCTCTCCTTAAAGCTGCGAGTAAAACCGCTTGACTTGCTTCTTCTTTTGCTCGGACAAAAAAATAGCCAATAATTGAAGCAACTGTTCCGATACCAGCAATCACTAATGGCAAAAGAACGCCATTTTCTTTTAATCCCGCAGCACAGGATAAAGCCATCGTAGCCACAATAGAACCAACATAAGATTCATAAAGATCGGCTCCCATTCCAGCAATATCACCAACATTATCACCAACATTATCGGCAATGACTGCCGGATTTCTTGGATCATCTTCAGGGATACCTACTTCCACCTTACCTACCAAATCAGCACCCACATCGGCAGCTTTAGTATAAATACCTCCGCCCACCCTAGCAAAAAGTGCTTGAGAAGAGGCACCAATACCAAAACCTAACATAGTGGAGGTAATCTTCTCCATTCGGGTAACCACATCTAAAGAGTGGTAAACCTTTGATAATATAAAATACCAAATTGCTAAATCTAATAATGCTAAACCTACCACTACTAAACCCATTACCATTCCTGCAGAAAAGGCAATTCTTAATCCGGCATTAAGGGAGTTTTTACAAGCATTCGTTGTTCGTGAAGAAGCACGGACACCGATTGACATTCCTATAAAACCTGAAAGTCCTGAAAAAAAACCTCCGGTAATAAAAGCAAAAGGAACAAAAATAGGCAACATTTTATTTAAAGCAAGATAGGTTAAAATAATAAAAAGAATTAAAAAATAAATAGCCACTACCTGGTATTGTCTTTTCAAATAAGCTGTCGCCCCTTCTCTCACCGCTTCAGCAATTCTTCGCATCTCTGAATCGCCTTCATCTTCTTTAAAAATTTTGAAAATTAAATAAATTACAAATAAAATAGCAATAAGTGAACTTACGGGAGCAAAATAATACCAAACATTCATAGTAAAATTATAAAAATAATATTGATTTTTTCAAATAAGATAATTATAATCTTTTATGATTCTTTTGTTTTTCTTTATTTCTCTTTTAGAGTATCAAGAGTCTTCAAATGGTCTTATTCCCCCAACTTTAGAAGGTGGCCGGTTAGAAATGGAAATGGTTGATATAAATTATGATGGTAATTTAGATTTAATTTCAATTGGTGACCATGGTTCACCCTACATAAATACTGATCAACACGGAATAATGGTATGGTTTGGTGACGGCAGAGGAAATTGGCAAGTTTATATGAATGGTAATTTTGGTTACGGTGGCATTGCTTATGGTGATGTTAATAATGACGGTTATTTAGATGTAGGTTATGGAATGCATCATAATTACTCGAGAGATGATTTCGGCGACCAATTAATGGAAGTGGCTTTGGGAGATGGGACTGGACGCAACTGGTATCCTTGGGATGATAGCTTAGCTACCCACGGGCAAGACTGGGGAATGTTTGGTACTGATTTTGCTGATGTTAACAATGATGGGTTTTTAGATATCGGCGCTAATTCTTTTGGATATGACGATGGCATTCACATTTATCTAAATTTAGGAAACGGAGTTTGGCGAAGAAGTTTTGGTTTTATTGGTGGTAATTCTAATGAGGATTTCGTTTTTGGTGATATCAATAAAGATGGTAATGTGGATTTTGCTTGTGCCCATCAATTTGGTAGTGTCTATTTTGGTGATGGCAATGGTAATTTCTTTTTAGCTCACCGCAATTTGCCTTCTCCGGGTAATACCGGTTATCAAAGTGTCGCTTTAAATGATGTAGATAATGATGGGGGTATGGATTTAGGATTTATTAATCCTCAAGGAGGAATCGAAGTGTGGAAATTTAATGAAGAAAGCGATAGTTGGGAAAATTTTTCTGGCAATCTTCCATCAACTGGAAGTTTCCAAAGAATTCAACTTTTTGACATGAACGTTGATGGTTTTGTTGATGTTGTGGCGCAAGGTAACGGTGTTTTAAAAATTTATTTAGGCAATGGTCAAGGAGAATGGCAAGAGGTGGTCACTATTAATACCCCCAGCCCAGGAACAGGGCAAGAATTAAAAGTTGGCGGTGATTGTGACCATAATGGCTATCCAGATATAATCTTGGTAGCAAGGGAAGGTTCCTGGCCAAATTATCGAAATCGGGCAAGATTTTTTAAAGAAACTTCTGTGGCTCAAAGATTGAATATTTATCCAGTATTTCCTCGTGGCTACGAAAGATTTCAGCCAAATTCGGTTAATTTCATAAGGTGGCTCTCTGCTGTTCCTAATCATCCTCAAAATCCTTCTTACGTAAAAATTGAATTTTCCAGCAATGGTCCTAATGGACCTTTTACTGTTCTTAGTGATTCTTACCCTAATACTGGTTTTTACCAATGGCATATTCCCAATATTATTAGCAACAATTGTTATTTAAAATTCACTTTAATAACACCGGCTGAAACTATTTTTGCCTTAACTCCGCGACCATTTGCTATTGGAATGGCAAGCAATGTTTCCCAAAAGAAAGAACAAAAAATTACTTTTGGAAAAAATAATTTATCAAAAAACAAGATTTTTAATTTACTCGGCAAAGAAGTTAAACAAAAATTTTTAAAAAAAGGAGTTTATTTTATTAAAGATAAAAATTTCAAAAAATTAGTAATTACTAATTAAATATTGATTTTTAAAAATTTTAGGTTTAAAATTTTTTTTAATGATTGAAGAATTTTTTAATATTTTTGGCAATACTTTTCAATTCGGGTTAATTTATTTGGATAAAGAAGGACGTATTAAGTTTGTTAATAATAACTTTCTTTTTCTTTCCCAATTTCGCCAAGAGGAATTAATTGAGAAAAATTGGCAAGAAATAATAATTGAAGAAGATAAAAGGTGGGTAGAAGAATATTTTCGGGAAAATAGAGAAAAATCTTTCAGCTTAGATTTCCGGATAAAAAGAAATTTTTTACCGATGAGGGTCTTCTTTTCGCCAGTATTTAAAGATAAAGAATTTTTAGGTTATTTACTTTCTTTTTTCCCTATTGAAAAAGAAAAAGAATTAGAAAGAGAAATAATTATTTCTACCAATATTTATCACGAAATTATGGAAAATGCCATTGATGGCATCTGTATTTTTAAAGAAAAAAAGCTTATTTTAACAAATCGCCGCTTAGAAGAACTTACCGGTTATACCCAAGAAGAATTAAAAAATATCAATTTTTTAGAACTTGTTTCCCCAAAAGATAAAAATCAAATTAAAAATATTTTAGAAAATCCCGAAAATGTTCTTTTGCCCTTACATTTTGAAATCCAGCTTATTCATAAACAAAAATTTCCTATTGATACGGAATTAAGAATCGTTCCTATTGCTAAAAATGGTGTTCACTCTTTGATTTTTTTCTTCCGGGATATTACCCAATTAAAAGAGTTAGAAAAATTAAAAACCGATTATTTTGCTATGGTTTCTCACGATTTACGAAGTCCACTAACAACTATCAAAGAAGCGGTTGCTCTTCTATCAGAAATGGCTAAAGGTAAATTACCGAGTGAAAGCGAAAGGTTTTTTAACATCATCTTTGAGGAATTATTTAAACTTTTCCATTTAATTGACAATCTAATCGAAGTTTCGCGGTTAGAAACTGGCAGGATAAAACTTAACTTTCAGCCGGTTGAAATCCAACAATTGATTAATAAATCATTAACCAGTTTTCAAATCTTTTATGAGAAAAAAAATCTCCGCATTGAAAAAAAATTCCCTGCTTATTTACCAAAAGTGGAAGTCGACATTGACCGCTTTTCTTCGGTAGTAAACAACCTTCTCGATAACGCCATTAAATATTCACCGCCAGGCGGGAAAATCACCATTGAAATTCAAAAAATTGAACCCAATGCTAAAATCATAAAAGAGAAAAAATTAAAATTAGGAATTCCCTATCTTTTAATTAGTATTGCCGATGAAGGACCGGGCATTCCCAAGGAATATCAGGAAAAAATTTTTGAAAAATTTGAAAAGTTAGAATTAAAACCGGGGGTAAAAGGAATTGGTTTAGGGTTAGCCATTGTGAAAAATATTGTTAAACTTCACAAAGGAGAAATTTGGGTTGAAAGTAATGGTCTAAAAGGCAGTATTTTTAACATTTTGATACCATTGACCCAAAAATAATTATGGAAGAAAATAAACATAAAATATTACTGGTAGAAGATGAAGAAAATTTAAGAGAAATTTTAAGATATCAATTGGAAAACGCAGGTTATCAGGTTTATACCGCTACCGATGGAGTGGAAGCTTTAAATCTTGCTCGGAAACACAAAATTGATTTGATTATTTTAGATTTAATGCTTCCTAAACTTGATGGTTTTACAGTTTGTCGCCTTTTAAAATTTAGTGAACAATATAAAAAAATTCCTTTGATTATGATTACTGCTCGAACCAATCCCGAAGATAAAGAACGGGGATTAGGAATGGGTGCTGATTTTTATTTAACAAAACCTTTAAATAAAGAAGAACTGTTAGAAAAAATTGCCGAGCTTTTAAAACCAAAAGAGATACCACGCGAAACATAAAATTTTGTTTCGTCTTTCCCTTCTTTTTCTCTTTTTAACCTTCGCTTTTTCAATGCCACCTTTATTTTTGTACGAAAAAAAGATTACTCCAAAATTTAAAATAAAATTTCCCTATCAAATTGAAAAACCAGTAATCACAAAAAAGACAATAGGAATTAAAAAATTATTAGTTATTTTAGTATATTTTCCCGACAATCCTTTTCTTTATGAAAAGAGAAATTTTTCTGACCTTCTTTTTAAAGAGAATAATAACTCCTTAAGGGATTACTATTATGAAGTCTCCTACGGAAATTTATTAATTACTGGTGAAGTTTATGGCTGGTTTTGTTTAAATAATAATTATAGTCATTATGTTGATAGCAATTTTGGCATTTATGGAAATTATCCCCACAATTCTCAAGGTTTGGTGGTTGATTTGATAAAAATCTGCGATCCAGAAATTAACTTTCGTGATTATGACGAGGATAATGACGGTTATGTAGATAATCTGATAATTGTTCACAGCGGACCGGGAGCTGAGGAAACCCAAAATAAAAATGACATCTGGTCTCACAAATGGGAACTGGCCGATAATAGTGCTGGCTCGCCCGGACCCTATCTTACTGATGATGGTGTTTATGTTAATTTTTATACTATTCAACCCGAAAGATTTCAAGATGGTAAATTAATAACCATTGGTGTCTTTGCTCACGAATTTGGACATCTTTTAGGTCTACCTGATTTGTATGATACTGATTATTCTTCTTATGGATTAGGAATTTTCTGTTTAATGGCGAGCGGCGGCTGGGCAAGGAAAAACGAAAACGAACCTTACGGCTCTTCTCCCACCCATCTTTCTCTTTGGTGTAAATATCTTTTAGGCTGGATAACTCCTGATTCCTTTCAAAAAGGTTATTTAGAAGAAGTAAAAGAGTTAGAAATCCCCCCTTCAACAATCTTACCTTACGGAATAAGAATATTAGAAAATCCTAATTCTACCGCTGATTGGTCTTTCAATCAAAAAGGAAAGGGCGAATATTTTCTTTTAGAACACCGAAGAAAAATTGGTTTTGACCAGTCTTTGCCTAATGAGGGTTTATTAATTTATCATATTAACGAAGAAAAAAATAATAATGATGATGAAAAAAACCCTTTGGTGGGTATTTTACAGGGAGACCGAGAAAAAAATTACTTATTAAAAGATTTGGGCACCGCTAACGATTTTTGGCAAAATGATAGTTTGGGAGTGAGCGATTTAACTATACCGTCAACAAATTTTTATGATGGAACCCCGAGCGGCGTTAAAATTTATAATATCAAATATTTAAATAATTTAATTTATTGCGACATTGAAATTAAACCATTGTTTTTAGGAAAGGTTTATGCCTATCCTAATCCTTTTATTTTTAAAGATAATCCCTATCCTTATTTAATTATCAATTACGAACCAAGTGATACTTTAAAACTTAAAGATAAATATCCAGCCTTTAAAATAAAAATTTTTACCTTAGATGGTACTTTGGTAAGGGAATTAAAAAAGATACCGGAGGAAATAAAACCAGAAAGGCGAAGTGGTTTTTGGGATATGAAAAATAAAAAAGGTAAAGAAGTAAGTAGTGGTCTTTATCTTTATCTTATTGAATTGGAAAGCGAAGGAATTATTGAAAGAAAAAAAGGATTTATTACAATTATCAAATAGAAGGAGCAAGAAATGTTTAATTTCAAGGAGAAAAAAATAATTATTACCGGTGCCGGACAAGGTATTGGGAAGGCGATTGCTAAAAAATTTGCTGAATTTGAAGCTTTTATTGCCGTTTGTGATATTAACCACGAGACCGCCGAATTAACAAAAAAAGAGTTAGAAATTATCGGTGGCCGAAGCTTGGCTTACAAAGTAGATGTGAGTAACTCCCAAGAAGTAAAGGAAATTGTTAAAAAAATTGCGGAAGATTTTTCGGGAATCGATATCCTTATTAATAATGCTGGCATTGTTCGCGATGCCTTACTTATAAAGATGAGTGAAGAAGATTTTCAGAAGGTAATTGATGTTAATTTAAAAGGCACTTTTAATTTTACTAAAGCGGTTCTCCCCTATCTTTTGCAAAAGCGTTGGGGAAGAATTGTAAATATCGCTTCCATAATTGGGGAAATGGGAAATATCGGCCAAGCAAACTATGCTGCGGCGAAAGCCGGAATTATTGCTTTTACCAAAAGTGTTGCCAAAGAGGTTGCCAGTAAAAATATTACGGTTAATGCGATTGCCCCCGGTTTTATTGAAACACCAATGACTGAAAAATTAAGTCCCCAAATTAAAGAGAAATACCTCTCTTTAATACCCTTAAAAAGATTTGGCCTTCCCGAAGAAGTGGCTAATGTCTGTCTTTTCCTTTGCAGTGATTTAGCCAGTTATATTACTGGTCAAGTAATAAGGGTTGATGGGGGACTTTTAATGTAAAAACTAAGTAGCCGAAACTGCCTTCTTTCCGGGTTTTAATTTTACAATCTCACCTTTATATCTTATTCCTTTTCCCTTATAACTATCGGGTGGTTTAATTTTTCTAATATTGGCGGCCACTTGACCAACAAGATATTTATCAATCCCTTTAACCACAATTTCGGTTAAGGGTGTTTTTGGGTCATCCGGATTTGGCGCCTGCCGAACATCAATTTCTATTCCTTTGGGTATCGGAAAATTTACCGGATGGGAAAAACCGACAAAAAGTTGAAGTCCTTCTTTTGTCTTTTGCGCCCGGTATCCTTGGCCACGCAATTCTAATATTTTTTCAAATCCTTTAGTAACACCAATTACCATATTATTTATCAACGACCACATTAAACCCCGAAATTTCTTTGCTTTCGGATTTTTTTCTTTTACCCAGATTTGGCTATTATCCAAAATAACATCAACTGCTGGGTGAATTTTCATATTCAACGTTCCTAAAGGACCAGAAACAAATATTTCTTCGTCTTTTAATTCTACTTTCACCTTCTCCGGAATAACTATTGGTCTTTTACCAACTGGCATAAATAAATTATATTAAATTTTATCTTAAAGTCAATAAGCTTATTTATTGACTTATTAAAATTTTCCGTTATATTAAATTAACGATGGGCAAAATAATTGCTATCGCTAATCAGAAAGGCGGTGTCGGCAAAACAACAACGGCAATCAATCTCTCAGCAGCTTTATCAATGAGAAAAGAAAAAATTCTTCTGTGCGATATTGACCCCCAAGCCCACGCCACTTTAGGATTAGGGGTTGACAAAAAAAATTTAAAATTTTCCGTTTATGATCTGCTTTTAAAAAAAGCTGATATAGGCCAAATAATTATCACCAACATCTTTGAAAACCTTGACTTATTACCGGCTAATATCCATCTCGCTGGTTGTGAAGTTGAATTGCCTTTTATTGAAAATCGGGAATTTTTATTAAGAAACAGCTTGGCAGAAGTAAAAGCCGATTATTCTTTTATTATCATTGATTGCCCTCCTTCTTTAGGAATTTTAACCATTAACGGTTTGGTAGCTTCTGATAGTGTTTTAATACCCGTACAACCGGAATATTACGCTTTAGAAGGCATTTCCCGACTTTTAGATACAATCAATTTGGTGAAAAAAAATCTTAATCCTTATTTAAGGATTGAAGGAATTTTAATAACGATGTACCAATCAAGACTTAATTTAACAAAACAGGTAGAAGAAGAATTAAGAAATTTTTTTAAAGAATTAGTCTTCCAAACCGTTATTCCCCGCAGTGTTCGTTTAGCCGAGGCACCCAGTTTTGGTAAAACTATTTTTCAATACGACATCACTTCTCTGGGTGCCCAAGCCTATCTCCAATTAGCGAGTGAAATTTTAAACCACGAGGAGAAAAAAGATGAAACACAAAGCTTTGGGGAAAGGGCTTAACGCCCTCATTTCGGAAGAAACAAAAAAAATTTTAGAAAACGAAGTTATTTATTTAAAAATTGAAGAAATAAAATTAAATCCTTACCAACCAAGGAAACTGATTGACGAGAAAAGTTTAGAAGAATTAGCAAATTCGATTAAAGAAAAAGGAATTTTACAGCCCTTGGTGGTAAGAAGAACGCGCGAAGGCTATCAATTAATTATGGGAGAAAGAAGATTACGAGCGGCAAAATTAGCGGGACTGAGTGAAGTGCCAGTAATTGTAAAAAATGTGAGCGAGCCGGAAATGGTCGAAATGGCACTAATTGAAAATTTACACCGGGAGGAGCTAAATCCAATAGAAGAAGCCTTAGGTTATAAAAGTTTGATTGAAGAATTTAACTATACTCACGAAAAAATTGCCGAAAAAGTTGGTAAAGACCGGGCAACCATTACCAATATGTTAAGATTATTGGCTTTACCGCCAAAAGTGAGAGATTATTTGGCGAGTGGCTTAATCACTGTTGGCCACGCAAAAATTCTTCTTTCTTTACCGGATAGACAGCTACAAGAACAATGGGCAGAAAAGATAATTAATGATGGTCTTTCGGTAAGACAGTTGGAAAACAAAATTGCCTCCTTAGAAGTAAAGAAAAGAAAAAGAGGCGAAAAAGAGAAAAAAGACCCTTTTATCTTAGATTTGGAAGAAAGATTGAAAGAATACCTGGGAACAAAAGTGAGCATTAATAAAAAAGAAGAAGGAGGAACTATAATAATTGAATTCTATTCTGACGAAGATTTGAATAGAATTGTTGACAAAATTATTTAATAATTTGGTCAACAATTGCCTTTAAACTTCTTATAATTTCTTTATCTAAATGGGATTTTTCAATTGTTTCTTCCCATTTTAAAATCTTTTTTATTTTATTTTTTCTTTTTAAAGAATGGTATTTCCGAATTTGGTTTAAATACTCTTTCAATTGAATAACCTTTATTCCCTTATTAAAAAGCAACTGCTTTGCCTGACTCTCAATCAAAAACCATTCTTTTTGATATTTTTGATAACCAGCAACCATTTTCTTAATCTTTTCGTCAGTAATTGGTTTTACTTGCCTTTTTCTTTTTATTTCCCTTTGGTAAGCTTTTTTGGTTAAATTTTTAATCATTGCCATTTTATCAACATCAAGACCTTCAACTTTTATTTTTTCAATATCTTTTCCTGCTAATAGAGCTTCAAAAATCTTTTCCGAATATTTTACATATTTTTTAATTACATCCTTAGGGATATTAAAAGAAAAAAGAAGAGCTTCTATCTTTTTAGCAAGGTATTGAGGATAATTAATCACTGGCTTTTTCTGATATCTTATACCTAAAAGATATTTTTTTAATTTTTTATTTCTTTTCTCTTTGTTTAACAATCTTTTAAACTCTAATTCATCAATTTGCGAAAAGAATTTGCTAAAAGGGATATGTAAGGCTCTTAAGTAATTTAAAATGAGATTTATTGACGGTTCTTTTATTTTTCCTTTTTCTAATTTAGAAAGATAGCTTATCTTCTTTTTACAATAATAAGCAATATTTTTTAAAGTGAAACCTTTTTCTTTTCTTAATTCTTTTAATAAATTACCAATAACCTTTGAAAAATTCATAATTTTAGGATAAATAGAAAAATTTAAGATTCAAGTTTTTTGAAATATGGATTAAGATATTGAAATTCAATAACTTATAAGAACCTGAAAGTTTCCTATTAGGAAACTTTTTTAAAGCCTAAAAATTTATTTAAGTAATTGAAATATAATAACTTAAATGAATTTGAGAAAAATTATAGGGAGCTATCCCCTCTATAGCCTTATTAATATCTTTCATAAGATTTTTAAAGGAAATAATTATAGTGTTATCTCTGGTTTAAGAAAGTTGAATAAAATATTGATTTGCTTACCTAAATAAATATCTCTTGGATTTTATAAAAAAGGAAAAAGATTAAGAGAACAAAGATAATTATAATGGGCAGAAATAAGAAATTGGGGATTTTTAACATTTTTAAAATGCTAATCATTTTGTCAGAAAAGATTAAAAGTGAGATTAGTGATAAAACGCCAATTATTGAAGAAAAAATCCTTATTCCTTTATTTAATTTTATTTGGAAAACTTGGGAGATTAAAGTTGTTGTGTGATTTATCCAGGTTTCTAAAGTAGAAATATCTTCTTCTTTTATTTCCATAAGAATTTTATTAAAAAGACCATAATCTTCTTCTTTCTCACTCAATTTTTTTACCATTTCTAATCTATTATCCATCTCTTTTAAAAAAGGAAGATAAAGACTATTAATCTCTTGAATTTTAATAACTTTTTCCTCATCAATTTTTTTTGAAAATTTTTTATACAAATCAATTATCTTATCAATCTCATTTATATTTAATTTTATTTCTATTAAGTGATATAAATTCCTTTCAAAATATTCAAATAATTCTTCTTTTTCCGTAGCAAAGATATAAATTTCTTTTATCCTCCCAATTTGGATTTTGCCAAATTTTGTAACATCTTCAATTCCACAAATTTTTTCAATATTATAATCTTTATTTATAAAAAACGAAACAAAGGAATAAGAACCTTCTTCAATTAATTTATCAATTTCTCTATTTAACTCTTTTTCGTCTCCCAATTCTATTTCCTTTCTGGTATTTTCTATTTCTTTAACCAAAATAATTTTAATCTCAATCTCATCTTTTTTATATATTATCTCTTCTTCGGTTTTATATTTATAAATTTTAACCGGTATCATTAAGTTCTCAATTTTTTTATTAATGATTCAAATTCTTTTAAATCTTCTTTACTAGCTTTTTTATTTTTAATCTTTTCTATAAATTTCATCATTTCTTTTCCAAAAGGATAATCTTTTAAATTTAACTCGTTTATTTTTCTTTCTGCTAATATTGCCTGATTTTCGGCTTGAGCAAATCTTTTTAAAGTAGCCAAAAGCAAACCTAAATTTATCCGAGTTATTATCTCACCTCTCCTGTCGCCAATAGCCTTATCTATCTCTAAGGACCTATTATAATAATCTAAAGCTTTAGCATTCTCATCTAAATTATAATAAATAAGACCAATATTATTATAACAATCTGACTCACCTTTTCTATCGCCGATAGCCTTACTTATCTCTAAGGACCTATTATAATAATCTAAA
>Ga0197143_1000344_pt1 | contig 54268 bp, 53 predicted proteins | sample GBS70_MetaG_FD_148603 | JGI IMG/M metagenome (GOLD analysis project Ga0197143, IMG submission 148603) | Sediment microbial communities from Great Boiling Springs, Gerlach, Nevada, United States - GBS 70_MetaG | ecosystem: Environmental > Aquatic > Thermal springs > Hot (42-90C) > Sediment... | reverse complement strand
CGGCGATTATATTTTCACCGAGAGAGATGCTCGTCCACAAGCTCCGGGGAAAAGGGCACCTGTGCACTTTGATAGCATCGCTGTTGCGGAGTATCCAATTGATAGCCACGCATGCACACCGAGGGAGCCGTCACAACCGTATTTGCATGAAGGTTTCTTCTACCTCCCACAGATAACAGCTCCATCGCACATACCATACCGTGTGATGCTTCCAAAGAGGAAGGCTAAAGATGACGAGCTGGAGGAGATTGAAGGACTGCTTGTGTGTGGTGCGGTCTCTGCGACTCATGTAGGTTTTGGGACATTACGCCTTGAGCCAGTCTGGATGGCGCTTGGGCAAGCTGCTGGAGTAGCAGCAGGATTGGCTTTAACTCATGGCTCAACGCGAAGCGTGCCAATTGAAAAATTGCAAAAAACCCTCCTTGAGCAAGGTCAAGTGATAGCTTTCTTCTTTGACATGCCACAAAAGCTTTCGGGGAAACGATACGAAGATGCGCGTGCGCAGGCACTTGAATTTGAGGCAGCGCAATTCTTTGCTGTGAGGGGCTTCTTTGATACATATGAGGCACGCCTCAAAGAAACGCTTGATAGCATAACCGTGGCAAACATGCTTCATAGCTTCTCAAGGCTTCTTCCACGCCCGTATCATGAGCCATTTATGCCAGCCAACATCAATCCTACCGAGGGTGAAGTGATAAGCTGGCTCTCAAAATACCTTAACCGCACTCAAGAGGATTTGCTGAATTTATGTGGCGAAACTACTGACCCCGACTTAAACAGACCGATCACAAGAGGGAAGCTGTTAAAGTGGATGTATAGACTTTTCTTCAAAGAGCCTCGCTACTAATACACAGGGAAAAGTAAATCGGGGCGGCCGGACTCGAACCGGCGACCTTGGGCTCCCGATGCCCACGCGCTACCAAACTGCGCTACGCCCCGACGCTAACAAATTCAGTTAAGACTGATGACACTGCTTGCGTATCGCTGACTTTGCCACTCTTAACCCACAGCCGTATGACAGCAACAAAGAACTACCTGCTAACTCCTTTCGGTAATATTTCGCCACTAACGAATATCGCCTTTAAGGCATGCTTTCAGCCATTAGCCGTTTATTCGACATGCCAAATTAAATTATGACGCTAAGTCCCAACCGCGTAACTTCCGTCAGCATGTTAGTGTAGCATGAAGGCGTTTATTCAACCTGCATCTTGGCTTCTTTTGGGAGCAACAAGCTTGTAAACCAGATCTCCTTCCCTTACCCTCTCGTTGACTTTCAATCCTATAACCTCTCCAACGCTTGCTGCCTCAATTGGTTGGTTCTCAATCTGCATTGATGTGACGACCTGCGTGAAATCAGTTGTATGTCCTCGTATCCGTATCATGTCACCAATCTTTAGCTCCCCATTCGTGAGTTCAACTGCTGCTGCGCTTGGGCGTGGGAAAAAGTGCACAACCCTCCCTACAAGAACTTCTGTGAGCTCCTCATGCTCCACTTTACATCCACCTCCATTCAGAATAAACTATGGGTGGCAACTTGCGTTTGCATTTAGATTGTGCCATAGCGAAAGCCATCAACGCAACAGATGGCTTACCTCAGTTTTGAGGACTACGTTTAAGGGAGGCGAAGCAGTGTGTTAAATCTGTGTCTTTCAAGAGAGGAGTTCCCTCAATGGCTGAAGAAACAGCCGTGTAAGAGGAAGGTTGACGAAATAATCTTGCATCACACATGGCGCCCAACAATGGCTCAATACAAAGGTGAGCAAACCATTAAGTCAATCCAGCAATACCACATCAGTCAGGGTTGGAAAGACATCGGCTACCATTTCCTGATAGCACCAGATGGCAACATATGGGCTGGAAGACCTGTTGAAGAAATTGGTGCTCACACAAAGGGACGCAACACATCTTCAATCGGAGTTTGCCTCATAGGTAACTTTGATGAAGAGGAGATGACAGATGCTCAAGAGAAATCCTTGATCGTCGTCCTCAGGGCGCTATTGCACCGCTTCAAATTGCAAACTTCCAACATAAACTTCCACCGAGATTATGCCCCATACAAGAGCTGTCCCGGGTTAAAGCTTGATAAAGAGGTGGTGCGCTCCTCAGTTGAAGGCGCTGAGGAAGAATCTCTACTAAACGCTGATGATGCAATCTCTCACCCAGATGTGCCAGCGTGGGCAACTGACGCAGTCAAGTGGGCTCTCTCCACTGGCATCGTTAAAGGGACAGCAAAAGGAAAGATTGAAGGATACAGACCTGCAACAAGGGCAGAAGTCATAGTTATGCTTCACAGGCTGTTCCAACTTATTTCAAAGGGCTCAAGCTGAGCCCAACGAATGTGAAGTCTTATGGCGCTTCAACTTTAGGAATGAGCGCAGTAAGGCTACCTCACGCTTTGACATCTCGGTGCGTTCCTCTTTTGACGAATCACTGTAGCCGAGTAGATGCAAAAGCCCATGAATGACAAGCCTCATTAATTCCTCCTGAGCTGAGTGCTTATAGCGCTTTGCTTGTTTAATTGCCCTCTCAACCGAGATCACGATATCACCGAGCAGCACCGGGTTTGACGAACAACATTTATGCTTCCTTTTGATCGTTTCAAGTTCGCTCGGTGATAACTGCGAGAACGATAAAACATCTGTTGGATGATCACGCTTAAGGTATGAGTAGTTCAAGTTTGTAATGAGCTTGTCATCACAAAACAAAATGCTTACCTCAACATGGCAATTGCAATGTGGTAGCTCACAAGTGAGGACATGGCTGAGCAATCTCAGCAAAACTCTTTTTGCAAGCAGTGGTCTTACTTTCCCTTCTGCGGAAACGAGAACGTCCACCTTCGGCATGACAAAACCATCTCATGCAGCGCTTCTTTCAACTTGTCTTTTGTTGTTGCGGTTATTTGTTATACCTGTTGGATACTGAACCCTTTGCAACCTGCTGACCCTAAGTTGTCGTTTGAAGACTTCCCTTATCGTCTTCAAGTCCTTGTAGGTGATTGAAGATTCGTCAAGCTGTCCATCCTCCACCTTCTCGTCTATAACCCTGTCTATAATTTTCTCAACTGTCTTCCAACCGTCCTGAGTTTTGAAGAGTTCGTCTGGGAGTGAATTGACAGCAGCTTCAACTGCATCAGCGAGCATAACCAAAGCTGTTTCCTTTGAGCGAGGCTTTGGACCTTGGTATCGGTAAATCTCCTCAGGAACTGAGTCTCCATGTTTGTCTTGGCTTAGCGCTTCCGAATAGAAGAAGCGCATTAGTGATGTGCCATGGTGCTCGCTGATAAAATCAATGATGCATTTTGGCAAACGATGCTCCTTCGCCAGCCTCACGCCCTCTTCAACATGCTCTTGAAGGATGCGTGCGCTGAGCGATGGTGAAAGCTCATCATGCGGATTTCTGCCACGCTGGTTTTCCGAGAAATAGTGAGGACGCTTAAGCTTGCCTATGTCATGATACAAGCCTCCAACATATGCAAGCATCGGATTTGCACCGATAGCTTCTGCAGCAATCCTTGCCAGTGAAGCAACCATGAGAGAACTTTGATATGTCCCGGGAGCTACCTCCGATAGGTGACGAAGCAAACCGGTGCTGCTGTTTGCAAGCTCAAGGAGCGTGAACGATGTAACCATGCCAAAACTTCTTTCAAGTATTGCTACCATAGCGAGGGTGAGCGCTGGTGCAGTCACTCCAGTTATAGCGCTAACCAATGCCTCATGCCAAACGAAAGACATTAATACCCTTATCGGTAGAAGCACGCTCAAAGGTCCAAGAAGGACAGACAGGCTAACCCCACAAATGAAAGCCGTAAAGCCTATAAGCACACCAGCACGAATAAGCTGGGAGCGTTGATGTATTGAGGCTGTTGAGTAAACACCAATGGCAGAACATGCGAATGAAGTGCATGCAAGTTTCACAGCATAGCTTGTTGCAGAAAATCCACTGCTATGTGAAACGAGAGAATGAAGTGGCGAATGCAACATGAGCGATGATGGGTCACAAAGAGCCATTACACCGACAAGAAAGCTTGCAAAGCCAGAAAGCACTATCGCTAAAAGTGGTGAATCAAACAGGATGCATGTGACCATAGCAGCCGTGCTCAGGAAGATAAAAACACCCTCATATATGCCAGCGAGTGATAGCAGGTAATGGATGAAGAGGGACGAAACCCAAATGAGTGAAAGCAACAAGAGGCGCGATGTAACTTTACCATCACGGACACATAAGAGGCGTTCCACACTAAACCCAGCGAGGCAAGTCAAAGTGACAGCCAATATGAGTGCAGCTATCAAATACACGTAGTTTATTCCGAGCGCCTTCAGCTTCTCAATATCTTCCTCGCTCACAACCTGCCCCGATTTCGCTACAAGCTCACCAGCGTTAAGACGCTTCCTTATGGGTGAGATATTTTTAATGAGCTTATCGCGGAGTTGCTGTGTGGCTTTTGCATCATAAACGAGGTTTGGTTCAAGGACCGCTATCGCTATCTTCGCGATAGCATCCCTGCACATTGGCTTCATCGGCAACAACTTTGAACTCTTGAGAATGCTCTCCCTCGCTTTGCGCAAACCATCTTTCGTTGGTTTTATCCCTTTATCAAGTTCCTTCTGGGCAAGAGAGAGTGTCCAACTCTCCATAAGCTTTAGCACATCCGAAGGGACACTCAGACAAACTTTCAATGTGCTTTCATCAATCGGTATCGGGATTTTGTTTTTAGCTTCTCGCATCTTCTCGTGGACTGATCCACCCAAAACAGCTATGGAGCGCAGATGGCGATAAATCAACTGAATGGAATAAAGCACTCTCTCTGTGGCTTCGTGAACTGGGCGATAAACTGGTTCAACGTTCCTTATAGCTTCTTCCATTGCTCTACGAGTTTCAGACGGTGAGATGTATTCAACGGAGCGCCATGCATAGATATCCCTTTCAAAGACATCACCAATCACATATCTTGTGCTGAAGAAAAGCGTTGGTGGCGTCAGCATGATGAAGATGAAAAAGCTCACAGCCAATGCAATCAGCAGTTTCTGCCAATTGATGTATTCTTGGAGGCGCTTTTTCCTTACCTTTTGCACAACTCCAGTTATCCTTTGAGCCAATAGCTTAAACCAATGTCTTTGTGGAGCCTCTCCAAATATGCTTTTGCGCTTCGCCTCTGATGAAGAACTGTCCATAAACAGAACCACCTCACTGCTTCCCTTCGTGCCCTTTTCTCTTCTCTGCCTGTTCCCATGCCTCAAATGCCAAAACAATTTTCTGCACAAGCGGATGACGGACAACATCCTTCTCAGTGAGGTAAACAAAGGCGACACCATCAACCCCTTTCAATATCTCACGAATCGCTACCAAGCCCGAGCGGACACCTTGAGGTAGATCAATTTGAGTTATATCGCCAGTAACTATTGCCTTTGAGCCGTATCCCATCCTTGTAAGGAACATCTTCATTTGCAGGACAGTCGCATTTTGGGCTTCGTCAAGCACCATGAAAGCATCGTTAAAAGTTCTCCCACGCATATACGCCAGTGGTATTACTTCAATAATGCGCTTCTCCAAGTAGCGTTGGCACTTCTGCGCCCCAAGGATATCGTAAAGTGCATCGTAGAGTGGGCGAAGATATGGGTCAACCTTCTCTTCAATGTTTCCGGGGAGGTAACCAAGCTTCTCACCAGCCTCAACAGCTGGTCTTGCAAGCACGAGCCTGCTAACCTGCCTTCTTTGTAACGCTGCTATCGCCATAGCCATCGCAAGATAAGTCTTCCCTGTGCCAGCAGGTCCTATGGCAAAGACAAGGTCATGCTTTGCAACAGCTTCAACGTATTCCCTTTGCCCTTTTGTCTTAGGAACAACTTTATGACCTCGTTCTGTAATGACTATGCACTCAGTCAACCCTTGTATCGCTTCCTCAACTGGCTCCCCAAGAAGCGTTGAACGAACAAGGTAGCGAAAGTCAGAGTGGGTTATGTTACCACCTGATTCAACAACTAAGATCACTCGGGAAAGCAACTCAGCCACTCTTTCAACATCTGGATGCCTGCCTCTTATATGGATGACATTGTCCCTTGCTATTATGCTTGTGGAGAAAGCGCTCTCAAGAAGACGCCTGTTCTCATCCTTCACCCCAAGCACAAGAGCCAATGTGGAGCTATTTTTAACCCAAACCTTTCTTTCAACTTGCTCATTCATTCCAAGGCTTGTCTCCGATGTATCCATCAGCTCACCTTGGGCAGCAGATCAGCTACCCAAACTTACTTCACCCCAAAGTTTAAAATTCGCTTACCTTCCACTGAGCTTTTCTTCAAGCAGCTCTCTGACGATATTGCTAACTGTGCTCCCGTTAGCAAGACCTTTTATTTGTGGCATGAGCTTGCTCATGACCTTACCCATGTCCTTCGGAGAGAGAGCACCCACTTCATCAATGACCTTAATGGCAAGCTCTCTTATTTCCTCGTCTGTCAGCATCCTCGGAATGTAGCTCTCAAGTATTTCTATCCGCCTCCTTGTCTCGGTAGCCAGTTCTTCCCTCCTGCCAAGCTCAAACGCTTCAAGTGCCTCTCTCTCCTTGCGTATCTCAGACCTTATAACGCCAAGCAATTCCTCATCACTCAACTCCCTACCCTTTTCAATCTCGGCGTTGTGTATTGCAGCCCTAAGCATACGCAACGTGCTTACCCTTATATGATCACGCTCGCGCAGTGCTTCCTTGTAGTCCTCCATCAGCCTTTCCTTGAGCATCTTAAAACACACCTTCCTCACGCATCATAACATTTTAGCACAGCTCAAACACTTCAACCCAAAATGTGTAAACCGCACTGTCGTTGCTCTGGGCATGTGCATATCATCGTGTCATACGCTACACTTTTATTGTTCCAAACGCATTGTAACAAACTTCGGTGGTGATTGAAATGAGCAACAGGAAAGCTCGGTGGATTGCCTTCGCATGCCTTGCAACAGTGGTTATCGTAACCCTTGTTGCTTTCATCATTTTCCAAACACGCTTAACACCTCATAAAGTGCTTTACAGAGCAATGAAGGCACACTCTTCAAACTCCATGCGCATAGAAGCACAAATGATGATTGAGCCTTTGCTCAAGACCCCAATAAGCATCTCTGTGAGTATGGAGCACCCGAACAAGCTTCGTGGCAAGATGAGCTTGAAGAAAGCGGGAGCACCATCACTTCTTGTTGTGAGCGATGGAAAGCGCATCTGGACATTCGCAGAGCAGTGGAAGCAATACCAAATCGAGAATGCACCAAAGGACATGGTTAGCACATGGGGCTTATTTAAGCCAATTGGCTCTCGCAAAGACCATAGGGAGAATATGGCTGTAGCTTTGTTCTGTGGCTACAAGCCAAAGACAGAGATAAAGGAATCCAGCATTGCTGGAACTGCAAATGTAGGCGATAAAAAATGCTATGTGCTGCGCATAAAATACAACGATGATCTTGAGCAGCAAATATACGTCGGCATGAGGGATTGGTTAGTTTGGCAAACAAAAACGAAGGCTTACATTGATGTGCCACCATTTCCACCAGTTGAAATACTCATAACAAGCACTTGCTTATCCATAGAGCGAAACCCAAAATTTGGTGTTAACGAATTTGTGTTCAAACCCCCAAAGGGCGCAAAAGTAGTTGACTCACTTACTCCACCACATGAGGAGACAAGCAAGTGAGTATGAAAGCTCACTTTATAGCGATGTGTGCTACCACAATGCCAAACAGAAACGGAAAAACATGCACTTTCTTAAACCCGGCTTCAAGGAGCATCTGAGCCAGCGTCTTAGCATCAACAAAATGGATTATCGTGTCACTGAGGTAGCGATAAGCACTCGGCGAGCCTGAGAGCCATCCACCCAACCACCTGACAACAAAACGAACATACCAGTGAAAAAGCCTCATTATTGGGCGTATTTCTGGTTGGCTTGTCTCCAACAGGATGAGCTTCCCTCCATCCCTCAACTTCTGTCTAACCTCGGCAAGCCATTTAACGAAGCTAACTCGGCTTTTGAATATGTTGCGGATACCGAAGGAGATTGTAATGATATCAAAAGCATGATCACGAAAAGGCAGTAGCATTGCATCGGCGACGATGAAATGAACTCCATGCTTGCGAAGCCTGTAGGACGCTTTCAAAGCCATCTGTGGACAAATGTCAACCGCAATAACCATCGCCTTCCCTTTTGATGCCCTAAGGAGAGAAAGAGCCATATCTCCAGTGCCGGAACAAAGGTCAAGAGCTAAAACATGACTATCACCAACAGCTATAGCAACAGTGCGCCACCTCCAATAGCAGTCAAGGCAAAGAGTGATGATGTGATTCACAAGCTCATACCTTTCAACAATGCCAGCGAATATCTTTGAGATAGCAACCCGTGTCGTCATAAAGGACTTAGCTTGCATAGCACATCAAACAAGCTTATCGCTCTTTCCCGAAAGCGCAACGAAACACTACTTCGTCAAAACTTGTCAATTCTTTCGCAAGATTCCGAATTTAAGCCAACCTTTTCGCACAAAATTTTGCGGATACACGAAGTCATAAGCTAAGCGAGGAACCGAGGGTATAAACAAACCGTGAGTCCGTTTGGTTACCCCATGCCATGAATCCTCTACTGTGGGCATTCAGGTAACCTTGGGTAGATATTGCTCCTAATTTACCCTTTAACGACGCCTATTGGGCGCATCCTTGCAACGCGCAACGATATCCCAGCACCGTGGACAACTCTTGCAACCTCATCCACATCTTTATAGGCTTCTGGGGCTTCCTCAACAAGTGTTTTTCGGCTTGCTGCAATAACTGTTATTCCTTGTTTCTCAAGCTCCCTCTGGATGTCCTCAGCTCTCCTACTTTTTGCAGCTTTTGCCCTGCTTAAGACCCTCCCTGCACCGTGAGCTGTTGAGCCCCATGTTTCCTTCATCGCAAGCTGTGTCCCAACAAGCAAGTAGGAGCGTGTCCCCATATCACCCGGAACAAGAACCGGTTGACCTATATCACGGTAGATGCTGGGCACATCAGGATGACCTGCTGGAAACGCCCTCGTTGCGCCTTTGCGGTGGACAACAAGTTTTTTCTTCTCACCGTCAACCTCGTGTTCTTCAACTTTAGCGATATTGTGTGCCACATCGTAAACCATGCGCAAGCCTAACTCCTCAGCGCTCTTGCCAAAGACCTTCTCAAAAGCTTTTCTCACCCAGTGCGCTATAGCTTGCCTGTTGGCGAATGCATAGTTAACAGCGCATTTCATTGCCCCAAAGTAGCGCTGTGCCTCTTCGGATTTGAACGGGGCACAGGCAAGCTGTATGTCGGGCAGATAGATGTTGTATTTTCGCGACGCGTTCCGCATCACTTCAAGATAATCATCGCAGACCTGATGCCCAAAGCCTCTTGAGCCACAATGTATCATCACTGTCACTTGACCAATTTCTTCAATCCCCATCTTGCGAGCGATCTCTCGGTTATAAATCTCCTCAACAACCTGCACCTCAAGGAAATGGTTACCAGCCCCCAAGGTCCCAATCTGTGGTAATCCTCTTTCAATAGCCCTTGAACTCACATACCTTGGCTCTGCGCCCTCTATAGCGCCATTCTCTTCGGTGCACTCTAAGTCTTCTTCCCAACCCATCCCCCTCTTCCTCACAGCCCACTTTGCACCTTCAACTAAAACCTCCTCAAATTCGCTCCTGCTAAGCCTAAGTTTGCTTTCGCTACCGACTCCGCACGGAACCATTTGGAATATGGTGCGCAGGAGCTCTTCAAGCCTTGGCTCAACATCCTTTCTTGTCAAGTTTGTCCTTAGCAGCCTTACACCACAGTTTATGTCGTAGCCGATGCCACCCGGAGATATCACGCCTGTCTCAACATCAAAAGCAGCTACCCCACCAATCGGGAAACCGTAGCCCCAGTGGATGTCTGGCATAGCAAGCGAGAAACCAACTATCCCCGGCAGGCACGCCACATTCGCAAGTTGCTCAAGCGACTGATCCCTCCTTATCTCTTGAAGCATCCTCTCAGAAGCATATAGAATGCCGTCAGTTCGCATCTCCCTTTTGTATCTCCTTGGGACACGCCAACGCCACTCATCAATCTTTTCAATTGGACCAGTAAATCCGCCATTGCTCATTAGGGAAACACCTCCATCAACGCACAAGAAGGCTTTAACCTCACTCTATCAAAGGTAGCACTTGCATAAGCATCCAACCAATGAGGTTAAATGTCTTTGAGTATCTCGCATTATAAGTGTGACATGCAAGGAAGCTTTATGCAATACCAGCATAACCTAACGAAGCACTAATCAGCCACCTGCTATGGCTGGAATAATTGAGACCTCGCTTGACTCCTTCAAAGGTGTTTCAAGCCCTTCAAGAAAGCGTATGTCCTCACCATCAACGAAGATGTTGATGAACTGCCTAAGCTGTCCAGCATCGTCACATAACCTTTGTTTCACACCCGGAAACCTCTCCTCAAGCTTCTCAATCATCTCCCTAACAGTCTTAGCCTCAACACCTACAACATCCTGACCACCTGTCAGGCTACGCAAAGGTGTTGGTATGCGGACTTGAACAGGCATCTTTAACACCTCCTTCCACTTTTTGAGACCTTGCTTCTGTCTCCTCTCTTACGCTTTGCTTCACCAACAAGGTCTTTAAGCGTGACATCCTTTAAAGCTTGTCTTATAGCTTCGTTAAGTTTCATCCACAGCTTTCGCGCAATACATTCCGAAGTGCGCTTACAAACTTTTGGCATGAGGATACACTTAACGACATTTATCTTGCCATCAAGCGCCTCTATAGCATCAAGAACACTTATCTGCTCTATCGGTTTAGCCAGCATGAACCCTCCTTTGGAACCACGAACAGACCTGATGAAGCCACTCGCTGAAAGTATTGAAACAATGCGTTCAAGATACTTCTTTGAGATCCCTTGACGCATTGCTATTTCTTTTAGGCGCACAGGACCATCAGCTGAGTTAAGAGCCAGATCAATAAGGAAACGCAAGCCATAACGAGCCCTCGTTGTGAAACGCATATTCTGTCCCCCACCATTACTTGGATGTGCCAAGTTCTGCCTTATCCTTCAAAAGCACCTCATTAAAACTGCCACTTTTATACCCACGAAGGTCAAGCGTCACCCAGATGTAGCCTATTGAGCGAAGTTTGTCAACCACCATTTCCCTAACGCCTTCAGCCATGAGTAAAGAAAACTCGTTAGGCAAAACCTCAATGCGCGCAAGGTAACCATGATGCCTAAGGCGCACCTGAGTTAGCCCAATGCCTTTAAGGAAACGCTCAGCTTCGGCAACCATGTGTAGCTCTTTCTCAGTGATCTCGTAGTAGTATGGAAAGCGGCTTGCGAGACATGCCATTGTTGGCTTATTCCATGTCGGCAATCCAAGCATGCGCGACAGCTCCCTTATATCAGCCTTCTTCAAGTTGGCTTCCTTCAACGGACTTATGATACCAAGCTCACATCCTGCTTGCATCCCCGGGCGATAGTCAGAAACATCGTCAGCATTTGAACCATCAACAACAAATCTAAATCCATGTGCTTTAGCGATAGCCAAAAGCTTGGTAAACAACTCCAGCTTGCAGTAGTAACACCTTTGCGGAGTGTTTTTGACGAAGCGTTCGTCCTTCATCTCCTCTGTCTCAATGAGCATATGCTTTGCTCCCAATTCTTCAGCAAGTGTGCGTGCTGCCTCAACTTCTTCAACTGGGTATAGTGGTGAGATGGCTGTTACCGCAAGGACATTTTCACGACCGAGCGTATCAAGGCAAACTTTGAGCAGAAGCGTTGAATCAACACCTCCAGAATATGCCACAACAACGCTTCCAAGTCGTTCTACTACATTGCGCAATCGCTTAATGCGTTCATCCATGTGTTACATCACCACCATCCGTTTTGTCCTCGGGACTGCTTCCATCTTTTTTCAAGCGCTTGAGACGCTCAACCAACGCCTTTGGTGGTTCAATACCGCGCCTGTTGTAATAGTCCAGTATCGCAGCTTTTAACCCTTCCTCGGCAAGTAGTGAGCAATGCATCTTGATCGGTGGTAAACCACCAAGTGCCTCAGCAACAGCCTTATTCGTCACTTGCAATGCCTCCTCAATCGTCTTCCCCTTGACCATCTCTGTGACCATAGATGAAGTTGCTATAGCTGCAGCGCATCCAAATGTCTCAAACTTGATGTCGGTTATACGCCCATCATCAACCTTGATGTAGAGATACATCACATCACCACAAACTGGGTTGCCAACCTTCCCAACTCCATCGGCATCTTCAATGCGACCATAATTCCTCGGGTTCCTAAAATGCTCAAGTAGCTTCTCAGAATACATCCCATCCCTCACCTCTCAAAAAGCTCAAACATTCGTTTAACGCAAATCCTTGCTTTCTCCAAAACCTCCTCCTCAAGTCTCACTTCTGGAGCCTCATCCAAAAGCGCTCTGTAGACATCCCTAAGCGTAATGAGTTTCATGTTATAGCATACTTTCGGTATCCCAGCAGGCATGAAAACCTTCTCCGGGTGCTCTCGCCTGAGCCTGCGAATTAAACCCTCTTCTGTGCCTATTAGGAACTTGTGATGATTGCTCTCCTTGGCAAGCTTAACCATACCACCTGTGCTTCTAACTTCATCCGCAATGTCTATCACTTCCGGGTCACACTCTGGATGGACAACCAAGAGAGCATCTTGGTGCATCTCTTTTGAACGCATGACCTCTTCAAATTTAATTCGCCTATGAACATAGCACCATCCATCCCAAGGGATGATGCGCTTATCCTTCACAAACCTTTGCACATAGAAAGCCAAGTTCCTATCTGGCACAAAGACTATCTCATCAGCATCTAAGCGCTGTAGAACCTCAACAGCATTTGCCGATGTGCAACATACATCACATTCAGCCTTCACATCGGCGTTCGTGTTCACATAGCAAACGAAAACTGCTTTTTTGTGTTCTCTCCGCAGTTCCCTTATGTCATCAGCCGTTATCATGTCAGCCATCGGGCAACGAGCCATAGGAACAGGATGCACAACAAGTTTTTGTGGTGAAAGAATCTTTGCTGTCTCAGCCATGAAGTGCACACCACAAAAGACAATGAAGTCTGACTCAGCCTGCGCTGCCCTTTTGCTCAGCTCAAGTGAATCACCAATGAAGTCAGCAACATCTTGAATCTCTTCGCGCTGATAATTATGCGCAAGTATGATAGCGCCTTTCTTTCGCTTCAGCTCAATAACTTCTTGCTTCAGTTCCTCAATCTCGTCGTAATAGCTCATAACTCCTCACACTCCGAAAGCAACTTGATGCTTATCGTCTGCCCCAAAGCCCTCAACTTTCAATGTCTACTCTCTATGTGCCTTATATGCCTTCAGATGCGCGTCTTCAGAAGCCCTCGTTAACTCTTCCTTGCCAGCACCATAAGGTGATATCTCACGCAACCGCTCAACAACTCTTGGGAGGACTTCAAGAACATAGTCAATGTCTTCCTCGGTTGTGAACTTGCCGAGGCTAAATCTAAGCGAGCCATGTGCAAGCTCATGAGGTATACCCATCGCCGTCAAAACATGTGATGGTTCAAGTGAACCAGATGTGCATGCTGAACCACTTGACGCGCATATTCCTGCAGCATCCATATCAAGCAACATCGCTTCGCCTTCAACATACTTAACCACTATGTTGAGTGTATTTGCAAGCCTCTTTTCCGGGTGCCCATTTACGATGACATCGGGTATGCGCTCAATTATGCCTCGCTCAAGCTTGTCACGCAGCGTTTTTTCGCGTTCCCACTCTTCTTCCATTTTCTCGTGCGCAAGTGAGAAAGCTTCTGCGAGCCCAACTATGCCAGCAACATTCTCCGTGCCAGCCCTTTTACCCATCTCCTGATGCCCACCATGAATGAAATTATCAATACGCACACCTCGCCTTACGAAAAGCGCTCCAACCCCCTTAGGTCCGTAAAACTTGTGTGCCGATATTGAGAGCAAGTCAACACCTAACTCTTTCACATCTATCTTCATCTTACCAGCAACTTGGATGGCATCTGTGTGGAAGTAGATACCACGCTCGCGAGCCAACTGCGCTATTTCCTCTATCGGTTGTATCACACCTGTCTCATTGTTCGCATACATGATGCTGATAAGGATAGTCTCATCTTTGATCGCCTTCCTTACAGCATCAACATCAACAATACCATATGAGTCAACTGGCACATACGTCACTTCAAACCCGTGTCTCTCTTCAAGGTATTTACACACATTGAGGACAGCATGATGCTCAATCTGCGATGTGATAATGTGGTTTCCTCTATCCCTGTTTGCAAACGCTACACCCTTTATGGCGAAGTTGTTAGCTTCCGTTCCGCTTCCTGTGAAGATTATCTCACGCTCACTCGCATTCAACAAAGACGCTACCTTTTCCCTTGCCTCTTCAACTGCCTTCCTTGCCTGCTGTGCAAAACGATAAATGCTTGATGGGTTACCGTATTGCTCTCTCAAGTAAGGCATCATAGCTTCCAAGACGCGTTCATCTAAAGGGGTCGTAGCATTGTAGTCAAGATAGACAAAGCGCATTTCAATCTCACCTCAAAGTCTATCGTTATGGTAGTCATGACCACTCCAAACTATTTTATCTTACACTGCGTGAGTTGTAAACTTAGGGAGATACGGTATCGCTTCACAAAGTCGGTGATGAAAGGGGAAACTTTTTCTTTGAATGCGGGCGTAGTGGTCAATCACACCTAAGAACATGTAGCATATCCAACGCTAACCCTGTGCCTATACCAACACAGCTCAATGGATCATCAGCGATATGAACAGGAATACCAGTCTCAAGCTGTATCAGTTTATCAATCCCTTTAAGCAATGCTCCACCACCTGTAAGAGTTATGCCGCGAGTGATTATGTCGGCAGCCAGCTCTGGTGGTGTCCTCTCAAGAACACCTTTCACTCGCTCAACAATCTGATTAACTGGCTCAGAAAGAGCGTTGCGTATTTCCTCGGAAGTGATTTTTATGACCTTTGGCAAGCCCGCAATCATATCTCTTCCTTTGATCTCCATTGTCATCTCCGTTGGAAGCTTATAAGCCGAACCGATGCGTATCTTTATCTGCTCAGCTGTTTGTTCACCAATCATAAGATTGTATTCTCGTCTTATGTAGCGAGCGATTGCTTCATCCATTTTCACACCACCAACACGAACACAATCGCTCACCACAATACCACCAAGGGATATGACAGCAATGTCAGTAGTTCCACCACCTATATCAACGACCATACAGCCACCCGGTTCGCTTATTGGCAGTCCAGCACCAATTGCAGCTGCCATTGGTTCTTCAATAGTGAATGCCTTCCTTGCACCAGCTTCCTTTGCAGCCTCTATAACAGCTCTCCTCTCAACGCTGTTAACATTTGATGGAACTGAGACAACTACATCGGGCTTGACCAACTGCCATCTACCGCACGCCTTGCGGAGAAAGTATTTTAGCATCGCCAAAGTAACAGCGTATTCAGCTATAACTCCGTCCTTAAGTGGTTGGCGGGCGATTATGTTCCCCGGGGTTTTTCCTATCATCCTCCTCGCTTCCTCACCGATAGCGAGGAGCTGACCTGTTTTACGCTCAACAGCAACAACGGTTGGCTCACGTATCACTATGCCTTTTCCCTTCACATAAACGAGAACATTAGCCGTCCCAAGGTCTATGCCGACACCGCGAGCACCAAACATTTATGCTTCGCCTACCTGCACATTCTGTAGAGTGCTTTCGGCTCCACTGTAGACACTCACTTTAGCGCCAAGTGAGTTGAGCTTCTCACAGAAGCGCTCATAGCCCCTATTAACGACCTCTGCATTGTGGACACAAGTTTCGCCCTCCGCAGCCAATCCGGCGAGGATGAGCGCTGCCCCTGCCCTCAAATCGCATGCTTTGACATCCGTTCCATATAACCTCTCAACACCTTCTATTATTGCAACCGATGGCAAGTGAAAACCGTTTTCTGTTGACAATTCCCTTACTTCAATTTTTGCGCCCATGCGTATCAGCTCATTGCAATAGCGAAGCCTACCTTCGTGAATTGTTTCAGTCACAATGCTCTTACCATCAGCGATTGAGAGCAATGAGACAAACGGCGGTTGTAAATCGGTTGGGAAGCCGGGATACGGTTCTGTTGTAACTGAGACAGCTTTGGGGCGATTTGAACATTGAACATTTATCCATTCACCATTAATCCTCACTTCAACACCAGCTTGCCTCAACTTTTCCAAGAACGGTGAAAGCCAACTGCTCGTTATAGGTCCAACGCTAACGTTACCACCAGTTATCGCACCTGCAATGAGGAACGTGCCAGCTTCAATCCTATCGTTTATGATGCTGAATTCACAACCATGCAGTTTCTTAACCCCTTCAATCACAATTCTTGAAGTCCCCTCACCTTCAATCCTTGCGCCCATTGCCTTGAGAAAATTAGCGCAACAGACAACCTCGGGTTCCCTTGCAGCATTTTGGATAATGGTGACACCATCAGCCAGCACTGCAGCAAGCATCACATTCACAGTTGTTCCTACGCTACGCCATCTTGGATCAAGCTCAATCTCTGCACCACGCAAAGCACCATTACGACAATACGCGTGAAGCCATTCCTCAGTTGGGTCAACATCCATTATTGCGCCCATGCGCATCAATGCATCAACATGGAAGTTGACTCGCCTGTTCAAATTGCATCCGCCCGGTCTCGTCATCCACACTTCCCCAAGCCTTGGAAGCAACACACCGAGCATGTAAATTGATGCTCTTATGCTCTTGACACTTTCTTCGGGCAAGTGAGGGTTAGAGAGTTGGCGTGCATCCACAAATACAGTCCCCTTCTCAAACTTACACTTTGCTCCTGCACTTCTCATCAGCTCAAGAATTGTATGTGTGTCGGCGATGTCCGGCACATTGTGGATGATGCACTCATCATCGCAAAGCAAAGCTGCCGGCAAAACTGCTAATGCTGCATTCTTGCTACCACTCAACTCCACTTCCCCGCTTAACCTCTGTCCACCTTCTACGCATATTTGGACCATCGTTTCTGCACCTCTTGCCTTGATTATGCTGTGTTATAACTTTCACCCAAAAAGCATAACACTATTTTAGCGCCTGCGTAAGTAGTGAGCTATTGCTCAATGAGCACTCCTGCTGCTTTTAGCCGTGCTATTGCCCTTGCCTTCGCCCTGCGAGCTCTGTCACGGTCTATTGATAGGTTGCCGATGTCAAGCAACCTTTTAACTGCTCTCTCATAAGCACTTCTCGCCCGCTCAACATCAATTTCGTCGCCCCTCTCTGCAGTGTCGCATACAATGGTAACTCGGTTTTTACTTACTTCAAGGAAGCCATTGTTCACTGCTATACGCACAACCTTTCCATCTGCTTCGCGAAGCGTTAAAACACCGATCCCAAGTTGCGCGATAAGTGGAGCGTGGTTTGCCATTATGCCAAAATAACCTTCAACGCCGGGCGCAATTAACGAAACAACATCGCTTGAGCGGTAAACAACTCGTTGAGGCGATATGACCTCAACTGAAAAGCTCCTTTGAGATGACATCGCTTCAAACCTTCACTCCCATGCGTTTCGCTTTTTCAACAGCTTCATCAATCGTCCCGACAAGGTGGAATGCGCTTTCGGGCAAATGATCCCACTTACCTTCAAGTATCTCTTTGAACCCTCTAATCGTTTCCTCAAGTGGGACGTAAACACCGGGGCGACCAGTATGTTGTTCTGCAACGTGAAACGGTTGTGACAGGAACTGTTGTATGCGCCTTGCTCTGTGGACAATAAGCTTATCCTCTTCCGAGAGCTCTTCTATACCGAGTATGGCGATTATGTCCTGTAGCTCCTTATAGCGTTGCAATATGCGTTGGACTTCCCTCGCAATTTGGTAGTGCTCCTCGCCCACAATCCTTGGATCAAGTATTCTTGATGTGCTTGCAAGTGGATCAACAGCAGGGTATATAGCTCGCTCAAAGAGTTGTCTTGAGAGAACAGTTGTAGCATCAAGGTGAGCAAATGTTGTTGCAGGAGCAGGATCAGTTATATCATCTGCTGGCACATAGATGGCTTGCACAGATGTGATTGAACCTCTCACTGTGGATGTGATGCGTTCTTGGAGTTGTGCCATCTCTGTTGCGAGCGTTGGTTGATAACCAACAGCACTCGGCATGCGCCCAAGTAGTGACGATACCTCGGTTCCAGCCTGCGCGAAACGGAATATGTTGTCAATGAAGAGGAGCACATCCATACCACGCACATCTCTGAAATACTCAGCCATCGTTAATGCGCTCAAACCAACCCTCAAGCGTGCGCCGGGTGGCTCATTCATTTGCCCAAACACAAGCACTGCCTTTGAAAGAACTCCAGTGCGTTTCATCTCAATCCAAAGCTCATTCCCTTCTCTTGTCCTCTCGCCAACTCCAGCAAAGATGGATATGCCACCATGAGCTTTAGCCACGTTGTGTATGAGCTCCATTATGAGAACTGTCTTGCCAACACCCGCTCCTCCAAACAAGCCAACTTTACCACCCTTAGGGTATGGCTCAAGCAAGTCAATAACCTTTATGCCCGTCTCAAAAAGTTCTCCTATTACGCCTTGTTCACTGAAGGACGGTGGTGGGCGGTGTATCGGCCAGTAGTCCTCGGCTTCAACTGGTGCATCTATGTCATCAATCGTGTTCCCAACCAAATCAAAAACTCTCCCAAGAACACCTTCGCCAACTGGCACCTTTATTGGCTCACCAGTATCAACAACCTTCATGCCACGCTTCAAACCGTCGGTAACATCCATAGCCACAGTGCGCACTATCTCATCACCAATATGCTGTTCAACTTCACAGATTAGCGGTTTAGGCAAGCTATCATCTTCAACGACGACAGCGTTATATATTTCGGGCAACTGACCAACAGGAAATTGCACATCTACAACAGGTCCCATCACCTGAGCAACCCTTCCAACTGCTCCCTTCGGCATGCGAATTCATCACCTCACGAATAACAATCCTCTCAGCGTTGGAAGCGCCTTAGCGCTTCTGCTGCTGTTGTTATCTCAAGCAGCTCCTTCGTTATACTCCACTGACGTGCCTTGTTCAATTCAAGTGTTAGCTTGTCAAGCATTTCCGTTGCGTTGTCAGAAGCAATAGTCATTGCTTGAACCCTCGCAAGTTGCTCACAAGCGAATGCCTCAAGGAGCATTTGGCAAACTTGCACCTCAAAGTATTTTGGAAGCAATACCGAGAGCAACACTTCAGGTGGTGGCTCAAAAATGTATTCCAACATCACCATCCTCTCATGCCCAATTTCAATCGGCAAAAGCTTTTTCCTCATTACCTTGAAAAGGGCTGCGCTAATAAACCCAGTGTAGACGAAATGCAACTCGCATATCTCGCCACTCAAATACCATTCCATGAGCTCACTGCTTATTCGCTTGGCATCTTCATACGGTTGCCGAACCGATATCTGTGGCGCAGTCCCTTTCACATTACTGTTCCGCTTGGTAAAATACGTTATCCCTTTCCTACCGATGCAATACAGCATGACCTTTTTGTTAGCCATCTCTTGCTCGCTTATGAACTCACCTGCCTCTCGTATGACATTTGTGTTGTAAGCACCGCATAAGCCTTTATCGCTTGTAACTACAACAAGACCAACAAAATCGCTTTCGTTTGCTTTAAGCAATGGATGCTCAGCCGTAGTTATGTGAGGTGCCACAGCGCTAACAATCCTTTCAAGCCCATTTGAATATGGTGAGCTTGAGAGCGCTTTAGCTTGAATGCGCTGAAGCCTTGCTGCAGCGACCATCTTCATTGCTTGTGTTATCTGCCTTATGTTCCTGACAGCCTTTATCTTTTGCTTTAAAGCCCTCAAGCTTTGCATAGTTACCACTCACCAAAAAACCTCGTAAGGTAACCAGCGCTTCATTTCACGCTCTCCACTTTCTCTTCTATCTTCTCTTCCAACCGCTCCAAAAACATTTTCTTAAACCTTCTGGCTGCCTCATGCATCCTTTGCTCTGTCGCTTCACTGAAGTCCTTCGTCGTCTCAATCTCTCTAACTATCTCTGGGTAGCATTCATCCACAAACTTAAGGAAGCCACTTTCAAAGTCCCTTACAACCTCAATCGGCAGATCGTCCAAATAACCGTTTATGCCAATGAAGATAGCGAGCACTTGGTGGCTCAACGACATCGGCTGATACTGATCTTGCTTGAGCACCTCAACAAGCCTTTCACCTCTTATGAGCTCTTTCCTTGTGACTTCATCAAGCTCAGTTGCAAATTGCGCGAAGGCTTGTAGCTCAAAATAGCGAGCCATGTCAAGCTTTAGCTGCTTCGCCACTTTATTCATGGCATTCGTCCTCGCAGCGCCACCAACCCTTGACACAGATAACCCAACATTTATTGCCGGGCGTATGCCAGCGTAAAACAGGTCTGGCTCAAGATAAATCTGACCATCGGTGATTGAGATTACATTTGTTGGGATATATGCTGCATAGTCTCCGAGCTGTGTCTCAACTATTGGTAGAGCAGTTAACGAACCACCACCATACTTATCATCAAGCTTTGCAGCCCTCTCAAGGAGGCGTGAGTGGAGATTGAATATGTCTCCGGGGTATGCTTCGCGTCCAGCTGGACGACGAAGCAAAAGCGAAACCTGCCTATATGCTTGTGCGTGCTTCGTCAAGTCATCATAAACGATGAGCGCATGCATCCCGTTGTCCCTGAAGTATTCACCCATAGCACACCCTGCATATGCTGCTATGTATTGCATTGGTGCTGGATCACTTGCAGGTGCGCTTACAACTATCGTGTATTCCATTGCCCCATACTTCTTTAGGGTTTCAACAACGCTCTTTACAGTGCTTTGCTTCTGCCCAATCGCGACATAGATGCAATAAACTGGCGGGTCTGCGTTTTTCTGGTTTATTATCGTGTCAATTGCGATTGCCGTCTTCCCCGTCTGCCTATCACCGATGATTAACTCACGTTGCCCTCTCCCTATCGGTATCATTGAATCAATCGCCTTGATGCCAGTCATAAGTGGCTCACAAACTGGTTTCCTCATAACGACACCGGGAGCCTTTATCTCAATCTTCCTTGTCTGCTTGTAAGGTATGGGACCAAGGTCATCAACTGGTTGTCCGAGCGCATTCACAACTCGCCCAAGCAATTCCATACCAACAGGCACCTCAAGTATCCTGCCTGTGCAGCGCACCTCATCGCCCTCGTTGACAAACCTATCTGGACCAAAGAGCACAATGCCAACGCTGTCTATCTCCAAGCTGAAGACCACGCCGTAAAACTCCCTGCCAAGTTCCCGACTCGCCTTCGGGAAGAGAAGCAACTCGCCAGCCATCGCGTTTTGAAGCCCATATGCCCTTGCAATACCATCACCAACTTCAATGACATAGCCAACATCAACGAACTCGGTCTCCCTCTCATACTGCTCAAGTTCGTGTATGAGGACACTTGCAAGTTCCCTTGCATGCAGTGTCATTTTTGAATCTCACCCCTTGCCTATGAGGTTACATTCTGATCTTCCTCACCATGTCCAGAAGCTGCCAAATGAATGTAAGCACTCTTCACCTTAGCAACAATGGATTCAATCGTTCCTCTTATGCTTAGGTCAAGGAGCTTGTCACCAGCCTTTATCACAAGCCCACCTACAAGGTTCTCATCAACGCCAACTCTAATGATGACTTTCTTGCCCCAAAGCTGGCTTGCCCATTCCATTATTCTCTCAACTTCGCTTTCTGTTAGCTCAACGGCGCTCTTAACCTCAACATGCAATATCCCTCGCCAATCATCAACCATCTCTCTGAAAAGTAGGAGTATGTTCTTCAACTCCTCAATCCTTCCCCTCCTTAAGAGCAGTTCAAGAAAGCGCATCACCAATCCATTAACATGGTTGTAAAAACGCCTGTGAAGCATTTCTCTCTTCTTGTGGAACGGGATCAGTGGATGCGATAAGACTTTGAGCAATTTTGGGTGGTGCTCAATAACAGCTTGCACAAGTGAAAGCCCTCTCTCAACATCTTCTATGATGCCGTGCTTCAAGGCAACCTCAAAGAGCGCCTTCGCATATCGTTTAGTTATTCCTCCTTGCAAGCCCCTCCGCACCATTTCTTGGCAACTCCTTGTCAATGATTTGAGCTATAAGCCTTCTATGTGCTTCAGTGTCTAAGGTCATCCTCACAGCCTTCTCACTTATCGCAGCAGCAAACTCAACAATGAAATCACGCAAGTCAATCAACATCTTTTCCCGCTCATATTGGATTTCTTGGCGAGCGCGTTCCAATATCCTTTGGGCTTCCTCCCTCGCACGCACAAGTAGCTCATCTCTCGCTGCATAAGCCTCCCGCATTGCTTCCTGTAAACGTTGCCTCGCCTCTTCCTCAATGCGAGTTAAACGCTCTTCATATTCGCTTCTTAACCTCTCCATCTCCTGCCGTTGTCTCTCTGCATCTTCAATGGCTTTGCGCACCTGCTCACGACGCTCGTTGAGTAGCTTTTGGATTGGTCTGAACAATAGCTTCGTCATCAAAAAGAGGAGTATCAGGAAGCTACCAGCTTGCGTAAGGATGTAACCCCAATCAAGATGCAATTTGCTCAACACATCAAGTGGACTTATTTGCTCCACTTCCATGCACCTCGCTTCAATGGCAAACGCTATAAGTAGCTTCACATATCAATTTACGTCCTTGAGGCGCAAAAGAGAGAAGCCTAATGCACTACCATCCTTGCAAGCAAGCCTTGAAGGACAAAGAATGCAACAAGGGCATAGATGACAAGAGACTCAATGAGCACAAGCGTTAACATGAGGAAGCGCCAAACATGCCCTGCAGCCTCCGGTTGCCTCGCAACAGCTTCGCATGCAGCTACAGCTGCACGACTTTGAGCATGCGATGCAAATGCGACTGCTATTGGCAAACCAAGAGCAACACTTGAACCAAATACTGTTATCGCTACCATAGCCTCCCCCACCGTTAATCCCCCCTTTAGGTTAGTCTTTCAAAGACCAACTACTCAGCCTCCTCGTGCTGTAAGAACATGCCAATATAGACACCTGTAAGGAGCGAAAAGACGTAAGCTTGCACAATGCCTATGAGGATGTGGAGCAAAACTACAGGAAGTTGGAACGGAAAAAGCATTTGGAACGGGGTTGGCAACCCAATAAGGTTTCGGAAGAAACCATAGGCAGCCAACCCGAGAAGCGCAAATTGATATAGAACAACATCCTCACCAAAAATGTTTCCAAACAATCGCATAGAGAGCGATATAACTTTTGCAGCCTCACTGGCAATGTGGATGCATATCGTGATTGGCACCATCCATGCTGTAAGGATGTTGCTCAAAAGTGGCTTATCAACATAATGCATCAAGTAGCCTTTTAGCCCTAATTCCCTAAGCGCTATGATATGGACACTTGTAATCGCAGCCACTGCAAGCCCTATCGTGACATACGGATGAGATGAAGGTGACATGAAGCCCGGAAGTAGCCCTATAAGGTTGAGCAAAAGGATGTAAATGAAGAGTGTCCCTATAAGTGGTGCATAGATGTGCCCCTTCGGACCAATGATTGAGACGGCAAAATTTTCAATTGCTTCAACGAACCATTCGGCAATCGTCTGGTTAACCGAACCTTCAAGCTGTCTCAAAGTGCGTTTTGTCCACCATGCCCAAACAACAAGTCCAAAGATGACAAGCCAGCTTATGAAAAGCCAATCTGGTATTGGAAAACGAGTCCTTTGCGTCAGTAGCCAGATGAAGTGGAACCAAGTTTCCTCAGGTGGCGCAACAGAAGGTGGGTGAAAGGCTTCAGCACCTTTCATTCATCTCACCCTCCGAATCACCCTCAGCTACAACTCTTTTGCCCTCAATGATGCTTCTACCAGCGAGCTTGAGCACAAGCACAAATGGCGCTAAAGACAAACCAACGAGCAAGCCAAAGTAGTTTATAGCCCTGTAGGTTGAGAGAAGATAAAGCGATAAAAGTAGCAACGCATATTTCATGACCATCAGTCCAACAGCGAGCTTGTGCCTGTAATTTCGTCGGAAGACGAGATCCGTGACAAATATACCTGTAATGCACACGAAGAGCAACCCTAATAGCAAGCCGACCGAGTAACTTAATATCAACCGCCAATCTTGGAACTCACACAACACAAGGCAAACCAAAATGCCAATAATGAGGGTTGTGCTACAAAGCCTCTTTATGAAGCCCTTTTCTGAAGACACCATTTGCCACTCGCCTTCTCACCCGCTAAGCTTTGACAAGCTCTTCAACACTTCATAAGCACCTGCAGCAAATCCGATAAGTATGCCTATTGCAACGCCTATACCGTTAAGCGAGAACATGTTATCAATCCACCTTCCCACAAGCCACCCAAGCACAACAGCCCCAACGAATATGCTCCCAGAGCCGTAGATGAGAGCACTTTCCCGCTTCCATTTGCTATCTTGCTGCTTATCATCATTGTTTGATCGTCTTCTTAGCACTTCACTGCACCAGCCACTGCGCTTACAGAGCTGTGATAAACTCCACAATTATCCATTATGATGCTACCAAGCAAAACTGCGGTATACTCAAAAAGCGAGCGCTTGGAATACGGTTCAGAGTTGATACGATTTAGAGCTGGATGCTCTCATCCATAATACGCCTCATCAGCATCACACCGAAAGGGAAGCCAAATCATCAAATCTGTTGTTTAGAGGGAGAGGAAATGCGAGTGGAGTTGCTTGACTTTGAGCTTCCAAAGGAACTCATAGCACAAGAACCGATTGAACCGAGGGACTGCGCAAGGTTGATGGTGTTGCATAAGAGCAGTGGTGAAATTCAACACCGAGTGTTTTATGAGCTTGTGGAGCTTTTATCATCAGGCGACATTATCGTGGTGAACGATACGAAGGTGATAAAGGCGCGTCTTCGTGGGCGGAGGCTACCAACTGGCGGGAAGGTTGAACTGTTACTCCTGCGCCAACTTGAAGATGGTGTTTGGGAAGCGCTCGCATGCCCAGCTAAGAGGGCAAGACCAGAAACTGAGATAGTTTTTGGTGATGACTTCCTTGGGAAGGTCGTTGAGGTAAAACAAACGGGAACGAGAGTTGTTCAGTTTAACAAAGCCGGCTCGGAATTCTGGGAGGCACTTGAAAAGTATGGTAATGTCCCAACGCCACCATACATCAAGCGTGAGGTCAGTGATGAAAAAAGTTACCAAACCGTCTATGCAAAGAAGCTTGGCTCAGTGGCTGCACCAACTGCTGGATTGCATTTTACCGAACGCCTTATGGATGAACTTGTGAGAGCAGGCATCAAAATAACCTCAGTCACACTGCACATAGGATGGGCTACATTTAAACCGATTACCTCTTCAGAAGTTGAGCAACACAAGATGGAGGAGGAATACTGCGAAGTCTCAGAAGACGCTGCCAACGAAATCAACATGGCTAAAACAAATGGAAAGAGAATTGTAGCTGTTGGGACAACAGTTGTAAGGGTGCTTGAGAGCGTCGCTGATGAGGATGGGACTGTAAAACCTTGGGCAGGTTGGACAAACCTATACATCACTCCCGGATACAAGTTCAAAGTTGTGGACTCGCTCATAACAAACTTCCATATGCCACGCTCAACAAACCTTTTACTTGTCGTAGCATTCGCTGGGCTCGAGTTGACGATGAAAGCTTATCAAATAGCGATAAATGAGCGATACCGATTTTATTCATTCGGTGATGCAATGCTCATACTGCCTTGAGTGGTTTCGGTCGGGGATAGGCAAGTGGGAAGGCAACTTGTCACCTAATCAAGATCTCGCACTCACCAACCACTTTTAGCCTGCTCCAGAAACGCTTTTTAAGCTCCTTGCCATCACTTAGCTTTAGCCCTTCTAACTCCTGTTTGTGAACAACTGCTGCAAGGAGCTCATATTTCCCGGGCAGGATGTCTATCTCTGCTGGCAGACAATAGTCAACAGTGACGACATCGCCAACTGATACCAAAACATTATGTGGAATTAGCTCGTGAGCCTCAGCAACCCAAAATGGTCTTTTGTTTCCACCAGCATCTTTTACTGGCGGATAAGCTATGTCTGTATCCTTCATGCGCAAGAGCCATAACACCCTCGCTTCTTTTACTTGCGATGGGTCAAGCACATACCAATGACAGGTGAAGGCGACGAACATTTCAGGATGTATGCGCTCGCGATGCAACTTTAGTTCAATAAGGCGCGCACATGGAGCATCTATCAAAGCATTCAGCGGTGGTGAACCTTTACCAAGCACTCTAAGTGGCGGTTTCTCTGAAAGCATCGCAACCCATCCACGTGGATGCAAAAACCACTTCCTTGAGCTGGGCGAGACAAATGTAACATACACTAACCCTTTCCCAATGAACTTCCTCACATGCTTCCATGCCATTTCATCAGCCCAACGCTCATCATTTGGATAACTGAACAATTCCACATCCATCCGCTTATTCTCAACACGCTGCACAACCCAAATTGCAAACAACAAATCATCGCTCATGATAAGCAGTTTTGAGCCCTTAGGCAAGTTTGCAAGTATATCCTCAGCCATATCTTTTGCGAGCGTGTTACCACGCATTGAAGCAAGTGGGTATGCGATTACAGCTTGAGAGAGAGTTGTGCTGATAAGTATCGCCGTAAAAACCAAAAGGAGGATGTTGACGGACTTGTTGCGTGCCCCAAGTTGCCTAACCGTTTCCCAGATGCAACCTGCCCCTACACCACCAACATATGCGCATATAGCCCAAGATGGTAAGTAGAAGTAAACGATATCGGGGACATCATACCCAAGGTAAAACAAGAGCTGTGCAAGCAAACCACCAATGGACGCTATCAAAACTGAGGGAGAGATGAATGCCAGCGCAACGAAACCCGCAGGCACGAGCGAAAATATAAGCCACAGTTGTGCCATCCCAACCTTCACCCAATAGAAAAACCTTTCTGGCAACCTGCGCATCGGTATGGACATCATCTTGGTGCGATACATCTGCCCTGTGACATAGAACTTGAATCCCTCAAACGATTTTGCAGGGTCTGGGAAGCGATAGCCATCGTGCCAGTATCTATGGATGGTAGCCCTTTTGGCACGCAAGGGGATGTATGCGTATTGAACGGAGGGCAAAAGAAAGAAAACAGAAGCTATGAGCAAGTCAACCCACTTGAACCTCAATCTCCTCGGGAATGCGAGCAGCGCTATAAGGATTGCCGGTGCACTCATAAGCGTTGAAAGGTGATGGCATACACTCAAACCAATTGCCGACCATAACCCGTATAGGTAACGCTTATCACCGGTCTTTTGCAGCTTAATAAGCAACAGCACCGGTAGCAAGGTGAAGAAGACAGAGCCTGTGTAAACTTCGGCTATAACTGCTTGAGACCAAAAGACATATGAGAAACCAAGTGACATAGCTGTAATGAAACCTGCAAAGTATGCTCCTGTTAAGTCCGTGACGATGCAATATGCAAGTGTGCATGAAGCTGCACCGAAGAGAGCAGAGAGTAAGTTAACCCTAAAAGAGATGTCACCGAAAGGCACTATGATGGTTAACAACTTTGAAAGTAGCAAGTGCAGTGGATAGCCACTTGGATGGACGAGAGCCATAAGCGCACTCCCAGTTATGAAATCACCACAATCTCCGCCGAATGAAACAGTTGGAGCAAGCGTCCATATGTAGACTGAGAAAGGTATGAGGAAAGAGCCGAAGAGCAAAAACTTGTTTAAGTGCTTCAGCTTCAAGCCATCATTGCGCATCAGGATCATTCACCTTAGCATCATCTGAAGCTGATGCATCACCTTCAACTTCGTCCATTGTCTGACTAACACCCATCGTTTTAGCCTTCTGATGCCATTGTTCAATTGGTGGCAACTCCGAGAGATCCTTCAACCCGAACACCTCAAGGAAGCGCTCGGTAGTAGCGTAGAGGTATGGGCGTCCGGGCGAGTTTTTCCTACCAGTTATCTTGACGAGCCCGAGTTCAATCAACCTTGCTATGCAATGTGAAGAATCAACACCTCGTATTTGTTCTATCTCTGGGTGTGTTATCGGTTGCCTATAGGCGATTATAGCGAGCGTCTCAAGCGATGCCCTTGAGAGCCTCACTCGGCGTGGCTGACGAAGCTTCGCAACATAGCGCCCATACTCGGGACGAGTGACCATCTGATAACCACCAGCAACTTCAACTATAGCTAACCCACTCCTTTCATCATACTCGTTCATCAGCTCTTTGATGAGCTGTTCTGTGAGTGTTTCATCAACTTCAATGATCTGGGAGAGCTCACGCAACAACATTGGCTTGTCTGACACGAAGAGCAAGCACTCAAGCGCTTTCTTCAAGTGAGCCATCTTGTCCGATTTAGCCTCTTGAGACAGCTCACCAAATGGATGGCTTTGCACATCATCCATGTTGCCACTTACGCCCCTCATGCAGTTTGCTCACCCTCAAAGCGAACGAGCAGTGAATAGGCTACCTCAGCATGCATTTGGAGCAATGTGGATAATGATTGGAGCAAAAGGTCTTTCCTGCTCAATTATGATGAGGCTTCGCTTAAACAATTCAAGCAAGGCTAAAAATGTGATGATGACATCAAGCTTCGTCTCACAGTCGTCACAAAGTTCCCAGAACATGCATCCAGAATGCTTTGAACGCAGCTTAGAGAGTATGGCTTGCATACGCATCCCCACAGTCACCTTACGCCTCTTGATAGGAAGCTTTGAGCCATCCGGGAGCCTGCTCAAAGCTTCACGCAATGCCCAAAGCAGGTCAAACACTGAGATACTGCCAAGCTCAACAATTTCAGGCTGACCCAACTGTGTTCCATCCTCATTTACGCGTGTGAACATCAATGCTCTCCTCTCACTGCGTTCCCTCAAGTATTCGGCAGCCTCACGATAACGCGAATACTCAACCAGCTTCTTCGTGAGCAACGCCCTAACCTCTTCTTCAGAAAGCTTTTGCTCCTCATCGCTATAGAGTTCTTCAACAGCGCTTGGTTCAGGAAGTAGTAGCACCGACTTCATATACAGCAAGAGCGCTGCAAAGGTTATGAATTCGGAAGTGATAGCTATGTTCACCTCACGCATCAGTTGTAGTTGCTCAAGGAAATGATGAGTTATCTCGGCAATGGGGATCTCACAAATGTTTGCTTCGTTCCGCCTCACAAGGTAGAAGAGCAACTCAATCGGTCCCTCAAAAATGTCTATTCGCACATAATAGCCATTAAAGCGATACGGTTCCGCGTAGGGGGAGAATTCATGCCTACGTTCGCAAGAGGCTCTTTCACATTCTAAGCTCACATGTGAATTTGCTTCAGAGCTTTTGCCCAATATATGTCACCTCTTTAGTTCTTTCATTGTGCTCCAGCTTTTATGCAACAGTGCTATGTTGATGCGGTTACCAATTCGCTTTTTTCACTTCCAAAGCTTCATTGCGGTGCGAACTTCCTCAAGGGTGCGCTTAGCCACCTCCCTTGCTTTCTTACTGCCTTCACGGAGCAGCTCATCAAGTTCGTCTATATGCGCTTCATAGTATGCTCTTCTTTGACGATACAGTTCAAGCTCCTCGTTCACCCTCTTTGCGAGTTTTTCCTTGCATGGAACACACCCAAGCTTCCCAGAACGACACTCAACTTCAATATCCTGCGTTTCACCTGCGTTGTAAATCCTATGCAGGCTGAAGACGGGGCATCCTTCTGGGTGACCCGGATCACCCATGCGGATTTTCTGTGGGTCTGTGAACATGCGTTTTATCTTGCGTTCAACTTCCTCTTTCGGCTCCGACATAAGTATGTGGTTGTTGTATGTCTTGCTCATCTTGCGCCCATCAATCCCGGGCACAAGCGCAAACTCGGTAATCCTCGCCTGAGGCTCAGGGAAAATGTTACCGTAAAGATGATTGAAGCGCCTTGCGATTTCTCTCGCCAACTCAAGGTGCGGTAGCTGGTCTTTGCCAACTGGGACTGTATCAGCCTTGTAGATGAGGATGTCTGCAGCTTGAAGGACTGGATACCCTAAAAGACCATATGTGGCTGCTGAAGGTCCAAGCTCATCAATCCAGTCCTTGTAAGTCGGGTTGCGCTCAAGCCATGGGACTGGAACAAACATGGAGAAGAGCAAATGAAGCTCAGCATGCTCTGGAACGAGTGATTGAACGAATACGACGCTCCTGTTAGGGTCTATACCTGCGCTAAGCCAATCAATTGCGAGGTCTCTTATAAATTGCGATAGCTCACTTGTATCCTGCCATGCTGTTGTTAGAGCATGCCAGTCTGCTATCTCAAAGAAGCACTCATAATCATCCTGTAGTTCAACCCATTGCTTTAAAGCACCTTCAAGGTTTCCAAGGTGAAGCTTGCCTGTCGGACGCATGCCACTTAATATGCGTCCCTTCTTCACCTTTCCGTGTGACATAGTCCACCCTCCCATTAGCTTATTTTGTTATTTGGGAAGCACCGAAAACATCAGTGTGAGTAGACCTTGGAACGGAATGAACATGATTTTGAACACACCAAGCCACAATAGCAAAAGCAATATCAAAAAGCCAAACGGCTCAAGGCGAGCAAGCTCATAGCCCAGTCTTGATGGCAAAATCGCAACAGCAATTCTGCCACCATCAAGAGGTGGTATTGGAATAAGGTTGAAAGCACTCAGCGCAAAGTTTATAGCAACACCGTATACGGCAATATTTTCAAGCACTATCATCGCTATCATAAATATGCTCCCCACCACTGGGATGGCAAAGAACGGCTCAAGCAATCGCATTGCAACGACTATAACAATGAGCAACACATACCAAATGAAAGCGAGAACGAAGTTAGCTAACGGACCAGCAGCTGCAACGAGAGCCATATCTCTAATCGGGTTACGAAAACGCCACCAATTGACTGGGACTGGTTTAGCCCAACCAAAACCAACGCCTGCAATAACGCTCAATAGAAACATGATTGCGCCAAGTGGATCAAAGTGTGCTCTCGGATCAAGCGTCAAGCGCCCTTCAACTACAGCTGTCGGATCGCCTAACTTCCACGCAACGTATGCATGAGCACACTCATGTATGACTATCCCGAGGATGAACGCTGGCGCAGCAAATGCTATATTGCGCAAAACTTCAATCAGCCCAAAGATACCTTCTTGCAACTCAAGTGAACCTCCCTTCACATGTGTAAACCCGCACTATTGCACCACAATCGCCAATTCAGTTTAACATGGTGTATTAAAGAGAGCTACGAAGCCCTCTATCAAGTTAAGCTACACAGCGTATAATGTGCAATTGCAAGTTGGGAACGAATCGCTGTGGGCAGGAACGGTGAATGCTTAATGCAAACCAAAAGGCTATTTGCACTTGCATGTGTGCTTTTGATTGCTTTGTTCATTCGCACGCTCGGAATAGTTGGGAGAGACCTTTATTGTGATGAGGCTGTAGTATTGCTTTACAGCAAATTGCCTTGGGAAAGGCTCTTAAAAATACTACCACACGAAAACTATGGACCGCTATGGTTTGTGGTTCAAAAGCTGTGGAACGAGGTTGATGGCTATGTTTGGGCGAGGGTTTTAAGCGTTGTGGCTGGCACGGTTGTCGTTTGGATAGCTTTTGAGATAGGCATGCTCTGTGGCGGTATATGGCTTGCACTTGTTTGTGGGCTTATCACTGCTACAAACTGCTACCTTGTCTATTTTAGCCAAAAGGTGTGGAGCTACATACCTTGCACAGCTTTTCTGGCTATTGCGATGCTTCTGGCAATGCATATCTTGAAAGCAAGCGAATGCAACTGCTGTTCAAAAAAGCAATACCACCTTGTGGCACTCTATTGCGTCTTTGCTCTCTTGTCATTCTACACGCACTTCATTTCCATACCACCATTGCTTGCCATTGCTCTCATAGGTGCATTCCACCTTAGGAGGAATCGGTATTCGGCTAAGGCATGGTGTATGGCTCAAATCGTTACATTTGCCATGATGCTACCTTGGGCTAAGTTCCTTCTTAGTCGCACAATGTCCGTTGCAAAAGGTTTTCACATGTCACATGCAGGGCTTCTTTGCTTGCTTGACATGTTCCACGACTTTAGCATGTTTGCACCATCAGTGCACCACTCAGTCATACATGCGCGCATTATCACGATACTTGCGTTCCTCACATTCGCATACTTGTTCGTGTATGGTTTGCTCATCTGCTTTAGGTCACAATGTGAATCATTCCCAGCGTTCGTTTTTGTTTTAAGCGTCCTTCTATGGCTACTTGTTTCAGTGCTTGTGCCAGTCTGGCACCCGAGAACGCTCCTGCCAGTCTTGCCAGCATACTGCTTTATCGTCTCATGCGCGATAGCGAAACATAAGAAGGCTTTGGCAATCGCGTTGTTATGTTTTGTGCTATGCTTGAATGCATCATCGCTTGCATTTTACTTCTTTGATGAAGCATATGCTGAAGCACAGTGGAAAGAGGTCGCCTCATACCTCAAAAGGCACCGAAAGCATAGCGAGTTAATACTTCACTCATCTGTGCTTTCGTTCCCTCCGATCTCATATCACTTGGGCTCAACTGCAGGGCATAAGGTGGTCGGCTTGAGTGAAAGAACAGCCACTGCTGCAACTGCATTCGCACTTTTGATTGAACCTAACGCAAGCTTTGAAAGCATTGACGAGCTTGAGCGTGGAAAGTTTTGGCTCGTTGAAACGACAGATTGGCGTCCATGGGTGAAATGGAAGGAAGATGAGGTGACTAAAAAGTTGCGGTTGAGGAAAGATTTGAAGTTGAAGCTTGTGCTAAAGATGCGTGGCGTCAGCATATACGAGTGCTTTAAGGAGTGAAAAACAACCTTGCAAAGGTGGTGAGCGGATGTGAGCACTTGGCTCTATGCGAAGCCGAGGAAGAGGGCAAGTATAAAACGAATTGGCGTTTTCACGAGTGGTGGCGATGCACCAGGGATGAATGCATGCATAAGGGCGGTTGTGCGCACTGCCATATATCACGGTGTTGAAGTTATCGGCATCATGAGAGGCTATCAGGGAATGATTGAGGGTGACTTCGTCCACATGGATAGAATGGCGGTTTCAAACATCATCCAGACTGGTGGAACGATATTGAAGACATCTCGTTGTAAAGAGTTTTATTACAAGGCTGGCAGGATGAAAGCGATAGAGAAACTGCGTCAAGCAGGGATTGAAGGGCTTGTGGCAATAGGTGGTGGTGGAACTTTCAGAGGGGCTCACAAACTTTATGTTGAATCTGGCATTCCAGTGATAGGAGTGCCTGCAACGATTGATAACGACCTTTATGGGACAGATTATACGATCGGGTTTGATACAGCAATTAACACAGCGCTTGATGCTATTGACAGGATAAGGGATACGGCGATAGCTCATGGACGTATATTCTGGGTTGAAGTTATGGGGAGGTTCCGTGGGTTTATAGCAACGGATGTTGGTGTTGCTGGTGGTGCCGAGGCAATCCTTATCCCCGAGGAGAGGACGGACATTGATAAACTCGCAAGAGAACTGCTCAACTGGCATAACATGGGCAAGACAAGTTGCATCATGGTAGTGGCTGAAGGCGATGAAGCAGGTGGAGCATTCCAACTTGCACGACTCATCGGCGAAAAGACAGGGCTCGATTCACGAGTGACCGTTCTCGGACACATACAGCGTGGTGGAAAACCAACAGCAAGGGATAGAGTGCTTGCAAGCAAGCTCGGTGTTGCTGCCGTTGAAGCACTGCTTGCAGGCGAAGCAGATAAGATGGTCGGAGAAGTAAACGGCAAGATCACTTTAACACCGCTTGAAGAAGCATACTCAAAACGAAAACCACTTGATAAGTCGCTACTTGTTTTGGCTCAAGTGCTCGCCACATAAAAACACAAGTCCACAGGGATGGTAAAATTAAACTTGGGAATTGAACCACCAACAGAGTGGGAGGGATGATGAGCATGAAACAAACAAACAAGGTGCGGGCGTTGATTCAATTTACTTTTGTTCTCCTTTACGCTTCCACTTGCTTTGCTGCGGGTGCTGGGAAAACGCAATTTGGTAATGTGGTGAGGTTCCCAAGCAGGCTAACTGCTTTCAATATGTTTGATGATGTTGCAAGAGCTGTTTACTCATGTTGTCGTCCAGACCAAAAAGAGCAAATAGAACTTGCCCTGAGGGCGATTGACGACTTCCTCAACCTCTATCCTGAGAGCGACTTTGCGCCATACATGTATATGTATCGTGCGAGGCTATATGGTTTGCTCAAAAATACACGAAAGCAAGTTGAGGCTCTTCAAACACTGGTTCAGCGTTTCCCCAAAAGTCACCTTGCTGATGATGCCCTGTGGATGCTCGCCCAACGCTATGAGCGGGAGTTTGTCGCTGACAAATTTACGAGGGCTCAACTGCTTGAGAAGCTTGCAAATGAATACCCAAACAGCATTTATGCTGACAATGCACTTTGTGCACTCGTGCGCTTTTACACCAATGAGCGCATGGAGAGGGAAGCATTACATGCGCTTGAGAGACTTCTTAATGAGCATCCGTATAGCCCATGCTGTGATGATGCGCTTTGGGTCGCTGCATCCAAGTATCGTGAACTTGGGAATTACATGACTGCAATAAGGATGTTTGAGAGGTTAGTTAACGATTTCCCATTCAGCATATATGCCGACGACGCTGCTTTTGCTATTGGGCAATCCTACAAAAGCATGAATATGGATGGCATGGCGCTCCGTTGCTTTGAGGAATTTTTGAACAGCTTCCCTGCAAGCACACTCGCAAGGGAAGCAGTTAGGCAGATAAACGAGATTACAAGGCGTCCTCAACATGTGCTTGCTATGACATTTCCCTCAGATATAGCTGACGACATTTTCAACGAGGGTTTACATCTGCAAGCGATGGGTCAATACAGCGAAGCCATACAAGCATACAAGCGCTTCTTAACATTGATGCGAGGTCACGATAAGTGGGGTGAAGCTCTTTTCAATATCGGCAAGTGCTATCAGGCAATGGAGGTGCTCATAGACAGGTTTGCGAGGGCTTCGGGTCCTGAGGAGATCTATCGCTTGCTTCCCGAGTGGCGTGCTGCAGTTGGGAGCGCAAGAACACCAGTTCCAACATTGGCGAACTGGGAGAAGGCAAAAAGTGCCGTAAGCGTCTTTCAAATAGTTGCGACACTTAGAGGACATCCACTCCAAGTCAATGCCCTATACGAGATAGCACAATGCTACTGGCAGCTTGACGATGAAGAGAAAGAAGCACTTGCGCTTCAGCAACTGCTAACAGCGTTTCCGGGATGTGGCTACGATGCCGAAGCTTGGTATAAAGTGTTGCGTTACTACCAAAACAAAAACAACTACCCACGTTGCCTTGAATCCTATGTGAGCTTATCAAGGGCTTTCCCAACTGTATTCCCACCAGCCCTCGGTCGGGATAGAGAGATGTTCCTGAAGGTGATGCGATACTACTACAAGGCTGCTGAGAGGGCATGGGAAGAAGGCGAAAGACATCACATTGGTTATGCAATTGGCATTAGTGACCTTGAAGATGAAGCACTGTTCATTGGCGGGGTTATAGCATTGGAGAGAGGCGATATAAAAGGCGCAAAGGAAAGACTTAGAAGGTTGGTTGAACAGTTCCCTACGGGTGAGTTGTATGTGCCAAGCACTTTCCTACTTGCGAGGGCTTATGAGCTTTCTGGCGACAGAAAGAACGCCATAAAGATATACAGGCAATTGCTACAGCAATACCCAGAGTGCGGTTTAAGCGATGACATTGAGGGAGCACTCTCACTGCTTCAAGAAAACAATGCGGGCTTTGTTGAGAGGCTTGGCAAATGGATGGGCAAGGTGAAGGAAGTGATTCATGGTGAGTTGAATTGGGTGTTTGCTGACATATGGGAAGGTGAGAAGGTTGTTGTGGTTATGCCATTTGATGTAAGCGTGAGTGTCCGTCAATATAACTTGCCTAACATATGGGAAGCTGCATCTGAATGCCTTGCGCAATGGACTGGTTGTGACATCGCTTCCAGAGAACCGATAATCGTAGTTCTTGCAGATGGTGTTCGTGGGCGCTCACAAAACATAATCACGATGAGCACATCGCAGGTTGGTGACCCACCGTCTTGGCAACTCGGATTCAAAGAACTCGCGAAGGCTTTTCTCTCCTCAAAGGAATTAAACTTTGAAGCGCTTGGCGAGACGAAACATATATGGCTTGATGCGTTCGCAAGGCTTGGTGCTGCAGGGCTTCAATACAACTTGGTCAGCGAAACAAGGGATACGATAGGCAGCCCAAGCGCAATCAAACTTCCACACGAGGAGGTCATAAGGACTCAAGAAAGGGCTACTAACGCGCTTATGCAGTATGTGAAGCAAGGTGCTGACATAACGAAATTGAATTCTGATGTTGCCCTCGGAATGCTCCTCTACCTGCTCAGCGCTAACGGTTATGGACAGGAATTGATTGACATGAGCCCTTATCAGCGTTTCTTCAGCTTCATGCGCAGCCTCAGTGATACAACCAATAACACATGGGCTGATGTGCTCTTGGAGGCATTGAACAACACATTCAAGACAGACCTTTCAGGTTTGCTTAGCACATGGGGATTGCCCTCAAAAAGAACTCGCATGTGAATGCGTTCCCTTTCAACTCTTATGATGCAGTTGAAACCAAACTCACAAGCCTTCAAAAGGTGAAAGCAAATGCGCTCAAATGAAGTGTTACGTGAGCTGATTTGCCCAAATAGCGGTAAGCATAGTTTGAGTAGGCGGAAATTCCTGATCCATCTGATATCGTGCTACTCGTTGCTCAATGCGAGGACTTGCTTACTTGCTGCATCGGCAATAAGCTTAGTGCGTGCACGCTTTTACAAACCACTTAATGATGGAAAGATTGAGTGTCTGTTATGCCCGAGGAGATGCATTGTGGCACATGGTGAAAGGGGCTTCTGCGGTGCGAGGGAAAACAGAAATGGCACTTACTACACGCTCGTTTATGGGCGCGTATGCGCTAAACTTATTGACCCAATTGAGAAGCTACCACTATACCATGTTTTGCCATCAGTGAAAACATTCGGAATAGCAACAGCTTGCTGTAACCTCACATGCAAGTATTGCCAGAGCTGGCAAATATCACAAGTTCGCCCAGAGGACACTCAAAGCGTTTACATGAGACCTGAAGATGTGGTTGAAGAAGCAAAGTCACTCGGGTGCAAAGCTATAGCCTACACATACACTGAACCTGTTAACTTCATTGAGTATGCGATTGATTGTGCTAAGGAGGCAAGGAAAGCTGGCTTGCTCAATATATGCCACACTGCTGCTTTCGTCAACCCCGAGCCGTTAAAAGAACTTTGCCGTTACATGGATGCATTCAACATTGACCTTAAGGCTTTCAGTGATTCGTTTTATCGTGAAGTATGCGGTGGGCAACTAAAACCTGTTTTAGATGCCATCAAGGTTATTGCAAACGAGTCAAACGCATGGCTTGAGCTGACATACCTCGTGGTGCCGAGCTTGAACGATGACAAAGAATCAGTCAAACAGATGTGCGAGTGGATAAAACGAAATGTAGGAGCTGACGTCCCGTTACACTTCACACGCTTCTTCCCGATGTATAAACTGCGAAACTTGCCAGTAACGCCTGCTAAGACAATTGATGCGCTTAGGAGGGTCGCCTTCCAGAGTGGTTTAAGGTATGTGTATGTTGGCAACGTTCCCGGGCATGGAGGCGAGTCAACATACTGTCCATACTGTGGTTCCCTGCTCATCCAGCGAGTGAATTACGTTGTCAGATTTAACAGGATACGCAAAGGGCGTTGTCCTGATTGTGGGATGCCAATACCGGGCATTTGGAGCCTACCACAGAAATGAGGTCATCAAGATGAAGCGAAGACAGTTCCTCAAATTAGCCACTGGTGGGATACTGGCATTTGGCTCTGCTGTAAACTCTTTGTCGCTCCAAACACAACAAAAACAAAAGCGTTCAAAGGTTGTCATCGTCCGCCATAAGCTTTTTTATTCTCTCCCAGATGAGAAGCCATATTGGGTCCTTGATGCCAATGCTGTTTACAATGCACTTTACCAAATGCTCAACGAAGCGCTTTTGAAGCTTACAGATGCAGACAACATAACATCAGCATGGCGCAAGTTTATCAGGCAAAACGATGTTGTGGGCATAAAAGTTAACTGCATCGCAGGTGCAACACTCTCAACAAGCACATTGCTCGTGAACGCCATCATAGCCAGCTTGCTTTTTTGCAAACATCGCCCTGAGCAAATCGTCGTTTGGGATAGGACATGTGACGAGCTTAAAAAGGCTGGTTACATCATACGCACAAGCCCGCCCGGCGTCTTTTGCTATGGGACTGATGTAGTTGGATATCGTAAGCAACTCTCAGTATTCGGTGAGGTTGCGACATTCGTCAGCAACATAGTAGCACAGCAATGCAATGCCATAATAAACGCCCCTGTCCTCAAAACACATCAAATAGCTGGGATAACTGCAGCGCTGAAAAACCACTTTGGTTCAATTAACAACCCGAACAGGTATCACATGAACCGCTGTGACCCATATGTTGCTGATGTGAATTGTCTTCCCGACATACGCTCGTCTCATCGGTTGGTGATCTGTGATGCGCTTCGTCCGCTATGCAATGGTGGTCCAGAAGACAACCCAAAGTTTAGATGGAACTACGGGGGTATAATAGTTAGCGCTGACCCAGTGGCTGTAGATTATTGTGGCGTGCGCATAATTCAGGAGAGAAGGAACAAACTTGGGTTGGGCAGTATACGCCCAGAACCAACTTACATACAAACTGCTTCCGACTTTAAACACTCACTTGGAACATGTGATGAAAACCAAATTGAGCTCATTGAGATTGATATCACTTAGCAGCGATGGTTGCCTCCATCGCCAGAACCCAAGAGTGCGATTCATCAAACCTGACATACATTTGCCTCTCGTCACCGGCGAGCGCCCAAAGGTAATAGAGTCTGTAGCCGGGCGCAGCAACAATTGGGTGATAACCACGAGCGATTGCGAGCGTGTCACCATCACCTACAACATAAACTTCTTGCTCCTCGCCATCATATAAGAGCTGCACAGCAAAACCATAGCTTGGGAAGATACGGTAATGGTAAACTTCCTCAAGCCTCACTTCGTAGGGCGGATTGTGTATGTCATGTTTATGCGGTGGATAGCTTGACCAGTTCCCGGGTGGGTTGCGAGTCTCGCCGAGCAAGAGCCGTGCAGCTGGAAACGAAGCATCAATGATGTCATCAATTTCTCGCTGCCAGTTGAGGAAGCCAACGGTGCGCCTTTTAACTTGCTCTGGAGTTATCAGCACAGGTTCTTTAATACCAGCACTTTTATCGGTCACTATCACCTTAACCACGGCAGCCTCAAAGTTGCTCTTTGCGATGATACGGTATCGTGTATCTGGCGGGACATAAAGAGTTGTTGCTTTGCCACTGAAAACATCGCGCCTGCATTGAAGCCCTTCCCAAGATGCATTGCCAGCATAAATTGAGCAAGCCCCGGAAAGCACGACTAATGCTACCTCTGCTATATGCTCACCACCAGAAGAGAGCTTCACTACACCCTCATCCTCCCACTCCTCACCGCTATTCAACCGCAAAAGGTTAAATTCAAGCCACTCAAGCACACCCGTTTCTGGTGAGACAACCTTAATAGCACCAACGCCGTCCATACGCTTGACAAATGTTCCAAGCGAACCTTGGTTCATCTTACTCACCCCTGTTGGGAAGGTTGGAGGTCGATTTTGAAGACAGCGTTAAAACTGAGAAGCGCTCGGAGGTCACAAAGCGTTAACTCAATAAGGCAGGTTAAGCTCGTCTATGAGCCTCCTAACGACGTCGTATTCTTTGTCGTCAACAGCTTCAGTGACGCCAGCCCAACCAGCCAACTCCAATATTCGCCTATGCTCTGGCAACGGTTGATTAAGTTTGAGGAGTGCTTCCTTGAGCTCGTGGATGACTCCAGCACGCCTCTTCATGACTTCCGGAAGGCAGATGAAGCACGGATTTGGGTAGTCCCGAGTTTCATGGATAACCTTTACCTTGCTCAAGTCAAGAGTGTCAGAGAGCAACTCCAACGTGCCCTCACGAATGAAGCCGAACTTAGCTCTCCCATACGCAACAGAGGCAACAACTCTATCTTCACGCCTCTCAATAACTGTGCGTAGCGTGTTTAAATTGATCCCGGCATCCTTACACACCTTTGCTTGTGCAACAAAGCCAAAAAGAACTTGCCTTGATGGGACTGCAACTATGCTTCCTTCAATCTCGCTCAACGATGGTGTCCCACCATCGGCATGTGCTATTATCACACCCTTCATCGTTGCTTTTGGTTTCCCTACACCACTAACTGGCTTTAAGAGCACCTTAAGGAGCAACTTTGCATCGCATGCTTTCTTAAGGATCACATAATGCAGTGGGTCAACAAGAGCTATATCTGGTCTTCTGCTCTCAATGGTTGCTATCATACCTTCGCTACTCGCCGAAGAAAGCCACTCAACTCTCCTTCCAGTTACATCGCTCAAGTAACGCATGAGCTCGTTGTAACGCTGTGCCATTATGTGGAGGGGATATTCCGGTTCAAGGGCTACCTTAGCCGATGGTCGTGCTACTATGCGATGCTTCCCACAGCCATACAGCGGGACAAGAGCTAACAGCGCCAGCCATGTAAGTGGCATAGCGTAAATTGACATGCGTTGCATTTTACCATTGCACCTCACTTGAGCGAGTTACTTTTGCTTCAAAGCTAATGTGCCTTTGCTTCTTCCCTTGGTGGAAGCAATTCCTGTTTCATATGTTTGCTTGCCACTTTCTTTTTAACCAGACCGAGCGCCAAAGCTACACCATAAAGGATTGCCTCTGGGCGAGGTGGGCATCCGGGAACATAAACCACTGGTATATCCTTCCCCTTGATGGCGCTTGAAAGACCACCACAAGTTGCGTATGAGTCAAACCATATGTTGCCACCAGTTGGGCAAGAGCCAACTGCAAGGATAAGCTTTGGCGACGGAACTGAATCAATAAGGCGTTCAAGGACTGGTGCAGACTGCCTCGTTACAGGACCTGTGACGATGATGACGTCCGCATGCCTTGGCGAGCCAACAAGCCTTATACCGAAGCGCTCAGCATCGTAATACGGTGTAAGCACATTTATGACCTCAATATCACATCCGTTACAAGCACCTGTGTTTGCATGGAAGACCCACAAAGCCTTAGGGAATGCCTTCTCACAAAGCCTCCTGAACCATCCAACCATGTTGAATACCCCCTGCTTAGCTTGAGTTGCTAAGAACAAAAACTCAATCACATACCCGCACGAAGTATCTTTAAGATGCACATAGTCGCATTGTCAAGCAAAGGATGGACAAGCCCTGGATAGATTCCCAATACAACTGTCAAGATGGCGAGCACGATCATGGGTATAAGCATGCTTATCGGGAGATGCACCTCACCACCATTCGCTGCAACGGCAGCTGGTTGAATAGCTTTGCAAGGTCTGCCCCAGAATATTCTCGCTGCAGCCCTCAAGAAACAAGCAACAGTTAACAAGCCTGTGAATACGGCTATTATCGCAGCCCATAGGAGACCTACATCTGCTGCAGCCATGAAGAGTGTGAACTTGCTCATGAACATGTTGAACGGTGGCAACCCTCCGATAGCTATAGCACCAATAAAGAAGCAAACAGCAACCACAGGCATGTGGCGCACAAGCCCACCAAGCTCGCTCATCTTGCGTGTCCCAGTCATATGCGCCACAGCACCAGCAGTTAGGAAGAGCAGTGCCTTAACGATGGTGTGGTTCATCAGGTGGAATAGAGCACCGTATATGCCAAGGTATGTTCCGAACCCAAGCCCCTCAACAACATAGCCTATTTGGCTCACAGAAGAATATGCGAGCATTCGCTTTATGTCATCCTGAACAAGCGCCATCAGTATACCGATGACCATGCTGAGCGATGCCATGATAGCTACGAAGACGACAACGGCAGGGTATTGTGGAGCGAATATGGTGACAGTCCTTGCGATTGCATATGCACCAACCTTTATCACAATGCCAGAGAGCAATGCGCTTATTGGTGCTGGCGCCTCAGCATGTGCATCAGGAAGCCATGCATGGAATGGAACAAGCCCAGCCTTAGCGCCAAACCCTGCAAGTATAAGAGCGTTAGCCAACAAAACAACGCTATACGATATCTTCGGACCAACCCTGCTAAGCTCGGTTATGAGGAGCACATCACGACCTTTCATCTCTGGCAGTTCAATTGCGCCCGCATAGATCAGCACAAGCCCAAACAGCGAAAAGATGACACCAACAGTCACAAGCATGAGGTATTTGTAACCAGCCTCAAGTGAGCGCCTTTCCCAGTAGAATGTGACCAAGAAGGCAGTTGCAAGTGTAGTTGCTTCAAGCGTCACATAAAGCCACACTATGTTGTTCGTCACGCATGTCCAGTTCATCATCCCAAGGAAGAGGAGCAATAGCCCATAGTATGTGCTTAACCTTTGAGGCGCATCGGGGCGATGAGCCACATGAACTGGTATGTAGCGTAGCGAATATATGGCAACGAGGATGCCCATACCACAACCAAGCAGTTCCATCAAAGCGCTTAAACCATCGGCATAGACCGTGTTGCTAAACGCCGTCAATACATTCCCTTGCAGGACTTCTATAGTGATGAGTATCGCAACGCAAAGCGTCCCAAGAAGCCCAGCTACAGCTATCGTCCCGTGAATGATTGAGTTTATCCGCCTAAGCGAAAGGCTTATAATGCCACATACTGTTGGGATGACAAAGACAAGTATTGGAAGCAACGATTCAACCACCATCTTCCACACCTCACTTGCTTTGAGCCAACATTGCTACAATGGCGCTGTCCAAAAACCTCAGCGCTTCAGCTCCGATAGACTCAAAGTATCAACGACACCAAGTGCTTTGTAAATTCCTTCGGCAAGCTTGATAAGCAACCACGCAGCAATGATAACATTTGTCCATATGCCAAGCTTTGTTGTTGCTGGAAGTGTTGGCGCAAGTGTAATGAGCGCCAGATGAGCACCATTTTCAAGCAAGACGAAACCAACTACTACCTTAACCACATCCCTGCGCGTGATAAGCACATACATACCGAGTGAGAAGATGCAGAATGCCATGGCTAAGTTTGAGCGAGCAGGCTCCATCATGGCTGCTATAGTTGGGGCGATGAAGTAAATGTATGTGCGAAAAAGCCAGTAAAGTGCCACAACCAAGAAAACGCTCATCAAAACCGACATCCTCAAGCCTATCAATGGACGTATCTCCATAGTGAGCCCTGTCACTCGTATGTGATGGAGCAAAAGCGAAGGAATGATGATAACCTTTGTCAGCACCGTCACAAAAGCCCAGATGAACAGCGACGGGTTGTTCCAAACGACACCGTATGACGCTATTATGCAAGCCAAGAAGAATGCTTGGACAACGAGTGCCCAAGCGCTGAGGCGCAAGTTGCGAAGCTCAGATGCAACAAGAGAAGCAAGAAGGTGCGCTATCATGAGCAACGCTAACACATCTATGCCTTGAACGGCAGGCATGGTATGCTCACCTCACAACGAGCTTCAATGTGCCTTCATGTTTGCTCTTTGGCTGGCGACAGAGCGCATACTCCATAACGCCTCCCCATAGGCGCCTTGAAGCCGACTTCCATCATCTTGTCTAAGACGGTTTTTGGCTTAAAGCATCTCCCACAGCGCGAGCATGTAGCCATGAACACTTCCCATGTGTCAGTGAGATCAGCTGGATTATCTGTGGCAAGCTCAAATTCACATGTTAGTGTTATGGCTTTCTCTTGGCAAACCTCTTGGCAACGCGCACAGTAAGTGCATCTTTCACGCATTATGCTCATCTTGCGCCACAGCTGTGATATGTCCTCAACGATTATGCACCGTGAAGGGCAAACATTAGCACAGCCACCACAACCAATACACTTTGAAACATCAACTTCAACCTTCCCTCTAAAGCCCTCTGGCACTTCAGCGCCCGGTCCAAGTGGATATGGCAATGTCACAACAAGTGGTCTTGGAGCACCACCACGAAGAGCGATCATCAACTCTTTCAACTTGCTACCTATCATGTTGTTGACCTCCCATGCAATTTAAATTTGCTCCAAAGCTTATGGAGCTACATAAGCAATGGCGATAGCAATCGCTGAAGTGAGAAAGACACCAAGGTAAAAGTTAAGAGCCTGATCAATCCTCAGTCTTGGTGAGAGCACTTCAACAAGCGTTACAAGAACAAAAGTGATGAGCACCTTGATAAGCGTGATGATCAAGTCAATGACAAACAACCCAGTTAAGCCCCAAGGTATGAAAACAGTCGCAAAAAGGCTTGCGCTGATAAATTGTCTCATCCAAACAGCCCATTTAAGCAAGGCAAGCCTCGGACCTGAAACTTCCATAAATGGACCGCCAATTATCTCCTGCTCTGCCTCAGGTATATCAAACGGTAGACGCCCAAACTGAGCCAGCATTGCTATGAAAACCACACCTGCAGCTATGAGCATAGGGAGCGAGAAGAGGCGCATGCGATACCAAAGGATTATTTCGGAAAGCCTTAGAGTATGCGCACAGACAGCCCCGCAAATGAGAGAGGTAATGAATATCAGCTCAACGAGCGTCATTAGCATTATCTCCCTCAATGCACCAATGCTTGAGTATGGGGAACTGCTGTCAAGAGCCAAAATAGCAAGCGAGATGGCAAACAGGCTAATGGTGTATATGAAGACGATCAAATCCCCAAATGCATCAAGCGGGGCATAACCGCACAGTGGCAGGAAAAGTGATGCGACCAACATTGAGCCAAAGCCTACATACGGCATAACTGTTTGGAGTGCCCCACCAACGCGTATGTCCTCTTTTGCGAAGAGCTTTAGCAGGTCATAGAACGGCTGCCAGATGCCAACAAGTGGACCTCTCCTTGAATGCGCTATGTTGGCACGGATATACTTGCGCACGAAGCCCTCAAACAATGGCGCAAAGAAAAGCACAACAATTACATTCAACACCGCATAGCATAACCTCTCCATCCTCGCATCACCCTTTGATCAACCGCCGTGTTTTTGATGATCAATGTTGTTCCTCTGTTGTTTTTTTCATGGCACCACCAAACTCACCAACTGTTATTGAGCGCCTGTTGAAAAGCTCCTGCGCTTTGAGCCTGCAAAGCTCGATCAATTCGTTCCTCGTGTAGAAGCGCACCTCTTTCTTTTTTACATCAATCACTTCAACCCTTTCCGTGCATGAGAAGCAAGGGTCAATGCTACCTATGATTATCGGTATGTCAGCGATATTCGCTTTGCTGAACGGTTCTGACGGTATACCGCCGTTCTTGTTCTTAAACATAACTGGCAATGCATGTATGTTCATGTAAGATGGTGCTCGCACACGCCACCTATGTGGTCTGTTCTCAGCACTTGTTATGACATAGTGAATGCATTCTCCCCTTGGTGCCTCAACCACAGAAATGCCTTCAAGCCCTTCTGGAACTTCCTCAGTTATGTTAAGCACTATCTCGCCTTCTGGCATCCCTTGAAGAGCCCTTATGCCTTCCCTGACCAACCTGATTGATTCAATTGTTTCTTCAAGCCTGACAAGCGTCCTTGCCCATATGTCGCATTCATCGTGCACCTTCTTCTCTGGAACAAGCTCATCATAGGCAGCGTATGGATGATCAACACGCGCATCAATTGCGATGTTAGAACCCCTTGCGGTAGGACCGACAACGCACATTGCCCTTGCATCCTCTGGTGAGAGGTATCCAACCCCGCGAAGCCTCACATGGAGCATCGTATCACCCTCAACTGCCTTTATAACTGCCACAGTTTCTTCCTCAACTCGCCTCATCACATCAAGGATGCGCTCATGCTTCTCCTTCGTTATATCTCGCCTAACACCGCCGACAATGTTCATCCCGTATGTTTTCCTGTTACCTGTGATATACTCAGCGAGCCACATAACTGGCTCTCTTATCCGCCAAGCCTGCATGAGCACTGTGTCAAACCCAATTATGTGTCCAGCTATTCCGAGCCAAAGCAAGTGGCTATGTATGCGCTCAATCTCAAGCATTATGCTCCTTATGAACCTTGCCCTTCTTGGTGCCCTTATTCCGAGAGCGTTTTCTGTTGCCTCACAGCACACCGTGCTGTGTATGAAGCCTCATATCCCTCATATCCTTTCGGCAAGGAAAACAATTTGATTGAATGTGAGCTTGCTATCACCGAGCTTCTCAATACCGCGATGGTTATAAAAACCACGGTAATCGCAACCGACCACAGTTTCACCCTCAACGAAAAGCCTGAAGTAGGCTGGTTCCTCAAGCACGGGGAAGAATGGACCTACTGCCACAACGGTTGCGCCCTCAGGTGGCTCTTTCATTGGCACTTTACCACGCATATCAGGCTCAGGGCGATAGTTGTATGGGTAATCCTTTCGTAGCGGATACAAATCGGGTGGGAAGTCATCTGGCAAGACGAGCCTCCTTGGGTCTGGATGACCCTCAAACTTAACTCCGAGCAAGTCTTGCTGTTCCCTCTCAGCCCACTCAGCACCAGGTATTAGGGGAGTGATTGATGGCAACACTGGGTTGTCTGGGTCAACTTCACAACGCACGGAGAGAAAAAGCTTATCTGCATCAAGCGAGAAGAAATGCGTTATAGTGAATTTACCATTTCGCCATCTATCATCAGTTGCGCATGTGGTCATGTAGCGTGCTTTAAGCGTATTGAATGCATAATCGCATGCTGTAACAATGTCGCTTGGTGAGACTTTAACGAATACCCTTCCATCCCTTGGTTCCCAGCATTCAAGCACTTTTTCACCCAACTCCTCACGCAACCGTCGCATCAGCTCACGAGAGGTCATGAACGATCACCCCCTTGAAACATCTTGGTCTACGAAAGAAGGTAAAGCAGAGCTATGGCAAAAAGAATACCAATAGCCATCCACAGAACATAAAGCTGTGGTATGCCAGCATGCGTAGCACTGAACCGTTCGCAAGCCTTTGCACCAATACGAATTACAGCTTCGTAGAGCTTATCAACATCAAAGATGATGCGAATCTTTGCGATCCACGGTGCTCTTGGCTTTGGCAAAGTAGGATAAAACGATGTTACTCGTCTTTGACCCACCCTGAATGAAAGGAAACTTCTGAAGGGCATGTAGAAGCTCTCAACACGGTAGCGCAATTCTTCATTGCTATGCAGTTCTCCACATGCCCATGGCGATGCAAAACGCACTCTTGCACCAGCAAGCTTGTAAAGTGCATACGGGATAAGCATGCAAACTATGAGCGCAAACAAGTATACGAGGGGAGAAAAAACACCAGAGAGCCCCTCACCAACGTTTATCCCAATGGAGAACGGCATCCCTACAAAAAGCGAATCAAACGGTGGCATGAAACCGGGACGCATGACATCAACAGCACGATGCGTTATGGGCAAAACAAAGTTTGGGAAAAGACCAAGAGCAATGCACATCAAAGAAAGCACAACTTGTGGGACGACCATAGTCCAATCAACTTCGGTGAGCTCTTTCTCAATCTGACTAACAAGCTTTGACGGCATGCTGATGAAAATCCCCATGAACTTAATGGAGTAAGCGAGCGTTACAGTGGAGATGAACACTGCAGCGATGCAAAATGCAAGGTATATTGGGATTTGAAGACCGCTCATAACAGAAGCGTTGTAAATCATCCACTTGCTCACAAAACCATTCATTGGTGGCACACCAGATATTGCAAGTAAGCCAACAAGGGTTGTGAATGCCGTTGTAGGCATGAAGCGCCATAAGCCACCAAGTGCACCCATGTTGCGCGTGCCAGTGCGTATTAAAACTGAGCCAGCATTTAGGAAGAGGAGACCTTTGAAGCATGCATGATTGATCACATGATACAAGCCAGCAATAAATCCAAGTGCACTTAAGCTCGGTGAGACGCGCAGGAAGCCCATGCCGATTCCTATACCCAAGCAGATGTAACCCATCTGACCCATACTGCTGTAAGCGAGCATGCGCTTTGAATCATGCTGGATTAGCGCAGCTATCGTGCATATGAACAGCGAGATGGTGCCAAAAAGTGCTATAACAAAACCCCATATGCTCAAGTGATGAGATGAAGGCATCATCCAGACAAAGGTGCGTAGTATGCCATAAATACCCATCTTTATCATCACACCAGAGAGCAGGGAACTAATTGCCGATGGTGCTGCGGGATGCGCATCAGGAAGCCAGTCGCCAAACGGGAAAAGAGCAGCCTTTGTCGCAAAGCCAATGAAAAGCAACATCAACACAAAGTGAAGCAATGAAGGGTGCTCAGAATAAAGCATCTCCATACCGATCTTGAGGGCTTCAAAGTTAAACGAGCGACAGAAAAGCCAAATGATAATCACACCGCAAACGATGCCTGTCGTGCCAGCATGTGTCATCACAAAATACTTCAAGCCCGCACGAAGCGATACAGGGTTGCTCTTTTCGTAAATGACGAGCACGTAGGAAGCGAGTGTCATCACTTCCCAAAAGATGAGGAAATAAAACATGTCCCAGCAGGTTACGACACCGACCATCCCAGCAAGGAAGAACATTAGAAATGGGTAATAGCGAACGAGGTGCTCTTCCTTGTAGTAGTCGTGTGTGATATAGCCGACGGAATAAAGCGATGTGCAGATGCCAAGCAAACCGATGATGAGAAGAAAGAAGGCGCTGAGTTCATCCACTTGGATTTGCAATGCTGCATTTATGATTGGTAGAGGAATGTAAGCATGCCCTTGCTCAACAACAGGCGTATAAATTGCACGAGCAGCAACAATGAGGCAAAGCAACGAGCCACAAAACGCAAAGATAAACCCAAGCCATGCTGTCAGACGACGAAATGAGGAAGTTACAGCGGTTAGGAAAGCACCCGCACACAATACACCGAAGATAGCAATGACAAGCATTTCTTGCGAGACTTGCATCTCACTTACCGCCTCCTTAAAAGCCGAGTTCAAAACTACCTCTATGGCATCACCACGGAGCAAGTCCCCTCAGTGCAAATCCCAACTGCAGTTGTAGCCATCTCTACTGCGAACGGTGTTGAAATGAAACAAAGAACGATTAAAACGATGATCGCCACATTGATTGCTGGCGAAGTTCCTTTTGCATCCCGCACCATCTCTGACGGCTCTCCAGCAAACACCTTGTGAGCAACATAAACGAACCATGCAAACCTGATGACAGCATCAATGAGACCAACTACAACAAACAATATCCCAAACTTGCCAAGCGTTATTGCTCCCAAGACGAAATAGAATTTGCTCCAGAAGCCAGAAAACGGTGGTATGCCCGATATGGTGAGTGCACCTATTAGGAAGCCAACCGCTACAAGTGGCATCTTAATTCCAGCACCACTCAACTCGCTGATGCGTCTTGTGCCAGTGGAATATGAGAGCGCACCGACAGAAAGAAAAAGCAAACCTTTACCTACACCGTGAGCGATGATGTGTATCAATCCACTCTGATAACACGTTACGCAACCGAGCGAACCGCATGCCCACTCCATCAAGATGTGAGCAAGGTGAACAATCGTTGAAAAAGCAAGCAAGCGTTTCAAGTCATCTTGGTAGAAGAACATGTAACAGCCGATGATAATGGTTATGATTGAGAGCGTGCCCATAAGTATTCCAGCTGTATCGACTGCGGATGGATGTAATGCCTTAAGAAACGGGCGTGCTGCAAGGACAACCCTTGCTGGCAAGTATATACCAGCTTTAACCATAGCTGCTGCGTGCAAGTATGCACTGACGGGCGTTGGTGCAACCATAGCATCAGGAAGCCATGTGTAAAATGGGAATTGAGCTGCTTTCGCCCACGCACCAATGAACGCCAACGAGAGGAGGGCAACTTGCACCGTTGGCGTGAGCTCCCTTATGGCATCAAACCCAAAGGACTTTGTGAAGGCGAAAGATAACACAATCATCGTCATGAGGAAAAGCCCACCGATATGCGTCATCAAAAGTGCCTTGTAGCCAGCGCGAACTGCTTCAGGGTCGTTATAGTCAAATGAGATTAGCGCCCACGAACACAGCGTCGTCAATTCCCAAAAGATGAAGAGCTGAAAGAATGTTGAAGATGTGACAACGCCAGCCATTGATGCAATGAAAAGGAGCATCCAACAGAAGTAGCGTGATGCACCCTCCTCTACTGGGTGCTCCTTGTTGCTTGCGCTGACATAGGCAGTTGAGTAAAGCACAACGAGGAAACCTATAATGACGATCAACGAAAGCATTATGCTGCTCAGAGGGTCAATGAGGAAACCAAACAGGTCAACCTTCGTTCCAGCAACTTTACTTATCCACGCAAGCCCACCAATGCTAACCGTGTTCTCTTCAAAGCCGTAGTTAGTGATGAGCCATAACCCTATGACTGCTGTGGCGAACGATACTATGGTGGCAAAGAAGCGCGCAACCCTGTCTGGCAGGAAAGCGCAAACTATCCCACCGATAGCAGGAACTGCTATCAGCAAGGTGCACCAAGTGACCATATCAGCCATCTCACATCACTCTCACTTAGCTTTTTAATTTCCTTGTGATCATCCACAGGGCAACCCTGCCATAGGCATCGCTGAACGCGAGCTTTGAACCATCTGATGAAAATGCAATCGCTGTGACAGGGTGTGTGCCCAAACTTAGCTTCCCAACAGTTTTCCATGACTTAACATCAAAAAGAACAACCCTGTCGTAAGTGCCGATAGCAATGAGCGAACCGTTTGATGAAAATGCGAAGGCATCAACTAAGCCGATGTCGGCAACCCTTCGCTTGCGCCAAGTAGCGACATCAAACGCACATAAGCCATCAACGAAGACGCATGCGAGCAACTTGCCCCCTTCCAAGCAACTAATCCCTTTAACTCTCATGCCAACATGCAACTCCTTGACCTTCCTGCCACTGTTCACATCGTAAATCGCTACAGCTTTTACACCACCAATAGCCACTTCCTTGTCCTTGTTCAGAAAGGAAACACTGAACGCATCTCCTTTAAACCTTCTAACCAACTTTCCACTCCTCGTATCCCAGATGCGTGTATCGCCTTCCATATTGCAACAGCCTTCACATCCGATAGCAAGCATCCGCGCGTCTTGAGAGAAAGCCATTTGTCTTATCTCGCCACCGTGCCCTGTTATCTTTGCAACTAATTTACCTCCGAACAAATCCCAGATGGATACAACTTGATTTGCAGCGATGCAAGCAAGCAACCCCCCATTGCTTGAGAAAGTGCCACCACGCAGCGATCTAATGTTGCATTGCAAAATGCGTTTGAGCCCACCTTTAGTGAAGTCCCACGCTACAACATCTCCGCACTTCCTCAGCAGTGCTAACTTGTTTCCGACAAATTGCACTGCAAGCACAGGGTGTGAACCAGCATGCGCTTCTGCAAGTTTACGAATAGCCACCTCTTTTATAGCTTTCTGTTCTTTCACAGGAACTTCAGGCATAGCCACAAGAGTAAAGGTGACAATACAAAGGGCTACCATCATTTCTCAGAACACCCTGCAGTGCTCAAGTAAGCTGTAAGAAACTCCGCTACTACATCCGCTGATTCCTTCACATCATCGCACATAGCCACACCGAATGAAGTTGTCTCAACTTGAATGCCGATAAGAATCACATCAGCACCAAGCTCACGGTGAAGGTAATCGGCAAGCAATCTCAACGGTATACCATGAGTTGAAACGGATAGCGATGGTGGTAGCTCTTCACGGTGCATGATAACGATTGACCCCGCCTTTGCACCCACATCAACTGCATCAATCAGCAATATGCAATCTGGCTTATACGCACGCAACAAGTGCGTGTAATTTTCCGGGACATCGCCGGCATTGATGACAAGAGCCCTATCAATGCCTTCGAGCTTCTTCGCCACATAACATCCAACAGCATCATCGCCACGCATTTCGTTCCCTATGCCAACTACCGCAACCTTACGCCAGTAAGCATTGCAGATTCTTTCAATCCCTCTTTCGCTCATCGCTGTATCAACCACGCAGTTCAAAGGCTGATGGATCAAACGGACTTCTCCGCGCTCATCCACTCAAGCTCCTTCATCTCAGCCCACGAAAACACGGGACCATCAACGCAAACATACTTATGCCCTATGGCACAGTGCCCACATTTGCCGACGCCACATTTCATGTGGCGTTCAAGCGTTGAGATGATGTTTTCAGGAGGCACATTCCGCTTCTCAAGCTCAAGGATGACGAAATGAATCATGATAGGGGGACCACAAATAAATGCAACTGTGTTATGCGGTTCAATCGGGCTTTGCTCATCAAGTATTGGGAATAGAGTCGTTACAACCCCCACTCTCTTACCCAACCTCTGCCATTCCTCATCAGCTATATCAACGGTGTCCAGGTATTCCACATCAGGGCGAGTAGACCACTCAGCAAGTTCACGCTTGAAAACCATATCAGCTGGCGTGCGTGCACCGTATAACACCGTTATCTTTCCAAACCTCTCTCTATTGTCCAACATGTAGTTGAGCAATGAACGCAGTGGTGGCAAACCTATCCCACCGCCAACAATTATCACTCTTTTGCCCTCCGCCTTCTCCACTGGGAAGCCATTCCCAAGAGGTGCTCTTACACCGACATATTCGCCCACCTTAAGGTTGTGGAGCGCTCTCGTCACCTTCCCGACAGCCCTCACTGTCACTTGAATGTAACCAGTGCGCTTTGTCCAAGTCGGGCTTGATGAGATGCCAAATGGTGCTTCACCAACTCCGAAGACGGAAACCTCCGCAAATTGCCCCGGGCGATAGTCAACGATGCCGTCTTCAACTTGTAATGTGAATGTCTTCACATCTGGTGTCTCATCTATGACCTCAATGATTCGTGCGGGCATTGGCTCATAGAGATGCTTACGCATACTAAACCCTCCCAACGAAACTCAAATCTTGTCACCTCAGCCTCACACCGAACACTTTCTCTTCCCTCAGTGTATTAACGACTGCTGGCATATCAACGACACCGAAGCAAACTTGAATACATCTTCCGCAACCAACACAACCAACCCTGCCATCCATTTCCATGTAGAAGTAACTGAGCTTGTGGTAGAAACGCCTTTTGAACCTACTTAGCTTATCTGGGCGTGGGCTAACTCCCGCAGCCTCCATTGAGTAGCCAGCGAACTGGCAACAATCCCAGCAACGCTCCCGCCAACCGCAAGCTGTTCCATCACTGTGAAGTGGTAGCTTATGGTCAACAACATCAAAACATGTGCACAGCGGACAAACAAAAGCACATCCACCACACTCAATGCACCTTGCAGCCATCATCTTCCAAAGTTCCTCCGAGACAGATCTTGATGTCACTTTACGGACACCTGTCCCCATGTGGGAAGCTATTTCAAACTTTTGTAGTGTCTCCTCATAGAGGCTGTTTCGCCTCTCAATAAGCCCCTCTGGAGCAGGTTCAAAGAAACCTTCGCGTCCGCTGAGCAGTTGCTTGCCTTTCTCCGAGCCAACCTCAACAAGGAATAGCTCGCCGAAGTCTACAAGCTGTATATCGTATCCGTCCTCAAGGAATGGACCACCAGCACAACATGGGCAAAAACAGTTCTTACTGGGTCGCTGGCATGCAACGCTTATAAGCGTCGTCACTTTCGCTCTCTCACAGAAAGGTGTATCAACGAAGTTGCGCGAGAAAAACATTTCAAGGTAACGTATCGCAGCAACATCACACGAGCGTATGCCAAAGATGACTAACGGTTGTGGGGGCGGTGGGAACTCAAGCTGTGGTTTCCCATTTAGCTTGAAGTTGAAGAGGACCTCTGTCTGCGGGAAAAGCAAGGCAACCGGCGATATCGTGCTGTTCACATATTCGGCATCGCGAAGTATTTGTTCAAGCGGTGGATTGATAGCGAAATGCACTTCACCATGCTCAAGGCGTATTGGTGCTGCTAAGAGTGCATCAAGCGAACGAAGGAAATCGTTCAATTTCGCCTTTGAGAGCGTGAGCTTGCTACCAACTTCAATATTGCCCATAAATCACGCCCCCTATGAGTGAGTTGAGTTTCGCTCATCTTGCACGCTCTAACCTCGCTACAACTACGGGATAAACTGGTGCACCAGTTTGCTCATCCACACTCTCTTGCCCAACTACATGCCGAAGCTGTGGGAAGAACATCTCGGGCAAGATGGCAATGCCAGATGGAACCGCTTCCTTGAATATTGATG